>ERZ1106983.366-NODE-366-length-58104-cov-4.186928_pt1 | contig 58104 bp, 62 predicted proteins | sample MGYA00403693_ERZ1106983 | MGnify/ENA primary metagenome ERZ1106983 (study PRJEB35170, sample SAMEA104062420) | human gut metagenome | biome: human gut; feature: human-associated habitat; material: faeces | place: Denmark | collected 2012-07-13 ...
TGATAAAGTCGAGGAACCGCAGGCACTCGTCTTAAGCGCCATCTGCCAGGTCTTAAACATCAACCGGCAGTGGCTTTTAGACGGTACCGGCTCCATGGAACCGAAACAGCCCGACGGCCCCAGCGCAAAAATTTTGTCGGAGCTTTACAGCTATGCCAGGGAGCTTTCGGAAGAGGAGCTGCTTTTTGTTCTCTCCGTCATAAAGTCCTATAAAAAGCACATCAAGCATGAAAAAGGGCTGTAACAGATACAGGCGGCACACCCCGGCCAAGCCGCCGCATTTTACGCAATAAAAAAAGAGGATCTCCCCAGAGCCATTCAAACGGCTGTAAGGATATCCTCTTTCTTATTTTCTTATTTTTCCGTCAGCGAAAGCCGCACCAGCGCCCGCTTGAGGGCAGCCTCGGCCCGCGCCACATCAAGGCCCGGCGCCTGCTCCGAAAGCCTCTTTTCCGCCCGGAGCCTGGCCTCATTGGCCCGCTTCCCGTCGATGTCCTCCGGCCACTCCGCGGCCTCCGCCAGGATCGTCACCTGCTCCGGCATGACCTGCATAAAGCCGGAAAGCAGCGCCGCCTTCCTAATCTCCGCGTCCATGTGGATCGTCAGGATGCCGGGAGCCACTGCCACGGTCTCGGGAATATGCTGAGGATAGATACCGAGCTGGCCGACGGCCGTGTTTAATTCCACCATGGTAACGTCCCCTCGGTAGAACTCGCCGTCCGGCTTTATGATCTGAAGCACCATCGTCTCCGCCATGTCCCCACCCCCTATTTCACACGGGCAAGAACGTCATCAATATTTCCGGCATTGAGGAAATACTGCTCCGGAATATCATCATGCTTTCCTTCCAGAATCTCCTTAAAGCCCTGAATCGTCTCGCTGAGAGGTACATAACGTCCTTCCAGACCAGTAAACTGTCCTGCAACGAAGAAGGGCTGAGACAGGAATCTCTGAATCTTTCTTGCACGGGATACAGTCAGCTTATCTTCCTCAGAAAGCTCATCCATACCCAGCATAGCGATAATATCCTGCAGCTCTTTATATTTCTGAAGTACCTCCTGTACTCCACGGGCTACCTTATAGTGCTCCTCACCTACCACACGGGGATCCAGAATGCGGGAGGTAGACTCCAGCGGATCCACTGCCGGGTAAATACCCAGCTCAACGATGGAACGGCTCAGTACGGTGGTTGCATCCAGATGTGCAAAGGTATTTGCCGGAGCCGGGTCAGTCAGGTCATCTGCAGGTACATAAACAGCCTGTACAGATGTGATAGAACCGTTCTTGGTAGAGGTGATACGCTCCTGAAGAGCTCCCATCTCTGTCTGCAGCGTCGGCTGATATCCTACTGCGGACGGCATACGTCCCAGCAGAGCAGATACCTCAGAACCTGCCTGAGTGAAACGGAAAATATTATCAATAAACAGCAGTACGTCCTTACCGCCCTGATCACGGAAATACTCTGCCATAGTAAGTCCTGTCAGACCTACTCTCATACGTGCTCCCGGCGGCTCGTTCATCTGACCGAATACCATGGTGGTTTTATTGATAACTCCGGAATCAGTCATCTCATAGTAAAGGTCATTTCCTTCACGGGTACGCTCGCCTACGCCGGTGAATACAGAATATCCGCCGTGCTCTGTGGCGATGTTACGAATCAGCTCCTGAATCAGTACGGTTTTGCCTACGCCGGCGCCGCCGAACAGACCGATTTTACCACCCTTCTGATAGGGGCACAAAAGGTCAACGACCTTGATACCTGTCTCCAGAATCTCTGTCTCTGTAGACTGTTCCTCGAAGGTAGGAGCTTTTCTGTGGATTGGAAGATATTCTTCCACCTGTGGCTTTTCTTTATTGTCAATGGGCTCGCCCAGCACGTTGAAAATACGACCCAGCGTATTCTCACCAACCGGAACCGTAATCGGCGCTCCGGTTGCAATGGCGTCCATACCACGTCTTAATCCGTCGGTTGTTCCCATAGCGATACATCTGACCGTATCGTCACCAAGATCCTGGGCAACCTCAACAACCAGCTCACCGCCGGTTTCCAGCGGAATTTTGATTGCCTCGTTGATTTCCGGGATCTTGCCCTGGGAGAACTTGATGTCCATAACCGCACCGATAATCTGTGTGATTTTACCAGTATTTTGCTCTGCCATCTTGCTTCTCCTTATATTTATTGTAACAGCTCAGCCATGCATCTTATTGTCCGCTGTAAGCGGGCAATAAGTACCGGGCGTCTGCCCTGTGAACCGTTACGATTTATTGGTTTCGCAGCAGCCCGTTTTTGTCGGACTGCCGCTTTCTTGTGCATCATTTATCAGCTGATTGCATTGGCGCCTGCAATAATCTCCGTCAGCTCCTGAGTAATGGAGCCCTGACGGGCGCGGTTATACTGCAGCTCCAGCTTGCCCAGCATCTCTTCTGCATTGTTTGTTGCCGAATCCATGGCCGTCATACGTGCGCCGTTTTCACTGGCTACTGCCTCCTGAAGCGCGCCGAAAATCAGACTGCTCATGTATTTGGGAATAATCATATCCAACACAGTCTCTTCATTGGGCTCATAGTTCATAAGAGCCTGAGCCTTCTCTGTCTCATGTTCTCCGTCTTCTCCTGCCTCCATAGTAAAGGGAAGGAGCTTAATCAGCTTCGGAATATGGACAACCGTATTTTTGAAAGAGGTATATGCCAGATAAATTTCGCCAATTTCGCCCCGGCCAAAGGAGCCCAGCAGTTCTTTTGTCAGATCCGCCGCATCCTGATACACCGGTTCATTGATTACCTCAGAGTAATCTCCCTTGATCTCGTAGCCTTTTTTTGACAATCCGTCACGGCCCTTCCGTCCGATTGCGTACACACAGGTGTCTTCTGCCTTCAGCTCCGGATTTCCCACAATCAGCTTGACGATATTGTTGTTATATCCGCCTGCCAGACCGCGGTTCGAGGTAATGGCAATCACTGCCTTTTTCCCGCTTCCGCCGGCCTTTAAATACTTGTGGTCAATATTTCCGGATCTTTTCAGCATGGACGAAATGGTTCCATACATCATGTCAAAGTAAGGTTTGGAATTTTCCGCCTTCTGTCTTGATTTCTGCAGCTTTACTGTAGAAACCAGCTTCATGGCCTTGGTAATCTGTCCGGTGCTCTGGATACTGGCTTTCCTGCGTTTTATATCTCTCATGGATGCCATGATATTTACCTCACTTTCGTGTCAGCTCACAGCTTTCACGGCTTTTGTCCGCCCGGCGTTCCCTTTCTGCCGCTTCCGGCCTGTTCTGCCTGACGCGCCTTTGCCTACCGCTGTGCCTTACACTCCTTGATTGCCTTTACCAGAAGCTCCTCTGTCTCCTCCGTCAGTACCTTGGTATCGCGGATAGAAGCCGGAATCTCAGGATATTTTGTATCAATGTATTTGAATAATTCTTTCTCAAAACCAAGTATATCTGCAACCGGAATATCCAGAAGATATTTCTTGGTAGCTGCGTAAATGATGATTACCTGGTACTCAACCGGCATGGGCTGATACTGAGGCTGCTTTAAAACCTCACGGATACGCTCACCCTGAGCCAGCTGCTCCGTAGTAGCCGCATCCAGCTCGGAACCGAACTGAGCAAAACTTGCCAGCTCACGGTACTGAGCCAGCTCTACACGGATAGGAGCTGCAATCTTTTTAATTGCCTTAATCTGTGCTGCACCTCCTACACGGGATACAGACAGACCTGCATTGATTGCCGGACGGAAACCAGAGTTAAACATCTCAGTCTCCAGATAAATCTGACCATCTGTAATAGAAATTACGTTGGTCGGAATATATGCGGATACGTCGCCTGCCTGGGTTTCGATAATCGGCAGTGCAGTCAGGGAGCCGCCGCCTAAATCGTCAGAAAGACGGGAAGCACGCTCCAGCAGTCTGGAATGCAGATAGAATACGTCGCCCGGGTAAGCCTCACGTCCCGGCGGTCTCTTCAGCAGAAGGGACAGGGTACGGTAAGCAGCTGCATGCTTGGTCAGGTCATCATAAACCACCAGCACGTCCTCTCCGTTTTCCATCCATTCCTCACCGATCGCACAGCCGGAGTAAGGAGCAATATACTGCAGAGGAGCCAGATCGGAAGCAGTGGATACTACGATAGTAGTATAATCCATGGCGCCGAACTCCTCTAAGGTTCTTACAATATTGGCTACTGTGGAAGCCTTCTGGCCAATCGCAACGTAAATACAGTGTACGCCCTGGCCCTTCTGGTTAATAATGGTATCAATGGCAATCGCAGTTTTACCAGTCTGACGGTCACCGATAATCAGCTCACGCTGTCCTCTTCCAATCGGAATCATGGCATCAATCGCCTTGATACCGGTCTGAAGGGGGGTGTCTACGGATTTTCTCTCAATAACACCGTGTGCCACACGCTCAATGCGGCGGAATTTCTCAGTCTCGATGGGACCCTTGCCGTCAATCGGCTGTCCCAGAGCATTGACCACGCGGCCGGTCAGGGCATCGCCTACCGGAACCTCAACTACGCGGCCAGTGGTCTTTACAATGTCGCCTTCACTGATGCTGCTGCTGTCACCTAACAGAACAACACCTACGTTATCCTCCTCCAGGTTCAGGACCATGCCGTAGTTCTCTCCCGGGAATTCCAGAAGCTCACCCTGCATGGCTTTTTCCAGACCATGGATACGGGCGATACCGTCCGCAACCGTGATAACTGTGCCGACATCCGAGACTTCCAGTTTGGTAGAATATTTCGCAATCTGTTCTTTAATTACCGAACTGATTTCTTCTGGTCTCAAATTCATTTTGCAGTTTCCTTTCTGACTGTTTATGCTAACTGAAGACTGGAAAGCTCCTTCTTCAGTTCATAAAGCCGTGTTTTAATGCTGCTGTCCACTACGTGATCTCCAATGCGGATTACCATACCGCCCAGCAGAGCCGGGTCTACAGAATAGTGCATCTCAAAGGCCACATAGGCGGTTGTTTCCAGCAGCTTCTTTTCCAGACCTGCCTTCTGCTCCGGCTTCAGCTCCACCGCGCTTGTCACGTAAGCGGCGCCGATTTTCTTGTACTCCTTCACCCGCTGGATGAAATAGTCCAGTACCGGAATCAACTCACTTTGTCTGTCTTTTTCGACAATGATTGCTAAAAAGCCCATCAGCTCGATTTCCACCCGGTTTTCAAATACCTGGCGGATAATCGCTACCTTATCCTCCTTCACAATCTGAGGATTGCCAAGAAGAGCAAGGAGCTCCGGGTTCTCCTTTAAAATGGGAATCAGGGCGTTTACTTCCTCATAAAGGGTGTCCACCTTATTATTTTCCATGGCGGTCTCAAACAATGCATCGCCGTACACCTTTGACACTAGCTTTGCCATGTGCTCTCACCCATCTCTTTCAAAGTCTCATCAATCAGCGCATCCTGAATCTTTCCATTCATGGAGCAGCCTACAACCTTTTCAGCCATCAGAGCAGCAATGTTGACAACCTCCTGTTTCATGTCGTCAACAGCTTTCTTCTTCTCCAGCTCAATCTCACGGTTTGCCCGCTCAATGATTCTGGCTGCCTCTGCCCTGGCCTCTTCCAGCATTTCCTCCTCACGGGCTTTTGCTTTTCTCCGTGCGGTTTCCAGAATGCTCTCTGCTTCTTTGTTCACGTCCCTAAGCTTTGCTTCATACTCTTCTTTCAGAGCTGCCGCAGACGCCTGATCCTGCGCCGCCGAAGCCAGTTCGCCGGCAATCTTCTGTCTTCTCTTTTCCAGCACGTCACGAACCGGATTGAAAAGCAGATAGGACAGTGCAAAGAACAGGATAAAGATATTGATACCAGTCAGCACCGCATCATGCAGAAGCTGCGGGTCAAATCCTATCAGTCTGTCCAAGTCTTTAGCCTCCTTTCGCTACATTCTCCTGTCTGTTCTGTCTATTAAGCGGAAAACGGCTTAACGAACATCAGGATGATTGCAACAACCAGGCCGTACAGACCGGTGGTCTCGGCTACTGCCTGACCAAGCAGCATGGTAGAAGTAATATCAGACTTTGCGCCCGGATTGCGGCCTACTGCTGCAGCGCCGTGTCCTGCTGCGATACCCTGTCCAACACCAGGTCCGATACCGGCGATCATTGCCAGACCTGCACCAATTGCGGAACAACCAAAGATAAAGTCCTGTCCTGAAATATTCATAAATGTAGTCCTCCTAAATCAATTTAAACGTAAAATATGAAGTGTTGTATTTCACTGCATGTTCCCGCCATTATTCCATCTTATCATTAATATATACCATCGTAAGCATACAGAATACGTACGTCTGGATACATCCTGAGAATAAATCGCAGTAAACATGGAGTGCTGCCGGAATACCGATGTTTGCGAAAATTGGCATCATTCCATACCACAGTCCCATAATGATAACGCCTGACAGCAGGTTCGCAAACAGACGCAGGGAAATGGATAGCGGGTTGGCCAGCTCACCGATTAAGTTAATCGGGAACAAAATAGGCGTAGGCTCAAACAGGCTTGTGAAATGACGCACGCCGCGGTTTTTGATTCCCTGGTAGTTCACAATGAAGAAGGTGACCATACCAAGCAGAAATGTAACGCCATAGTCTGCAGTGGGCGCACGAAGTCCCAGCATACCGCTCAGGTTGCAAAACAAAATAAACAGGAAAATCGTACCAATATAGTTGATAAACCTTCTTGCATTGCCGCCCAGAATACCGCCAGCCATATTGGCAAGGGCTTCATAGGCCATCTCCAGCGCATTCTGGAACATCCCCGGTTCATCCGTTGCCTTTTTCAGGGTCCGGTTTGCCAGAAATGCAATCAGCAGAATTAAAGCAGAGACAATCCACATTCCAATGGTGGTTGTTGTAATCCAAAAATCCTGTCCGAACATATGATACTCAAAAACGCCATGTATCATAAAGTCAGGTTCATTGGACATCAGCATTCCCATTCCTATTCTCATACACTGTCCTCCTTTCTTCTGTATTCCAATACTTTTCTACCGGTTTTTCAGAGCTGCCTGAACTAAACTGCTCCCGGATACTTCTGATTCTCCGTCTCTGACGGCTCTTCCAGCTCCTCCAGAATGGCTTTTGCAGGCTCCTCCTGATATCCCGATATTTTGCGGACCAGCGGCTGCAGATAAGCTCCCGCCTTCATTCCCATGGCTCCCAGCACCGCTGCCAGCAGGTCAATCTTCAGCACACGCCAGAAGAAAAACAGGGCAGCTACAAACATTACCTTCCGGAGAAGGTTCTGAGCCACAGTAAGCTTGCTGGCGTAGTTTTCACTCTGACTGTCCAGGGCCCGCTCTGTTATGACAGCCATATGAACCAGCATCATCATGGCACCTGCCGCTCCCACTATAAGCCCCAGAATTACCGGAACTACCGGATAGGAAAATCCGGGAAGAAACAGGACTGCCAGAACCGCCAGAATCACATTCCACAGGATCACTCCTACAGACATCTCCAGAAGCAGCCGTTTTGTTGGTCTGCTAAGCCATATCATCTTTCGTCTGCCTCCTTCATTCTATTCTTCGGTTCCTCCGACTGTCCTGCCGCAAAAATACGGCTGGACTGCTTTGGCTTGCTGATTCCCGTTCTTGATGTCAGAGCTCTGCTCTCCTTTCGGATGCGTTCGTCCTCCTTCTTCTCCTGTTCCAGAGTCCGCTTTGCCATCCCCCAGGCACACCGTCCCCCTGACAGCACACCGAGAATCACCATTGGAATCATCACACTTCCCCCCAGATGGGAGTCCACCTGATATCCAATGAAAACACACAGAAAGACAGGTGTGATTACGCACAGGCCAAGCTGCGTTATCATCGCAAGGCTCCGAAATACACTTTTTTTGTAATGCATCACTGTCCACCCTTCTCTGTATTTTTGCATGTACCTACTATTATACCCAATACTTTTTATTTTGTCCATTATTCATAGGAATTTCGTAAAAATAACATTCAGATTGTACAACACTTTAAAGATTGTCACAAATTTATCATTATTATCACCAATCCTGTCCATATTATTTTGTTAATTTTCCATAGAAATCCAGAAAGTTTATGGATTTTACACTTTTTAAATCACAAAATTTTTCAGGTACACCGATAGTTTTTTCCTTTTCCAGGCCATATATCAAAATTCTGTTAAGGTTCCTCTCTGATTATATGATTTTTGTCAACAAATCATACAGGTTCCGTTAAGAGTCCGGAAAACCTATTTTCATCTGAGGGATTACCGTCTAAAATACAAAACAGTGATTGCCGATATTTCATTCACATAAATCCATATTTTGAGAGAGGAGATTTTGTCTTATGAACAGTATTTTAATCTGGATGATTACTATTTTATATGGAGTAATCGGAGGCGTTTCCACCCTGGCTCTTGTCGCAGGTATTCCAGCCATCATCTTCTGGAAATTCTACCGCCGGGCAGCTCTGAAAATCTCTATTATGGATTAACGATTTGCCTATTTCTACACTTCCTCTTTTTCGGATCCTCCATCCGAAATCAAAATTCGCCGGAGAGACAAAGAGGTGCTTTTATACGCACAGCTTTGTTTCTCCGACGAATTTTTATTTTTCATAATTATAACCGTTTTACAGGGCCTGACGAATCTTCTCCGCAATCTCTTCGCACTGGGCATCGTCAAATACGACTCTTCCCGGATTCATCTCAAAGGTTCCGCCATACTCGAATTCACCCTCATACTTGGGAACAAGATGCATATGCAGATGGCAGCCGGTATCTCCGTAAGCGCCGTAGTTTACTTTCTTAGGATGGTAAACCTTGTGAATGGCGCGGGCAGCTTTTGCCACATCTGCAAAAAATGCATTTCTCTCCTCGTCCGTCAGTTCAATCATCTCGCTGATATGCTTGTCATGAGCCAGAATCAGACGTCCCGGATGACTCTGCTCCTTAAATACATACAGAAAGCCTGTATCCATCTTACAGATAGGGTAAGCGAACTTTGCAACCAAATCTCCCTGCATACAGTATGCGCAATTTACATCTTTCATGTCTTGTACCTTCCTTCTTCAGATTAGCCGTAGCAGCTGTATTACTGCTTCTATTCTACTCCTGTTCCCGCTCATGCGCAAGTAAAACTGGCGAAAAGAAAAGCCGAAGTCTTCCGACTCCGGCCTTTCTTGATACAGGTCTTTTTTATCAGCCTGCCATGGGATGTACTCCCTCATTATTTTCTTCCTTCTCTTCAGACTCCTCAGTCGGCTTAACTGCCTTTTTCCAGGCATGCATAGCCAGTGCCATAGCGATAACGCCATAGGATACGAATACACGGAAATACTCACCGATGACCGGATCGCCGAACAGCTCCTTACCAGCCAGCGGAGATACGATAAACAGTGTATGGAACAGGACAATACCCAGCAGAGCCTGCTTATTGGTAGCCTTCTGTACAGAAGCGCCTCCTACCAGAAGAGCTGCAATCGCAAACTGTCCCACCTGAGTATGAGCGCCGTAGGTGGACAGGGTTCCCACATTCTGCAGGAAGATCAGCTGTCCCCAGCTCGCCAATACCGTTGAGAAAATCATGGCAATGATACGGGTTCTGTCTACGTTGATACCGGAAGCGTTTGCCACGGCACGGCTCTGACCTACCGTTCTCATATTCTGGCCCAGACGGGTCTTCAGAAGAACATTGTTAAATACGCAGAGAGCTGCAATACACAGGTAAGTCATAACCGGAAGCTTCACCATAATCAGCACCTTGTACAGGGCCGGAATATAGGTCAGACCATATACGACTGCTGCTGCCGCGATATATCCAAGAGCTTTTTTGGTATTAAACGGCTCGCCACCTTCCTCAGATTTGGCCGCCAGCTTTGCTTTTACAAGCTGCGCTGCCTGAACAATCACAGTCAGGAGACAGCAAAGCTCCACTGCAGAAAGCAGAAGCAGACGGTCAGCAGATAAGAACCGCTCAACCGGACCAATAAAGCTGATTCCATAAATCACAACTGCTGCTGCCACCGTGCTTCCTGTTTTCTTCCAGTTGATCTCCTGCTTCTTAGCCAGCTTAAAGGCCAGGGAGCAAACCGTTCCAATCAGGAACAGATAGAAACCAACCTCCAGAATCGTCAGCATGGGAACATTGTCCAGAGCATATTTTACGGTATCCTTTAAGTCAATGGTATTCTTAACACCAACACCTGTAGGAATCATCAGCTTGGTATTTACCATAGGAATAATACCGCCGAATACAAACAGGAAAATAAACTGATAAATTCCTTCTGCAAAATATCCCAGCACCAGACCGCCGATCATCTCGCTGCCCTTCATATGGTTAAACAGCTTACCTACCAGATAACCAAAAAGAACAGAGAACGGAGTTGCCAGAGCTGCCGTCACCAGAAATCCGCCGAAACCGGTCAGACCCCAGTATGTTGTCAGAAACAGAGCAATCTGCGCAGACATGGCTCCGATAACAATACCAAAGTTCAGTCCCATGCCGGCAATAACCGGAATAATCAGGGAAAGCACAATAAATGAGTTACGCGCAATTCGAGTAAACAGCTCCGGAATAACAAAAGTCAACGGCTGCTTTGATGCAATGGTTGCGCCTACACACAAAAATATAAACAGAATTACTACTTTATTCTGAAACAGAATATCCTTCAGTTTCTTATTCACGGCCGTCACCTCCCTTTGCCTGAGTCAGAGCGTAGATAATAATACCGTTGGAAATAATCATACGCATAACCTCGGACAGGTTTCCTTCCGGAATAATCTGGTTTACAACCGGAAGTCCCAGCGTCATGATACCCTGGAACAGGAATGTACCAATCAGTACATGAATAATCAATGCCCTCTTCGGTGTTGCACCGCCAATCAGCACTGCGGCTACAGAGGTAAAGCCCATCATCATCGGTCCGTTGTACAGCTGCATAAAGCCGAAGCCCTGCGCGTACACCAGAATACCGACTGCCGCCAGCACTGTGGAAATGGTGGTTCCAATCAGGCGCATCTTATTTACATTGATTCCTGCTGCTTTGGCAAACATGGGATTAGCGCCTGCAGCAGTCATTGCCATACCGGTTTTGGACCGCATAAACAGCCATACCAGGAAGCACATCAGGAAGAAGAACAGCAAAAGACCGGTCGGGAACAGGAAATCACCCATTCCGAAAGCCATTGTCTTATTCATAACCTCACTGAAAGAAGATGCCAGAGAAATGGTATTACGCATACCTTTACCGGCATTGGGCCAGATCAGCTCACCATTATCAAAAGGAAGCAGCATCCAGACCATATTCATAAATGCGATAACAGAGAATCCCACATAAGTGGTAACTGTCATCTCAGAGCCCTTTACCCGGTTTAACAGCAGTCCATAAAGATAGCCGATTCCCGTAGCCAGAACCACACCAATCAGAATTGCCACCAGAATTGCCACCCAGGCTGCAAACAGCGGATGAATGGCTACCAGAGACGGATTCTGTGCAATATTCAGCTGAATGACAATAATACCGCCCAGCAGGCCTCCTACGATGCCCATGGAGATACCAAAGTTCAGGCCGATTCCGCACTGAACCGCAGGAACCATAGCCAGAGCCAGAATTCCAAACATACCCCAGCGGCGAAGGATATCACCGAAAAACTGCGGCATATTCATCTGAAAGGCTGATGCCCCGATAACCAGCAGAATAAAGAATCCTGCAATAATAATACGCGGCAGGCCGAATTTATTTATCATCTTTTTTAATGGATTATCCATTGTTCTGACCTCCTTTCCATGCTCCGGACATTGCCAGTCCAAAGTTTGCATCTGAATCATTCGGAGACAGGATACATGCCAGCTTTCCGTCAGAAACGATGCCTATCCGGTCAGAAATGGACCGCAGTTCTACTAATTCAGAGGAAACAATAATTACTGTTAATCCGGTTTCCCGGTTCAGCTTTGTCAGGTACTCCAGCACCAGCTTTTTCGCACCGATATCAATACCACGGGTCGGCTCTGATACAAACAGAATATCCGGCTCCAGAGTCAGCGCACGAGCCAGACACACCTTCTGCTGATTTCCGCCTGACAGCCTTCCTGCTGCCTGACGAATTCCAGTACAGCGAATATCCAGGGTCTTTACCATATTTTCTGCATGAGCCTTGGCTGCTGCAGAATCGTAAAGATGCATCCAGCCGATTTTCTTTAAGAACTTGCCATTGGTGTACATGGCGGAGAAGATAATATTCTGCTCAATGCTTTCATCCAGCAGAAGACCTACGCCCCGACGATCCTCAGAAACAAAGGCAACCTTGTGTTCCAGGGCATCGCCCAGCTTATCCAGATTCAGAAGCTCGCCGTTGATCCTGACCTCGCCAGATGCCTTGTACAGCCCCATGATTCCATTGGGAATTCCCAGCTTACCCTGTCCTGCCAGGCCGCCAATACCGAAAATCTCACCTTTCCGGATATCCAGGTCAATTCCTTTTACCTGCTCACCAGGCATATCTACCTTGTAGTTGCGAAGACTTACAGCAATCTCCTTGTCACTGATCTTACGGGTATCCGGCTCAGAGCTTTCATCTACCAGCTTCTCTACCTTACGGCCAATCATCAGCTCTGCAATCTCAACTACGTTGGTATCTTTAATCTCTTTTCTTGCAACGAACTCGCCATCTCGAAGAATGGTCATACCGTCCGCCACTGCCATAACCTCGTCCAAACGGTGAGTAATGAAAATAATAGCAATGCCCTGGGATGAAATCACCCGCATGGCTTCCAGAAGACGATCTGCCTCAGACTCTGTCAGAACTGCTGTCGGCTCGTCGAATACCAGAATCCGAATACCAGTCTTATCCAGCTCACGGGCAATCTCAATAAACTGCATATATCCTACTGGAAGACCTGCCACCTTCACATAGTCCTCAATCTGAAGTCCTATGGTCTTTAACGCCTTCTTGGCATCCTTTCTCATGGCCTTTGTATCCAGGGTTTCCATGGATTTGCCAAAAAGACGGCTTGCCAGGTTCGGCGTACTGATTTCACGTCCAACCTTAATATTCTCTGTAACAGTAAATCCCGGAATCAGCATAAATTCCTGATGCACCATACCGATGCCCAGCTCCATGGCCTTTAAGGGGGTATCGATGACTACATCCTCGCCACCTACCTGAATCGTTCCCTCATATCCTCCCGTATTGTGAATCACAGGCATACCAAACAGGATATTCATCAGTGTGGATTTTCCTGCTCCGTTCTCTCCCATCAGCGCATGAATCTCGCCGGGACGAATATGCAGGTTTACTCCTTTTAAAACACGGTTGCCGTAATATTCTTTGGCAATGTTGTCCATTTTAAGGACATAGATTTCGTTCGTGTTCTCCAATTCAATAACCTCTTTCTACATTCATTTGTTATAAGTCTCACAGGGCACTTCCTGTAAGGAAAAAGAGTTCCTCTCTGCACTCCCCATCAGGCGAAACGCTTTTTCTTTACAGAAAGCATCTCCTGTACAGAACCGCCGTCCCTTTCAACCGTTCTGTATACAGGAAAAGGTTCCGCCAACTTTCGCCGTAATGCGTCTGTTGGCGAAACCCTGTTGCTCCTGAATTAATATGGTTTCAGCCGTTCTTTATTCAAAAGTAACAAAATCAGACATAACCAGGAAATGATTGTCCTTAGCATTGCCACTGTCATCTACATAGTGAGCAATGGTCATCTTTGCATCCGGAGTATACTGCTCTGCACATTCCTGAATGGTGTCACGCAGAACCTGCTCGTCCAGAACCACACCATTGGTCTCGCCTTCCAGAACCTTCTTTGCATACTCAACGCCTGCATTTACGAACAGCATATTACAGGGAACGCCCCAGGTGGAAACACGTCCGCCCATGTTGTACTCGTCAACCTTGGCCTGCAACTGCTCCATCATGTAGGTTACATCAGCCTCATGACCAGCCATGTCGATATTAAGAGCTGCCGGGAATGCGTGGAACGGAGACGGACAGCACTGTAAGCTGTAGATAGCGCCGTTCTCAAATACGGAACGAATCAGCGGCTCCTGCATACCACAGTTGGTGGTGAAGAATACAGTGTCCTTGCCGTACTTCTCGATCTGACGCGGAACATCCTCCAGGATGAACTGCTGAGCACCGGTAATACCAGAGTCACCGGTCGGGTCCGGAGCGGTGACGTCAACCATCTCGATACCGTTCTCTTCACAGTACTTCTTCATGTTCTCGTGACGTGCAACGATCAGAGCGTAGCTCATGTGACGCGGGAAAGAGTAGTGAATCAGAGTCTTTGCACCCTGCGCCTTTGCCTGCGGCGGAATCACAGTACCGCATCCAGGCTCGTCAACCTGCAGAACGATATCAGCCTTCGGGTTAATAACACCCGGGTCCTCACCAGGAGTACCTGCAATGAAGATCATGTCAGGACGGGTCTCACGTACTTTGTCGATTGCAGCTGCGGTTCCTGGAACTGCCTGACACCAAACAATTGCCTTAACCTCTGGATCAGAAGCCATTGCTACTGCATTGGAAATCAGAGTCTCGGTTTCAGTGGTAAAGTTATCCGGATAGGTAGCGGTAACAATCATGTCACCGTACTTCTCTTTCATCTTGTTGGCCTGAGTAATCTCCTCATCACCCTGAGATGCTGTACCGGTAAGAATACCAATCTTAAAAGGCTCAGCCTCTTTCTGCTCCTCTGCTTTGGTCTCAGCTCCCTCTGCTGATTCCCCTGCTGCTGCAGTAGTTGCTGCCTCAGTCGCCGGTGCTGCTGTTGTTGCTGCCGGCTCTGCGCCGCGACAGCCTGCCAGAGACAATACCATTGCCGCTGCCATTGTCAGACTTAAGAAACGCTTTTTCATTTTTCTCCTCCTTATAAGTGTCTGTATTTATTTCAATATACTCCTGCGAGCATACAGAAATCAAATTTGGCAAAAAATAACACATCCGTCGGATCTCCTGTAAAACTAGTCACCTTTTTTGATTTCACTAAGTATAGCACAAGCAAGTGTCTTTTGTCCAGCTACTTTTGTATGCGACAGGCGAATTTTTTCTGAAAGATTGTCTGAAAGTCATGAAAGTCACGCTATTATAAAACATATTTTCTGTTTTTCTTCTGCTGACAGATAGTTTTCTCGATTCGCCTGTAGTTATGAAACAGGCAGCAGCCTCTCCAGAGTTCTTCTTTCCGGAGAGGCTGCTGCAATTTCAAAGCCCTATCTCTTATTTCTGTACCCAGACACCCTGGCTGTCTACCTGATAGCCGTCCGGCGTCATACCTGACTGATACAGCGCTCCCTGAGGCATTCCTGGGTTCTGCTGCTGATTCACAGTCCATGCAGACTCCTGGCGGGTCCAGCCAGTATTTCCACGGGTAATGTCATTGAGGAAGTACCACTTGCCATCAATATTCCGCCAGCCTGTTGCCATAGCACCACTTGGAAGCAGATAATACCAGTGCTGATCCTTTGTCTCAAAATACCAGCCTGTTCTCATATAGCCCTCTGCATCAAAGCAATACCACGTATTCTGAATCAGACTCCAGCTGTTCGTCTCATAGCTGCCGTCTGCGCGGCGATATCTCCATCTGCCGCCCTCGTTCTGCCAGATTCCGGAAGCAGACACTGCCGGACCTCGTGATGAAGAGCCAGAGGAACCAGAACCGCCGGATCTCTTTCTTCTGAATTCAGCAGTTACCTCTATATCCTCACGCAAAATCAGGCGATAGGTTCCGTCAGAAGCAGTCTTTACCTTTTTGCCGTTTACATACAGTGCATTCAGTCTGTACCGGGAATCAGGAACTGCTTTCAGGATAATCTCCGTTCCTTCCGGTCCCTCCAGGCGGTTTGCAGTTACTGTACCGTTTGGAATATCCGGATCAATGGCAACGTGGAACAGCTCTGTTTCCGGATTTTCCGGTTCTTCTCCCTCTGCATTTGCCAGAACAATAGTACCTGTCCGGCTCAGCATCAGAACAAGGCGATCATCCTCCAGCTTCCAGGTCAGAGGATATTCTTTTCCGTTTTCACCAAATACTGCTGCCACTATCTTTCTTTCCGGATCAATGCACTCCGGAAGAGCTACCTCCAGGCGAATCGGAGCCTTCATAGACAGTCTGTTTCTCTCTCCGTCTTCCTTTTCCAGGAACAACTGCGTTCCAAAGCTATAGCAGTGCTCTGCATCTACTTTTACGCCGCCAAGCTTCTCCGGAACTACCGGTTTTTTATCCGGCTCTTCTGCATTAGAATCCGTTGCCTTTGCTGCCGGAGCATCTTCTTCTGTATCTGCATTTGACGCAGTGGCCTTGCGATTCTCCACGAAGTCTGCATTAGACGGTGTTGCTTCCTCGTCCTCAGACAGAATCCACTCATCCTCGTCTACAATGTCTGCATCCTCCTCATCGAGAATCTCTGCATTAGACGGTGTTGCTGCCGGTCTGTCTTCCTTCTCAGCCTCACCAATCACCAGAACTGCTCTGGAAGGTCCTTCTGCCTCGGACGGCAGAATACTTAAAGCCATACCCTGAGCTTCTGCCGGATTCAGCTCTGCGGCATCCTCAGATACTTCTTCTGCTTCGTCCACTGCATACTCCGTTCCTGCGAATGCTTCCTGATACAGCTCAGAAACAGCCAGAACATCATCCATCATGTAGCGAATCAGCTTATCATTGTCTATATCCGCAATTTCTTCTACTGCAAGCTTCACAGCTTCTCTGGCCTCTTCAGAATCTGTTCCATTTTCTTCTGCTGCCTTCAGAGCATTCCTTATGGTGATTTTCAGCTCCTGAATCTCCTGCGGAAGCTCGGCAGACGCCGGGCTGCCTAAGGATACATATGCCTGAAGCGCTGCTCCTGCATCTGTATCTGCAGTTACAACCAGGGCATTATTTGCCTCTTCCTCGTCAATCTGAAGCAGTCCATTTTCATCTACTGTGGTACCCTCTGCCAGTTCCTGTTCTGTTCCAGATACAGACCAGGATGTTTCCTGGATTCCCATACCATAATCACGAACCTCAAACTGCTGGCTCTCACCATTTTCCAGACGAACAGCTGCCGGATAAACAGACGCCTGCAGCTGAAGCTCTGCCATAGAAGAAGCGCCGTTGGTTCCCTCCATCTGGAAGGTCAGCACTGTGCTTCCGTCTGCCTTCTGTTCACAGGTTACATTCTCATCCAGACGTTCTTCTGAAGCAACCGGCTTACGAAGGGTAATCTGGATTGTTTCTTTGTTTTTCATAGTCGGATCAGAAACTGCTACGGTCAGCAGGCCGGTCTCTGACTCCTGAAGCATCACAGATGCTGAGCTGCTGCTGGTTACATCATTTACCGATCCGCCGTTTTTATTCCAGAAATTAATGCCTGTTATATTCAGACCCTTATGGTATACAGCCTGCGCATCTTTATTATTGGCTAAAACAGCAATCTCCGGCGCTGCCGCATAGGCTTCTGTTTCTCCCGCGTCAGTTTCCGGCAGAAGAACATAGCTGTAGGATGCTCCAGTGGGATTTTCCCCATGGTCAAACCACATTTCCAGATAATTTTCCGTGCTTTCTCCATCAAAGGTTCCAATATCGCGCCAGCTTCCGGTTGTCTTTGCCCGACGTACCTGAATCTCTGTATTTTCCTCCGGGAAATAATAACCGGTTCCTGCAGATTCCGTTCCCTCTACATGAGCCCAGCGAATGTCCTCACAGGCAACGCCTGATACATCCACGCTGCGGTCTGCCAGCTCCTTAACATTTGCCTCTTTTACAGGAAGATCCATTTCCTGTCCGTCAACCAGGAATCCATTGCTTCCATCCTGATCCAGCTTCCGGTTGTCAATGGTTGTTTCTACCGGAACGTTCATGTTCTTATTGTTAATATCCGCACCCAGACAGACAATCTCATCATCAAACATAAACCAGGACTTCTTGCCGTTTAACTCTGGAGCATAGGTTGTCGATGCATCTCCCTCTGCGCCTTTGATCTTTCCGCTGAATGCCATACCGCTGATACCGTAATTTCCGATGCTGCTTCCGCCTACCCAGCTTTCTGTAGACAGGAAGTCGCCCTTCTGAATAAATCCAGAGCTATCCGGTGCGCCATTATCAATCTTCATAGCTGCAACCGTTGTTCCCGGAAGACGCAGCGGGTTCACGGTATTCCAGAAATTCTCTGTATACATGTCATCGCGATCATAGATATAGGTCATACCATCATTCTGATGCCATCCAAACCTGTTTTCATCATTCATAATCTCCGTATTCTGTGTACGCTCGGAGAACATGGAAACTGCAAATAAATAATCATCCATTCTGTGGAAAGCTCGATCCATCAGAGGATAGGACTTATGTACCGGTGTCACATAGCCTTCGATTGAAGAGTCTTCCAGAATTTCTCTTGCCTTCTTCTTAATTGCCATATTCTCTGCGCCCTGAAGAGAATCAATAAAGCCCTCGTCCTCTTCCAGCCAGGATTTCAGCATAGGAAGAGTCGTTGCTCTTGCTTCTGCGCTAAGAGAATCTACCATCTGAAGAATGCAGATCATAGCCTCCCGGCCAGCTACCCGGTTGCTTCCTCCAGGTCTGGCTACAGAACGACCCTTCAGGCAGTCTAACATCATTCCCCGGTATATTCCGTTTCCAAAGCCTTCTACAATATAATATTCCAGATTCTTCTGAACCTCTTCCGGATACTGCCACGGAGTTCCGCCAATCAGAGACGGGATCTTTACTCCGCCCTTCATGAATTCAACGCCATAGGAACCCAGATAAGCAAGACGTCCATGATCCATATAGGAGCCGTCCGGATAGAAGCCGCTCTTAAAGCCTTCCTCTGCCAGCTTCGTACTGTCCTCTACCTGCTGAATTACAAAGGTCTGAGAAGAGGCCATCATTCCCAGATAAACAAGCTCATTATCTTCTCTTAAAGCGCCCAAACCAACTGCCGTTGTGGAACAGTCGATGATGTTGGCGCCCTGAGCTGCTCGATATCCCTTTACATGGGTGCTTGCTGTGTTGATTGCGCCCTCCCAGTAAGGATCCGGCTGGAAGAAATACAGCGCCTCTGTATATTTCATAATCTGTTCTTCCGACAGTTCGTCATAAATCAGAATCAGAGCCGGAATCAGATCCTTTGGCATTCCGATTTCCCAGGTCCACCAGTTATCGGTCTGGCTCTTGGGAACATAACAACGGGTACACATATAATCCAGAATATGAATAATATCTTTCAGCAAGTCCTGATTATGGTACAGCTTTCCGCCTTCTGACGCATAAGCCTTACACATAGACAGAACCTTCTGGAATGCAGGACGGAATTCCACTGCGTCGTCCTCGTAAGGAACATCCGGATTCTCTTTTCCTCCTCCAATGTCCCCTTTCCACGGAACATCCTCACAGGTTTCCTGTCCCTTATAGGCATAGGCATTCCAATACCCCTCTGCCTCTGCATTGATGATATCCAGGATCTCCTGTCCGCCATCCTCTTCTGTCAGATTTGTTCCAATCAGAGACTCCTTCCAGGCTGTACGGATCTTTGCATAGTCCTCCGGCCCTGCTTCTGGAAGATTTGCCGGATCCTCATGCAGAACCTTCACCTTCCACTGCTTGCTCTTGCCGCTTTCATCCGCTGCAACAACAACCATCTCACCTTTATTCTTGGCATTCAGGATGGCTCCGTCCTGTACTCCGGTTACGGAAAGCAGATGATCCGCTGTCGCATCTCCAGCCTTACGAGTGCCATCCGTCTCTCCTTCCTTCAGCTCTCTTTTCTTCTTGGATGAGCCTACATTACGAAGATAGGTTCCATCATATTTCAGAAATTTTGTGCTCCAGGTAACATTTCCTGTTAATTCCTCAGGTGTTTCCAGTTTCACCTCATCCCCTCTTACCAGAGTGATGGTCTCTCCTGTTACCACATCAATCTTCTTTAACTGAACTTCTACAGAAACCGGACTGCTCATTTTTGCCGTATCCAGCTTCATTGTCACAGTTCCCCCACCTGTGGTAACCTCTGCTGCTCCTAAAGAGCCGAGTTCCTTTGCAGACTCTGCATCAAGAGCTGCTGACAGGGTAATCTGTGAAGATGCGCCTGACTCTGGCTTTGCCACAGTAATCAATGCCTTGCCAGCTGCGCCGTCCTTCTCAATTACTACAGATGCCGCTTCATTTAAAGCAACCTCTGCCACTTTTCCTTTCAGATTCACCTCGCCGTCTGTCCACTTATTAACAGCCAGAGTCCCCTCAGATTCATTTTCAGCAGCCTGAATAGCTCCCGTATTCTCCAGAACTCTGTTTTCTGTTTCTGGCGGCGCATTATTGGCAAAATCACCCTGTTTTTTTCCAGTTCCCAGAGTGTACTGATAACCGCCGTTTACCGGCAGCGTCCACAGCTCAAACTGTTTTACCTCGCCGGTTCCCTCTGTTGGGAAACGATAAAACACCTTAGAGTTGGTAATAGTATCGCCAAATACATAGCTCCATTCCAGTGACTTTTGTGAATCCTCAATGCCGGAAGCTGTAAGCCAGTTTCTCGCATGGCTTCCCTTAGTTGCAGTATCTACAATTTTTTTCCAGCTGTATTTCTCATTGGTATCAACCGATGCCTTCAAAATATTCCGATAGCCGTTCGCCGGGTTCGTCAGTCCGGCATAGGTTGTTTTTTCTACTGTCACATTGTCTACAACATTAATAATCTTGTCTGTCGTATCTCCCGTATTGGCAATGTCTGCACCAAGGCAAAGAATCTCATTGTCAAAGAAAAACCATGACTTCACACCGGACAGTTCACCGCTCATCTGCATGCCTGCTGCTCCCCCGTCTGCATCCATGCTGTTTAGTACATTTGCGGCAGTCATATCTGCCTTTCGGGCGCTGTTATCTCCCTCAAGAAACATCGTCGCCCCCGGAATCATGGCCTTATCTGCCGTATTCCACTCCTTTTCTCCTCGAACCTTGTTTTTGAACACCATTTCTCCGTCAGAAAGATTCAGTTCCGCCTGATAACTTTCTGTTTCCACAGTGTTCTTCACGTTCGGCATGCCTTCTTCTGTCGGAGCCGCCGGTACTGTCAGGATATTTCCTGCCGTCATGGCTGCTACCAGCGCTGCGCTGATACCCCTGCGCATTTTCTGCTTCAAATACATCATGCACCTTCTCCTTTTTGGATTTCCACTTGCTTTTTCTGAACTACTCCCTAGGTATACTCCCCCCTTACCCCCAGCTTTTGTCCCCAAAGCACCTTATTGTGACAATTATAGTTTATCAGTAATGCCGAGCTTACAAAATTGATTATTTTCTGATTTACCTCGCCTTTTTTCAGGCGAATTTTTCCATTTCTAATCGTAATATATATTTATCCGATATTTTTGTATTATTTTCATTATTTCTTGCTATTCAAGCATTATATAATAGAAAAAGAATATTTCTTACCACACTCCCGCGCCAGAAAAAAGGGGGGTGTCGGGAAATATTTTTTACAGATATCTTCCCTTACAACCGCCTGTCCGCCGTAAACAAAAAATGCCATTATGTCAGCCACACAATTAAGAACCATTGGTCTTCCAAACATTTTCGTACACACTTTTATAGCCGCTCTTGGTTGCACTGGACGCAGCCTTCTGATCTCCAAGGTATGCTCTTCATCATACCATCCGACCCACATGGTATGCCCCCATTACAACCGTCTTCTGATTGTATTCAATAATATGTTGCATCCTCCACAATTTCATAATCATTCAAACATTTAAGATATTGCTTATATAATGCCGTATTTCCATTCACTCTTTTCAATTTTTCTTTTCGTTCTTTAAGTGAATTTCTAATTCTTCTTGGGTCAATCCAGACGCTTCTCTTAATTCTTTCAGTCTCTCTGCCACTCTTGACATGCTTTGCGTAATTCCAGCGGCTTCAAGTTTATTATGAAATGCTCTGTAGATATTTTCTTTTTAGGCATAAAATATACTCCCTTCTAAGTGACAAGTTTTTATTATTTCACTTGTCTACCTAGAAGGGAGCATATCATATCCGGCAGTCCCTCTAAAATCAAACATTTTTTCATATCATTCAGCATTATGCGTTTTTCTGGGAAGCAAGCATGCGTACTTCCTCTATGCTCAATTTGGATATCTCAGCTATTTTATCCAATGCCATCCCGCCCATTTTAAGAAGTCTGCATGCCACGTCTTTTCTTTCATCCATGACAGCCTCATTTCTCATATCTTCCATCGCTTTACACATAGCAGCCACTCCTTCCGCATCTTCTTTGAAATATCTTACCCGTTCTGCAAGCACTTCATATGTAATATCGTTCGGATCTGTACAGGAAAAATCATGCATGAGGATCCCCAGAGGCGATTGATCTCGGTACGCTCCGTTTACATATATGATATGCGCTTCGTCCTGAAACTTCTTTCCTGTCTCCTCCACAACTCTGTTGATATGGTAAATCGGAAGTCCATCTCCCATCACATCTCGCTCCGTGATGAAGATCACATAAGTCTCGGCGAGATTTTCAAGTTTATCTCCCGGTTCCGTCACATTGACATCAATTAGGCTGCTGTGATACCTCGCTCTTTTACCTCCGCCCCCCCCCCGATCCGCCCTTTGTATCTCAATATTATACTGCTTTCCCACATGGTCGGTAGCGTAAATATCAAGAATGATTGATCTGCCCTGAAGGTTTTTTATAAGGTGCTGGGTTTCGATCTTTTCTACCTTAAAGTCATCATCCATCAGGCGGAATCCGCGAAGTCGCTGCAGATCCTGCTGACTATATTTTTCATTCCATTCTTTATCCATATCTGCACTCCCTCTTGCCTGCTTATGATAGAAGTGTGCAAAACCCCTATTATAATTAAATCTTATCATAGGTCCGATTTAGTTTCAAGGTACATATCAAATTCGTCCTGTTATCTATACCGAACATTTATATAATACAAAATCGGCATTGTATTTCTTTCTGTTTCACTGCAATGCACACTACCCATTCCTCTGTTGAAGCCCTGACTTCTTCTTTTCCTCTGAAACAGAAAATTTCATTTATTACACCGAGCATGTGATAAATCAATCGCATAATATGGGACTTAGCTTCCTCCTCATCCATTTCAAAATAGAACTGTTCGAAGGCTTTATCAAACTGCAGCGAAACTTCGGCAAGTTGTCTATCCGGTGCAGTTTCTCTTTTTTTACTGGGCCTTTCTCGTCAGCAGAACTACCGTCTCAACGGTATTACCTTTTTCCCACAAGAGCCGCCTTACCTCTTGACCATCCCGATATATTGGGAAATTAAACTCTATTGACTTCAAAGGCTGCTCTGACTCCCCATTTGGATATATCTGAATTTCTTTTATGAGATAAGTAATAAGGCTTTTCTTTTCCTCGTCACTTATTATATCATAGAGCTTTCCGAAATTCAGCATAAGCTTGTAAATATTGTCCAGAGTGATTGTTTCCATTTCGATAGAACTTTTTCTCAGCTTTGCATCTTCAATCCGTTCTTCCAACTCGACAATCGTATCATACAATCCATCAAGCCTTAATGTCATGTCGTGGATTTTTCTTTCTCTGAAACGAGCAGCAATAGGCAGATTATCAATCTCTCGTTCCAGACGGGCTTTATTCAAATCTACTTCTTTCAGCTTGCTCTCATAATTGGCAAGTTCCTTATCAATAGCAGTGGTATCGGTCTGTACGCCAATACGCTTTTCTATCTCTTTTGCAAAATATTTATCACTTACCAGTTCTTTAACAGCTTCAATTACAAGTGGTTCAATGTCTGTTTTTCTAAGCGATGCCTTGTAATCACAATAATGTCCTCGCTCCTGCTTATTTCTACCACAAATATAATAGTAAACCTCTTTGTATGTGCCGTCTTTATTTGTCCAAGCGTGTTTGTTCGTATACATTGAACTTCCACAAAGGGGACACTTTAATATCCCCGTCAAAAGGTGCGACCTATCCTTACCGATTTTGGATGGCTGTTTAATTCCTGTTGCCATACGCTTTACGTGAACCTTTTGCCACAATTCCTCGCTGATAATTCCTTCGTGTTGTCCATCTTCCAGAATGTAATCCTCTGCATGAACCTGCTTATATTCATTTTTTGTACCTTTTACCTTTTCTCGTGTTCTTCTGCCATAAGCAATCTTTCCACAATAAACAGGATTGTCTAATATCAACCGTATAAAATGACTGCTCCAAGTTTCCAATGTGCCATTCTGACGGGGTATCTTCTTTATACCTTGAAGATTAAGATATTTTGCTACTCCGCCAAGTCCTATGTCAGAATTAGCAAATTTATCAAATATAATTCTGATTGCTTCAGCTTCCGTTTCTTCTATCAAGAGCTGATTGTCTTTCAGATAATATCCGTATGGTGCAAATCCACCATTCCACCCACCTTGTCGTGCTTTTTCTCTCCGTCCATTCATTGTCTGTTCAATGATATTTTCTCTTTCAATTTCTGCAACCGCAGATAATACAGAAATTAAAAGTTTTCCGCTTGTCTGTGATGAGTCAATACCTTCCTCAATACAAATAAGATTTATTCCATACGACTGCACAAACTCCAATGAATTTAGAATATCTGCTGCGTTTCTTCCAAATCGTGAAAGTTTATAGACCAGAATATAATCTATCTCCAATCCGTTCTTTATATCGGAAAGCATCTTCTTAAAAGCAGGTCTCCCCTCAATAGATTTTCCCGATTTACCCGCATCTTCGTATATACCAACAATCTCCATTTCCTCTCTGTCAGCAAATCGTTTCAGGCTATTCTTCTGCCCTTCAAGGCTATATCCGTCCACCTGCATTTCAGTACTTACTCTCGGATATAGGACACATTTCTTTCCTTCTCTGTTCATCGTACCACCTCCATAAATTTATAGGGAAATGTGATATGTAAGGCTGCGTAACCTACGCAGCACAATCCAATTCCTGCAAAACAGTCTTTCCGTATTTTTCAACTATCTGCACCATAACATTGATAAAAGAATTGAATATTTCGGTTTCATCTTTCAACTGTTCGTTTTTCAGTTCTGTATTTTGAATAAAATTTTCATTTCCCATAAACGAATACCTCCGCTAAAGCTAAAACGGCTGTACCTCTAAATTATAGAAATACAGCCACCATTTTACCAATGTGCAAATATATCCCTCATACCTGCTTTACACATTTTTTCATATTTTTTTAAGTGCAACACTAATGGCAAGAGCCTTGTCAACTCTTGCCATTATGTTATCGGGCATCATTCCCATATACTGTTTTAACCTCTGCTTATCAATCGTCCGTATCTGCTCAAGCAGGATAACAGAGTCCTTGTCAAGCCCTTCATAATTACTTACTGCGGTATGTGTGGGCAACTTTGCTTTTGTGTGTACTCGGCTCGTAATTGCTGCAATGATTACCGTCGGACTGTGCTTGTTTCCTATATCATTGGAAATGATAAGTACAGGTCTTGTGCCGCCTTGTTCTGAGCCGATAACGGGGTTAAGCTCTGCGTAGTAAATGTCGCCACGCTTAATAATTCTTTCCATTGTGTTTGACCTCCTATCTGGATTCAGGCAGATTAGTTCTGCCTATGTAGGCAGCCAAACAAAAGGAAGTATTTAAGGTCGGAAGAATATTAACAATATCTCTGTTCTTATGACCGCCTTTCGTTTGGCTGATATGATAGAAGCATTTCAATTTGTCCTCGACACCCCGAAATGCTATGGGAAGTCGCCAAACGGTCAGCAGCGAACTGACGCCACGGGAGTTCCACCCCAACTGTCGTTCTGACAGAGCCGCCCTCATTGCCTGCGACGTTTTTTTCACGCTCGGACTGTGACTGGACGGGAGTACCATTATTCTCTTTGTGGGTCATGGCGAAATCGGGAGCTGCCCGATATTTTGAGTCGGTAAAGACTGGCTCACCACCTTTCATCGCTCGCTGCCATTTGGCAGGTCATGGCGTACCGCTGCACACGCTTATGCTCATCACAATCACAAAGAGGAAGTATTTGGCGAATGAGTATTCGGTTGTCAAGGAGCAATCCCGTTTTCGCCACACAAAGGAAAACAGGGTAAGAGGTTTTTTGTCCTCTCACCCTGTAGCCCGTGGGAATATTCAATTTTCCCCTCTACTCAAAAAACTTTTTTAATTTTTCTTTGAGCCTATCCATTCTTCTGTAAACAGCTTTTTCAGTAATATCCAGATACACCGCAATTTCACGGGTTGAATATCCTTGTATCTTCATCAAAGCAATCTGCAATGTAAGCCTGTCCACCTTAATCAAAACTTGATAGAGGTGCTGATTTTCGATACTGTCCAGAAAATCCTCAACCGTTTTGACTTCGGGCTGTGTAGTATCTTCAACAAGCTCGTCAAGATATGTACCTGTTTCCTGCACTCGCTGATAATACCGTCTGTCTGAATTAAAAATCGCCCAATCGTGAACACGGAGCTTTTCTATATCGTCCTCATTAACCCCCAAGCTCCGTAACTGTTTTTCCTCGGCTTCTTTCCAGAGCCGCCATTTCTTTTCTTCTCTGGCTTTGTTGTAAGCCATAATGTGTACCTCCAATCTGAATTTTTTTGAGAAATTCAGATTGAGGTGGGCTACGGCACCCAATGCCAGAAGCAGGTTTATCCTGTGTTGCGACAAAAAACGACAAACAAAAAGCCGCAAAGGTACTAAGACCTCTACGGCAATACGCATAATTATCTCTATGATATAGATATGTGACTTCTACTCGAAAAGTAGAAAAGTGCCACGAGCAAGCAAGGCTTTTTTTAATAAGTTATCCTCACTTCTACGTGACACTATGTAAATAACTGCTGCTTCTGATAAGCAGCGTGATGGTCGTGCTTGACCAACACATAAAAATCCCTCCAAACTCGAAAACGGGTTTAGAGGGCAGTAAAATTTAGTCTGGGCGTGACAAAGCCGCCCACCAAAGCACCGTTTTTTTTATTTGGCGGGCTTATCCAACCTATTCTGCATAAAGAAAGAGCCAATGAACTGCAAGTTACCTCGCAAATTCATCGGCTCTGCGTCTGTGCGTCTGGCTCTTTGATGATAGTTACTTTTAATTGTTGAACATTTATAAGCTGTTCCTGCCTACACTTAGGACAAAAAAGCGGAAAATTAAGAAGTACCGTATTTTCTCTTATTTTTATCCGTGTTTTGTTTCCACAAACGGGGCAAAGCACCCATTTTTCATTTTGCATAAAACATCTCCCTTAATGTACTTCATTAGTTCCTGCAATAGCCGCTTGCTTTTCCGCTTCATTTAATTCTCTGTGAAGATGGATAGCCATAAATACCGTAATAATAGCAGAAAGCACATCTGCAACTGGCTGAGCATACAGAATACCATTCAATCCCCATATCATAGGCAGAACGAGAATAACTGGCACAAAGCAAATTCCCTGCCTGCAAGCTCCGAGAATAAAGCCTTCTTTCCCTTTTCCTAAAGCAAGGAATAATGAGGAATATACGGTATAGAAGCCAAACAGCATGAGAGAAATTCCATTTACCCTTAATGAGCTTGCCCCTACTTTAATCATCTCCAGATTGCCACTTGCGAATTGTGACACGATGGACGTTGAAAATAAAGCCAGTATCAATCCATAAACAACACAAAATATGGTTGACCAGATAATAGAGGTTTTAATTGCTTCATGCAGGCGGTTGAATTTTTTCGCTCCATAGCTGTACCCTGCGATTGGCTGAAAGCCTTTAATAAAACCAAATATTGTTAGACTTCCCATTGAAACAAGGCGTGTCACAACTCCCATTCCTGCGATTGCAGCATCTCCATAATCAGCCGCCGCATTGTTGATGAGAGAAATGGAAAGGCTTGTTAATATCTGGAACACAAGCGTTGGAATACCAATCTTAAAAATTTCCGATGCAACCTCTTTTGAAAGGCAGTAATTCTTTATTTTAAAATCAAATACACTCTTCTTTCCAAAAATATAAAATAGATACACCAGAGTAGATACTGCCTGTGAAATTGCAGTAGCAATGGCGGCTCCTGCCACTCCCAAATCCAGTACATAAATAAATATAGGGTCTAATGCAATATTCAGTACGGCTCCAATCAGCAGAGCGCACATGGTCGTCTTTGCTGCTCCCTCGCTTGTCACGATATTATTCATTGTGACATTAAAGACATTGAAGATGCAGGAAATAATATAAATACTTCCATATGTGACCGCATAGGGCAAAATACTCTCTGTCGCTCCCAAAATACTTAGTATCGGCTTTAGAAAAATGACAGACAGGATAATCATAACTGCCCCGACAAAAACGCTGCTGTATAAGGCTGTGCTGACAACTTGGTTTGCCTTTTCCTTATCATTGCGTCCTAACAATCTGGAAATGTAGGATGCTGCCCCATTTCCAAATAGCAACCCTAAACCAACCACAACCTGTCCTAATGGGTACACAACTGAAATTGCTCCCATCTGGCTCTCTCCCAATCCTCCAACAAAATAGGCATCCACCAGATTGTATAATGCGTTTACCAACATTCCAATCATTGTCGGGATACCCATTGCTAATAGGGCTTGAGGGATAGGTGCGTTACCTAATAGCTGCATTTTCTTGTTTTGTTGACTCATAATTAACACTCCTTTTCTTGACTTTGAGTATAAAATATAGTAGTATAAATTACAGCAATTAAAGCTGTGTTGTATATACTACTATAAATTATAGTAGTTGTCAATAGAGAAAGGAGAATATCATGGCAACAATAGATTTAATCGTATTAGGAATGCTGAAAAAGGAAGCCCTAAGTGCTTACGACATCCAAAAATTGGTTGAATACCGCAACATATCAAAATGGGTAAAAATCAGCACTCCGTCAATCTATAAAAAAGTTATCCAGTTAGAGGAAAAGGGATACATTTCAAGCAACATAGTCAAAGAGGGAAAAATGCCAGAAAAGGCAATCTACTCCTTAACAGAAGCGGGTGAAAAACAGCTTGAAAATCTTATGTTTGAAATATCTGCAAAACCCGTTCAAATCTTCTTGGATTTTAATGCAGTCATTGTCAACTTGGATGCCCTTTCGCCAGAAAACCAAATGAAATGCCTAACAGATATTGAAGCCAATGTAAAAACACTAAAATCATATCTGGAAGAAAATTTAAAAGCGAAAGAAAATGTACCCGAAATCCCACAAACAGGTTTATCCGTTTTGCATCAACAATTCGTTCTTGCACAATCCATTGAAACATGGATTGAAGAATTAAAACTAAAATATGAATAATTACAGTCCCCCATAAGATACTTTTCTAAATAGGCAGAGCCGATGAGCTGTGAGTTTATCTCTCACAAGTTCATCGGCTCTGCGTCTGTGCGTCTGGCTCTTTGATGACTGTTACTTGTAAATTTTGTACTTCAATCAATGTCTGCTGTTTACATTTCGGGCAGTAGAGAGGATAATTTTTCAAAATTGTATCTTCTCTTATTCTGTCACGAGTTTTATTAGCGCAAACAGGACAAACTATCCAATTAGCGTTCATTTCTTTCCTCTCTTTGTCGGGAACAAAAAATTTCGATAGCTTTACTGAAAAAGGCAGCTAAATCTCCATTTCCAAACCGATTTATAAAATCAGAAAATCTCAAATCCGTAACATACATTTTCCCCAAAGAAGAAAGTATTTGTTTATCACATTGATAAAAATGTTCTGTAATATAAAGTTGCCATTCCCGTACTATATTTTGAACCTCTGGACAGTTTGGCGATTTGTTTTCATATGTCGCTAACCTTTCAAAAATATTCTGTGCCATAGAGAAAAATGCTTGCATTTGCTCATTTTGAATTTCTTGAGCTTTTGAGGAAAAGATTGCCTCATACTCTTTAAAACTTTCAGTATCTCCCCACTTTTCCAAAACCTCTTTTTGAAATTGAGATTGCAGCTCCATTACTTTCGAGTTAGAAAATGCTGAAAAGGAGATTTCTTTTGCTCCATTGATTTCAGCCTTTACAAGAGCTATTAGACCGTCTATGCGTTCTCTCTGAGCTTCTAAAATACTTAAATGCTTTTCTAATGCTTCTGTCCGATTATAATGAGGGGAATTGAGCAATTTTTTAATTTCTTTCAATGCAAAACCGACCTCACGAAAAAACAAAACTTCCTGCAACCGGCACAAATCCTTATCAGTATACAAACGATACTTCGCTTCCGTTACAATCGAAGGTTTCAAAAGTCCAATTTCATCATAATAGTGAAGCGTCCTTGCTGTTATGCCTGTTAAATTGACTACCTCGTGAACTGTCAACGGTTTTTCATTCATTCCAAAAATCCTCCACTGCACTTAATATTTCGTTTGCAGGTAACAAAGTTGCTTCTACTATACTTTTTCCTGTTTTCTGCAAATAATATTTTACTAAATGATAGCCACAAGCATATCCCGCACAATATGGCAATCCAACAGGGGGATAATTTTGTAAAGCAGCCATTTCATCGCCATATAAATAAGCATTGAGGTTTTCAAGCCCCTGTACGTCCAGTCCATCATAGATAATTGGTTTGATATATTTATTTAGCGTTTCCATATCAGTTTTCTTAACCCACGGTCCCGCCTTATCTTCTCCATACAAATATGTGGCAAAGTTTTCTGCAAGCCCCTCACTGACCATCATTTCTCCGAGCGTAATATCATTTCTCCATTTAATAAACTGGAAACGCACATTATGATTTGTTTCATGTGCAAGCGCAACTGGAAGATGCTCTAATGTGTAATCATTAGGAATAAGCCAAGAAAAAATATATCCTGGAATACCGCCATCTCCGCAATAGCCCTCATTCATTGAGGTATAAGGACTTTCCTCATTTGCCAACAGGATAGTAAACAAATATTCTTGAACAGGTAACTCAATCCCTGCGTCTGAAAAACACTTCAACGATTTTTCGACTGATTGTTTACATTCAGACCAAAGCCTATCTGAAGATATACGTTCAATATTATCTCGTTGAGTTTCATCCACTTTTGTTGGCGCAATATGACCAAGCATCCCACTCGCCATTATCACATCATACCCATTTGGTGTAGCTGCTTTCATCGGCACACTATAGCAAGCCCATTTTTTCTCAAAAGGCATCATCAATTCATAACGATAAATGTCATCTTTCTTGTCTAATGGTGCTTTCATAATCTTGGCATAAATACCATCTGAACGAATAAAATTTACATTCATATTACTTCATCCTTTCTTTTTTCTACATCATACACTATGACGTAACGTGAAAGTCAATAGGATGAGTAAATATATTTGAGCCGATGAGCTATGAGTTTATCTCTCACAAGTTCATCGGCTCTGCGTCTGTGCGTCTGGCTCTTTAATCACGGTTACTTGTAAATCTTTTGCTTCAATCAATGTTTGTTGTTTACATTTTGGACAGTAGAGAGGATAATTTTTAAAATTGTATCTTCTCTTATTCTGTCACGAGTTTTATTGCCACAAACAGGACAGCGTATCCAGTCTATATTTTGCATTAAAATACTACCTCCCTCTGTGTTTCGCTTTTTTCTTTTCTTGCCGCAGAACAAATTGGCGTTCCTTTTCTGCTTCTTTTTGCTCACGGCTTTTTGTTTTTCTCTCAATTTTAGTTTGTTCGTGTTGGAGCTTTAGTGCCTGCTGTGCTTTCGCGCCAATGCCCTTGTTTTCTAATTGGCTGTTAATTTTTCGTTGCATACGCTTAGGATTGATTTTGTGTTCTTCAACCTTATCTGTCTTAACGGGTGGGCTAAATTTTAACTTATGCCAATTTTTAAGCAAGAAATCATATATTTCATAATCCTTTGGCTCTGCGCCAAAAGTAATTTTGCAGACTTCATATTTGTCACCATCTATGCGCTCATATAATCCTATCCAAAAAGGATTTTCAAACAAAATGGTTAGACTGCTTTTCATAGCCGTATTATCAACTTTCCTTAAACTGACTTTCAAATGTGTCAAGCCATTCTAAAAGAGCTTGATAAAGAAGCCCCTGCTGCTCGAAAATAGTCTTACCAACAAGAGGAATATCAGCATAATTAACAGCATATTCCTCATTAGACTTTGCCGAAGTAGCAATGCTTTTTCGCAACTTCTTTACTAAATCCAATGCTTTTTCTTTATCCATTTTGTTGAGGTTAGTAATGACAACATTGAAATCAAATAGCAAAGATACTTCCTCGCTTGCATAAGTGTCCATTAGCTGTTCAAAATAGGAACGTCCCTTATCTGTAATGGAATACACTACTTTATCTGCAAACTTATCCCCTTTAACAATGTCGCTATTAAGATAACCTTTTTCGTTAAGCTGAATGACTTTACGATAAATAGATGGCACACTTATTTTAGTCCACCGTGAAAAATGATGATAGTCTACATCCTTTTGAATGTCATATGCACTTTGCGGTTTTTCCAACACGATACCGAGTATTACTAAATCTATTGATGACATAATAGCACCTCCACTTTTGCTATCATCAATATTACTATTATTGATAGCAAAAGTCAAGCGTACACTACTTCAATTATTTTTCATTTCTCGTATTTCTTTACCGCTAACATTTTTATTGAGCTATCTTCGCATAATATCCGATTGTTTCTCAGTGTCAAGCCAATTCCCGCCATTTTCCATTTAAAGAAGATAGATTCCATACTATCGTTCTTGGGTCTTAACCTTTTTCTTTGATATTGAAGAACACTCACGGTCTTTTTGAAATTGATATTTTTTAATATGTTTAAAGTCATTGTTTAGAACATAGTAAACCTTGTTTTCTCTAATTGAATATACAAAAGAAACTCTTGTTGCCCATAGCCCTTCTTGTTTTACAGATTTTAATATGTTGAATGCTTCAGTAACAGAAAAATCATCACCACTTTTTTTTAGCTGTTCGTCAGCTCTTTCAAATCTGTCATCGCCAGATACAATATAAGGTTTGGTTGTTTCAGGGCTTAATATCGAATAATTCGTAATAAGTGAATACTTCGCCTGTTCAAATCGGTAGCCCAATCCCGGCTCGATAATGAGTACACGCCCATTTTTGTCTGAAAGCATAGCTTGCATAGTAGCATCTGGAGCATATACAATTTTACTATTCTGCACGATATTAAGTGCATCATCGAATGTAATTGCGCCTTTGATAAATTTTTCAGTCAGTTCTGAAATTGTACAGCACTTTTGGTCAGCAATATACTTTCCTTTTTCATTCCCATTTACATAAAGCAGTGTACCAACATTCCCATTCTTATTTATCCCGTGAAAGGAATGATAATCTCCATCGGGCATTTTAATACCAATGTAAAACATATCTTTTTCTTTGATAACAGTATGTTTCCAAACTGCAAGGTCTATATCAAAATTAAAACCTATAATGGTATCATTTCCATTATAAACAAATCTCGTACACATAATTAAACATCCCTTTTTCTCTCTATATTACCAAACTGTATCGTCTTAATATTCTGAGCAATTCTTTCTTCTGACCAATCCCACCATTTTAATCTAAGTAGCTCTACGATTGTTTCATCATCAAATCGTTTTCTAATAGGTTTTGCAGGTACACCGCCCACAATGCTATATGGCGGCACATCTTTCGTGACAACAGCACGAGTACCGATAATTGCTCCATCTCCAATCGTAACACCTGCCAAAATAACCGCTTCATAACCAATCCAAACATCATTGCCGATAATAATATCTCCCTTATTATCCCATGCCTCGATAACATTCTTTTTCTCAAGCTCCCATTCCTCAAAAAACAAAGGAAACGGATAAGTAGACAGAGATGCCATCGTATGATTTGCGCTATTAAAAAGAAATTTTGCACCGCAGGCGATAGAACAAAACTTCCCTATAATGAGTCTGTCATGGTTGATAGGATATTGATATAGCACATTATTTTGCTCAAACTTCTTAGGATCATTGACAAAATCGTTATACATCGTATAATCGCCAACCTCAATATTGGGTCGAGTAATCACATTTTTTAAATAAACCGTTTGCGTATCTCCCGTTCTTGGATAAATACTCTTTGAATTTGCCATATTTTATCTTCCTCCTGCCAGCTAAAGCTATATATCAAATTGTACCTGCTCAAGAAATATTCTCAATACACCAAACAATACAGATGCAATCAGTAGAAAAAGAGAGCTGCCTTTCAGACAGCCCTCCGTAATCATTTTTGATATATTATTTTTCTTATGGCATAAACCGAAAGATAGTATTCGTCAGCAAGTTCTTCAATCGAAGCACCATTCTGATATTTACCAATAATGGCTTCATTCCGTTTGTTAAGTTCCTTTCGGTAGCCAGACAATTCGCCCCATGATTTATGCTGTTCGTCTTTAGCAGGGATATAGATATAGCCTGCTTGAACGTATTGTTGCAGTTCCTCGACCAACATATCAGGGAGAATTTCGCTTGCATTTATATATTTCATGCGGGCTTCCTCCTTGATTGATAAAGTCAAGTAGCAAAGCCAGCAATATTATTTTAGCGACTTATAATTACTCCATGCAAATGTCGCTCATTATACTGGCTTTGCATGGAGCCGTGCATCGTTGCTCCGTTTTTTATTCTGGCACATAATCTCACCACCAATGTTTCTGTTTTCTGCCTGTGATTATAGCATGGGAATATACACAAATCAAGTGTTCAAGCAGCACCGTCCTTTTAAAATGCGAATTTTAATCTCTATAAACAAGAAAGTATATCTCCTATATGTAGAGATTGTACATCGTTTAACTGGAACTCCTATTTCTGTACAATATAAGCGTAAAAATCGCAAGTACAGGTGGTGAGAAAATGAACAAAAATATAGATGATAACGATATTGACATTGAACTGGATTTTGACTTCACGCCGATAGGCTTGGCTATCAAGAAAGCCCGTGAAGCAAAAAAGATAACCAGAGAACGGTTGGTCGAAAATCTTGGCATCTCAACCAGACATCTTCAATCTGTGGAAAATGAGGGGCAGTTTCCGAGCTTCAAACTGTTTATCAAGCTCATTACAATGTTTGACGTATCTGTTGACCAATACATATTCCCCGACAAAGAAGCAGAGAAAAGCTCCGCCCGCAGGCGGCTTGATTCGCTGCTTGACACATTAGATGATAAGGACTTATCAATTATAGAAGCGACTGCATACAGTCTTTATAAAGCCAAAGAGCAGGCAGAGAAGTGACATCCTCTGTCTGTTTCAATATGCTTTGACCTGCTTTGCTATATACAGCACGACTTCCTCTGGGGTCGGCTTTTCGCCTTTATATTTTATCTTCTTCCAATACGCCTGTACCGCAGGGTCGTCCGACTGCATGGCATCATCAATCGCTTTCTGGATTTCACACCTTACCTCGTCTACGGATATGCCCTCTTCCCTTGCTATTTTCTCAAACGCACTTATGACCTTTGACTTATCCATCCTATAAACCTCTCTTTCTTTTGTGGTATCTGGAAAGCATATCAATTTTTCAGATATGTTTTATATATCCTTTTCGGATATTTGCGTTATTTTAACATATCCTAATGGGATATACAATACTACAAAAGGCGGTGAGGACGGATGAAAGAAATAGATTATAAGGCGATTGGTGCCAGAATTAAATATTATCGAAATCAGAGGAATATAACGCAGGCACAGCTCGCTGAAACATCAAGTGTTGAGCCGTCTAATATCTCCCATATTGAACGAGGAGCAACAAAGGTCAGCCTGCCGACTCTATTCAAAATTGCAAATGCTTTAGAGGTTTCCTTAGATGACTTGGTGTACGACAGCTTGGAAAAGACACAGCATATTTCCAACAAAGAGCTTAATCATATTCTTTCCGATTGTAGCGATAAGGAATTAAAAGCCATCATTGAAATGGTAAAATCAACAAAATCCATTCTCCGAAAATGATATGTATAGAACAGCCCGTAATGAGCTGTTCTTTTTTTAGTAGGCAGGTACACCATAACCATAAATAGAGCTGCTGCCGACAGAATACTGATTCTGTTTGCAGGCATCGCCAGAGTTACCCTCCACGGTATAAACAATACCGTTCTCACATTTATCCACGATACCCACATGGTCGGTTGTCCCGTCCCCATCCCAATCAAAAAAGATAATATCGCCTGCCGATGGCTCATAGCTTCGGCTTTGCCATTGCCCATTGCCACTAAACCAGTCCACACCGTCCGAACAAAGGGAAAATTTCGGTATGATGCCGCTGTCCAGATAGCCGCACTGGTCGGCACACCATGATACAAAGCAAGCACACCATTCCACACGCCCGTCAAAGCCATACCAACTCCAATAGGGCTGTCCGCCCTCATTGCCGAGCTGTGTCAAAGCAACTTCCACAATCGCTTGGTTGCCGCCGCTTGTAAATGCCCGTCCATACGGATAGTACCGCAGCACATGGGCGGGGTATTGCGTATCGCCGTAACTGTCCCAACCTAACTGTGCCGCCTGCATGTTGGAGAACTCCACCGCATTTGCATAGGAATAACGGCCATAGTTGCTCTTTGCCCATGTGATATAGCCGTTTCCAAAATTGTAGCCCTGCAAAGCGAGCTTGATACGCTCCATGTCAATCGGGTTTTGCACCTCGGCGGAGATAAGCGCAGCCTTTAACTCCTGTACGCCGCACTCGATGGAATACTCTGGGTCTTGAATCCCATTCGGCTCATGGGGATACCTCGTATTAAAGCTGCCCTCCGCCGCCTGCATGGGGTCAAGCCCACGCCCGCCGCTTTCCTGCATCATCACCGCTTTGATAAGCTCCACATATTCGGGGATGCCGTACTGCTTGGCATATTTCTGTATCAAAGGCTCATAAGCTTCCACCTCCGCACTAACAGGCGTATAGGAAATGCTGCTGCTTCCTCCGCCAAATAAAGATACGGCGCAGCCGAGCAGGACAACGATTAAGATAATCACAATGGCAATCCAACCGCCTGCTATAAGGGCGGTAATCAGAGCCTTTGTCCCAGCGATAATCGCCTTGACTGCGGCAATGGTAGCTTTGACCGATGCTTTTGTCGCTTCGGCTGTCGCTTTTGCGGTGGCTCTCGCCGCCTGCGCTGCTTTCTGGGTCGCCTTAACGGATGCCTTTGCCGCTTCCTGTGCGGTCTTAGCGGTCTGCTCTGTCGTCTTGATTGCCGCCTTAGAGGTCGCCTGCGCTGTTTTGACTGTCCTCTCGGTGGTCTTGACTGTGCCTTTTGCTGTGGATTTTACCGCTTTTACCGCATTTCTGGCGGTGGTCTTAACCGTCTTTTTCCCCTGTCTGCGGGTCTTTATCAACTGTCCCGCACCTGTCTGGGGAGCTTCGCCCTTAACCGAAACATCGGGAGCAGGGGACAGGCTCGCAGTTCCGTGACGGATCTGCGAGCCTGTCTGTTCTGCAGCCTGCTGTGCCCTTTTCTGTTCGGCGGCTTTCATTGCCCTTTTTGTTTTAAAATCAGAGAGCTTATCCTTTGCCTTACCGATATTTTCTCTGGTAGTCTGAACACTTTTCTGCCCCTGCTTGTTAAATTGATGGATACCCTCATCTCTAACACGCCCTGCGGCACGGGATACCCTGTCAGACGCATATTCGACAGGGGAATTTTCATCTGCGTAATAGCCCTGCTCCGCCTTATCCTTAGTTTTGGCATAGGCGTTTTTCATACGCTGACTGGCAATGGCGGCTTTGTCGATGGTCTTTATCGTCCCCTTGACCGCATCTCTGGTCTTTATATCAGCCATACAAAACCTCCTTTCCCAGAGGATTTGCGGTCATATCAGTTTATCTTTTTTGCCACCACCGCAAGCCTGCCATTCTGGGCAGAATATTCGCAAGTGGAAAGGGTAATGAGCCTGTCGCCATATTCGGCGGTCACGCCTGTATCATACAGGGCAAGCTCTTTGCACTTCCCGACAAAAGCATCAAATTCCTCCTCATTCTCCGCATCCACAAAGTCATAATAGCGGTAGCCCTGTGCGCTGTACGCCACGGTCTTAAATACGGCGATGATTTCATACTCCGCCTGCTCCGTGAGGGTATCAAATTGAATAGTCTTGTGTTCCTCATAAAAGCTCTGGGATTTGTAATCTTCCAACGCCCCGAACATCCTGCCCCCTGTGATATGATGACCGTAAATAATGAGATTGTCGCTTGTGGCAATATCGCAGTTCTCTTGGATATACGGTACGCCTAAATCGCTGTATTCCTTTTCAAAGTTGCGCTTCAGATAGAAGTTCGGATTATTCTTGGTCTGCATGACAGGATAGTTGATGGTCGTGCCGGCAATGGAAATCCAACCAACCATATCCTCATTCTGCAAATACAGTTCCCTGTACTTCGCAAGAATGTCCTCGCCCTCGCTGACAGGCTCATCCGTCTGCTTTTCTTCCTCATCGGGAGCGTTCTCTACCACCTCGGCAAGCTCGTCAAAGGCTTCTGCCTGTTCGTCCACCTGTGCGTTATGGTGATAGATATGATAGCCACAAAAAACCGCCGCACCTAACAGGCACACGGCGGCAATGATACAGATAACAGATTTGTATTTTTTCAGTTTCATAAGCTACTCCTTTCTATCGTGCATATTCATTTTGTTTCTTAGGGGCAGGAAGCTCCCTGCAATACTCTGGATACCTTACCTTGATACCCTCCATGAAGTACGGGGCGAACTCACAGCAGAATAATTCCTCTGGCGTGAAGTACCGTTCCCGTCCCTCCTCCGTATAACCGTTCCAGAGGTTAAAGGCAAGGTGGCATACCTTGACCGTGCCGCTTGTCTGCCAGCCTGCGTGCATACCCTCTGGCTCAATACAGTCATTTTTAAAATCAAACATCTGATTGATGTTCCTCCGTGTTTCTCCTGCAATCCCCATGACATAGAAAAATGCCCTGTGGTAACAGTCATTGACCCTGCATTTCATCATATTTTCGAGAAAGAAATCCCGATGGGCTGTATTGCGAAATCTAATATCCGCCATTTTCTGATACCTCCTTTATCCGTTTTTGTGCAAGTGCATAATATTCCCCGCTAATCTCCGCACCTAAATAGCTCCTGCCGTTGATTATCGCCGCCAGAGCCGTGCTGCCCGTTCCCATAAATCCGTCAAAGACAAGCTCCTCTGGCAGACTGGAAATCTGTATGAGCCATGATAAAAACTCCACGTTCTTGACGGTGGGGTGGAATATCTGGTGTTTCCGAAGCCACGAGGAATTATAGGTCGCTTTCGGGTATTCCTCGCCAAACCAACAGGCGGGAAAACGTGTCTTATACTCCCGATAGGGCTTCCTGCCTGCATGGGGTATACCGCCGTTTCGGTTTGGCAGCAAAGTAGTACGGTTGAATACCCGCCGCCCTTTCTGGCAGAAGATAAGCCATTCCGCATTATTGGCAAAGCTGCCCTGTAAATCGCCTATCCCGCCCACATTGCCTTTTTCAATGACAAGGCAATTCTTTATCTGGAAGCCTGCCTGCTTCAAGCAATCATAGTGATAGGGATAACAGTCAAAACGGGTAAAAAAATAAGCATGAGCGTTATCCGCAAGGATACGGTAACTCTCCCATGCAAAGCGTTCATAATCTATCCCTGTATCTCCCTCCAGTATCTGGTGTTTCTTTCTTGTAAAATGATTCTGATAGGAGATGCCATAGGGCGGGTCAGTCAATATCAGCGATACAAAGCCATCGGGGATATGCGCCATCAGCTCCATACAGTCCGCATGGTAAATCTGTTCATGCAGGTTGGCAAAGTCTGATATTTGCTGTCCATTCTCCACCGTCCTTAAACCTCCCCGAATTTTGTTGTCATCAGTTTATAAAGCTCCGTATTCTTCGGGAACTTATTGACAAACGGCACAAGGGAGCTGCCGACTTTTAAAAGCCCCTGTCCTGCACCGACATTCGTGATATAACTCATCTGCAAATCGGAAATGTTAAGGAGCTTCGCAAGCTCGATACGGTCTGTGGATGCTTGGTTAAGCATAATGATAAATTCGCTGTTGGCAAGCATCGTCCTCGCCGTATGGCTCTGCAAGAGGTCGTCCACGTTCTGCGTGATGCCCGTACAGTATGCACCATATTTACGCACACGTTTCCACAGAGTAAAGAGGAAGTTGGCACTATATTCATGCTGAAACAGCAGGTAAATCTCATCAATGAAGATAAACGTATTCCTGCCTTTCGCCCTGTTCATCGTGATACGGTTTAAGATGCTGTCAAGCACCACAAGCATACCGATAGGCTGTAACTGCTTGCCTAAATCCAGAATGTCATAGCAGATAAGGCGGCTGTGGGTGTCCACGTTGGTATGCTTGGCAAAGGTATTCAGTGACCCGTCTGTAAACAGTTCAATGGCAAGGGCGATTTCCTGCGCTTCTGGCTCACTCTGCTTCAGAAGCTCCTCACGGAAGTCCTGCAAGGTCGGCGGTGTCCCCATATAGTTGCCCTGCTGATAATAGCGGTACACGCTTGCCGTGCAGCGGTCAATGATGGATTTCTGCTTTGCCCCCAGACTTGCGCCGCCGATGAGCTGCTCACATAAGGATAAAATAAACTCCGATTTCAAAATGACGGGATTTGCACCGTCACCGTAATCGGAGTTCATATCCATAGCGTTTATATGATTTTCAGAGGTCGCAGAGATGTGGATAACCTCTCCCTGCATGGCTTTTACAAGGGGAGAATACTCACGCTCTGGGTCTATGATGATGACATCGGCATTGGGGTCGGTCAGAATGATGTTCGTCATTTCCTCCTTTGCCGTAAAGGACTTTCCTGCACCAGACACCCCCAGGATAAAGGAATTGCCATTCAAGAGATAACGGCGGTTGGCGATAATCATATTTTTGCTGATAACATTCTGTCCGTAATACACACCGTTCTCGTGATAGATTTCCTGCACACGGAACGGGATAAACACCGCAAGGCTCTCTGTCGTGAGGGTACGCAGGGCATCAATCTTCCGCACACCAAAGGGCAGGGCTGTGTTCAGACCGTCCATCTGCTGATATTTCAGCACCGCAAACTGGCAGAGATGCTTTCTGGCTGTCGTTAAGAGGGCTTCGGTATCACTGTCAAGCTGCTCTTTCGTGTCTGCCGTATGCACCATCGTCAGCACCGCAAACATCATCCTCTGGTCACGGGTCGTCAAATCGTCCAGAAATTCCTTGCTTTCCTTTCGCTGCTGCTCCATGTCATAAGGAATGACCGCCGAAAAGTTGTTATTCTGGTTCTGCTTCCTCTGCCAGTTCGTGATGTTGGTTTCCACACCGAGCAGGCGGTTTTCCACCTCCCGCACAGCTTCGTCTGTGGGAACAGGGATAACGTCAACGGACAGCATCATGTTTCGGTTTAACTCGCAAAGCTCCGCCACCATGCTGTCCTTGATATAGGCAGCGTACTCTCTAAGGAAAATCACACGCCCGTACCTGTCGCCCATACGGAAGTAATCTTTTTCAAACTCAAAGGTGTCGGGCGAGATTACGTCTTTAAAATCGTGACCTTTCCGCATGGTCTGTACCATATCAAAGGAAAATGCGGTTTCCTCGCCTGTTCGGTAGAAGTCATGGAAGATACGCAGCTTGTCGCCTGCGTCCAGTTCCGTACACTTTGAGCCGAGCCGATTGAAATGCCCGATAAGGTCAGCACCGATACGGGCAAAGTAGCTTCTGGCTTCCTCGATATTCTTCTTGTTGACGGAAATGGTCACATACTTATCCTGCACGATGGAATTTGCCCCTGTCGCCTTATCAAGCAGCATCCTGTTGTATTCCTTACGGTATTTATCCAGACCGTCCTCCGCCATCGGGATTAAAATGGTCTGCTCAAAATCCCTGCGGTTTAAGCGGCGGTTATTGATAGTGATTTTTGTGGTCGCCCCGCTGTCAAGGGCATTGAGAAGCTCTGAATATTCAAGGAACATGGCTTCCTTATCCTCACGGCTCGCCACGGCATAGTTGATGTCCTCAAACTTATAGGTCTTGGCGTACTTATTCTTGCCAACAAGGAAAATGCCGTCCTCCCAGACGGTTTTCATGGGGATGACTGCCTGCACCGACTTCGGCACCACAAACTTCTCCCTGTCCTGCTTTGACATATTTCTAAGCGTCTTAATCATGGCTTACCTCCTTACGCTTTTTTGATTTTTTCGCTTTCTTTTTCTCTGGCTTTTCCGCCTGCCGTTTCTTTTTCTGCTTCTTCGCTGTGAATGGCAGCCCTTTTTCCCTTGCTTCAATGTTCGGCTTCAACACTCCGTAATAGAGATTGTCTGGCACAAATAAGATTTTTTTCGGCATCATAAACTCGGATTTAAACCATGCCCAGACAAACTGCTCGGCGTTCATGCCGTTATATCTGACAAAGCCCATCGCCGCAAACGGGGCGGCTCCCAGAATACACATCCAGCTAAGGGTTTCCGTGCCAAAGTGCGGACGGAGCAGGAAATACAATCCCACCGCCACTCCAATGGCAAGGAGCGAAAAAATGAACTGCCGCAGGGACAGCCCGAAAAACATGGATTCCGTATAGTTACGGATTTCTTTATTTATCTTGACTTCCAATTCATACACACCTCCTTTACAAGCCCATCATTTCCCGTACTACACGGTCTGCCATCTTGACCGCACCGACTAAGACGAGCATATTGAAAACAAGCTCCCCGACATAGCTCCATACCATTGTGACCGCCGCCGCATCGGGATTGACCACGGGCGGGGAAGCCGCAAACAGGGAGAAAATGATACAGCCGAGGACGATGATTGCCCCCTCAAGGCACACGGCGGCATAGCTCTTGATAAAGCTCTTGCCGACACTCTGGCTCGGCTCTCCCGCAAAAGTGGAAAGCGGCACGGGAGCGATTGCGGTATAAAGATAGAGTTTGAAAAACCTGCCGTACACCGACATAATCATAATGAACGATAGCACCGTAATGAACAGACCGCCAATGAGCGTGACCGCCCACAGGGGGATGCTCTCAAAAAAGCCGCAGTCCTCAACGGCTGTGACAATCTCCTGCGGCAATACCGTCTGGGATGCCGAGCCGAAGCCTGCGGCGTTCATAATGGTTGAAATGATACCCTGCACAATCTTAAACAGAGCCATCATCAGCTCCAGTCCATAGGTCACAGCACCTTTGGCAAGGGCAAATCGGATAAAGAGCTTTACGGCGTGTTCGGGTTTCTTGACTTCTGCGAAGCTGCCGCAGGTTTTCATCATACCCACGACAAAGAACAGCACAAGCAGGGCAAGCCCGACAGCCTGCAATGCCCCGTGTATATCCACAATGACATTCCATATCGCACCGCCCTTGAACTGTTCGGGGGATTGGGTGATGAGCGTCCATATCTCGGCTAACTTCTCATTCCATGTGTTAAGGGCGTTCTCTAAATTCTGTACGACCCAGTTATCAGACATTTGACCACCTCCGTTCTGAAAATTGGCAGACGGGGCGGCTCACCGCTGTGGCCTGCCCCGTCTGCTTTGTCTATCCTGTTGTCTTTCGGGTCATAGTCTTAGCCTGTGATAAGGGTCAGAATCTCCTTTGCAAAGGTAATGACAATGCCGCCTGCAAGGGTCAGAAAGCCGTTAGACCTCTGGCTTGGGTCATGGGACTGCAAAGACAAGCCCACCTGCACGATGCCCCATCCGAGCAGGATAAGACCAACGGCACGGATAAGACCAAAAATAAAATCAGAGAGGTTATTCACCACCGTCAACGGGTCGCTTGCGGCAAAGGCTGTCATGGAAGTGCCGAGTACCATTGCCCCCGCCATAACCATCACACAATAGAAGCGGAAGCCTTTTCTGACTTTTCCAGTCATAGGCAGCTTGGTAGTTTCCTCTTTCTTGCCGAATGGCATAGAGGTATCCTTGCAAAGGGTTTCTTTCTTCTCATTCTTCTTAAAAAGTTTCATAGGGTAAATCCTCCTTATAAATTGAATATTTCTTCTAAGTCCTCCTCGGACAGAAGCTCATAGGAAGTGCTGACAGGTTGGGGCAAGGCGGCGTCCTCTGGAATATCCCCGTCAAACACAAGGGTTGCGACAGCCTGTGTCGGCTCGCCGTGAAGATAAGGCGGCTGACCTCCATCGGTTGTCAGTTTCACATTCGGGTGTTTCAGAATGTCGTACTTCAAATCCATCACAGGGCGTTCCCCACGCACAAAAAGAAGTGCGTAGCGGTTGTCAAGCATACGCACCTCGTCTGGCGTTAAAAGCTCACGCCCCGATATTTGATAGTTGGTAGAATAGTTCCCGCTGCGCCCTGTGCTTTTCCCATAGGTGTTCGTGTCAATGGTCGCTTTTCCTAAAAGCTCTGACACATATTTATGGGTACTCTGCTCGTTGCCGCCCAGATAGAGAAATTCATCACAGTTGCCGACAATGCTTTCCCATTGCTTCTCAAACAGGGCTTTGAGCTGTGCCAGATTTTGCAGGATTATGGAAACGGACACGCCACGGGAGCGCATCACGCTCAAAATCTTGTCGAAGTCATCTGGCAATGAAACATTGGCAAATTCGTCCATGATAAAGTGGCAATGCACAGGCAGGCTCCCGCCGTACTTATGGTCAGCAAGATAAAAGAGCTGTTGGAATAGCTGCGTGTATAAAATCGACACCAGAAAGTTAAAGCTCGTGTCGTTGTCTGGTATCAGAGCGAACAGAGCCACTTTCTTTTCTCCCAGAGAGGGCAGGTCAAGCTCATCGGTGGCGGTCAGTCCCGCAAGGCTTTCCAGATTGAATTTTTCAAGCCGTGCGGCAAGGGTTATCTGGATGCTCTTTAAGGTCTTTGCGCTGCCGCTGTGGTAATCCCTGTAATACTTGAGTGCGATATGCTCTGGGTTTTCCATCTCCAGACGGTCAAACAGTTCATCAAGAGGGCTTACATAGCTGTCATCGTCCTCACGGACTTCTCCTGCCCGTAAAAGCTCCATGACCATCGGAAAATTCTGCTCGTCTGGCGGGGCTTCGTATTTCAGATAGAACACTAAAGATAAAAGCAGCATACTTGCCGCCGTGTCCCAGAACGGGTCTTGCGACTGGCTCCCTTTCGGTGTGGTCGCCTTAAACAGATTTGTCACAAGACGCTGCACATCATTGTCGCTCTTTAGATAAACAAAAGGATTGTAGCAATGGCTCCTGTGCATATTGATAAGGTCAAGGACACGCACCTCATAGCCCTGTTCCTCAAGCAGAGCGCCGATGTCACGGACAATCTCGCCCTTTGGGTCTAAAATGACCATTGAGGTGTTGCACTGCATGGCGTTGGGCTTACAGAAAAACCTTGTCTTTCCTGCACCAGAGCCGCCGCAGACTAAGATATTTAAGTTGCGGCGGTGTTTTTTTCCATCCAGACCGATACGGACATTCTGGGTCAAGAGTTTATTGGCGGACGGGTCTTTGTCACGGTACTTCTTATTCAATGCTTTCGCATCGCCCCATTTCGCAGAGCCGTGTTCTTCCCCTCGGCGGTAGTTCCTGCGTGTGGAAAGATAAATGCCGATACCCATGCCATAGGCAAGCAAAAAAATAAGGACAGTCTTTACGCTGTCCTCACACACCGTTATCTGAAACGGGTTATTGATTGCCGTTGGCAGGTTTCTCATTATCTCCACAAGCCCGCCGCTGACATAGGGAGCTGTCAGCAGGGCAAGCCACACGACAGGAATGATGCCGATAGCCGAGAAGATGAAGCCCGCCTTTCGATTGTTATCGTTCTTCATTGCACCTGCATGGCAGCACCCTTACTTTTTTGGTCGGGGCGTGTGCCACCTTGCTTATCAGCTCGTCCACAGGGTCGGTGGGGCGTTCCTCCTGTATCTGCTGCGTCCGCAGGGTATTTAAGGCATTGATGACGATATTCTTATCGTACTTATCCAGTGCGATATGGTATCGTTCTTCTTTCATAGGCTGCACCTCCCGTTACCGTTCCTGCTCTTTGGATTTGGCAGGCTTGTTCTTTTCAAGGCTCTTATACATATCGCTCTGGATTTCCCCCAGAACATCACGCATGGAATTAAGCTCTCCCTTAAACGCCTGCGTATCCATGCCGTCAAACTCTTTCGGGAGCCTGCCGAAGTTAAAGCCTCTGGTGTCCACGCCATAACGGGAGCTGACCATATAGGCAACACAGAACGATTTGAAATCGGAAGCATCACGGCTCTCGTTATGCTTAAAGTCAAAGACTGCCGCTGATACCTCCTTTGCCATACTGACAAAAAGCTGTTCCTCGGTCATGCCCGTTTTAATGAAAATGGTCTGCTGCCCGCTGTCATAAAAGGCAGGCATTTCAAGGTCATCCACAGGCACAAAGGAAACGGGGCTTGCGTCAATCATAGCCGACACAAGCTCACGCATGGATTTTGGCTCCTGCGCCTGCTGCCTGTCCTTTGCCGAGGTCTGGGAAATATCATAGACCACTTTGGCATTGTAGCCGACAGCCTTTGAGCCATCGTCACGCTTGTACTCTTTCCCAGGCTCAAGGATAGTGATTTTATCCGCATCCTTATCCACATAGACACGGCTCTGCTTCCAACTGCCATAATCTTTAAGCTGTGTCGCTTCGGGCATCTGCGCCGCCACTAAAATAGCATTGTTGACCGAGTAGCGGTCAAAGCGTCCCTGCACATCAAGATATTGCTGAAACGCCCTGCCGTCCGTCATCATCTCGGAACAGGTGGCGTCCACAAGGGCATAGGCTTCCTCCCTCTGGGCTTTTTTCTGTGCCGCCCATTCCTCTTTGTTAAAAGGACGGCTGCCGCCGTTAAAAACATCATAGATACTCATTATCTCGCTCCTTTCGATTTTTTCGGTTTCTTCCGCTTCGGGGGCTGCTTATGCTTTGTCTGCGCCTGTGGCTGCTTCTTTGCCTTATCGGACGCAGCGTTTTTATCAAGGGCAGGGGACGCAGCCGCTTCCTGCTCTTTGCGGCTCTCCTTAATCTTCCGCAGTTCCTCCTTGACGGACGGTTTTTCATCCTTAGTCATAGTAGCCCCCTCTGCGGACTTCTTTGGCTGCTCTGAGGTAGGCTCGGACAGAGGGGATTTTTCTGTCTTTGCCACCGAGGGGTTTGGGGCATTTTCCTCTTTCTGGATGGGCTTGCCCATAAGGGCATCGAGCAGCTTGTCTTTCTCTGCCTTTTCCTGTACGCCGATGTCTGGCTCTGGCTGTCCGTCTGTTACTTCTTTCCCGTCAGCAGCTTTGGCATCCCTGCTCTTTTCCACCTCGGTCACGATAGAAGCGGTATCCACCGATGCAAGGTTGAAGCGTTCCACGATACGGCTGATTTTCGATGCGTCCTCCGCACGGGCAATCACATCCACCTCCGCATTGGGGTCTTTGTTCTTACGGTCTGCAAGGACACAGTAGAGAACACCGTATTTCTTCGCTTCCTGCGTGAACTTGTTCAAGTCCCCGTTCTTGACGGTAAAGACTTTCAGCTCCTTACCAGAACGGAGCATTGAGGATAAGCGGGCTTTGCCTTTGGTTTTCTTTTCTTCCTTTAAGATGGAATATAAAAGAATGGCGATGTTCTTCGCACCTGCCCCTGTAATTCTGGCGGCAACCTCAAATCCCTCCAAACTCATTCTCACGATTTGCTCTGCCGCTTCGCCGCCTGTGTTCATTCTTCATCAGCTCCTTTCTTTGCTGTTCTTTTTCATCTGCCCGTATGATTTTCAATTTTTCTTTGAGGGTATCGCTGCGGGCTTCGATACCCTCGCACAGTCTGACCTCCTTTCGGATAACCTTTAACCTCTCCGTGATTTCAGAGATTTGAGCTTTGACCGCTTCTTTTTCTTCCCCGTCTGATTTGCGGGAGAGGGAATAAAGCCCCTTGCGCTGTTCGGTCAGCTCGGTAATCTCTGATTGCAGAGAGTGCTTATATAACAAAAGCTGCCCTGCCGTATCAATGTGGTTGCGGCAAAGCAGCCTTGTTTCGTTTGTGATGGCATCCATCTTCATCAAATCGTCTTTGAGAAGATAATGGAGCCGTGCATAATTTTGTTTTCTGTTCTTTGGCAGGATGCCGAGCCGATAACAGTAATGAAGATACAGCCCACGCAAGCCGCCGATTTTCTTTGCGTCCTTTAAAGAGCCTTTCAGCCGATAGACCGTGACCTGTTTCTGTGGCTCGGCAAACATTGAGAATTTCACGGCATAAGAATTTTCTTTGATGCGCTCCAAAATCCTCTCGTTGATATAATCCTCTCCGAGCTTATACAGCCGCTTGGGTCGTTCCCAACCTTTGCCGATAATCGTCCAATATTTGTGGTTGGGGTCAAAGCTGCATCGGTAGCCCATCTCTGCCATCAGCCTGTCAAAATCTTTCAGCGTGAATGATTTTGAGATAGCTTCATCCACCGCCTGCCGTGCCACGGTATCTCTGGTTGGCAGACCGTTCTTCTCGGCTTGGTAAAGGGCATAGGGCTTCTTCCTGCCGCTTGGCTTCTCAATGACGGACAGGGCATACTCACGACAAAGCTCATCGGAACGCTGACGCAGGAGCCGCAGGTTTGCTTTGTTATCGTGATAATGCTTTCCGTCCACAAAAGAAACAGAGTTGACAACAAAGTGATTATGCAGACACTCGGTATTCAAGTGGGTGGCAACCACCACTTGAAACCTGTCGCCCCACATCCTCTCGGCTAACTTCACGCCTACCTCATGGGCTATCTCTGGCGTGACCTCCCCGTGCTTAAAGCTCTGGAAGCCGTGATAGCAGACAATCTCGCTTTCATCGTTCCATTGTGCTTTGGCTATCATCATCTCATCCCTTGCGGTGGCAATCTCACAGTTTACGCCTGTGACGAAAAAACGCTGTTCGGTCTTATCAGAATTGGTGGCATACTCCATGACATCCACCATCGCCTGCAAGTCTGCTTCGCTGTACTTGGGATTGGCGGTCTTTTCTGGATTTTCCGCATAGTCGATAGGGTGGTCGAGCCTGCCCCGCACATCCCATAACTCGCAGACCGCCATCAGTCCGCTACCCGTTTCGGGAGCAGGTATTTCTTTCGGACGTCAAGCTGAAAGTCATGCCACTTCTTCGCTTCCTCACGGAGCATCGGTGTGTCGATAAAGTCAAGGGCATTGGCTTTCGCTGCAAGCTGATTGATGCGGTTGCCGATGGCGGACAGCTCCCGCAGGATTTTATAAAATTCTGGGTCTGGCTTTTCACAGAGCCGATAGCCTTTGACCATTGAACGCAGCAGGGCTTCTTTAGAACGCCCAGACCTGCGTACAAGGTCATAGAGGTATTCAGCTTCTTCCTCGGTCAGACGGAAAAGTATCTGCACGTTTCGTTTCCGCATCGGCATCCCCCTTTCTCTCAGAGAGCCTGTTTATCTGCACAAGGCACATCATCACAACGCCAACCACGCCGCCGAGCATTATGCCGATGATAAAGAATAAAAACTCACTCATTCTTGGACTCCTTTCTCTTTACGGGGTATTAGGGGCATCCCCTAACAAGCGAATTTGGTTTCCAGACCCATTCTGGATAACCAAATTCAGTGCTTGGTAAGACGTATTCTTAATCCTCGTCCTCATACATACATTCTCCGCACATCGGGCAGAAGTACGGACAGTCCGAGCAGCAGTCGTCCTCCACATCTTCGTCCTCGGTAGAATGTTCTTCCCGTCCGTCCTCATCCGCTTCCTTAATATCGGCTTCGCCATAGGCAAAGTCCTCATCAGAAAAGTCGATAAAGTCGGTATCAAAAAGAATAATCTGCACCTTTTCCGCCGCCTGCTCGGGGCTGTCTGCATACACGGAAATGGTCTTTTCATAGTGTCCTGTGAGCGTAACTTCAAATTTCTTCATGCAAAAATTCCTTTCTTTTTTTATAATCTGGTCTTGTTTTGTGGCTTCTTTTTTTACGGAAAATCATCAGACAATCAACGGGCATCCCTCCTTTCACGGGCGGGTTTTGGTCTTTCAATCCCCAGATAAGACAACAAAAAATCGTTGACGTCCTTGCCGACAGGCGGCGGGTCATCAACGATTTCATAGTCTTTTTCCAATAATTCTTGCAGTGTTTCGGTACAGAGCCGCCCTGTCTTATCCCTGTCAAGATGCAGATAGATGGTCGTGACTTCTGGATGGGCATCCAGAAAAGTCGTGAGGGCGATAGGGATTTTGCTGTCTTTTATCTCTTTCTTTGGCTGATATACGCCCGACAAAGAGAGCAGGTTTTCCGCCTTATATTCCTTTCCCTCACATTTGAGATAAGTGGCATAGGATAATAAATCAATGGCGGCTTCAAACAGATGCACGGAAGCGCACGGCTCCCTCGCCAGAAGTCGGAACGAATACCGCTTGTCGCTGCCCGATGCGTCCTGCTTGAAAGTGCTGCCGAGAGTGCTTCGCAGAGCGGCATATTTCGGTGTTCCGCTTTCATCTTTGCCGATAAAAACAACATTGTGGTAGTTGGCACTCTCATAAAGCGTGCCGTCTGCGATACACTCCTGTATGAGCTGATAGTCAATACCACGCCCGAAAAGATACTGTATCACTCGGTTACAATCCTTATTCTTTAGCGGCAAGAGTAGGACTTTCGGTTCATTTTTCTTGGGAGCAGGGGGTGGCTTCCAGTCCGCCATCGTCTGTCCCGTGAGAATTTCCACGGCTTCCACAAAGTCATATTCCTTGACCTTGATAAGATAATCGAGGGCAGAATAGCCGCCGAAACCTCTCGACCACCAATACCATTGGCCGTTGGAAATCTTTAAGCTGTCGTGTTCTGCTGTACAGTACACATTGCTTGTGCCTTTGACCTTAACGAGATTGCTCGGCTCAAACTCACGCAGATAGGATAACAAATCAATCTGCCGCACCCGTTCAAGCACATCTGGGGCAATCTGCACATAGGGTCTGTTACTTCTCATTCAATACAATCACCTCCGTAAAATAGAAAAAGCCGAGTGATTTTCGTGTCGTGAAAACCACTCGGCTATGTAAGAAGATATTTTTATTTCTCGTTTATGATTCGTTCTGCTGTCCTAATTTCAAAATTCCTCAACGAAGTTTGTGCATTTGTATAATTCTCAAATCTTTCTGTGTTAATAGGGTCAATTAGGTTATATATTTTATTCAAAGCTTCCTCCAATACATCAGAACCAGCTCCTTGCTCTAATGCAGAATTATACAAAGAAATATTGGCTCTCAAAGCTCCTAAAAGTTTTGCAATATTTTGATGCAAAGAAACATCCCCAACCAAATCCTTTATATTATTATCAATGTGCGGATACGCTCTTTTAATACGAAATTCCTTGTCCTTTGGATTTGCGATATTATTGAGGTAATGTAATTCATTTAACAGACTGTCATAGAACATCATTTCTTTTATAAGTTCTTCATAAAATCTATTCGTTTCTGCCTGCAATTTATCATTAGCTTTTTCTAAATTAGCTTTTCTCTGTTCTTCTCGTAATTGCTCTATTTTTTCAGCATATTCTTTTTGAGATTGTTCCATCTGCATAAAAAATTGATTTCTTGATTCCTCAAGTTGTTTTTCTTGAATTTCTCTATTTTTCTTTGCTATTCTTAATTGAAAGATACCCGCTATTATTGCCACAATAACAGCACTTACAAATCCTATAAACGCACTAATAATATATTGAATTTGTACTATGTTCTCCATAAGTCATCCCCAAAATCTTCGTCATTAAAATCAAGTTGACAATCGTTTTTTGTATGAATTTTCAATTTAATAGTAATCGTAATATGATGCCATTTCTGCTTCATAATCCTTAATTTCACTTAGCATACTATCAACAGCATCCAAAAAATTGCATAGTTCTTCAAAACAAGAAGCTACATTCTCTATGTCTAATACCTTTTCTTCTGAAAAGTAAACCTGCAAATTTTTATTACATGGATACCTAAACAAATCAGAACTTTGGTCAAAATCATGAAACGCTTGGATATACTGTGTTGTATCATTTAAAGTAGTATCATCATCTGGTGCATTAGAATATTTGTCAACTTCATCGACAATACTGTTCCAAAGTCCAAGTATGCTATGCTTTTTTCGTCGAAGTATCTTCAACGCCTTTGTTCTCTCTATGTGGCTATCTTCAATAATTATCCTTTTTAAACCAAGCTCAACTGCATTACGATACATATAGCACATTGGCATAAACAATTCTTTTTTATTGTCATCCACAATTTTTTCTTTTAAAAAATCCCCTACTTCTTCATACGAGGAATAGTAAGGGTAAAACGAATGCTGTGCATATTTATAGCCGACAACGCTTTGCTGGTAGTAATGTCCACCTTCAATAATTAACTGTGGTGAATATGCTTCATATTCCTGCTCTGTAAAATTTCCCGTCTTATATAGCTCACTCAAAATATTAAAGGCTTTATTCATATTATCATGAGTTGCCGCTAAAGAAATATGCGTCTGCTTATCAAATAAAACATTAAGATTATTGCCAAAAGGATAACGGAACATATCAGATTCTTTATCAATCCTTGAAATATCCGCTAAATATTTCCATAACCAGTTAGCATTATCGTTATCTGTATATTCTAAATCTTTTAGCTCTAATAATTTGTCATACCCTTGTTTAAGGTCATGCCGTATGTCACCGATTATCAACTTTCTATCATTTTCCGCTGTGACAATCTTAAATATATTTGCCTTCAAAAGAAGTTCCATGCTTTGTCTATATAAATAGACCATCGCAAAATACCATAAATCAAGTTTTGCTATATCACCGTTTTCTGCTGCATCTTCGCCCAAATAATGAATTACGCTCTCTGCCGCATTGAAAAAATCTTCTGCATATTTATTAAAGTCATCTGCCAAGTTACCACTGTTTAATAATGTTATTGGGAATGGGCTGTTTTTATCTATATGATATAATGACATATTAGGGCGTATCCATTTGAAATCATAATCCACACTTGTACCTCCTACCACATAAAGACTTATTATTTACCGCAACATCGTTTATATTTTTTTCCACTGCCACACGGACAAGGTTCGTTTCTTCCGATTTTCTTTTTCTTTTGCTGTTGCTCATCCACTCTTATTTTACTGGCAACAAAACTCGGAGCAATCCCCTTTTGTATAAAATCTAATTTTCTCAAGTTATATACTAACTCTAATACATAAAATATAATGCGGAAATTTTCTATACATAAATCCGCAAAATCTATTAAATACAAATCAACAGACTTATTTCTGTCTTTGAAAGTAATCAATTGTGTTTCATAGTCAATATCACTATCAAAATGTTGGATGGCGTTTCTAACTCGGTTATTCAAACTGCTAATAGGTTTTCCAAACGGTTCTTTTTCGTCTACATATCCATTTTTCATTTTATTTCCGTTAGATTCCCTAATAAAATCTTGATAGGTCTTGCCATTAACACACTTTGTTGAATCATTCCGAACAAAAATGTTATTAAGTCCCAAAATCACTTTAAGATTATCAAATATCCACTCATAACTTTTGGCATAAAAATCTGTCAGCTCATCAAAATTAGCCGTCATAATGCCAAATTGATTTTTATCAACATTTTCAAGACAATCTCCATTTTTTAGAGCTATTACGGGAATTAATTGCTCATATACCTTAGCAAATAACTCAATTAGTTTGAACCCTTTTATTTCAATGCTGTTGAAATCAATTCTGCTGTTAGCAATAAATTCTCTAATCTGGGTAAGATGATTTCTATCCTCAATTACTAATTTCCCTATTTTCGTATACTCTCCTAAAGTATCTTTGCCAATAATGCTTGAGATGCCTGTTGTGGTTAGCAAAAGTTGGTGTAACGCTACTGCCGCATCAAAGTTGTTGTTTACTTCTGAAAAAGGAATATACGGGTACTGTTTAATCATGTCCGTAACCCTTGCAAAGAGTATCTTATCTTGGTTATTCCAAAACAACTCAAAATTTTGTTTCATCTCACTCAATCCAGACTTAACAAAATTAGCAAAATACATGGTTTTTTGCGTTTCCTCTATTGCCTTTTCATTACTCCCGTAAAGTAAAAGATTTCGCATATATGGAGAAAGCTCAATTTCATATATTTTTTTATGGGTTGCTTTTCTGGTAGGGAATTCGGCTGATAATTCAACCGAGTAAAATTCCTCATCATCACATTGTACAATATTGGCATTTTCAACATCGATATTATTATCTTCTACAAAAACTTTTCCATATATAGTAGAATGACACTTGGGACAACGGACATGAAAAGGAATATCAAATAATCCAATTTGAACCCGAAGATTTATCTTCATTTTACAAGCATTACACTGAATAAACACATTATTGACCATATTTTACCTCCTCTCGTTTTTATAATTATATCAGTTTCCTACAGAAAACTCCATAACTAATACCCATATGTAAAAACGGCATCAGCACTCACGCCAACGCCGCTTTTTCTCGGTCAGTCCGTTATAAAATCCCTGCCTTTTTCAGATACCCTACGCTGTCATAACATCCTCTGAAATAGATTGCTTCCTGCTGCATATCGGAAAGCCTGTTCCGAAGCTCCAAAATCTCTATCAGAGCCTTGCACTCCTGCTCGGATAAATCGCTTGCATTTTCTGTATCCAGAACAGCCATAACTTTCGGATATTGTTCATAAAGGCTCTCAATCTTATCACTGACAGCTCGGTATTCTGGATTTTCTTTCGGCAGTTTCGCAATGACAGAGCTTAGATATTCCTCAAAGATGTTGCTGTGGACATCGACAAAGGTTTCAAATCTGAAATTCTCAAACACATCTTTTACCTCCAACATTTATAATCTTCACTCATTATACTTCCCCAAATTAAGCAATACAAATGTGCAAATCAGATTATCTCTCACGGTCTGTATTTTTCTTTTCGGGTGTTTCCTCATCCTGCTCTGGCTCATCGTCAATCACAGGGGTGTCTTTTTCATTCAGATTTAACTCAATGTTGAGGGCGTTCAACCGTTCCGTTTTTTCTTTCAGTTCCTCCTCAAACGCAAATGGCTTCTCCACCTCCACTTTTGCGGTTTCAAGCTGTGCGATGGTTTCCGCCTTTTTGGTCTTTGCGGCTTCCAGTCGGGCAGGGAGCTTGGCAAGCTCATTCTCTATTCGGGTTAAATTCCCCAGAGCATCCATACCTAAATCAACTTTATATTTTCTTGCCCCGCAGAGATTTAAACAGTAATGGGCGTTCACGGTATCATAAAATACCTCGATTTTAAAGCCCCGATAGCTGCCAATTTCGGCAGGGGCGGACATCGGATATTCTTTACAGATGGCAAGGAGCATTTCGCCTGCGTCCGCCTTTTTGGTGTAGGTCACACCTTTTAAAGTCATGGGGCAGAATTTATCTTCCCCCTGCGCCTTGTGCTGTTCGGCAATCGCCGCATCGTTCCCGTATCCTACGATACGTTCCTCATAATCTTTGATTTCCTGCGGATAGTCTTTTAATATCCTGTCCTCAAGGTCGTAATGCTCGGAAAGGTAGCTCTGCTTTAAGACTTTCAGCTTTGCCACCTGCATATCCAAATCCATTTTTTCCTTGAAACGCTCATCGCCTGTGGCAAGCATCTTGACCTCCGCAAAGGACAAAGCAACCTCGTCCACATCCTCTGCGGAACGCACGGGGCTTTTGCTCGTCATTATCTGGCTGATAAATTTCTGTTTGGATTCTACGAGCTGATAGAGGTATGCGTCAAAGGTCTGCTCCGTCACATAGCGGTAAACCTGCACCTCTGGGAACATATTTCCCTGCCTTTCGATACGCCCCTGCCGCTGCTCAAGGTCAGAGGGTCGCCACGGGCAGTCTAAATTGTGGATGGCAATGAGCCTGTCCTGCACATTCGTACCTGCCCCCATCTTCGGGGTAGAGCCGAACAATATACGCACCTCGCCGCTTCTGACCCTTGCAAACAGCTCTTTTTTCTGTGCATCGGTAGTCGCTTCATGGATAAAACGCACCTGCTCCGCAGGGATGCCACGGCGGATGAGCTTTTCCCGCATATCGTCATAGACATTGAAAGTACCGTCATTTTTCGGGGTGGAAAGGTCGCAGAATACAAGCTGTGCCGCCTTTGTGTCGGCGTGTTCCTCCCAGATACGGTACACATTGTCCACGCAGGTATTCACCTTACTGTCTGGGTCATCGGGCAGCATCGGGTCAATCATCCTCTGGTCGAGTGCCAGTTTCCGTCCGTCATTCGTGATTTTGAGCATATTGTCGATATTCGGCTTGACAAGCCTTGCACGGACTTTCTCTGCTCTCTTGGCAAGCCCCGCCACCATTTCTTTCTGTATCTCACTCGGCTTCGTCTTGATATTGTGGTATCTGACTTCTGGCACGGGGAGCTTTAACATATCGGCGGTCTGAATATCCGCAATCTCACGGAACATCTGCATAAGCTCTGGCAGGTTATAGAACTTCGCAAACCGTGTCTTGGCTCGGTAATTTGTACCCTCTGGGGCTAATTCCAGAGCCGTGACCGTTTCGCCAAAAGTGGAAGCCCAACTGTCAAAATGCTGCAATCCGTTCCCTGCAAGGGTGTCATACTGCAAGTACCGCTGAACAGAATACATTTCAACCATGGAGTTGCTGATAGGCGTACCCGTTGCGAAAATCGTGCCACGGTTGCCTGTGATTTCGTCCAGATAGCGGCACTTCATAAAGAGGTCGGAGCTTTTCTGGGCTTCGGTCTGGGCGATGCCGCCCACGTTCCGCATTTTGGTATAGAGGTAGAGGTTCTTGTAAAAATGGCTCTCATCAATAAACAGACGGTCAACGCCCAATTCCTCAAAGTTGATTACATTGTCTTTCCGCTTCGTATCGTTCAGCTTGTCGAGCTTCGCCTTGATTGCCTTTCGGGTTTTCATAAGCTGCTTGACTGTAAACTGTTCGCCTTTGTTCGCTTGTACGTCATCAATGCCACGCGCAATATCGTCAAGCTGACGCATGAGCTGCTCCCTCTGGCGTTCCTCGCTGATAGGGATTTTCTCGAATTGTGAATGCCCGATGATAACCGCATCATAATCGCCTGTGGCAATCCTGCCGCAGAACTTTTTACGGTTTCCCGTTTCAAAATCCTGCTTGGTTGTCACAAGGATATTCGCACTCGGATAGAGCCGCAGGTACTCGGACGCCCACTGACCGACAAGATGATTCGGCACAACAAACATGGATTTCTGGCATAATCCCAGACGCTTGCTCTCCTGTGCGGCGGCAACCATCTCAAAGGTCTTGCCTGCCCCTACCTTGTGGGCAAGAAGCGTATTACCGCCGTAAAGGATATGGGCAATGGCATTGACTTGGTGTGGTCTTAGCGTAATCTCTGGACTGATACCGCCAAATGTGATATGGCTCCCGTCATACTCACGGGGACGGACGCTGTTGAACGTGTCGTTGTAATAGAGGACAAGACGGTTTCTCCGTTCTGGGTCTTTCCAAATCCAGTCTTGGAACGCCTGCTTGATGGCTTCCTGCTTTGCCTGTGCTGCGGTGGTTTCCTTATGGTTGAGTACCGCTGTCTTTTTGCCATTTTCATCATACACATAATCAAAAATGCGGGTGTCACGCAAGTTTAAGGTGTCCTCAATAATACGGTAGGCGGACGCCCTCTTTGTACCATAAGTGCTGTCCGCCTTTATATTTCCCACATCGGAACTCTTATTCTCAATAAACCAGTCGCCATTCATCGGCGTGTACCGTACCTTTAACCTGCCCATCGCATAACTTGAGGGGGTTAAAAGCTCCACCATAAACCGCTGAATGTCCTCCTGCGGTATCCATGTCGTACCCAGACGGACAAAGATTTCACTTGCGGGCAGGTCTTTCGGGATAACACGCTCCAAAGCAGATGCATTAACTGCATACTCTGGGTTATCCTGTGCTGCGACTTTTGCCGTGATGAGCTTTGCCCGCACATTGCCCGATAAATATTCATCTGCGGTCACATATTTTGCAGGCTCTGACAATGGCACTTGGAAGATAACGCCCCGCAAATCCTTAATGATTTCCTCCTGCGGTTTGCCCGTGAGCTGTGCCATATAGTCAAGGTCAACACGAGCTTTCTCCCCGATGGAGAGGGCAAGGGCTTCACTTGCTGTTTCCACAAAGGTCACTTCACGGTGGGGCTTAATCGTCCGTTTCGTGAACATATTGATTTTGTCAAGATTAGTTGACACATTTTTCTCAAGGATTTTGTATCCTATGCT
>ERZ1106983.369-NODE-369-length-57760-cov-4.167091_pt1 | contig 57760 bp, 56 predicted proteins | sample MGYA00403693_ERZ1106983 | MGnify/ENA primary metagenome ERZ1106983 (study PRJEB35170, sample SAMEA104062420) | human gut metagenome | biome: human gut; feature: human-associated habitat; material: faeces | place: Denmark | collected 2012-07-13 ...
AAGCTCTGCTCGCGTTGGTAATCCTTCGCTGTCACCCTGCACCTGAATCGCCAGCGAGCCAATCTTGTTGCCACGCGCAACGGCCTGCTGCAGCGGTTTGCCTTCCAGCAGGGCGCTAATGACGCCCACGGCAAAGCCATCGCCCGCGCCGACGGTATCGACCACGTTCTCAACCTTCACCGCCGCGACCGCGCCCTGTTCGCCGTTGGCCGTTTTAAACCATGCGCCATCGGCACCGGTCTTCAGCACCACCGCTTTTACCCCGTTATTCAGGTAGAAATCGGCAATGCCTTCCGGCGTCTTTTCACCCGTCAGGATCATCCCTTCTTTCAGTCCCGGCAGAACCCAGTCAGCCTGGAACGCCAGACGGTTCAGCTTCTCGACCATTTCCGCTTCGCTTTTCCACAGCACCGGGCGCAAATTAGGATCGAAAGAGATCGTTTTACCCTGAGACTTCATGGCTGTTGCCGCATGGTCCAGCAACGCATACGAGCTGGCAGACAGCGCAGCCGCCACGCCGCTGAGGTGCAGATGGTGCGCGGAGGCAAAATAGTGGGCGTGGTAATCCTCCACGGAGAGATGGCTTGCGGCCGATCCTTTACGGAAATACTCCACGATGGGATCGGTTCCATTTTCGACTTTCGATTTCAGCTGAAAACCCGTTGCGAAACGTCCGTCGAGCGTGACGCCTGCGGCATCAATTCCCTCTTTTTTCAGTGAATCGAGAACAAAATGGCCAAAGCTGTCGTCCCCTACGCGACTCACCCAGCCGACGTTCAGGCCCAGGCGCGCCAGGCCCGTGGCGACGTTCAGCTCTGCACCCGCCACGCGTTTCATAAAGTGTTCTACCGCGCTCAGGTCGCCCGTTTCGGTGGCCACAAACATCGCCATGGCTTCGCCGATAGTGATCACATCCAGCGTCTTTTGCATGGTTTACTCCTCACGCAGCAGGTTAACGTAGTGGCGGGTAACGGCAGTTAAATCTGCCCCCTCCAGGGGGAATTCGATACCGCGCGGGGCATCTGCAGGAAGCTGATTAAGCAGGTCCAGCCAGCGTGATTCCGCGCGGTCCGGCGCAATGGCGCGGAACTGCTCCTTATGCGGAACGGCGGCCTTAACGTGGATATAGCTCACGGCCGGAGCCAGATGACGCGCGGCTTCTTCGGGGGAATCGCCCACCCACAGCCAGTTGCCCATATCGAACGTCAGGGTGACGGGCAATGCCATCACCCGGCAGGCGGCTTTGAAGCGCTGCATGGGCGCGAGCTGGCCGCAGTCGGTCTGGTCATTTTCCACCACCAGCGTCATACCGCTTTCATTCAGCATCGCGCGTAAAGCTTCAAGTGGCTGTTTATCGTTGAAATGACCCAGCGAGACTTTCAACCACAGCGCGTTCAGCGCGGTGGCTTCGGCCAGATAGCGGGGGAGGTCAGGGTTGAGCGTTCCGTTGGGCATAAACAGGGCGGCGGGTGCGGAATAGCATGCCAGCAGACCCAGTAGTTCGATGGACTCACCCAGCGCAGGCAGCGCCAGCAGCTCTTCGCTGTTGAACAGCTCGCGGCGGATTTCTACACCGTCCGCGCCTGCGCCCGCAATGACGGGAAGCATTGCGCGTTGACCACCGGCCTGTCGGACCTGGTCCGCGCCATAAGCGGCGGTGACCACCATTATTTTCCTGCTCATACCAGACTCCATCGCGTAATCGATAGTATTACGCTAGATGGAACCGGTTCCAAAGAAAAGATCGGGATGTTGAATTTATGATCGCTGTCACGAAGGGAATTTAGCGGGCGGTAGAGCCGCGAACGATCAGTTCGCCAGAGAAGACCTGTTCACGCACGGCGTCGCTTGCACCTTCAATACGGCGAACCACCTGTTCAACAGCGGCATAGCCGATTTGCCACGTGGGTTGCTTGAGCGTGGTGATGCCGACGCCAGCCAGCTCTGCCCACTCAAGCTCATCGAAACCCAGCAGGCCGATATCACTTCCCCAGTGCAGGCCAATGCGCTTGAGGGAGCGGGCAACCTGGAGCGTTAGCGCCCCGTTTGCGGAGATGACGGCTTTACGCATTCCACGGTGGCGCGTGTGGAACTGGCGAAGGGTATTGTCAATCTGGTCAGCTTCATGCAACGGCGTTTCGGCATTTTCGGCGATCACGCCGGGATAGCGGTCGAGCGTGGCGCGAAAGGCACTTAAACGCTCGCGACGCGTGTTGACCATTCCCAACGGTTCACTCAGGAAAAGTACCGCTTCAAAACCCTGTTCGATGAGGTGCTCGGTGGCGGTAGTAGCCGCCTGCGTGTTATCCAGCCCGACGACATCGCAGGCAAATTCCGGGATTTTGCGGTCGATAAGCACCATTGGCAGCGAAGACTGCTGCAGCCGGTTGAGCCCTTCTTCACGCATGCCCACGGCATTCACCACAATACCTTCCACCTGGTAACTGCGTAGCAAATCCAGATAGTGCAGCTCCTGATCGACCTCATTGTTGGTGTTACAGACCAGCGGCGTAAAGCCTTTTTCGCGACAGGCGGCTTCGATGCCGCTGAGCACGTTGACGGAGTAGGGGTTGGTGATATCGGCGATGATCAGACCAATCAGGCGAGTTCTGCCGCGTTTCAGGCCGCGCGCCATAAGGCTTGGGCGATAGTCGAGTTCGGCAATGGCCTGTTCAATGCGGGCGAGCAGCGCGTCGGACAGCAGGTGTTTCTCACCGTTGAGATAGCGCGAAATGCTGGTTTTACCGGTTTTGGCGGCTTTCGCCACGTCGCTGATGGTGGCCCGGGTTGGTTTGCTCATCGCTGATTTCCCTGAATTTAGTGAGAATACCTTAGCGGGAAAATCTGGCGAATCAAGTAATTTGCCCGGTGTCGCTGCGCTTACCTGGGGTGCGGTCTGGTGCCCTCACCCCAACCCTCTCCCACGGGAGAGGGCGCAAACACTAAAAACGGCAACGGGGTTGCCGTTTTGCTTTTACCTACTGAATTGGGCTTAACGTAATCTCTACGCGACGGTTCTGCGCTTTGCCTTCCGCCGTGCTGTTGCTGGCGATTGGATTTGCCGGACCCATGCCGCTGGTGCGGATACGGTTCGCTTCAACACCCTGGGCGATCAGCGAGCTGGCCACGGAATCGGCGCGCTGCTGAGACAGACGCATGTTCAGATCCTGGCTGCCGGTACTGTCGGTATAGCCAATCACGTTAACGGCGGTTTTATTGTACTCTTTCAGTACCATCGCCACGCCGGTCAGGGTGTTTGCGCCTGCTGGTTTCAGCGTTGCGCTGCTGCTGTCAAAGGTCACGTTGTTTGGCATGTTCAGGATGATGTTGTCGCCGCTGCGCGTGACGCTCACGCCTGTGCCTTTCATTTTGTCGCGCAGTTTCGCTTCCTGCACATCCATGTAATAACCGACGCCGCCGCCCAGTGCTGCACCTGCTGCTGCGCCAATCAGTGCGCCTTTACCGCGATCTTTCTTGGAGGAGGAGAGTGCCCCAACGCCTGCCCCAACCAGCGAGCCGATGCCCGCGCCGATGCCGGATTTACCCGCTTCGCGTTCACCGGTGTAAGGGTTAGTTGTGCAGCCAGAAACAGCCAGTGCACCGCTCACCAGAGCGGCAATAACGAGTACGCGTTTTTTCATCTTATTTCCTTAATCCTTTTTATTCTTTGCCACGGCGAGCGTGGCAGTTGATTATGACGTCCAGATACGGAGAAAATTCAGTGTATAACTCTGAAATTTGTGACAAACCATAAATCGCCTCAATTAAGAAGGCCGTAAACCTGCACGCAACCAGGAGCGCACGCTTTGAGCACCTCAACCAAAACCATTCTGACCGCCGCCCACTGGGGACCCATGCTGGTCGAAACCGACGGGGAAACTGTCCTGTCGTCCCGCGGGGCACTGCCAACACAGCATCCCAACTCGTTACAGACTGTCGTTCGCGATCAGGTGCATAGCAAAACGCGCGTGCGCTGGCCGATGGTGCGTAAAGGTTATCTGGCTTCGCCAGACAAACCGCAAGGTATTCGGGGACAGGATGAGTTTGTCCGCGTGAGCTGGGATGAGGCGCTGGCATTGATTCACACCCAGCATAAACGTATCCGTGATAGCTATGGTCCGTCGTCCATTTTTGCTGGCTCTTACGGCTGGCGTTCGAACGGCGTGCTGCACAAGGCCTCGACGCTGCTGCAGCGCTATATGAGTCTGGCCGGGGGCTACACCGGCCATCTGGGAGATTACTCCACCGGTGCGGCGCAGGCGATTATGCCGTATGTCGTGGGCGGGAATGAGGTCTACCAACAGCAAACCAGCTGGCCGCTGGTGCTGGAACATACTGATGTGGTTGTGCTGTGGAGCGCTAACCCGCTTAACACATTGAAAATTGCCTGGAATGCCAGCGACGAGCAGGGCGTGTCATATTTCGACGCGCTGCGCAAAAGCGGCAAGCGCATCCTCTGTATTGACCCAATGCGTTCGGAAACCATGGATTTCTTCGGCGACAGCGCCGAGTGGATTGCCCCCCATATGGGCACCGACGTGGCGATGATGCTGGGTATCGCCCATACGCTGGTCGAAAACGGCTGGCACGACGTCGAATTTCTGACGCGCTGTACCACCGGCTTCGATAAATTTGCCGACTACCTGACGGGTGAATCCGATGGGGTGGCTAAAACAGCGGAATGGGCAGCAGAGATTTGTGGCGTTCCTGCGGGTAAACTCCGCGAACTGGCGGCGTTGTTCCATAAAAATACCACCATGTTAATGTCCGGCTGGGGAATGCAGCGCCAGCAGTTTGGCGAGCAGAAGCACTGGATGCTGGTGACCCTTGCCGCAATGCTTGGGCAGATTGGCACGCCGGGCGGAGGTTTTGGTCTCTCCTATCACTTTGCGAACGGCGGTAACCCAACGCGTAAAGCGGCGGTGCTGGCGTCTCTGCAGGGCTCGGTGCAGGGCGGCGTGGATGCCGTGGATAAAATCCCGGTGGCGCGCATTGTTGAAGCCCTGGAAAACCCGGGCGGTTTTTATCAGCACAACGGTCTGGACCGCCACTTCCCGGATATTAAATTTGTCTGGTGGGCGGGCGGGTCGAACTTCACGCACCATCAGGACACCAACCGCCTAATCCGCGCCTGGCAGAAGCCGGAGCTGGTGGTCATTTCCGAGTGCTTCTGGACCGGCTCGGCTAAGCATGCCGATATTGTGCTGCCTGCGACCACGTCGTTTGAGCGTAACGATCTCACCATGACCGGCGACTACAGCAACCAGCACATGGTGCCAATGAAGCGTGTTGTCGCGCCGCGCGATGAAGCGCGTGATGATTTTGACGTCTTTGCGGAACTGAGCGAGCGCTGGGAAGCGGGCGGGCGCGAGCGTTTTACCGAAGGCAAAACGGATCTCGAATGGCTGGAAACCTTCTACCAGATTGCGGCCCAGCGTGGCGCAGCCCAAGGGGTGACGCTGCCGCCGTTTGCTGAGTTCTGGGAAGCGAACGGCATCTTCGAAATGCCGGAGAGCGAGCAAAATGCGCAGTTTGTCCGTTTTGCTGATTTCCGCCGCGACCCGGAGAACCATCCGCTAAAAACCGAAAGCGGGAAAATCGTTCTCTTCAGCGAGCGCATTGCAGGCTTTGGCTATGCTGATTGCCCACCGCACCCCATGTGGCTGGAGCCAGACGAATGGCACGGCAACGCGCAGCCGGGGCAGCTTCAGATCTTATCTGCCCATCCGGCGCACCGCCTGCACAGCCAGCTGAACTATACGTCACTTCGCGAGCAGTATGCGGTTGCCGGGCGCGAGCCCATTACCCTGCATTCCGAAGATGCGAAAGCACGTGGAATCGCAGATGGCGATGTGGTGCGCGTCTGGAACGGGCGCGGACAGGTGCTGGCGGGAGCGGTGGTGAGCGACGGGATTAAGCCGGGCGTTATCTGCATTCACCAGGGGGCATGGCCGGATCTGGACCTGAGCGAAGGCGGTATTTGTAAAAACGGGGCGGTTAACGTGCTGACCAAAGATCTCCCCAGCTCGAAGCTGGGGAATGGCTGCGCGGGGAATACGGCGCTGGCATGGGTCGAGAAATATCAGGGGCCAGCGCTTACGTTAACGGCGTTTGATCCGCCTGCCAGCTCATGATCCACGTCGGGTGTTGGGTATCATCCTGCCAGGCGCTATCTTCAATGCGAAAGCCCTGCGCATGGTAGAAATTCACTGCCCGGACATTCTTCTGGTACACCTCCAGGCTTAAATGCGGAAAGCGCTGTTGAACATGGTTCAGCAGCGCCCGCCCGATGCCTTTCCCGATGTACGACGGTGCGACAAACAGCGCGCCGACAAACTGCGACTGCATCACGCTGATAAATCCGCACGGCTTTCCGTCCTGTTCCCAGACCCAGGTTTCCGCCGACGGCAGGTAAACCTCCCGCACCATGGCTTCGTTCTCTTTCCAGTAGTTTGCATCGATAAACGGATGCGCCTCCGTGGTGCTTGCAAGCCACAAACTCAGGAGCGGATCGGTATTTTCACTTTGCCATTTGCGGATCATGGTGGCCTCCCGGATGACAGAAGCAGCCCGTAATATGATCGTTGACCAGCCCACAGGCTTGCATAAAGGCGTAACAGATGGTGCTGCCCACAAATTTAAAACCGCGTTTTTTCAGCGCCTTAGAGAGTGCATCTGAAGCGGGTGTGGAGGCGGGGATCTCCCCGAGCGTAGCGGCCTGCGTGACGTGTGGCGTGTCATTCACAAAAGACCAGACAAATTCTGAAAATGACTCGCCGTTTTGCTCCATCGCCAGGTAAGCGCGTGCATTGCCGATGATGGCCTGGATTTTCCCGCGATGACGAATGATACCGGCGTCCAGTACCAGTCGTTCGACGTCCTCTTCGGTCATGGCGGCGACGGCGACAGGATCGAACTGGTGGAAGGCGTTGCGGTAATTTTCCCGTTTTTTCAGTACGGTAATCCATGACAAACCCGCCTGCTGGCCCTCAAGGCAGATCATTTCAAACAGTTTTTTGCCATCCGTTTCCGGTATGCCCCATTCACGATCGTGATAGTCGATATAGAGCTGATCCTGGCTTACCCAGCCGCAACGTTGCATAGGTTATCTCCCTTATTCACACGGTTATCGCAAAAAATTTCATTTCGTCAGGCTTGACGTGTCTACTTTAAAGACAATAGTTAATACAGGGCTATATGCCCGTTAACCTCTTCCTGAACAACGATAAATATCGCCGAAATTGGCTCTTTCTGGAGTCGCTTTGATGATGATAAAAAAAATCAGTGGTCGCCATGCTGTTTCTGGCCTGGTGGGGATTTCAGCGTGGTTGTTTTTTTGTCACACAGCATCTGCCTGGCAACAGGAATATATCGTTTCAGACGCACAAAGTAATACGGCGGAACGCTATACATGGGATGCGGATCACCAACCGCGTTATGAAGACATTCTGGCAGAACGTATTAAGACTTCGCAAACTGGACCTGGGCTTGCCCTGAATTCGCCTTCCGGCCCGACAGCGGAAGGCAGTATGAGCGTGGGCTGGAATTTTCCGCTGGCGGGAAATATAACAACCGGCCCGGTGATGGCGTGGCGTTACGATGGCACGGCACCCATGATGATTAATGAATTCGGTGATAGCGTGACGACGCAGGGGCTGACCGATCCGCTCTGGCATGCCAGCGTGAGCAGCCTGGGCTGGCGCGTGGATACGCAATATGGCGATCTTCGGCCCTGGGCGCAGGTCAGTTTCAATCAGCAGTTTGGCGAGAACCAGTGGAAATCTCAGTTCGGCATGTCACAGACGCCTGCTATTGCACAAAACAGCAGCTGGATGGACGTGACCGTCGGAACGGATATGCCGTTTACAACCCATATGGCGGCCTATGCGTCATTGGCTCAGGGGGAAAACACCACGACGGGCGAGGAGTTCATGTACACCCTGGGCGTGAGTGCAAACTTTTAAAGTTGTCACTTTTTCCAACGTTGCGATAACATCTTAAATACAATAACGGCGCGCCTTGTCGCGATAGCGAGCACTAACAATTGTGCATGTCGTTCCCCGGCAAGGTCATTCATTCCCGATTCCAGGCATTTCATTCCGTTCCTCCTGCATTTCATGCCGTTTTACCCCAGCGGTAATAAGGTTTTGTTTATTGTTGTCCTCAGCGAACTTCCTTAATTTCTCTTGCAGGACAACTGCCATGAACACTTCAACTTATAACCGTACGCGCTGGCTCACGCTTTTCGGCACTATCGTGACCCAGTTCGCGCTGGGCTCGGTCTACACCTGGAGCCTGTTCAACAGTGCGCTTTCCGATAAGCTCGGTGCACCGGTGAGCCAGGTGGCGTTCTCTTTCGGCCTGCTGAGCCTGGGGCTGGCGCTTTCCTCTTCTGTCGCGGGCAAACTGCAGGAGCGCTTTGGCGTTAAGCGCGTCACCATGGCGTCCGGGATACTGCTGGGCGTGGGCTTTTTCCTGACGGCGCATTCCAACAACCTGATGATGCTCTGGCTGAGCGCCGGGGTTCTGGTGGGGCTGGCAGATGGTGCTGGTTATCTGCTGACGCTGTCGAACTGCGTGAAGTGGTTCCCGGAGCGTAAAGGTTTGATCTCTGCGTTTGCCATCGGTTCATATGGTTTGGGCAGCCTCGGGTTCAAATTTATCGATTCCCATTTGCTGGCCTCCGTTGGCCTCGAAAAAACCTTTATGATCTGGGGCGTTATCGTTCTGGTGATGATTCTGTTCGGTGCAACGCTGATGACCGATGCGCCACAGCAGGAGGTGAAATCCGTTAACGGCGTGGTGGAGAATGACTTCACCCTGGCTCAGTCCATGCGCAAACCACAGTACTGGATGCTGGCGGTGATGTTCCTGACGGCCTGCATGAGCGGTCTGTATGTCATTGGCGTGGCGAAAGATATCGCGCAGGGCATGGTGAAACTGGACGCGGCCACGGCGGGGAATGCGGTCACCGTGATTTCTATTGCCAACCTCTCGGGCCGTCTGGTGCTCGGTATTCTGTCTGACAAAATTGCCCGTATCCGGGTCATTACTATAGGGCAGGTGGTTTCGCTGGTGGGCATGGCGGCACTGCTGTTTGCACCGCTGAATGAGGCCACTTTCTTTGCCGCGATTGCCTGTGTGGCCTTTAACTTTGGCGGCACCATTACCGTTTTCCCGTCTCTGGTGAGCGAGTTCTTCGGCCTGAACAATCTGGCAAAAAACTACGGCGTCATCTATCTGGGCTTCGGGATCGGCAGTATCTGCGGTTCGTTAATTGCTTCATTGTTCGGCGGGTTCTATGTGACCTTCTGCGTGATATTTGCCTTGCTGATTATTTCTCTGGCGTTGTCGACGACGATTCGTCAGCCGCAGCGAGAAGTATTTAGCGAAGCGCATGCGTAACAAATAAGGAGAGGCCGTAATGGCCTCTTTTTTTGCGCTGAGGGATACGCTTCCTGACTTGCTTTTTTGTAAAAATTTGCACGGATCACATTCTCTGCTGCCACTTTTCTCTCCCGCTGTGGTCTACTTACCGCGCTTGTAGACGTTTCTGATAACGCTTTCCTACGCACATACTTACTCTGTCTGTTTTCTCGATGAGAGTCGGCGGGTCTCTATACCCCTTCCCCCAGGGTTGTTTGCATGAAATACATTAGGTCTCTTACCCAGCAAAGATTGTGTCTGATGCTGGCTGTCTATATCGGATTATTTCTGAATGGCGCGGTGCTGTTCAGACGAGTGGAAGGTTATTTCGAGCACCTCACCGTAAGAAATGGAATTTTTGCTGCAATTGAAGTGTTCGGTTCCATCCTCGCTACCTTCTTCCTGTTACGTCTGCTTTCCCTTTTTGGCCGACGCCCGTGGCAAATTCTGGCTTCACTGGTTGTCATTATTTCTGCCGCCGCCAGTTATTACATGACCTTTATGAATGTGGTGATTGGCTATGGGATTGTGGCGTCAGTCATGACCACCGATATCGATCTCTCGAAAGAGGTCGTAGGTAAGGGCTTTATCGTCTGGACGGTTTTAACCTGTCTGATACCGCTCTTCTTTATCTGGAGTAAAACCTGCCGCTATACGTTGTTACGCCAGTTACGCACGCGCGGGCAGCGGATCCGGAATATCGCCGTTGTCCTGTTGGCCGGATTACTGGTCTGGGCACCGATTCGCTTGATGGAAAAACAGCAAAAACGTATCGAAAAAGCGACGGGCGTAGACATGCCAAGCTACGGTGGTGTGGTCGCTAACTCCTATTTGCCCTCCAACTGGCTCTCGGCCTTAGGCCTGTATGCCTGGGCACAGGCGGACGAATCGAGTGATGTAAAATCCTTGATGAATCCGACGAAAAAATTCAATTACGTAGCACCGGCTGACGGGCTGGATGATACCTACGTCGTCTTTGTTATCGGTGAAACCACGCGCTGGGATCATATGGGTATCCTCGGCTATGACCGCGATACCACGCCAAAACTGGCCCAGGAAAAGAACCTCGTGGCTTACCGCGGTTACTCCTGCGATACCGCGACGAAGCTCTCTCTGCGCTGTATGTTTGTGCGTGAAGGCGGTGCCAGCGATAACCCGCAGCGTACGCTCAAAGAGCAGAACGTATTTGCTGTACTGAAGCAGCTTGGATTTAGCTCCGACCTGTTCGCTATGCAAAGTGAGATGTGGTTCTACACCAACACCATGGCGGATAACATCGCCTATCGTGAGCAGATTGGTGCCGAGCCGCGCAACCGTGGGAAGAATGTCGATGACATGCTGCTGCTCTCCGAGATGGAACAGTCGCTGAAAAACCATCCGCAGGGTAAGCACCTTATCGTGCTGCATACCAAAGGCTCGCACTACAGCTATTACCAGCGTTATACGCGCGATTTCGCGAAATGGACGCCTGAGTGTGTCGGCATTAACAAAAACTGCAGCAAGCAGGAGCTGATCAATGCCTACGACAACTCGATTCTGTATGTGGACACGTTCCTGAGCAGGGTGATCGACGAGCTTCGCGATAAGAAAGCGATTGTGATCTACGCGGCTGACCACGGCGAGTCCATCAACGAAAAAGAACACCTGCACGGTACGCCACGCAAGCTTGCGCCGCCGGAGCAGTTCCGCGTGCCGATGATCATGTGGATGTCGGATAAGTACCTTGAGAACCCTGACAAAGCCAAAATGTTTGCGCATTTGAAGCAGCAGGCAGAGATCAAGGTCCCGCGCCGTCACGTTGAGCTGTACGACACCATTATGGGTTGTCTCGGCTATACCTCACCGAACGGTGGGATTAACGAAAACAACAACTGGTGTAAACTCCCTGATAACACCGAAAAAGCCGCGCAGTAGCTGCTCTGGCGAGAATATCGCCAGTTGAATGGCTTTTTGAAAATAAGGGATTGACGGGGGCGCACCTCAGCAGTAAGATGCGCTCCGCATTCGGCGAGTAGCGCAGCTTGGTAGCGCAACTGGTTTGGGACCAGTGGGTCGGAGGTTCGAATCCTCTCTCGCCGACCAATTTTGAACCCCGCTTCGGCGGGGTTTTTTGTTTTTTGCGGTTTTAATCCCTGTCGTTATTCCCCAACAACACACTTCTCCATTGTCGCGATTTGGCGACACGCAATGCCTTGAAAATAAACAATTTAATATTCCGGCGGCTTTATTGTCTCTTGCCGACGACAGGTTGAATCTCTTATCGGTACATTATCGGGCTTCAGGCGGTTCTTAGCAGCAGAATTTCCTTTTATCTTAGAATGTTGCGCAATGTAAAAGTTCTGCGTGTAAACCTGGCATGTAACGTGCAATAATATGCATGTAGATGCTCATTCCATCTCTTATGTTCGCCTTAGTGCCTCATAAACTCAGGAATGACGCAGAGCCGTTTACGGTGCTTATCGTCCACTGACAGATGTCGCTTCGGCCTCATCAAACACCATGGACACAACGTTGAGTGAAGCACCAAATATGTTGTCTTACAGACCTGTTTTAACGCCTGCTTTTATAGCAGGCGTTTTTTTATGTCTTAATCACTGAAACGCCTCAGTACCAGCGTAACGAAAAGCAGCGCGGTGCCAGAGACCATATACAGCGCCTCAACTGCCCCGAATGCTGTCGCTACCATCGCTGCGAGGCCAGTAAAGAGAGAAGCGCTAAGCGTTTGCCAGCGCCAGGCTTTACTGCTTGCTGACGAAATCTGGGCCATCTGAAAGTTACTAAGTACCCCAAACGTACCTGCCGCAAACACAATATTCGACGCCAGATGTGCAATGAAGATCATTCCCAGCGCGGGCACAACCCAGCCGGATAACAGCGGAAGCACCCCATAAGCAGCCAGAAAGAGAGCAAGGTAGCCCATCAGCAGGAGAGGTTGGGTCGCGACGCGCGTCAGACTGTCTCTCTTGAGCAACATTGGACCGCAAAGCTGCCCCATGCTCCTGGCGAACAGCAGGGGCAGCGCGAGACCTGCCGCATTCTCAGGCTGTATCTCCTGTGCCAGGGCGGGCAGTAACGCCATAGCGGGTGAGCCTACGGCAGCCAGTGCTGGCAGCAGGAGCAAACAGCGTTTTTGCCGCTGGGTTAGCCTCTGCCAACGTAGCGCGACGAGTGCGTGAGCGTTGGTGGGAGAGGGTTTTATCCGTGCCGCAAACACTCGCCTCGCCAGCAGAAGCATCAAGAGCGATCCCAGAAAACTGGCGGCATCGATTGCCAGCAAATCGACGACCGGCATTTTCTGAAAAAGCACGACGCCAAGTCCGCTTCCCAAAAGGACTTGAGAAGCAAATATGAGATTCTCCAGAACGGTTGCGGCAGGCAGCTCGGCATCACTGAGGCCGCGTTTGAACAGCAGCGTTAGCGCAGGCCAGCCGATCCCACTCAATAATGCTTCAGCGGATTGCATGGCAAGCAGGGCGGGTATGCTGTGATAATGCACGCCGAGAAAGGGAAAGATCAGGGCGAGCAATCCCAGTACCTCAGTCAGAATCAGCAAAGACAACGGGGAAAATCGAGAGCACAATTTTTCGCCGATCATACTGCCGAGGAATCCTGGCACCGTGGCAAAAAGAAAAGCGAGCGTCAGCAGTACCGGTGGTGCTGCCCACTGCAGCAGTAAGCCGAAAACAACAACTTGGGTCAAACCATTCCCCAGTGAAGAGAAGATAAACGCGCAGGCAAGCAGGCGCAGCCAGCGGTGGCAGCGCAGCGCTTCAATAAGCGCATACAAAAGCGAATTCATGACGATTTCCTTTCAAAAACGTTTTACTCCACGCTGCAAAATGCGCGTGTGCGAAAAAGGGGTTAATGAAAAGCGATCGTTACATTGGCGGGTTCGTTTTCTGCGGAAGATGCAATGAATGTAGCAGGAGAGTGAAGATAAAAAAAGGAGGCCTAAAGGCCTCCATTTCAATTACGGCTGGTTACCGTTATTTTGCAACGTCAACAGCAACCCGTCACGCCGCATGGCGGCGGCCTCTTCCGGCTTATGCTGCTTATCCAGTGAATCCGCAAGCCAGGCGTAGTCAAACGCGTCCGGACGCTGTTTCAGCGCCGCGCGGAAGGCGAGGCTCGCCTCCTGCCATTCGCCGTGCTTCATCAGCGACTGACCGAGCGTGCTCCACAGCAGCGGGCGGTCGCCCACGGTTTTGATCTGCTGGCGCAGCACTTTTTCGATCTGCTCAGGATTATTGGTTTTCAGGCGCGGGATCACCATTACCAGGCGGTCGTCGTACTGGCGCTTCAGACCGTCGAGGAGGATCTCCTGCGCAGTGTCATGATCGTCACATTCAATCAGATGTTCCGCCATCGCTACCTGCAGTGGAACCTGCTGACGCGTTTTACGGCTCTGGTTCTTCCACCAGGTTTTCAGACCGTCGCTGCCCAGGTCGGCGCGCGCCTGATCCATCAGCCCAATCCACGCCATCCGCTGCAGTTCGTCACGATGTTCATCGTCACCGACGTCTGCTTTTGCCATCGAAGGAATGATGTCCAGCAGTGAACCCCAGGCACCGGTACGGATGTAGGCCTGTTCAGCAAGGCGCAGCACTTCGGGATGGCGTGGGGTGATTTCCAGCAGTCGGTCAACGCCGTGGCGCGCCGCATGGTTTTCGTTCCGCGCCAGCTGCAGGCGAACGCGAGTGATCTCCACCGGAATCGGATCTTTAGGCGAAAGCTCGGACGCGCGCTCAAGATGTTGATTAGCACGGGCTTCATCGCCGCGCTGCTGTGCCGCTTCAGCGGCCAGCAGATAGTTCACCACCGGCTGTTCTGCGTGATCGGCATTCTTCGACATCAGCTTTTCTACCTGCTGATAATCGCCTTCGGCCAGTTTCAGCAGCGCTTGCTCCGTTTGCTTACGGGCACGACGGCGCTTACGGCCAACGAACCAGCCGCGGGTATGCGCCCCGGTGCGGAAAATACGGCGCAGGATCCATTCCACAGCAAGCAGCACCACCACGCCGAGGATCAGGATAATCACTAAGCCGGTAACGCTGGTTTCAATGTTGTAGTTATCAGTCTGGATCAGCACGTAGCCTTGATGGCCCGCGAGCATCGGCCCCAGGACGATCCCGGCGATCAGCAGGATAAAGAGTAAGAGGACTTTAAGCATCATTACTCTCCTTGTGGCGCGCTTTCAGGCGCTGGCGCGGCGGCCGGTGCTTCAGCCGTGCCTTCCGCCGGAACGCCGGGCTGGGCCAGCAGGTTACGCACGCGCGTCTGCATCAGCTTCTCCAGAATCGGCTGGCTTTCCAGCTTATCCGGCACGTTCATGGTGATGTTTTGCTGGCTCAGCTTATCAATGTCTTCCAGGAAGGCAGTGGTCGTCGCGTCATCAGTGTTGTAATACGCACGCACCCACGTCGAGACGTTATCCAGCGCCTGCTTGTAGGTCTCTTCCTGATGACGCGGTACGGCCTGTGCCGCAACCAGCAGACGAGAGCGGATGTTTTCGCGCAGATAGATATCCTGGTTCGGTGCTAACAGCGGCACGGCGGTTTCATCGCGGCGGCGGATGGTGATGAAGCTGTCCATAAAGTTCTGCCAGCTTTTTTGCAGGTTTATGCGCCATTCGCTCAGGGAGCTGGAAAGTTCGGTACCGTCGGAATCCATCGGGGAGTCGTCGTCGTTGTTATCCGCCAGCTGCAGGTTATCAATCTGGTTCGAAAGCTGGTTCACCTTGAGGATAATGCCGTCGTAATCCACCTGCGAGACGGCGGAGAGGCTGGCGATATCTTCGGTAATGGCGCGGCGCGCGGCGATCAGGCTCGGGTCGTTCATGTCTGCCAGGCTCGCGTCGGCGCTTTTCAGCAGCGCGGCGGCAGTGGTAACGTCCTGATCGCTCCAGAGCTTACGTCCGGCCAGTTTCACCAGAAAATCGGCCTGTGAGAGCAGCCAGGTTTTGGCATCGGTACCGGAAATCGTGGCGACTTTCTCCTGCACTTCACTCAGCTGTTTGGTCAGCTCTTCCCGTTTGCTGTTCGCATCGGCAAGCGCGGCGGCCTGCTGTTTGATCACGCCTTCCAGCTCGGTTTTCTGCGTCTCCTGCGCTTTTTGCAGGGCGGTAATTTGATTGACCAGCGCATCGCTGGTGGCCGTCTGGTTAGAGCCTTGCTGCTTAACAAGACCGTACAGGCCAACGCCTGCCGCCAGGGCAATGGCGATGGCAATTGCGCTCAGCGCGAGGCTGGTTTTGTTGCTGCCGTTTTTCTTCTCAGCGGTTTTCTCTGTCGTCTCTGGCTGTGGGGTTGTGTCCACAGTCTCCCTGGTCTCTTCAACCACGGCGGAGGATTTTTCGTGTTCCGTCATTATGGCTTCCCATTTGAGAGTTATTGTAATGCGCGCAGCAGCGCATCGTTGTCGGCGTTATCAGCGATCCGAATATCTTGCCAGCCCAGTTCCCGGGCGTGGTTCGCCAGACGCTCACTGACGACCAGAAGCCGACAGTGGAGTAACCAGTTCTCACGATACCATTGTGGAATAAGCGACCATAGCTGCTGCAGCATTTCACCGCTGGTTACGACCAGGGTGTCGATGCCGCGCATATGCCAGCGCATTGCCTCTTCCGCGCCATCGTAGTGTTTCGCACAACGCTGATAGCATTCGCAGAACGTGACGTTGGCCCCGCGTTCCCGCAGCGTTTCACCCAACAGTTCACGTCCCCCGTTACCGCGTAAAATGAGCGCACGTTTTCCGGCAATAGTTTGTAATTCAGGTAATTGTAGCAAGACTTCGCTGATTTCCCGATCTAACGGGTAGCGAACGTCTGTTCCGCTCACGGTATGTAAGGCCAGTGCGGTTGTTCGCCCGATAGCGAAATAGCGGGGAGCGGTTGGCCACTCTCTCCCTGCTTGTTGCAACTGCGCATGGGCAAATTCCACGGCATGTTGCGACAGCGCGAAGATCAGGTCGCCTTCCTGCAGGGCATTCATCTGGTCGACGAGCATGGACAGCTCCCGACCTGGGGAGAATTCAATCAGCGGAAAACTCCAGGCCACCTGCCCCAGTGCGCGCAGACGGCTCACTAATTGCTCTCCTGCGGGAGAAGGGCGGGTGACAAGAATACTCATGCAGGGGGTTCTCCATTATAAACGTCAGCCAGAATTTCGCGGGCACCGTTATCCAGTAACTCTTCGGCCAGCGACACGCCAAGCTGCTCGGCATCTTGCGCCTTACCGCGACGTTCGCCCCGTACCATCTGTGAACCGTCCGGCGCGCCAACCAGCGCACGCAGCCACAGCTCACCGTCGGTTAATTCAGCATAGCTGCCAATTGGCACCTGACAGCCGCCTTCGAGGCGAGTGTTCATGGCGCGCTCGGCTTTTACGCGGATGGCTGTCTCGTCATGGTTCAGCGGTGCAAGCAGCTCGCGGGTACGCGCATCATCAAGACGGCACTCAATGCCCACCGCACCCTGGCCCACGGCCGGTAGCGACAGCTCTGGCGGCAATGCGACGCGAATGCGTGATTCCAGTCCCAGACGCTTCAAACCGGCAACGGCGAGGATAATGGCATCGTAGTCGCCGTTATCCAGCTTGCCCAGACGCGTACCCACGTTTCCGCGCAGCGAGCGAATCACCAGGTCCGGGCGGCGTTCAGCCAGCTGGCACTGACGGCGTAAACTGGACGTGCCAACCACGCTGCCTTCCGGCAACGCGTCAAGAGAATCATACTGGTTGGAGACGAACGCATCGCGCGGATCTTCACGTTCGCAGATGGTCACGAGCCCCAGCCCTTCCGGGAATTCAACGGGCACATCCTTCATGGAGTGCACGGCGATGTCAGCACGGTTCTCAAGCAAGGCCATTTCCAGCTCTTTGACAAACAAGCCTTTTCCGCCAACCTTCGCCAGCGGCGTATCAAGGATCACGTCACCGCGCGTCACCATCGGCACTAGCTCGACGCGCAATCCGGAATGGCAGGCTTCAAGGCGCTGCTTCACATAATGTGCCTGCCAGAGCGCAAGAGGGCTTTGGCGTGTGGCAATTCTCAAAACATTGTCTAACATGCTTGTTACCGTCATTATCAATCGCTAACCATCCTAACATTGTTGACTCTGGGATGGCAGTTTTACGGTTGATGAAGGGTGAGAGGGACAAGGCGGCGTATTCGTCTGCCGTAGCCGTATTCAGGAATTTACACGTACAGAACGGTGCTACACTTGTATGTAGCGCATCTTTCTTTACGGTCAACCGGCAAGGTGTTAAATTGATCACGTTTTAGACCATTTTTTCGTCGGTACCACCATAATGATAAGGGCGAAAGAAGGGTAACGGTTATCTTTTTGAAATACTGCGGGCTCGCTGTTATTCGTGTTTTGAATAGCTTACGACACCCGGAAACATCAGGCGATACGTCTTGTACCTCTATATTGAGACTCTGAAACAGAGACTGGATGCCATAAATCAACTGCGCGTGGATCGCGCGCTTGCTGCCATGGGCCCTGCTTTCCAGCAGGTATACAGTCTGCTGCCGACATTATTGCACTATCACCATCCGCTGATGCCGGGTTACCTCGATGGTAACGTTCCCCAGGGCATTTGCCTTTTCACGCCTGATGAAACCCAACAGCACTATCTGAACGAGCTGGAACTCTACCGCGGCATGCCGCCTCAGGTTTCTCCGAAAGGTGAACTGCCAATCACTGGCGTTTACACAATGGGGAGTACCTCATCGGTAGGGCAAAGCTGTTCTTCTGACCTGGATATCTGGGTCTGCCATCAATCCTGGCTCGATAACGAAGAGCGCCAGCTGCTGCAGCGTAAATGCAGCCTGCTGGAGAGCTGGGCGGCGTCGCTCGGCGTGGAAGTGAGCTTCTTCCTGATTGATGAAAACCGATTCCGCCATAACGAAAGCGGCAGTCTCGGTGGTGAAGACTGCGGCTCGACTCAGCACATCTTATTGCTGGATGAGTTCTACCGTACTGCCGTTCGCCTCGCCGGGAAGCGTATTCTGTGGAATATGGTGCCGTGCGATGAAGAAGAGCATTACGACGATTACGTCATGTCGCTCTATTCTCAGGGCGTACTGACGCCAAACGAATGGCTGGATCTGGGGGGCCTGAGCTCTCTGTCCGCCGAAGAGTACTTTGGCGCGAGCCTCTGGCAGCTTTATAAGAGCATCGACTCACCGTACAAAGCGGTGCTGAAAACGCTGCTGCTGGAAGCCTATTCCTGGGAATACCCTACGCCGCGCCTGCTGGCGAAAGACATCAAACAGCGTCTGCACGACGGGGAGATTGTCTCCTACGGGCTTGATGCCTACTGCATGATGCTGGAACGCGTTACCGAATACCTGAAAGCCATTGATGACACCACGCGTCTCGATCTGGTGCGTCGATGTTTCTATCTCAAAGTTTGTGAAAAACTGAGCCGCGAACGCGCCTGCGTGGGCTGGCGTCGTGAAGTGGTCAGTCAGTTAGTCAAAGAGTGGGGATGGGACGAAGCGCGTCTGTCCATGCTCGACAACCGCGCCAACTGGAAGATCGATCAGGTGCGTGAAGCGCACAACGAACTGCTCGATGCAATGATGCAAAGCTACCGTAATCTGATCCGCTTTGCGCGCCGTAACAACCTCAGCGTTTCCGCCAGCCCGCAGGACATCGGGGTATTGACCCGCAAGCTGTACGCCGCGTTTGAAGCGCTGCCGGGTAAAGTCACCCTGGTGAACCCGCAGATTTCACCTGACCTGTCAGAACCGAACCTGACCTTTATCTTTGTGCCACCGGGCCGCGCAAACCGCACCGGGTGGTATCTGTACAACCGTGCCCCAAGCATGGATTCGATCATCAGCCATCAGCCGCTGGAGTATAACCGCTATCTGAACAAGCTGGTGGCCTGGGCCTGGTTTAACGGCCTGCTGACCTCGCGTACGCGCCTGTTTATCAAAGGCAACGAGGTGGTTGATTTAGCCAAGCTGCAGGAGATGGTCGCTGACGTGTCGCACCACTTCCCGCTGCGTCTGCCTGCGCCAACGCCAAAAGCGCTCTACAGCCCGTGCGAGATTCGCCATCTGGCGATTATCGTCAACCTGGAGTACGACCCGACGGCGGCCTTCCGCAATCAGGTGGTCCATTTTGACTTCCGCAAGCTGGACGTCTTCAGCTTTGGTGAGCAGCAAAACTGCTTGGTAGGTAGCGTAGACCTGCTGTACCGCAACTCGTGGAACGAAGTACGTACCCTGCACTTCAACGGCGAGCAGGCGATGATCGAAGCGCTGAAAACCATTCTTGGCAAGATGCACCAGGACGCCGCGCCGCCGGACAGCGTCGAAGTGTTCTGCTACAGCCAGCACCTGCGCGGTTTGATTCGTACCCGCGTGCAGCAGCTGGTCTCTGAGTGCATCGAGCTGCGTCTTTCCAGCACCCGTCACGAAACCGGGCGCTTTAAAGCGCTGCGCGTCTCCGGCCAGACCTGGGGGCTGTTCTTCGAGCGCCTGAACGTGTCAGTACAGAAGCTGGAAAATGCCATCGAGTTCTACGGCGCGATTTCACACAACAAGCTGCATGGCCTGTCGGTGCAGGTGGAAACCAACCACGTTAAGCTGCCGCAGGTGGTGGATGGTTTTGCGAGCGAAGGGATTATTCAGTTCTTCTTCGAAGAGTCAGGTGAGGATGCCGGTTTCAATATCTACATCCTTGATGAGACTAACCGCGCCGAGGTGTATCACCACTGTGAAGGCAGTAAAGAGGAGCTGGTGCGCGACGTCAGCCGCTTCTACTCCTCTTCGCACGACCGTTTCACCTACGGCTCAAGCTTCATTAACTTCAACCTGCCGCAGTTCTATCAGATTGTGAACGTCGATGGTCGTACGCAGGTGATCCCGTTCCGGACCCAGGCCGTAACGCCTGCCGCGCCGGCGAATCAGGATACCGCGCCGCTGTTGCAGCAGTATTTCTCCTGATCCTTTTTGCCGGGTGGCGTTAACGCTTACCCGGCCTACGGTTCGAGTCGCTGTTGCCGCCACCCGGCAACAAAACTACCTGAAACTCACTGCCTCCCCCGCCTGCGCGGTCGCCGCCTGTTCCAGCAGATCCCAGAACGGTACGCCGCTACGGTCGCAGACCCATTCCCCGTCTTTCAGATCGAAGTGATAGCCGCCCTGTTTGGCCGCCAGCCACACCTGGTGAAGCGGCTCCTGGCGGTTAATAATAATTTTGCTGCCGTTTTCAAAGCTTAAGGTCAGGATACCGCCGTTGATTTCACAATCGATATCGCTGTCGCCGTCCCAGTCGTCCAGGCGCTCTTCGATGGTCATCCACAGGGTGTCGGCAAGGCGATGGAATTCACTGTCATTCATGGTTTTGTTCCTGTTTTTCGTGATGGCGGCAGTATAACGCTAAATAATTCCCGTTGCAGGAAAGCGGCAAACTCTTGCTTTTGTGTCTTCTCCTGCGATGATAGAAACAGATTTGAACTTACGAGCAACTTGATAATGAAAAACGTCTTCCGAACGCTTGCCGTTCTCATCACGCTGTTTAGCCTGACGGGTTGTGGACTGAAAGGACCGCTGTACTTCCCGCCAGAGGATAAAAACGCACCGCCGCCAACGAAACCGGTGCAAAGCGGCATTGAGTCAACGACGCCAGATACTAACGATCGCGGCGATAACGGTGGCCCGACTCAGGTTAATCTCTGACAGATTACGTTCTGTACCCGCGCAATGGAGCAAATGATGCAGTTCTCTAAAATGCATGGCCTTGGCAACGATTTTATGGTCGTCGACGCGGTAACGCAGAATGTGTTTTTCTCCCCGGAGCTGATTCGCCGCCTGGCGGATCGGCACGTGGGCGTGGGGTTCGATCAGCTGCTGGTGGTCGAGCCGCCTTACGATCCCGATCTCGATTTCCACTACCGCATTTTTAACGCTGACGGCAGCGAAGTTAACCAGTGCGGCAACGGCGCGCGCTGTTTTGCCCGCTTTGTCCGCCTGAAAGGGCTGACCAACAAGCGCGATATTCGCGTCAGTACTGCGAACGGCCGTATGGTGCTCAGCGTGACCGATGACGAGCTGGTACGCGTGAATATGGGCGAGCCAAACTTCGAGCCTTCCGCCGTACCGTTCCGCGCAAACAAAGCGGAAAAGACCTATATTATGCGTGCGGCCGAGCAGACAGTATTGTGCGGCGTCGTCTCGATGGGTAACCCTCACTGTGTGATTCAGGTTGATGATGTGCAAACCGCCGCGGTTGAAACGCTCGGTCCGGTGCTGGAAAGTCACGAACGTTTCCCGGAGCGCGCGAACATCGGCTTTATGCAGGTGGTGAAGCGTGAGCACATCCGTCTGCGGGTTTACGAGCGCGGCGCGGGCGAAACCCAGGCCTGCGGAAGCGGTGCCTGTGCGGCAGTTGCTGTGGGCATCTCTCAGGGGTTACTGGCAGAAGAGGTTCGCGTGGAATTACCGGGCGGTCGGCTTGATATCGCCTGGAAAGGACCGGGTCATCCACTGTATATGACGGGCCCGGCGACACATGTTTATGACGGGTTTATCCATCTATGAAACAACCAGGGGAAGAACTGCAGGAAATAATGACGGAACTGGATGACAGCGCTGTTGTTGATTACCTGCTGAACAATCCTGAGTTTTTTATCCGCAATGCACGCGTTGTTGAACAGATGCGCGTACCGCATCCGATTCGTGAAACCGTGTCGCTGGTCGAATGGCACATGGCGCGCTCGCGCAAGCACATCAATCAGCTTGAAGAGAACATGACGCTGCTGATGGAGCAGGCCAGCAATAACGAGAGCCTGTTTTATCGTCTGCTGCACCTACAGGCGCGTCTGGCCTCGGCGCACAGCCTTGAAGAGTTCCTCAGCCGCTTCCACCGCTGGGCGCGTGAGCTTGGGCTGGCAGGCGCGACGATTCGCCTGTTCCCGGACCGCTGGCGCATTGGTGCGCCGTCCGGGTTTACCCATCTGTCGCTGAGCCGCCAGGCGTTTGAGCCTCTGCGCATTCAGCGTCTGGGCCGTGAGCAGCACTATCTCGGGCCGCTAAACGGGCCTGAGCTGCTGGTCGTGTTACCGGAAGCCAAAGCGATTGGCTCGGTGGCGATGTCGCTGATGGGGCGCGATGGCGATCTGGGCGTGATGTTATTTACCAGCCGTGACGCACATCATTATGAGCAGGGGCAGGGTACGCACCTGCTGCAGGAAATCGCCCTGATGCTGCCTGAGCTGCTGGAGCGCTGGATTGAGCGCGTATGACAGATGCACTCGCCGCTGACGTCACGCGCTTTCTGCGCTATCTGGGCGTGGAACGTCAGCTCAGCCCCATAACGCTGCTTAACTATCAGCGTCAGCTTGATGCCATCATCCAGATTGCCGACGAGATCGGCCTGAAAAGCTGGCAACAATGTGATGCTGCCACGGTGCGCGGGTTCGTTGTGCGTAGCCGTAAAAAAAACCTCAGCCCGGCGAGCCTGGCGCTCAGGCTTTCCGCCCTGCGCAGTTTCTTCGACTGGCTGGTGAGCCAGGGCGGTTTAAAAGCTAACCCGGCGAAAGGCATCGCCACGCCAAAAGCCCCTCGCCATCTGCCGAAAAATATCGACGTCGACGACGTAAATCGCCTGCTGGATATCGACCTTAACGATCCGCTGGCCGTGCGCGACCGCGCGATGCTGGAGGTGATGTACGGTGCGGGCCTGCGTCTCTCTGAGCTGGTGAACCTCGATTTAAAGCATCTCGATCTGGAATCCGGCGAAGTGTGGGTCATGGGCAAGGGCAGCAAAGAACGCCGTCTGCCGATTGGCCGCAACGCGGTTTCCTGGATTGAGCACTGGCTGGATCTGCGCGGGCTGTTTGGCGCAGAGGAGAATGCGCTGTTTTTATCAAAGCTCGGCAAGCGGATCTCGGCGCGTAATGTGCAGAAGCGCTTTGCGGAGTGGGGCATCAAGCAGGGGCTAAACAGCCACGTTCACCCGCACAAGCTGCGCCACTCGTTCGCCACCCACATGCTGGAATCCAGCGGCGATCTGCGCGGCGTGCAGGAACTGCTTGGCCACGCAAATCTGTCGACCACTCAAATCTATACCCACTTAGACTTCCAACACCTTGCCTCGGTGTATGACGCGGCGCATCCACGCGCCAAACGGGGGAAATAATGCGTTTTTACCGCCCACTCGGTCAGATCTCGGCCCTGACGTTTGACCTTGATGACACCCTTTATGACAACCGTGAGGTGATCCTGCGTACCGAGCAGGAGTCGCTGGCGTTTGTGCAGAACTACCATCCCGCGCTGAAAGCGATGCAGAACAAGGATTTTCAGACCCTGCGTCAGTCCCTGCGGGAGACTGAGCCGGACATTTACCACGACGTGACCGAATGGCGTCGTCGTGCGGTTGAGCAGGCGATGCTCAACGTGGGCCTGAGCGTACAGGACGCGGCCATCGGTGCCGAAGCGGCAATGGAAAACTTCGCCAAATGGCGCAGCCGTATCGACGTGCCGCAGGAGACCCACGACACGCTGGCGAAGCTTGCCGAAAAGTGGCCGCTGGTGGCCATCACTAACGGTAACGCCCAGCCTGAACTGTTTGGCCTCGGGGATTACTTTGAGTTCGTGCTGCGCGCGGGCCCGCACGGGCGCTCGAAGCCGTTCAGCGATATGTACCATCTGGCAGCGGAAAAAATGAACCTGCCGCTCGGTGAAATTTTGCACGTGGGCGACGATCTGACCACGGATGTCGCGGGTGCCATTCGCTGCGGCATGCAGGCCTGCTGGATCAAGCCAGAAAACGCCGACCTGATGACCACGAAGGATAGCCGTCTTCTGCCGCACGTGGAAATTTCGCGGTTGGCATCCCTCACGACGCTGATATAATCACCAGTAATATTGTATAAATTACCAGGGTTTTGCAGTTGTAGGCCCGGTAAGCGAAGCGCCACCGGGCGTTTTGCTGTGTTCCTGAATACTATGTGACGGTGCCAATGGACGTTTCTTACCTGCTCGACAGCCTTAATGACAAACAGCGTGAAGCCGTAGCGGCCTCGCGCACCAATATGCTGGTGCTGGCTGGAGCGGGCAGTGGTAAGACGCGCGTGCTGGTTCACCGTATTGCCTGGCTGCAGAGCGTGGAGAACTGCTCGCCGTACTCCATCATGGCGGTCACGTTTACCAACAAGGCGGCGGCGGAGATGCGCCACCGTATCGCACAGCTGATGGGCACCAGCCAGGGCGGTATGTGGGTTGGCACCTTCCACGGCCTGGCGCACCGCCTGCTGCGCGCGCACCATATGGACGCCAACCTGCCGCAGGATTTCCAGATCCTCGACAGCGAAGACCAGCTGCGCCTGCTGAAGCGCCTGATCAAGGCGATGAACCTCGACGAGAAGCAGTGGCCGCCGCGTCAGGCGATGTGGTACATCAACGGTCAGAAAGACGAGGGGCTGCGCCCGCACCACATTCAGAGCTTCGGCAACCCGGTCGAGCAGACCTGGCAGAACGTCTACAAGGCCTATCAGGAAGCGTGCGATCGCGCCGGTCTGGTGGATTTCGCCGAGCTGCTGCTGCGCGCCCACGAGCTGTGGCTCAACAAGCCGCACATCCTTCAGCACTACCGTGAACGCTTCACCAATATCCTGGTGGACGAATTCCAGGATACCAACAACATCCAGTACGCATGGATCCGCCTGCTGGCCGGTGATACCGGCAAGGTAATGATCGTAGGCGATGATGACCAGTCGATCTACGGCTGGCGCGGGGCGCAGGTGGAGAATATTCAGCGCTTCCTCAAGGACTTCCCCGGCGCGGAAACCATCCGTCTGGAGCAGAACTACCGCTCGACGAACAACATCCTCAGCGCGGCTAACGCCCTGATCGAAAACAACAACGGGCGTTTGGGTAAAAAGCTGTGGACCGACGGCGTCGACGGCGAACCGATTTCGATTTACTGCGCCTTCAACGAGCTCGACGAAGCCCGCTTCGTGGTGAACCGCATCAAAACCTGGCAGGACAACGGCGGTGCCCTGGAGCAGTGCGCCATTCTCTACCGCAGCAACGCCCAGTCGCGCGTGCTGGAAGAGGCGCTGCTGCAGGTGAGCATGCCGTACCGCATTTACGGCGGGATGCGCTTCTTCGAACGTCAGGAGATCAAGGATGCGCTCTCGTATCTGCGCCTGATCGCCAACCGCAACGACGATGCGGCGTTTGAGCGCGTGGTGAACACGCCGACGCGCGGCATCGGTGACCGCACGCTGGACGTGGTGCGCCAGGCCTCGCGTGACCGCCAGCTTACGCTATGGCAGGCATGCTGCGAGCTGCTGCAGGAAAAAGCCCTCGCCGGACGTGCCGCCAGCGCATTACAGCGCTTCCTCGAACTGATTGACGCGCTGGCGCAGGAAACGGCCGATATGCCGCTGCACGTGCAGACTGACCGGGTGATTAAAGACTCCGGCCTGCGCATCATGTACGAGCAGGAAAAAGGCGAGAAGGGCCAGACCCGTATTGAGAACTTAGAGGAACTGGTGACGGCAACGCGCCAGTTCAGCTACAACGAAGAAGACGAAGACCTGATGCCGCTGCAGGCGTTTTTGTCCCACGCCGCGCTGGAAGCGGGAGAAGGGCAGGCGGACACCTGGCAGGATGCGGTTCAGCTGATGACCCTGCACTCCGCCAAAGGTCTGGAGTTCCCGCAGGTGTTTATCGTTGGGATGGAAGAAGGGATGTTCCCGAGCCAGATGTCGCTGGATGAAGGCGGGCGTCTGGAAGAAGAGCGTCGTCTGGCCTACGTGGGCGTGACCCGTGCGATGCAAAAGCTAACGCTGACCTACGCCGAAACCCGCCGTCTGTACGGCAAAGAGGTTTATCACCGTCCGTCGCGCTTCATCGGCGAGCTGCCGGAAGAGTGCGTGGAAGAGGTGCGTCTGCGGGCAAGCATCAGCCGTCCGGTCAACCATCAACGTATGGGTTCACCCATCACTGAAACCGATACCGGCTACAAGCTGGGCCAGCGCGTGCGTCATTCGAAATTTGGTGAAGGCACCATCGTGAACCTCGAAGGTAGCGGTGAACACAGCCGCTTACAGGTGGCGTTCCAGGGCCAGGGGATCAAATGGCTGGTGGCTGCTTACGCCAGGCTGGAAACCGTGTAACTTTCAGAAAAATATCATTATTTTGTAATAATCTGCTAACCTTATAGGCTGAAGGTCAATTAATGCCCTTCAGCGTTCCGTTGCGTGTTGACGCCACAGTTACTGCTGGCGTAACATGCGCGCACGATTACGCTAAGAGGACATTCGCCTTGGACACACCCAGTAGATACTGGCTCAATTCCCTGTCATCCAGGAACAACTCCTAAGGCTATCTCCCCTTGCTGATGGCCTTAGTGGTTGTCAGCGACTGCATTATCCCCGTCGCGCTGAGTCAGGCTGTTTAATGGTCTGAAACCCAAATTGTTTCTGTGTGCCCACCGAACTGTCCGATATTTTTTGCATTGGGAGTCCCGGTCATGTTGAGCGCATTTCAACTCGAAAATAACCGACTGACTCGGCTTGAAGCCGAAGAGTCACAGCCCCTCGTTGATGCCGTATGGGTGGATCTGGTCGAGCCGGACGACGATGAGCGCCTTCGCGTACAATCTGAGCTGGGGCAAAGCCTGGCAACGCGTCCTGAACTGGAAGACATCGAAGCATCCGCACGTTTTTTTGAAGATGAAGACGGTCTGCACATTCACTCCTTCTTCTTCTTTGAAGACGCTGATGACCACGCGGGTAACTCCACCGTGGCGTTTACCATCCGCGATGGTCGTCTGTTTACCCTGCGCGAGCGCGAACTGCCTGCGTTTCGTCTCTACCGCATGCGCGCCCGTAGCCAGGCGATGGTGGACGGTAATGCTTACGAGCTGCTGCTCGATCTGTTCGAAACCAAAATTGAACAGCTGGCGGACGAAATTGAGAATATCTACAGCGACCTGGAAAAGCTGAGCCGCGTGATCATGGAAGGCCATCAGGGCGATGAATATGACGAAGCGCTTTCGACGCTGGCGGAGCAGGAAGATATCGGCTGGAAAGTGCGTTTGTGTCTGATGGATACCCAGCGTGCGCTGAACTTCCTGGTGCGTAAAGCACGTCTGCCGGGCGGTCAGCTGGAGCAGGCGCGTGAGATCTTACGAGATATCGAATCCCTGCTGCCGCACAACGAATCCCTGTTCCAGAAGGTGAACTTCCTGATGCAGGCGGCGATGGGCTTTATCAACATCGAGCAGAACCGCATCATCAAGATCTTCTCGGTGGTATCCGTGGTGTTCCTGCCGCCGACGCTGGTGGCATCCAGCTATGGGATGAACTTTGAGTTTATGCCGGAGCTGAAGTGGAGCTTTGGCTACCCGGGGGCGATTATCTTCATGATCCTCGCCGGGCTGGCGCCGTATCTCTATTTCAAGCGTCGGAACTGGCTGTAAAAATCTGGCGGGTGGCGCTGCGCTTACCCGCCCTACGATCGAACTCCCTCTCCTGTGGGAGAGGGTTGGGGTGAGGGCAATATTACAACCCTTTGCGCACCCTGCGCTGGGTATAAATTGCATCGGCAACGAAAATCGCCAGCGCCACCCAGATAAAGGCGAAGGTCACCATCTTATCCGCACCCGGCACTTCCCCGTAAAACACCACTGCCAGCAGGAACATCAGCGTCGGGCCAATGTACTGGAAGAAGCCCAGCGTGGAGAGACGCAGGCGCGTCGCCGCGCCAGTGAAGCACAGCAGCGGAATGGTGGTCACCACGCCCGCGGCCATCAGCATCAGGTTCAGCGACCACGGGTTGCTGCCCATGTGGCTGGTGGCGCTGTCGGCGATGCCAAAGAGATAAATTGCCGCCACCGGCAGCAGCCACAGGGTTTCAAACAGCATCCCCGTCTGCGCTTCCACCGCAATCTTCTTACGCACCAGGCCATAGAAGGCAAAGCTGAACGCCAGGCCGAGGGCAATAATCGGCAGTGAGCCGAAGGTCCACAGCTGCACCAGCACGCCGCAGAAAGCCAGAATCACCGCCACCCACTGCATCCGGCGAAAGCGTTCGCCGAGGAAAATCATCCCCAGCACAATGTTCACTAGCGGGTTAATGAAGTATCCCAGGCTCGCTTCAAGCATGTGATGGTTATTCACCGCCCAAATGAACAGCAGCCAGTTGCCGCCGATCAGTACCGCAGAAAGCGCCAGCAGGAAGACCTTTTTAGGGGTTTGCAGCAGCGTTTTGACGCCGGACCACTGACGGCTGACGCTCATCAGCGCAATCATAAAGAAGAACGACCAGATGACGCGGTGGGTGAGGATCTCGTCGGCCGGTACATAGGCGATAAATTTGAAGTACGCCGGTGCGATACCCCAAATAAAATAAGCGGCAAGGGCGAGTAAAACGCCCTGCCGCGTCTGTTTAGCATCCATCGGGAAAATCCGTTACAAAAGAGTGAATTAATTTTACCCGTTTTTATCGCCTTAACCCACCATATAAGTGGCGGTTGCGCTGGCGATATAAACCTGTTCTTCGTTATGCAACTCAACGCGCGCTACCGCGACTTTGTTGCCCGCGCGCAGCAGGCTGCTGGTACAGGTAAAGCGATTACCCCGTCCAGGGCGCAGATAGTCGACGCGTAAATCGATAGTGCCCATCCGCGAAAGACGCTGGCGGAGCTCCTCTTCATTGATGGTGTCATGGCGCGTCAGCGTGCTGCCGACGCAGACTAGCCCTGCCGCCACGTCCAGCGCGGAGGCAATTACCCCGCCGTGCAAAATACTTTGCGCCCAGTTGCCTACCATCATTGGCTGATTATTAAAGCTGAGCTGGGCAAAGTCTTTCTCGTATCGCTCCAGTTCCAGCCCCAGCGCGCGGTTAAACGGCATGTGGTACACAAAAATCTCGCCCACGAGTTTTAACGTTTCTTCGGCGGTAAGCGTGGCTGACATGAGGGGTTGCATCCTTGTTGTTAACAAAATGTTGATTTTATGCCTCAACAATAAGGATTTCCACTTTCAGAAACGAGGAGGCGGAAGTTGCTGCAGAAGTCTGTAGAATGCCCGGACAAAACTATTCATTAAATATCACCCTTTCAGGAGAACACCACCGATGCGGACGTATCTGGGTTGGTTACTGGCGGCGGTTTCGCTGCCCCTCACAGCATATGCGCAAGAAGCAACCGTCAAAGAAGTGCACGATGCCCCCGCAGTGCGCGGCAGCATCATCGCCAATATGCTTCAGGAGCATGACAATCCGTTCACGCTGTACCCGTATGACACCAACTACGTGATCTACACCCAGACCAGCGATCTCAACAAAGAGGCGATAAGTTCCTATAACTGGTCCGATAATGCGCGTAAAGATGAGGTGAAGTTCCAGCTCAGCCTCGCGTTCCCGTTCTGGCGAGGCATTCTTGGGCCGAACTCGGTGCTCGGTGCGTCATACACCCAAAAGTCCTGGTGGCAGCTCTCCAACAGCGGGGAGTCCTCGCCTTTCCGTGAAACCAACTATGAGCCGCAGCTGTTCCTCGGCTTCGCAACGGATTACGAATTTGCTGGCTGGACGCTGCGTGACGTCGAGGTGGGCTTTAACCACGATTCCAACGGACGTTCCGACCCAACCTCGCGCAGCTGGAACCGTGCCTATACGCGCCTGATGGCGCAGAACGGTAACTGGATGGTGGAAGTGAAGCCGTGGTACGTGGTGGGCAGCACCGATGACAACCCGGATATCACCAAATACATGGGCTACTACCAGCTCAAGATTGGCTATCAGCTGGGTGATGCCGTGCTGAGCGCGAAAGGCCAGTACAACTGGAACACCGGCTACGGTGGTGCTGAGGTTGGCCTGAGCTACCCGGTAACGAAACACGTGCGTCTTTATACGCAGGTGTACAGCGGTTACGGCGAGTCGCTTATCGATTACAACTTCAACCAGACCCGTGTGGGTGTGGGCGTTATGCTGAACGATATTTTCTAGGTCGCTCGAATGTTTTTGCGTTAAACGTTGAAGTTTCTTTCTCAGGCGCTGAAAATAGCGCCTGTTTCATTTCTGGCATATGGGGTTAACGTGGCGCAGGCGGAAGTATTGAATCAGGAATCGCTGGCTAAACAGGTTTTGCATGAAACCTTTGGCTACCAGCAGTTCCGCCCCGGCCAGGAAACCATCATTGAAACCGTGCTGGAAGGCCGCGATTGCCTGGTGGTGATGCCGACCGGCGGCGGGAAATCCCTCTGCTATCAGGTGCCCGCGCTGGTGCTGAACGGCCTGACGGTCGTGGTATCCCCCCTCATTTCTCTGATGAAAGACCAGGTCGACCAGCTGCTCGCCAACGGCGTGGCGGCCGCCTGTCTTAACTCCACGCAGACCCGCGAGCAGCAGCAAGAGGTGATGGCGGGTTGCCGCACCGGACAGATTCGCCTTCTGTATATCGCGCCGGAACGCCTGATGCTGGATAACTTCCTCGACCATCTCGCGCACTGGAACCCGGTGCTGCTGGCGGTGGATGAAGCGCACTGTATCTCCCAGTGGGGACACGATTTCCGCCCGGAATATGCCGCCCTCGGCCAGCTGCGTCAGCGCTTCCCCGAGCTGCCGTTTATGGCGCTTACCGCCACGGCGGATGACACTACACGCCTGGATATCGTTCGTCTGCTCGGGCTGAACGACCCCTACATTCAGGTCAGCAGCTTCGACCGCCCGAACATCCGCTACATGCTGATGGAAAAATTCAAGCCGCTGGATCAGCTCTTGCGCTATGTGCAGGAGCAGCGCGGCAAGTCCGGCATCATCTACTGCAACAGCCGTGCGAAGGTGGAAGACACCGCCGCGCGTCTGCAAAACCGCGGCTTTAGCGCCGCCGCGTATCACGCCGGACTGGAGAACCACATCCGCGCCGACGTGCAGGAGAAATTCCAGCGCGACGACCTTCAAATCGTGGTCGCGACGGTGGCGTTCGGGATGGGCATCAACAAGCCCAACGTGCGCTTTGTGGTGCATTTCGACATCCCGCGCAATATCGAATCCTACTATCAGGAAACCGGTCGCGCCGGGCGTGATGGCCTGCCTGCGGAAGCGATGCTGTTTTACGATCCGGCGGACATGGCGTGGCTGCGCCGCTGCCTGGAAGAGAAACCGCAGGGACAGCTGCAGGATATCGAGCGTCACAAGCTCAACGCGATGGGCGCGTTTGCCGAAGCGCAAACCTGCCGCCGTCTGGTGCTGCTCAACTACTTTGGCGAGGGGCGACAAGAGCCGTGCGGCAACTGCGATATCTGCCTTGATCCGCCGAAGCAGTACGATGGTCTGATGGACGCGCGTAAAGCGCTCTCAACCATTGGGCGCGTCAATCAACGTTTTGGTATGGGCTACGTGGTGGAAGTGCTGCGCGGGGCGAATAACCAGCGTATCCGCGATATGGGCCACGACAAGCTGCCGGTTTACGGCATCGGTAAAGAGCAGAGCCACGAGCACTGGGTGAGTATCATTCGCCAGCTAATCCACCTTGGCTTTGCCACGCAAAACATTGCCCAGCACTCTGCGTTGCAGCTTACCGAAGCCGCGCGTCCGGTACTGCGCGGTGAAGTTGAACTGAAATTGGCCGTTCCACGCGTCATCGCCCTGAAGCCGCGCGTGATGCAAAAATCCTACGGCGGCAACTACGACCGCAAGCTGTTCGCCAAACTGCGCAAGCTGCGTAAAGCGATTGCCGACGAAGAAAACATCCCGCCTTACGTGGTGTTCAACGACGCGACGCTGATTGAGATGGCCGAGCAGATGCCGCTCAGCGCGAGCGAGATGCTGAGCGTCAACGGCGTCGGCACGCGCAAGCTGGAGCGCTTCGGGAAAGAGTTTATGGCGCTTATCCGCTCTCACGCCGACGGTGATGACGAGGAGTAGTCAGCCGGGCGAAAAAGTGCCAGGATGGTGACTCACTACATTATTTCCCCGCGAGCTAATTATGTTAATGCTATTTCTCACCGTGGCATTGGTGCACATCGTTGCGCTGATGAGCCCAGGCCCTGACTTTTTCTTCGTGTCGCAAACCGCCGTCAGCCGCTCCCGCAAAGAGGCGATGATGGGCGTGCTCGGTATTACCATGGGCGTCATGGTCTGGGCGGCAGTCGCACTGCTCGGTCTGAACCTGATCCTGGCGAAGATGGCCTGGCTGCATAACATCATTATGGTCGGCGGTGGCCTGTACCTCTGCTGGATGGGCTACCAGATGCTGCGCGGGGCGCTGAAGAAAGAAGAGAAAAAGCCGGAAGAGCCAAAGGTGGAGTTGGCAACGGGCGGACGCAGCTTTGTGAAAGGGCTGCTGACCAACCTGGCGAACCCGAAAGCGATTATCTATTTCGGCTCCGTGTTCTCGCTCTTTGTCGGCGATAGCGTCGGCGCGGGCGCGCGCTGGGGTATCTTCCTGCTGATCGTCGTTGAAACCTTTGCCTGGTTCACCATCGTGGCCAGCCTGTTCGCTTTACCGGCAATGCGCCGTGGCTACCAGCGCATTGCGAAGTGGATCGACGGCTTCGCCGGCGCGCTGTTCGCCGGCTTCGGCATTCATCTCATCATCTCTCGCTAAGCGTGACGCGCTGACGCAAGCAGCGCGCCAACCAGCATAAACAGCGAACCAAAGACTTTATTCAGGGCCTTCATCTGTTTAGGCCCTTTGATCCACGCCGCAATTCGCTGCGCCAGCGTCGCGTAACCAATCATCACGATGATATCGACGATAATGGTGGTCGCGCCCAGCACCACGTACTGCATCACCTGCGGCTGGTGCGGCACGATAAACTGCGGGAACAGCGCGGCGAGAAAAACGATGCTCTTCGGGTTGGTCAGGTTGACGAAGACCGCGCGCTTAAACAGATGGCCTCGGTTTTGCGTCTGAGCGAGCGTATTGAGGTTGATGGAGCCTGCCGCGCGCCACTGCTGGATGCCGAGCCAAATCAGATATGCCGCACCGGCCCATTTCAGCACTTCAAACGCCAGCACCGAGCGGGAGAACAGGGTCCCCAGACCAATTCCGACCAGGACGATATGAATGCCCAGCCCGGTCTGCAAACCGGCAATCGACGCCGCCGCACCGCGATAGCCGTGATTGATGGAGGTAGTCATGGTGTTAATGGCACCCGAACCCGGTGAAAGGCTGAGGATAATGGATGTCAGCAGGTAGGCGAACCACCATTCGAAGGTCATTTGAAACTCCCGAACCGTCTATTTTTATGCCACAATACGCTATTATTGCGTCATTTTGTGACCAGTGACGAAAAAAACGATATTCCCTGGATTACGTGAGTGGAAACCCAATGTTTCAGCAGAAAAAGGACTGGGAAACACGAGAAAACGCTTTTGCTGCTTTCTCTATGGGGCCGCTGACCGATTTCTGGCGGCAGCGTGAGGAAGATGAGTTTACGGGCGTCGGGGGCATCCCGGTGCGCTTCGTTCGTTTCCGCAATGAAAAAAATGACCGTGTGATTGTCGTCTGCCCCGGACGCATCGAAAGCTACGTTAAATATGCTGAACTGGCTTACGACCTGGTCCATATGGGGTGCGACGTGCTGATCATCGACCACCGTGGACAGGGGTTGTCCGGTCGTATGCTGCCGGATACGCACCGTGGGCACGTGGATAATTTCAGCGATTACGTCGACGATTTTGCAGCGTTCTGGCAGCAGGAAGTGCAGCCTGGCCCCTGGCGCAAGCGGTATATCCTTGCGCACTCCATGGGCGGTGCCATTTCGACGCTGTTTTTGCAGCGGTATGAGCACCAGTGCGACGCCATTGCGCTCACCGCGCCGATGTACGGTATTGTCATTCGTTTTCCCGATTGGATGGTGCGCCATCTTCTCGACTGGGCTGAGGGCCATCAGCGCATTCGTGAAGGCTATGCCATCGGTACCGGACGCTGGCGCGCATTGCCGTTCGCCATCAACGTTCTGACCCACAGTCGGCAGCGCTATCGCCGCAACCTGCGCTTTTATGCCGATGAACCGCGCTTGCGCGTTGGCGGCCCGACCTGGCACTGGGTGCGGGAAGGGATTCATGCCGGTGAGCAGGTGCTGGCGGGCGTAGGCGATGATGACACGCCGACGCTTCTGATTCAGGCGGAAGAAGAGCGTGTGGTGGATAACCGCATGCATGACCGCTATTGTGAACTGCGCGCTGCCGCCGGTCACCCTTGTGAAGGGGGAAAACCGCTGGTCATCAACGGCGCGTACCATGAGATCCTTTTTGAAAAGGACGCTATGCGCTCAGTCGCGCTTAACGCCATTGTTGAATTTTTCAACAGGCATAATTGATATTCACCAGAGGTTAAATTTCCCTATGTACCAGGTTGTTGCATCTGACTTAGATGGCACGCTGCTTTCCCCCGACCACACCCTCTCGCCTTACGCGAAAGAGACATTAAAACTCCTGACTGCCCGTGGCGTGAACTTCGTGTTTGCCACCGGTCGCCACCACGTGGACGTGGGGCAGATCCGCGATAATCTGGAAATCAAATCGTACATGATCACCTCCAACGGTGCGCGCGTGCACGACACGGATGCTAACCTGATTTTTACCCACAATCTGGACCGCGATATTGCCGCCGATCTGTTCGGCGTGGTGCACAATAACCCGGATATCGTCACCAACGTTTATCGCGATGACGAGTGGTTTATGAACCGCCACCGCCCGGATGAGATGCGCTTTTTCAAGGAAGCCGTATTCCAGTACTCACTGTACGAGCCTGGCCTGCTGGAGCCGGAAGGGATCAGTAAGGTGTTCTTCACCTGCGAAAGCCATGAAGCGCTGCTGCCGCTGGAGCAGGCGATCAACGCTCGCTGGGGCGACCGCGTTAACGTGAGCTTCTCCACGCTGACCTGTCTGGAAGTGATGGCCGGTGGCGTATCCAAAGGTCACGCGCTGGAAGCGGTGGCTAAACGTCTGGGCTTTGAGCTGAAAGACTGCATCGCGTTTGGAGACGGCATGAACGACGCTGAGATGCTTTCCATGGCGGGCAAAGGCTGCATCATGGAGAACGCGCACCAGCGTCTGAAAGACCTGCACCCGGAGCTGGAAGTGATCGGCACCAACGGCGATAACGCTGTGCCTAAGTACCTGCGCAAACTGTTCCTTGAATAATCTTCATTCGATTATTTATTGTTCAGTTGTCAACTAAAGAGTTCGCTACAATGCCTGTCCTTCTTTCTGAGAGACAAGCATTGTGGCGCTACTCATTATCACCACTATCCTGTGGGCCTTCTCCTTTAGCCTGATTGGCGAATACCTTGCCGGATCGGTCGACAGCTACTTCTCGGTGCTGATGCGCGTGGGGCTGGCGGCGCTGGTGTTCCTGCCGTTTCTGCGCGCGCGCGGACAATCGCTGAAAACGATACTGCTGTATATGCTGGTGGGCGCGATGCAGCTCGGCATCATGTACCTGTTCAGCTTCCGGGCTTACGTCTACCTGTCTGTCTCGGAATTCCTGCTGTTCACCGTGCTCACGCCGCTCTACATCACCCTGATCTACGACCTGCTCAGTAAGCGTCGTCTGCGCTGGGGATATCTTTTAAGCGCGGCGCTGGCGGTGCTTGGGGCGGCGATTATTCGCTATGACAAGGTAAGCGATCACTTCTGGACAGGGCTGATGTTCGTCCAGCTCGCCAATATCAGCTTCGCCATCGGCATGGTGGGATACAAACGGCTGATGGAGACCCGTCCGATGCCGCAGCACAACGCGTTCGCCTGGTTCTATATGGGGGCCGCGATTGTCGCGGTGGTGGCGTGGTTTATGCTCGGCAACCCGCAAAAACTGCCGACGACCACCGTGCAGTGGAGCGTTCTGGTCTGGCTGGGCGTGGTGGCTTCCGGGCTGGGATACTTCATGTGGAACTACGGCGCTACGCAGGTAGACGCCGGTACGCTGGGGATCATGAATAACGTGCATGTCCCGGCAGGGCTGCTGGTCAATCTCGCCATCTGGCAGCAACAGCCGCACTGGCCGAGTTTCCTTATTGGGGGAGCGGTGATCCTGGCTTCGCTGTGGGTACATCGCCGTTGGGTCGCTCCGCGCTCCGCACAAAGGGAAGATGGTCGCACGCGTGGTTCCGCGCTGAGCGAATAAACGCTTCCGTAATCGGCTGACGCTGCTCGCCATCGCGCACGGCGGCGTACAGCCTGCTCCACAGTCCTTCACCCAGGGTTTTGGTCACCACCAGACCCTGGCGTTCAAAACTCTCCACTACCCAGTGCGGCAATGCCGCGATGCCCATTCTGGCCGCCACCATCTGTATCAACAGCAACGTGTTATCCACGCTTTTCAGCTGTGGGCTAATCCCAGCGGGCTGCAGGAAGTGACGCCAGATATCCAGGCGACTGCGCTGCACGGGATAAATCAGCAGCGTTTCTGTCGCCAGATCTTCCGGCGTGATGCGCGTTTTACTGGCCAGCGGATGGTCCGGGGCCAGCACCAGGCGCACTTCATAATCAAACATCGGCGAATAGTGCAGGCCGCTGCGCGGCAGAATATCTGACGTCATCACCAGATCCAGCTCGCCCTGCTGAAGCGACGGCTGCGGGTCAAAGGTCACGCCGGATGTAAAGTCCATCTCCACCTGCGGCCACTTCTGGCGGAAGTTCTCAAGCGCGGGGGTCAGCCACTGAATACAGCTATGGCACTCAATGGCAATACGCAGTTTGGTTTGCTGCGGCTCGTTGCAGGACTGCAGCGCGCTGGCGATCTGCGGCAGTACCTGATTTGCCAGTTGCAGCAGAATTTCACCCTGCGGCGTAAAGCGCAAAGGCTGGCTCTTACGCACAAAAAGACGAAAGCCGAGGCGTTGTTCCAGATCGCTGAACTGGTGAGAAAGGGCAGACTGGGTCTGGTGCAGCGTGGCCGCCGCTGCCGCAAGAGAACCGCAGTTCCGCAACGCTTGTAGCGTTTTCAGGTGTTTAATCTCGATCATGAAAGTCCTTCACTTCGCCATGAACATTTTGCGCTTGAGGAATATACAGTACCTGCCAATTATAGATGTGTAAACATCTGGACGTCTAAATAACAAATTTCACAAGGGGCATAACATGACAATCCGCAATCACACTCTCGGTTTTCCTCGCGTTGGCCTGCGCCGCGAACTGAAAAAAGCGCAAGAAAGCTACTGGGCGGGTAACACCACCCGTGAAGAACTGCAGACGGTGGGACGCGAGCTGCGCGCCCGTCACTGGGAGCAGCAAAAACAGGCGGGCATTGACCTGCTGCCGGTGGGCGATTTCGCCTGGTACGACCATGTTCTGACGACCAGCCTGCTGCTTGGCAACGTGCCGGCTCGTCATCAGAACAAAGATGGAGCGGTAGATATCGATACCCTGTTCCGCATCGGCCGTGGCCGTGCACCAACGGGGGAGCCAGCGGCAGCGGCGGAAATGACCAAGTGGTTCAACACCAACTATCACTATATGGTGCCGGAGTTCGTGAAAGGTCAGCAGTTCAGGCTGACCTGGACGCAACTGCTGGATGAAGTGGACGAAGCGCTGGCGCTGGGTCATCAGGTGAAGCCCGTATTGCTGGGGCCAGTCACCTACCTGTGGCTGGGTAAAGTAAAAGGCGAACAGTTTGACCGCCTCAGCCTGCTGAACGATATTCTGCCGGTCTACAAACAGGTGCTGATTGAGCTGGGCAAGCGCGGCATTCAGTGGGTGCAAATCGACGAACCCGCGCTGGTGCTCGAGCTGCCGCAGGCGTGGCTTGATGCCTTCAAACCGGCGTATGACGCGCTCACCGGGCAAGTGAAGCTGCTGCTCACAACCTATTTCGAAGGCGTGACGCTAAACCTGAAGACCATTACCGCGCTGCCGGTTCAGGGCCTGCACGTTGACCTCGTTCACGGTAAAGACGATGTCGCGGAGCTGCACAAGCGCCTGCCAGCGGACTGGCTGCTTTCTGCCGGGCTGGTTAACGGTCGCAACGTCTGGCGTGCCGATCTGACCGAGAAATATGCACAAATCAAAGACATTGTCGGCAAACGTGAGCTGTGGGTGGCATCCTCTTGCTCGCTGCTGCACAGCCCAATCGATCTCAGCGTGGAGACCCGTCTCGACCCTGAAGTGAAAAGCTGGTTTGCCTTCGCCCTGCAAAAATGCGAAGAGCTGACGCTGCTGCGCGACGCGCTGAACAGCGGCGAGACGGCGGCGATTACCGAATGGAGCGCACCGATCCAGGCGCGTCGTCACTCGGCCCGTGTGCACAACCCGGCGGTGGAAAAACGCCTGGCGGCCATCACTGCGCAGGACAGCCAGCGCCAGAGCCCGTATGAAGTACGCGCCGAAGCGCAGCGCGCCCGATTCAACCTGCCCGCGTGGCCGACCACCACAATTGGTTCTTTCCCGCAAACCACAGAAATCCGCGGCCTGCGTCTGGACTTCAGGAAGGGCAACCTGGATGCGAACAACTACCGCACCGGTATCGCTGAGCACATTAAGCAGGCAATTATCGAGCAGGAGCGTTTAGGTCTGGACGTGCTGGTGCACGGTGAGGCCGAGCGTAACGACATGGTCGAATACTTCGGTGAGCACCTGGACGGCTTCGTCTTTACCCAGAACGGCTGGGTGCAGAGCTATGGCTCCCGCTGCGTGAAGCCGCCAGTGGTCATCGGCGACGTCAGCCGCCCGGAAGCGATCACCGTGGAGTGGGCGAAGTATGCCCAGTCCCTGACCGATAAGCCGGTGAAAGGGATGCTCACCGGTCCGGTAACCATTCTCTGCTGGTCCTTCCCGCGCGAAGACGTGACCCGTGAGACCATCGCGAAGCAAATCGCGCTGGCGCTGCGTGATGAAGTGGCAGATCTGGAAGCTGCAGGCATTGGCATCATCCAGATTGACGAACCGGCGCTGCGTGAAGGTCTGCCGCTGCGTCGCAGCGACTGGGATGCTTACCTGCAGTGGGGCGTGGAAGCGTTCCGCATCAACGCCGCGGTGGCGAAGGACGACACCCAGATCCACACCCACATGTGCTACTGCGAATTTAACGACATCATGGATTCGATTGCCGCGCTGGACGCCGACGTGATCACCATCGAGACCTCGCGTTCAGACATGGAGCTGCTGGAGTCGTTTGAAGAGTTCGACTACCCGAACGAAATCGGGCCGGGCGTGTACGATATTCACTCCCCGAACGTGCCGAGCGTGGAGTGGATTGAAGCCCTGCTGAAAAAAGCCGCCCAGCGGATCCCGGCGGAACGTCTGTGGGTGAACCCGGACTGCGGACTGAAAACCCGTGGCTGGCCGGAGACGCGCGCGGCGCTGGCGAACATGGTGAAGGCGGCGCAGAACTTGCGTCAGGCTTGATGCAGCGTAGGCCCGGTAAGGCGTTGCCGCCACCGGGCTTTTTTGCTTTTATGCTTTTTTCCCGCCGTACTGGCTAAACCACGCCAGCATCCGCTGCCAGCCATCTTTGGCTGATTCTGCGTGATAGCTCGGGCGATAATCGGCATTAAACGCGTGTCCGGCATCCGGGTATACCACAATCTCCGCCTTCGCGTTCGCCGCGCGTAGCGCATGACGCATGGTCTCGACGGTATCAAGCGGAATGCCTGTATCCTGACCACCATAAAGCCCTAGCACCGGTGCATTCAAATCCGTTGCGATATCAACAGGCTGCTTCGGTGAGTTCAGCGTTTTTTCGCCCACCAGTTTGCCGTACCAGGCGACGGCCGCTTTCAACTGCGGGTTATGCGCGGCATACAGCCAGCTAATGCGTCCGCCCCAGCAGAAGCCGGTCACCAGCAGACGATGTGCATCGCCCCCGTTGCGCGCGGCCCAGCTGGCAACGTGATCTAGGTCAGCCAGCACCTGGGCATCCGGAACTTTGCTCACCAGATTGTTGAACAATGTAGGGATATCACTGTAATCGTTCGGATCGCCCTGACGGAAATAGAGCTCTGGCGCAATGGCCAGGTACCCTTCCAGCGCCAGGCGGCGGCAGAGGTCGCGAATATGCTCGTGAACGCCAAAAATTTCCTGAACCACAATCACGATCGGCAGCGGGCCGTCTGCCGATTTTGGCCGCGCGTGATAAGCAGGCATATTCTCCCCCTGCGAGGGGATGGAGGTCTCGCCCGCAGTAATGGCTTCTTCTGAGGTTGAGACGATGGTTGAAGCATGCGGAGCCGCAGCAGGTGCAAAACCGGTTTTTTCAGTCATGGCATTCTCCGTACCAATGAGTTAGCGCAAAGGTAAATATAGTCACCAGGTTAACAACCCACAGTGCCTTATACGGTCTATCTTTTGTGCAGCACCTGTCGATATAACTTGTTAATGTGATGTAAGTCACTATTTAATGGAAATTAACTGCAACCATTTTCATTCATGGTGAGGTATGTCACGAAATTCTGCGTAGTGCTTCTGTAAAGTACCGTTTTACTTCTTCTGACTAACCGACCCACAGAGGAGTCACCCTATGTCTAAGTCTGATGTTTTTCATCTCGGCCTCACCAAAAACGATTTACAAGGGGCTACGCTCGCTATCGTCCCTGGCGATCCTGAGCGTGTGGAAAAGATCGCCGCGCTGATGGATAAGCCGGTTAAGCTGGCAGCCCATCGTGAATTCACCACCTGGCGCGCAGAGCTGGATGGCAAAGCGGTGATCGTGTGCTCTACCGGTATCGGTGGCCCGTCTACGTCTATTGCGGTGGAAGAGCTGGCGCAGCTGGGCATTCGTACTTTCCTGCGTATCGGCACCACTGGCGCTATTCAGCCGCACATCAACGTGGGCGACGTGCTGGTTACGACCGCATCTGTACGTCTGGACGGCGCAAGCCTGCACTTTGCACCAATGGAATTCCCGGCAGTAGCCGATTTCGAATGCACCACCGCGCTGGTTGAGGCCGCGAAATCCGTGGGCGCGACCACTCACGTGGGCGTCACCGCCTCTTCCGATACCTTCTACCCGGGCCAGGAGCGTTACGACACCTTCTCAGGCCGCGTGGTGAGCCGTTTCAAAGGCTCGATGGAAGAGTGGCAGTCCATGGGCGTGATGAACTACGAAATGGAATCTGCAACGCTGTTGACCATGTGCGCAAGCCAGGGTCTGCGTGCCGGTATGGTAGCGGGCGTGATCGTCAACCGTACCCAGCAGGAGATCCCGAACGCCGAAACCATGAAGCAGACCGAAAGTCATGCGGTGAAAATCGTGGTGGAAGCGGCTCGTCGCCTCATCTAATCCTCCCTTCAGAGACACAAGGCCGACATGTTCGGCCTTTATTTTTTGCGTAGCGCCTCGCAGGAAAACCCTTTCAAACTGGACGTTTATACAGCACAATTCTATTTTGTGCGGGTAATACGTTGATGCAGGGGGCATTGTGGATATCTCAATCCTGATTTATGCGGTGGTTGCGCTGGTGAGCGTGGCGGTAGGCTGGCTGATTTCCAGCTACCAGCATGCGCAGATGAAAGCCGATCAGCTGGCAGAACGTGAAGAGATCGTCTCGGAGCTAAGCGCCACAAAACAACAGCTTGCTCAAGGCTCGCACTGGCGTGACGAGTGCGAACTGCTCAATAATGAACTGCGTAACCTGCGCGACATCAACACTTCGCTGGAGGCCGATCTCCGCGAAGTGACCACCCGTCTTGAATCCACCCAACTGCATGCGGAAGACAAAATCCGCCAGATGATCAACAGCGAGCAGCGCCTCAGCGAACAGTTTGAGAACCTCGCCAACCGAATTTTTGAGCACAGCAACCGCCGCGTTGACGAACAGAACCGACAGAGCCTGAATAGCCTGCTGACGCCACTGCGTGAACAGCTGGACGGGTTTCGCCGTCAGGTACAGGACAGCTTTGGTCAGGAGGCGCGCGAGCGCCACACCCTGGCGCATGAAATCCGTAATCTCCAGCAGCTGAATGCCCAGATGGCGCAGGAGGCGGTGAACCTGACGCGCGCGCTCAAAGGCGATAACAAAACGCAAGGAAACTGGGGGGAAGTGGTGCTGACGCGCGTGCTTGAAGCGTCTGGCCTGCGCGAAGGGTATGAATACGAAACCCAGGTCAGCATTGAGAACGATGCCCGCTCGCGTATGCAGCCGGATGTCATTGTACGTCTGCCGCAGGGTAAAGATGTGGTAATTGACGCCAAAATGACGCTGGTGGCCTACGAGCGCTATTTCAACGCGGAAGATGACTACACCCGCGAGTCGGCGCTGCAGGAACACATCGCCTCCGTGCGTAACCATATTCGTCTGCTCGGCAGAAAGGATTATCAGCAGCTGCCGGGCCTGCGCTCGCTGGACTACGTGCTGATGTTTATCCCGGTAGAGCCCGCCTTCCTGCTGGCGCTCGACAGACAGCCCGAACTGATCACCGAAGCGCTGAAAAATAACATTATGCTGGTCAGCCCTACCACGCTGCTGGTGGCCTTGCGGACCATTGCTAATCTGTGGCGTTACGAGCATCAAAGCCGTAACGCGCAACATATTGCCGATCGCGCCAGCAAACTTTACGACAAAATGCGCCTGTTTGTGGACGATATGTCCTCGGTCGGGCAAAGCCTGGATCGTGCGCAGGATAACTACCGGCAGGCGATGAAAAAGCTCTCCTCCGGGCGTGGCAACCTGCTGGCGCAAGCCGAAGCGTTTCGCAGCCTGGGGGTGGAGGTGAAACGCGAGATTAATCCGGAATTGGTTGAACAGGCGACGTCGCAGGACGAAGAGTTCCGCCTGCGTGAAGGCGCGGGTGAACAAAATACACACAGTGAAGACAACGATTTAGCGGCGAATTTATCGCCAGAAGAGCAGCCGACGCGTTTCTTTCGCGGTGGTTGAATCGTAGGGCAAACGCGCCCAATCTGTTACACTTCACGAACATTTTACTGATAAGCAGGCTCTGAGATGGTTGACGATTCACAAGACACGACGCACTTTGGCTTTCAGACTGTTGCCAAAGCGCAGAAAGCTGACATGGTGGCCCACGTATTTCATTCCGTGGCGGCGAAGTACGATGTGATGAATGACTTGATGTCCTTCGGCATTCATCGCTTGTGGAAGCGCTTTACTATTGACTGCAGCGGTGTGCGTCGTGGACAAACAGTTCTCGATCTGGCTGGCGGAACGGGCGATCTGACGGCGAAGTTCTCCCGTCTGGTGGGTGAAACCGGTCGTGTCGTGCTGGCAGATATCAATGACTCAATGCTGAAAATGGGACGCGAGAAGCTGCGTAACATCGGTGTTGTGGGTAACGTGGAATATGTGCAGGCAAACGCCGAAGCGCTGCCGTTCCCGGATAACACCTTTGACTGCATCACCATCTCTTTTGGTCTGCGTAACGTCACCGACAAAGACAAAGCGCTGCGCTCCATGTACCGCGTGCTGAAGCCGGGTGGACGTCTGCTGGTGCTTGAATTCTCCAAACCGATTATCGAGCCGCTGAGCAAAGCCTACGACGCCTACTCCTTCCACGTTCTGCCGCGTATTGGTGAGCTGGTAGCGAACGATGCAGAGAGCTATCGCTACCTGGCCGAATCCATTCGTATGCACCCGGATCAAGATACCCTGAAAGCGATGATGCAGGACGCGGGCTTTGAAAACGTTGAGTATTTCAACATGACGGCGGGTGTCGTCGCGCTGCACCGCGGTTACAAGTTCTGAGTGGAGGTGTCCCGTGCCCTTTAAACCCTTAGTCACCGCAGGCATTGAGAATGTACTGAATGCCTTTCTGTATCGCGCTCCGGCGCTGAAGGCCGCACGTCAGCGGCTGAACGGAAAGGTACTGCGTATCGTTTTAAAAGAGTTCTCGACGCCGCTTGTGCTGGTCTTCAGCGAGCGCCAGCTTGACGTTCTGGGTGAATGGGAGGGCGAGGCGGATTGCTCGGTCATCACTCATATGAGCGTGCTGCCAAAACTGCGTGACCGTCAGCAACTGACGGCGCTTATCCGCAGCGGTGAACTCGAAGTTGTAGGCGACATTCAGGTCGTGCAGAACTTCGTGGCGCTCAGCGATCTGGCTGAGTTTGACCCCGCAGAACTGCTTGCGCCTTTTATTGGCGACATCGCCGCCGAAGGGATTGGAAAAGCGATTCATGGCGGTACGGCGTTCCTGCGCAAAAATCTGCAACGGCAGCAGCGCTATGCCGCAGAGGTCATCACCGAAGAGTGGCGCATGGCCCCCGGGCCGCTGGAAGTGGCATGGTTTGCAGAAGAGACCGCTGCTGTTGAACGCGCGGTTGATGCGTTAACCAAACGCCTGGAAAAACTGGAGGGCAAATGACGCCTGGTGAAATTCGGCGCCTCTATTTTATCGTTCGCACCTTTTTGAGCTACGGGCTCGACGAGCTTATCCCCAGAATGCGTATCACGCTGCCGCTTCGTATCTGGCGGCGCACGCTGTTCTGGATGCCAAATCGCCACAAAGACCAGGTTTTAGGCGAACGCTTGCGTCTTGCGCTGCAGGAGCTGGGCCCGGTATGGATCAAGTTTGGGCAGATGCTTTCTACCCGCCGCGATCTCTTCCCGCCGCAAATTGCCGATGAACTGGCGATGCTGCAGGATCGCGTTGCCCCGTTCGACGGGGTGAGAGCGAAGAAGCAGATCGAAGAAGCGATGGGCAACATTCCTGTTGAAACCTGGTTTGATGATTTCGACATTCAGCCGCTCGCATCGGCCTCCATTGCCCAGGTACATACGGCTCGCCTGAAAGAAAACGGCAAAGAAGTGGTTATCAAGGTTATTCGTCCGGATATCCTGCCGATCATCAAAGCCGATATGAAGCTGATCTACAGGTTGGCCCGTTGGGTACCGCGTTTGTTACCGGATGGCCGCCGACTGCGCCCGATGGAAGTGGTGCGGGAGTATGAAAAAACGCTGATTGACGAGCTTAACCTGCTGCGTGAATCGGCGAACGCCATTCAGCTGCGTCGTAACTTTGAAGACAGCCCAATGCTGTATGTTCCTGAAGTCTATTCTGACTATTGCAGCCAGAACATGATGGTCATGGAGCGTATTTACGGTATTCCGGTCTCGGATGTTGTTGCGCTGGAAAAGCAGGGCACCAACATGAAGCTGCTGGCCGAGCGTGGTGTGCAGGTCTTCTTTACCCAAGTCTTCCGCGACAGCTTTTTCCATGCGGACATGCACCCGGGCAACATCTTCGTGAGCTACGAACACCCGGAGGATCCGAAGTACATCGGGATCGACTGTGGCATTGTTGGCTCGCTGAACAAAGAAGATAAGCGCTATCTCGCAGAGAACTTCATCGCGTTCTTCAACCGCGACTACCGCAAGGTGGCCGAGCTGCACGTGGATTCTGGCTGGGTTCCACCAGACACCAATGTCGAAGAGTTTGAGTTTGCGATCCGCACGGTATGCGAACCGATTTTCGAAAAACCGCTGTCGGAGATCTCCTTCGGTCACGTTTTGCTCAACCTGTTCAATACCGCGCGTCGCTTCAATATGGAAGTGCAGCCACAATTAGTTTTACTTCAGAAAACATTACTTTACGTTGAAGGCGTAGGTCGCCAGCTCTATCCTCAGTTAGACTTATGGAAAACGGCGAAACCTTTCCTTGAATCCTGGATCAAAGATCAGGTTGGCATTCCAGCGCTGGTTCGCTCCCTTAAGGAGAAAGGCCCGTTCTGGATTGAAAAAATGCCTGAAATTCCTGAACTGGTTTACGACAGTTTGCGTCAGAGCAAGAACCTTCAGCACAGCATGGATAAAATCGCGCACGAGCTTCAGTCCAGCCGCGTGCGCCAGGGACAGTCACGCTACCTCTTTGGCATTGGCGCGACGTTGCTGCTGAGCGGTACGCTGCTGCTCATCAATCGCCCTGACTGGGAGATGATGCCCGCCTGGCTCATGGCTGGCGGCGTTGTTGTCTGGCTCGCTGGCTGGAGAAAAACGCGCTGATTTTGCGTCGCTATCACCAGGTTGCATACGTATAATGCAACCTGACTCATTAAGCATCTATCACTGAGGATTACGTATGGGTGGTATCAGTATCTGGCAATTGTTAATCATTGCCGTCATCGTCGTACTGCTGTTTGGTACGAAGAAACTCGGTTCTATCGGTTCCGACCTTGGTGCATCTATCAAAGGCTTTAAGAAGGCCATGGGTGATGATGAAAGTAAGCAGGATAAAACCAGCCAGGACGCTGACTTTACTGCTAAATCCATCGCTGATAAGCAAGATGAAGCCAAAAAGGAAGACGCTAAACGCCACGATAAAGAGCAGGTGTAATTCGTGTTCGACATTGGTTTTAGTGAGCTGCTGCTGGTCTTTGTGATTGGTTTGATTGTGCTGGGGCCGCAGCGTCTTCCTGTTGCGGTCAAAACCGTGGTGGGTTGGGTGCGTGCGCTTCGCTCGCTGGCAACCACCGTGCAAAACGAGCTGGCGCAGGAGCTTAAGCTCCAGGAGTTTCAGGACAGCCTGAAAAAAGTTGAGAAGGCGAGCATGGAAAACCTGACGCCCGAGCTGAAAGCTTCAATGGATGAGTTGCGCGAAGCGGCTGAATCTATGAAGCGTTCATACAGCATCAACGATCCTGAAAAGGCGAGTGATGAAGCTAACACCATCCATAACCCGGTGGTGAAGGGCAGCGAAGAGCAGCGTGAGGGCGTAACGCCGTCCAGCGCGGAACATCAGTCTGCCGCACCAGAACAGACGCCGCAGGAACCTGAAGTGAAAAAACAGGCGCAGTCGGTCGAGCCAGTGTTAAAAGCGGCTGAAGCAAAGCCTGCTGCGTCCGTTTCCGAATCATCCCCTTCCTCGAGTGATAAAGCGTAAACATGGCAGTAGATGATACTCAACCGCTCATTACGCACCTCATTGAGCTGCGCAAGCGCCTGTTAAACTGCATTATTGCGGTTCTCCTTATATTCCTGTGCCTGGTCTATTTTGCCAACGATATCTATCAGGTGGTCTCTGCACCGCTGATTAAACAGATGCCGCTGGGCGCGACGATGATCGCCACGGACGTGGCTTCACCGTTTTTCACCCCGATCAAGCTGACCTTCTGGGTATCCTTGATTGCGTCTGCGCCGGTCATTTTGTACCAGGTCTGGGCCTTCGTCGCGCCGGCGCTGTACAAGCACGAGCGTAAACTGGTGATCCCTCTGCTGGTCTCCAGCTCGCTGCTGTTCTATATCGGCATGGCGTTCGCCTATTTCGTTGTCTTCCCTCTGGCCTTTGGCTTCCTGACGCACACCGCGCCGGAAGGGGTTCAGGTGTCGACAGACATCGCCAGCTATCTCAGCTTCGTCATGGCGCTGTTCATGGCGTTTGGTGTGGCGTTCGAAGTACCGGTGGCGATTGTCCTTCTGTGCTGGATGGGCGTGACAACGCCTGACGACCTCCGCAAGAAGCGTCCGTATATCCTCGTAGGCGCATTTGTGGTGGGCATGCTGCTGACGCCACCGGATGTCTTCTCGCAAACCTTACTGGCGATACCGATGTATTGTTTGTTTGAGGTCGGCGTGTTCTTCTCGCGCTTCTATGTGGGCAAACGACGTCCGCAGGAAGATGAAGAAGACGGGTCTGAAAAGACCACTGAAGAATAACACCAGCCGCCCGCCAGGGCGGTTGTCATATGGAGAGGGGCATGTTTGATATTGGGCTTAACCTGACCAGCTCGCAGTTCGCGAAAGACCGGGATGAGGTCGTCGCCCGTGCTTTTGCCGCCGGGGTGAAAGGGCTGTTGCTGACGGGAACCAACCTTCATGAAAGTGAGCAGGCGCAGTTGCTGGCGCAACGCTACGAACGCTGCTGGTCAACCGCAGGCGTCCACCCTCATGACAGTAGCCAGTGGACGCAACACAGCGCTGAAACGCTCCACGCGCTGGCGAAAATGCCACAGGTGGTCGCCATCGGCGAGTGCGGTCTTGATTTCAATCGCAATTTTTCCACGCCGGAAGACCAGGAAAAAGCATTCACCGCACAATTGGCGCTGGCCGCTGAGCTTGAAATGCCGGTGTTCATGCATTGCCGCGATGCGCATGAGCGTTTTCTGACCCTTCTGGAACCGTGGCTGGATAAACTGCCTGGTGCTGTGTTGCACTGCTTTACCGGATCGCATCAGGACGCGCTGGATTGCCTGAATCGAGGACTTTATCTGGGGATTACCGGTTGGGTTTGCGATGAGCGTCGCGGGCTGGAACTGCGTGAATTGTTGCCAGCGATCCCGGCCGAACGCCTGCTGCTGGAAACCGATGCCCCTTATTTGCTGCCGCGCGACATGAAACCCAAACCGGCATCGCGGCGTAACGAACCGGCGTATCTGGGGCACATCGTTGAGAGTGTGGCGCACTGGCGCGGAGAAGATCCGCACTGGCTGGCCGCGCAGACGGATGACAACGTGCGCCGCCTGTTTCGAATTGCGTTTTAAAGCTTACGGAAGTCGGTGTTTTTCACGCTCTGCAGCACCTGTTTATTCAACAGGTTAAGCAGCAACATAGAGCGCGCTTCGCCATCAGGTTCAGAGAATATGGCCTGCAGGCCTTCAAAGGCACCTTCTGTAATCACCACGCTATCGCCCGCATAAGGGGTTTCCGGGTCGGTAATCCCTTCGGGTTGTTGATAAATCGAAAGCTGATGAATGACGGTTGAGGGAACCGTCGCGGGGCTGGTGCCAAAACGGACAAAGTGACTGACACCGCGCGTGGCGCTGATTGTCGTGGTGTGGATCACTTCCGGGTCGAATTCGACGAACAGATAGTTCGGGAAGAGAGGCTCGCTGACCATCGTGCGTTTCCCGCGCTGCATTTTTTCAAGCGTGATCACGGGCGTCAGGCAATTCACCGACTGACGTTCAAGATGTTCCTGCGCGCGCTGAAGTTGCCCGCGTTTGCAATACAGTAAATACCAGGCCTGCATAATCACTCTTTCCCTTAGTTCGGGGCGCAAGCATATCAAAACCCTGGCCGGATCGCTAAGTTGATTATAATGGGCGAAAGTGGAGTAAGTCGCGGAAGTTCACGCTAATTTAACAAAATTACAGCATCACGTAGGCTTACGCCGTATAATGAAGCGCTTACAGAGAGGCCATGACTAACTGCATGAAATACCACGATCTACGCGACTTCCTGACGCTGCTGGAAAAGCAGGGCGAACTTAAACGGATTACGCTTCCTGTTGATCCTTATCTGGAAATGACAGAAATTGCTGACCGCACCCTGCGTGCCGGTGGGCCTGCGCTGCTGTTTGAAAATCCGAAAGGCTACGACATGCCGGTGCTGTGCAATCTGTTCGGCACGCCGCGCCGTGTGGCGCTGGGCATGGGGCAAGAGGATGTCACGGCGTTGCGTGAAGTGGGTAAACTGCTGGCGTTTTTGAAAGAGCCGGAGCCGCCGAAAGGTTTCCGCGATCTGTTCGACAAGCTGCCGCAGTTTAAGCAGGTACTGAACATGCCAACCAAACGCCTGCGCGGTGCGCCGTGCCAGCAAAAAGTGCTGGAAGGCGATGCGGTTGATCTGACAAAAATCCCGATTATGCAGTGCTGGCCTGAAGATGCTGCGCCGCTGATTACCTGGGGTCTGACCGTCACCCGTGGGCCGCACAAAGAGCGCCAAAACCTGGGTATCTACCGCCAGCAGCTGATTGGTAAAAATAAACTTATCATGCGCTGGCTGTCACATCGTGGCGGCGCGCTCGATTTCCAGGAGTGGTGCGCGGAACATCCCGGTGAACGATTCCCGGTTTCTGTTGCCCTGGGGGCCGATCCGGCAACGATTCTGGGCGCGGTTACGCCTGTTCCGGATACGCTGTCCGAGTATGCCTTTGCAGGGCTGCTGCGCGGCACTAAAACGGAAGTCGTAAAGTGTGTCTCCAATGACCTGGAAGTGCCAGCCAGTGCGGAAATCGTGCTGGAAGGCTACATCGAACAGGGTGAGCTTGCACCGGAAGGGCCTTACGGCGACCATACGGGTTATTACAATGAAATAGATATCTTCCCGGTGTTTACCGTCACGCACATAACCCAGCGTGAAGATGCGATTTACCACTCAACCTACACCGGCCGTCCACCGGATGAGCCTGCGGTGCTGGGCGTGGCGCTGAACGAAGTCTTTGTACCGATTCTGCAAAAACAGTTCCCGGAAATTGTTGATTTCTATCTGCCGCCGGAAGGGTGCTCGTATCGCCTGGCGGTAGTGACGATGAAGAAGCAGTATGCCGGTCACGCTAAACGCGTGATGATGGGCGTATGGTCTTTCCTGCGCCAGTTTATGTATACCAAGTTTGTTATCGTCTGCGATGATGACGTCAACGCCCGCGACTGGAACGACGTTATTTGGGCGATTACTACACGCATGGACCCCGCGCGTGATACGGTGTTAGTCGAAAACACGCCGATAGATTATCTGGACTTTGCCTCGCCGGTTTCCGGTCTTGGCTCAAAAATGGGACTGGATGCCACGAATAAATGGCCTGGCGAAACCGACCGTGAATGGGGTCGCCCGATCAAAAAAGATCCTGCCGTGACCGCGCGTATAGATGCGATCTGGGACGAACTGGCCATAATGAATAACGGTAAATCTTAAGCTGACCGTTAAGCCCTATAGACTTCCCGACAGAGAGAGCGAATGACAACCTTAAGCTGTAAAGTGACCTCGGTAGATGCCATTACCGACACCGTATATCGCGTCCGTTTAGTGCCAGAATCGGCATTCTCTTTCCGCGCTGGTCAGTACCTGATGGTCGTGATGGATGAGCGCGATAAACGTCCTTTCTCTATGGCGTCTACGCCAGCGGAGCAGGAATTTATTGAGCTTCATATTGGTGCGTCTGAGCTTAACCTTTACGCCATGGCTGTCATGGACCGCATCCTGAAAGAGCGTGAAATCGTGGTAGACATTCCGCACGGTGAAGCCTGGCTGCGCGAAGATGAAGACCGCCCGCTTATCCTGATTGCTGGCGGTACGGGGTTCTCGTATGTTCGCTCTATTCTGTTGACCGCGCTGGCACGTAACCCGAACCGCGACATCACCATCTACTGGGGCGGCCGCGAAGAGAAACATCTGTACGACCTGTCCGAACTGGAAGCGCTGAGCGTGAACCACCCGAACCTGCGCGTTGAGCCGGTTGTTGAGCAGCCGGAAGAGGGCTGGCGCGGTCGTAGTGGTACGGTGCTAACGGCGGTCCTGCAGGATCATGGCACGCTCGCCGGGCACGATATCTACATTGCTGGCCGTTTTGAAATGGCGAAAATTGCCCGCGACCTGTTCTGTAATGAGCGCGACGCGCGGGAAGATCGCCTGTTTGGCGATGCGTTCGCGTTTATCTAAGTGTCTAACCCGCTTCGGCGGGTTTTTTGTCTCGGTGAGGATTGGCGATAATTTAACCTTGAAAAGGTTAGTGCATTGCCGCTATCCTTAGCGCTGTTATTGTCCTCCCTCAGGAGCGCCCCCCAAAAATGAACAAACACGACTGATGAATTTCTGTCCTTGCTAAACGCTACCGCGTCGGCAGGGGAAGTTTTTGATTTCATTCAGGAGTGCTTATGGCTCATTTTGCGCAGTCCCCTTCTTTTATTTTGCATCAGGTCACCTGTCAGTTTGCGACGGGCGATACCCTTTTCGGTCCGCTAAATCTTACACTCGATGCGTCGCCGTGCGCGCTGGTTGGCCGCAACGGCAGCGGTAAAACACGCCTGCTGCGTCTACTGGCAGGCATTGATGAACCTGAAAACGGCCATATTGAGCGTTTCGGTACCCATGCCTATGTGGCGCAGCAGCATGATATTTCCTCGCAGACCACGCTTGCGGAACTGCTCGGATATGACGCGATTTTCGCCGCCCGTAAGCGCATCGACAGCGGTGACTATCAGCCAGAGGATCTGGAAAAGCTCGACGGTAACTGGGATTTGGCGGAACGCCTCAGTGAAGCGTTTATGAACGCGCACCTCCCGCTGTTTGATCCCGATAAACCGGCCAGGGAACTCAGCGGCGGTGAGCGTATTCGCGCCTTGCTCTGCGGGGCATTGAGTGCGGATGCGGATTACCTTCTACTGGATGAACCCACGAACCATCTGGACAGACAAGGGCGTGAATGGTTTTACGACCAGCTTTTCCACCATCAGGGCGGCGTGCTGGTGGCTTCTCACGATCGTGAATTGCTGGCACAGGTGCCGCGCATTCTCGAGCTGAGCCCTTTTGGCCTGCGCAGCTTCGGTGGAAACTATGCTGATTATCAAACTCAGCGCGATACGGAGCAGCAGGCTGCCCGCGCCGCGCTGGAGCACGCGGCCACCGAGCGCAAACGAATCCGCGCGCGGATGCATAAAGAGCACGACGACAGCCAGCGACGTTCAGCAAAAACGTTGCGTACGGTTGATAGCCTCAATATCGCCTCCTTTGAGCGGGTGAAATACAAAATGGCGGCAAAAGAGCGCATTGGCTCGTGGAAAAAACAGCACAGCGAACAGAATGACGCGTTAAATACCGCAGTAAGCAACGCGCGCGAGCGGGTAGAAGACGATAACCCGGTCATCTTCACCCTGCCGGGCAGTCGCGTCGCGGAGGGGAAACAGGTACTGGTGCTGGAGGCGCTGGCGCTGCCGCATGTGGATATTCCGCCGATAAGCTGGCGTATGGACGGGCCAATGCGTGTCGCACTCCGTGGGCCGAATGGCTGTGGTAAATCGACGCTCTTGAAAGTGGTGTCCGGAGAGGAAGCACCTCTTTCAGGATCCTGCACGGTATCGGTCACCTGCGCCTATCTCGATCAACAGCTGTCGCAGTTCGATCTTTCACAGTCGGTGATGACGCATCTCAACCTCAGTAACTCGCCGCTTGAAGAAGGCACGTTGCGTACTCGCCTGGCACAGCTTCAGCTTGGCGCAGATAAGGTCTCGCTCCCCCTGGCGGAACTGAGCGGCGGTGAACGCCTCAAAGCCGCGCTGGCCATTGTCTTATGGCGTGAAGAGGCCACGCAGCTTTTGCTCCTGGATGAGCCCACTAACCATTTGGATCTGGCCTCCGTTCAGGCCATCGAGGCTGCACTGGCGGAGTTCCCTGGCGCGCTGCTGGTGGTGTCGCATGATGAAACGTTTTTGAAGGGATTAACGCTGACGCATAACCTGGTGTGGAATGAGGCGGGATGGAATTGTGTAAGCCTGTAAAACACAAGCCCCCGCAAGGGCGGGGGCGGTCAAACTGTATTAGGCTATCTGTTTACTGAGTGCAGGGTTCGCCTGAATCAGGCGCATCAGCTTTAACTCGGTTGGCGTGGGCTTTTCACGTTTTGATTCCCACTCCAGCACCATCGCCACGCTGACACCCATCGCTCTGGCGAATTCATCTGTTTGCAGCCCTGTCCCTTTGCGCAATTGCTCAAATTCTGTAAAGGGATTGGACTTTTGTTGCAGGGTAACCGTCTGCGGTACATCTTTAAAAATAATCTGTTCCAGGCTGCTCAGCAGCTCAAACTCAGGATCTTTATATTCCATTGAGGACTCCTCTTAAATCACACATCGGGATCAAGAACATCAGAGAGCCAATTAAGAATAGTCCCTAATACAAACGAAGGATCGTTGCGGATGTGATTAATCGTGCGGTAACGATAGCTTTATCCGTTTCAGCTATATGGATAGTTATGCTAATTACCTGATTAGCCATATATCGGCTTCGACAGGTATTTTTTTGTAAATGGTAAGAAATAAAACGGCAATAGCCGTTTTGCATGAAAAGAGTATCTTGCGGGGCTGACCTGGACTATCCTTGTCAGCGTTAGGCACGCGTGTGCCGGTGTGCGCTTTTTTGGGTGAAAGGAGTAATAAAATGGCGACAGGAAAGTCCTGCTCTCGCTGGTTTGCGCCTCTTGCGGCGTTGTTGATGGTAGTTAGCCTGAGTGGGTGTTTCGATAAAGAAGGCGATCAGCGCAAAGCGTTTATCGATTTTCTACAGAATACAGTGATGCGTAGCGGCGAGCGTTTACCAACGTTGACTGCGGATCAGAAAAAACAGTTTGGTCCTTTCGTGTCCGATTACGCCATCCTTTATGGTTATTCGCAGCAGGTGAGCCAGGCGATGGACTCCGGCCTTCGTCCGGTGCTGGATAGCGTTAATGCGATCCGTGTACCGCAGGATTATATGACCCAACGTGAACCGCTGCGCCAGTCCAACGGTGCGCTTGGCGTGCTGAGCCAGCAGTTACAGAATGCGAAAATGCAGGCTGATGCGTCACGTTCTGCGCTGAAACAGGGCGAGGATCTCAAGCCTGTCTTTGACAAAGTGTATGAGAAAGTGGTGACGAAGCCGTCAGACGCTTTGCAGCCGTTGATCCCGGCCGCGCAGGTCTTCACGCAGCAGCTGGTTCAGGTGGGGGATTTTATCTCCCAACAGGGGACGCAGGTGAGCTTTGTCTCTAATGGTATCCAGTTCCCAACCTCACAGCAGGCAAGTCAATATAATACGCTGATTGGGCCGCTGGCTTCCCAGCACCAGGCCTTTAGCCAGGCGTGGAGTGCGGCAGTCGCTGCCACCGAGTAAGATAAAAATCCCCGCTTCGTGCGGGGTTTTTTTTAGGGGTATTGAAAATAACGCTTGTCATTCCTCTACCACATCGGTATAACTATCCCCGTCGGTTTGTTACACAGACCTAAAGCAGTTTAGTAAAGCAGTCCAGATTGTTATCCATAGATACCCTTCGTTGTGACCCTTCCTTCATCGCTTAAAAATCTGTAACGCAATCCATCAAGCCGGAAGGCACAATATATTTGATAATAAGGTAATTTCTATGTCTGCTAAAATGACTGGTCTGGTAAAATGGTTCAACGCTGATAAAGGTTTCGGCTTCATCACTCCTGACGATGGCTCAAAAGACGTGTTCGTACACTTCTCTGCTATCCAGAACGATGGCTACAAATCTCTGGATGAAGGTCAGAAAGTTTCCTTCACCATCGAAAGCGGCGCTAAAGGCCCAGCAGCTGGTAACGTTGTAAGCCTGTAAGCTTCCAACCCAGTAGCACAAAATTCAAAAACCCGCCTTCTGGCGGGTTTTTTCGTTTCTACTGTTGGATCTGCGGGTTAACGCAGTTCTTATCCACTTTTCCGCCGAGCGCGGCAATCAGATTGTCTACCGCAGTCGCCGCCATGTTATAGCGCGTCTCGTGAGTGGCAGAGCCGATGTGGGGCAGGGCGACGACGTTTGGCAGTTTGAGCAGCGGGGAATCGACTGACAGCGGCTCTTGTTCAAACACGTCCAGACCTGCTGCTTGGATCTCGCCGTTTTGCAGCGCCTCAATCAGCGCCTTCTCATCCACTACCGGGCCGCGACCCGCATTGATGAAAATGGCCGACGTCTTCATCTTTTCAAACTCGGCTTTGCCAATCAGGTGACGCGTTTCGTCCGTCAGCGGCAGAACCAGGCAGACAAAATCGGCTTCCTGCAGCAGGCTATCAAGCTCGCAGTAACGCGCGTTGAAACGTTCTTCAGCTTCACCGTGGCGACGGCGTGCGTTGTACAGAATCGGCATGTTAAAACCGAAATGCGCGCGCTGTGCCAGTGCCAGCCCGATGCGCCCCATACCCACGATGCCCAGCGTTTTGCCGTGCACGTCCACACCGAACCAGTCCGGACCGATGCTTTTGGTCCATTCGCCCGCTTTGACGCGCTCAGCCACTTCCACCACGCGGCGGGCCGTGCTGAGCATCAGCGCCATCAGCGTGTCGGCCACGGTTTCCGTCAGGGCATGTGGCGTATGCATCAGTAGGATCTTGCGGGCGTTAAGGGCATCCACGTCGAAGTTGTCGTAACCCACAGAAACGGTAGACGTCGCACGAAGCTTCGGCATTTTCTCCAGCAGGGCGACATCCACTTTCTCGCTTGAACCCAGCAGACCTTCAGCGCTGGCGAATGCCCCGGCGTGCTGTGCCACGGTTTCCGGGCTCAGGTTCTTCACCTGCGTGACGGTGAAGTGTTCTTCAAGGCGTTTATGCAGATCATCAGGCAGTGCTTTGTACAAAATGACGGACGGCTTCATGCTAATCTCCGTTGATTTTAAAAGGTTTCAGGCGTGTCGTGCGCCGACGGGAAGCTGTTGATTATTAGCAGGCTTAACGATCAGAGTAAGCCATACCGAGGCGAAAAGCGCCACCCCCATAAAGATGTACGACGCTGACGGGCTGCCGGTTGCACCGTTCAGATAGCCCACAAACCAGGAACCACAGAACGACCCCAGCGCGCCCATGCTGTTAATCAGCGCCATCGCGCCGCCTGCCACATTACGCGGCAGCATTTCCGGAATGATGGCAAAGAACGGACCATACGGGGCGTACATCGCTGCACCCGCAATCACCAGCAGCGTATAAGAGACCCAGAAATGGTTCGCACCAACGGCCCAAGAGCCAATGAAGGCAAAGGCAGCGATGAGCAGCAGGGGCCAGACGAACAGCTTACGATTTTGCAGTTTGTCCGATGCCCAGGAAGCGATAATCATCGCGATGGTGGCAGCCAGATAAGGCACGGATGACAGCCAGCCCACTTCGACCATGCCAAGATTGTCGCCACCGCTGCGGATAATTGACGGTAGCCACAGTACGAAGCCATATACGCCAATGCTCCAGGTAAAATATTGCGCGCACAGCAGGATCACGTTGCGGGAGCGGAAGGCTTCACCGTAGTTGCGAACCGCCTTCAGACCCTGCTGCTCTTTATCCAGCTGGGCCTGCAGCGCGGCTTTTTCATCTTCGGAAAGCCATTTCGCCTGGGCAGGTTTATCCTTCACCAGCACCCACCAGCAGAATGCCCAGATCACTGCTGGCACCCCTTCGATGATAAACATTTCGCGCCAGCCGAAGGACTGGATCAGGTAGCCAGACACCACCGACATCCACAGTACCGTGACCGGGTTACCGAGGATCAGGAAGGTATTCGCGCGCGAGCGTTCAGATTTGGTAAACCAGTTACTGATGTAAATCAGCATCGCCGGCATGACCGCCGCTTCAACGACGCCGAGGATAAAGCGAATGGCGGCCAGAGCAGGAATGTTGTTTACCACGCCGGTCAGTGACGCGCAGGCGCCCCACAGGATCAGGCAGACGAAGATCAGCTTGCGCACGCTGCGGCGTTCCGCGTAAATAGCGCCGGGGATCTGGAAGAAGAAGTAGCCGAGGAAGAAAAGGGCGCCGAGCAGGGAGGATACACCTTTGGTGATACCGAGGTCTTCGGTGATCCCCGCAGCGGATGCGAAACTGAAGTTAGCACGATCGAGGTACGCCAGGCTGTACGTGATAAACACGATTGGCATGATGTACCACCAGCGTTTTACTGCATTGGTCGAACTGTTCATAGGCTTGCCTCTGTTGTTGAGGTTGTTACCGCCGTTGTCTGTAGGGTACACGGTGGCTTGTTTTGTTGAGTGCGATTTATGCCCCTC
>ERZ1106983.418-NODE-418-length-53789-cov-26.706722_pt1 | contig 53789 bp, 42 predicted proteins | sample MGYA00403693_ERZ1106983 | MGnify/ENA primary metagenome ERZ1106983 (study PRJEB35170, sample SAMEA104062420) | human gut metagenome | biome: human gut; feature: human-associated habitat; material: faeces | place: Denmark | collected 2012-07-13 ...
AAACTGCGCTACACCCGGATATCGACCGCCGCTTCCCTACCGAAGCGTGGCGACAGGTGATATTATACGCGAATCACGGGTGTTTGTCAACAGTTTTTTGAAGTTTTTTCAGATTTTTGTAAAATCCTCTGGAGTACGTTCTTTCTTTTTTGATTTCTTTGCGGCGGGCGCGTTCTGTGCTGCCTCGGCCTCCTGCTGGCGCAGCAGCTTGTCCTTTTCCAGCAGCGGCTTGAGGTATTGGCCCGTGAAGCTGCCCTCTGCTTCGGCCACCTGCTCCGGGGTGCCCTCTGCGATGACCAGGCCGCCTGCGCTGCCGCCTTCGGGGCCGAGGTCGATGATGTGGTCTGCGCATTTGATGAGGTCGAGGTTGTGCTCGATGACGATGACGGTGTTGCCCGCGTCCACCAGTTTCTGCAGCACCTCAATGAGGCGGTGGACATCGGCGATGTGCAGACCGGTGGTCGGCTCGTCGAGGATATACACCGTCTTGCCGGTGCCGCGGCGGGCCAGCTCATTGGCCAGCTTGACCCGCTGCGCCTCGCCGCCCGAAAGAGTCGTGGCGCTCTGCCCCAGGGTCACGTACCCCAGGCCCACATCCAGCAGCGTCTGCAGCTTGCGGGCGATCTTGGGCTGGTTGGCAAAGAAGACCACTGCCTCTTCCACCGTCATGTTCAGCACGTCGGAGATGGTCTTCTCCTTATACTTCACCTCCAGCGTCTCACGGTTGTAGCGGGCGCCCTTGCACACCTCGCAGGGGACGTAGACGTCCGGCAAAAAGTGCATCTCGATCTGCAGGATGCCGTTGCCCTCGCAGGCCTCGCAGCGGCCGCCCTTGACGTTGAAGCTGAACCGTCCGGGGCCGTAGCCGCGCATCTTGGCGTCCTGCGTCTCGGCGAAAACGGCGCGGATGTCGTTGAACACGCCGGTATAGGTGGCCGGGTTGGAGCGCGGGGTGCGGCCAATGGGCTGCTGGTCGATGCCGATGACCTTATCGACAAATTCCAGCCCCTCTACCCCATCGCACTTGCCTGCGCGAGCGCGGGCACCGTTCAGCTCGCTGGCCAGCGTCTTGTACAGGATCTCGTTGATGAGGCTCGACTTGCCCGAACCGGAAATGCCCGTGACGCAGATGAACTCGCCCAGCGGGAAGCGGACGTCGATGTTGCGCAGGTTGTTCTCGCGGGCTCCCTTCACGGTCAGGCAGCTGCCATTCCCTGCGCGGCGGATCTCCGGCACCGGGATGCGCTTGCGGCCGGACAGATAATCGCCGGTGATGCTTCGTTTGGCCTTGCAGATGTCCTTCACCGTGCCGGCTGCCACGATCTCGCCGCCGTGGACGCCAGCACCGGGGCCGACATCCACGATATAATCGGCGCTGCGCATGGTATCCTCGTCGTGTTCGACCACGATGACCGTATTGCCCAGGTCGCGCAGATTCTTCAGGGTCGCAATGAGCTTGTCGTTGTCGCGCTGGTGCAGGCCGATGCTGGGCTCGTCCAGAACATACAGCACACCGGACAGCGCACTGCCGATCTGGGTGGTCAGGCGGATGCGCTGGCTCTCGCCGCCGGACAGTGTGCCTGCCGAGCGGGCCAGCGTCAGGTAATCCAGACCCACGCTCTGCAAAAATTGCAGGCGGTTCTTGATTTCCTTCATGATCTGCCCGCCGATCTGTTTCTGCTTTTCGGTCAGATTCGGCTCATTTTCCGCGATAAAGCGCAGTTCATCCCGGATGGACATCTCGCAGAATTCGCTGATGTTCTTGTCCCCGATGGTCACGGCCAGCACCACCGGCTTCAGGCGGCGGCCATGGCAGTCCGGGCACTCGACGCCGGACATGAAGCTGCCGATCTCTTCCTTCATCCACTCGCTGTTCGTCTCGCGGAAGCGGCGCTCCAGATTTTCGACGATGCCCTCAAAGGTGTTGTAGTAAACGCCGCTGCCGAACTCGTTGGTGCGGTGCATCTCGATCTTTTCGCCGTTGGTGCCGTACAAAAGGGCGTTGACGGCCTCCGTGCTCATCTCCTTGATGGGCGTATCCAGCGTGAAGCCGTACTTTTTGCCAAGGCCAAGATAGTACATCTCGCTGACAGAGCCTTCGGCGTAATACCAGCCGCTGGCCTTGATGGCTCCCTGCCGGATGGACAGGCTCCGGTTGGGCAGGATGCGCTCCTCATCCACCCGCATGAACGTGCCCAGGCCGGTGCACTTTTCGCAGGCACCCAGCGGGTTATTGAAGGAGAACAGCCGGGGCGACAGGTCGCTGATGGAGATGCCGTGTTCCGGGCAGGCAAAGTTCTGGCTGAAGGTCATGCACTCGCCGCCGATGACATCCACCTCTGCGATGCCGCCGGTCAGAGCCAGAGCCGTTTCCAGCGAGTCAGCCAGGCGGCCCCGGATGCCCTTGCGCATGGCGAGGCGGTCCACGACGATCTCCACCGTGTGCTTGATGTTCTTTTCCAGCGTGATCTCCTCGTCGAGGTCATAGAGATCCCCGTCGATGCGGACACGGGAGTAGCCACCCCGGCGAGCTGCGTCCAGCTCCTTCTGCTGGGTGCCCTTGCGCTGGCGGACGACCGGAGCCAGTACCTGAAACTTCGTGCCTTCGTCCAGTTTCAGGACAGCATCCACCATTTCATCCACGGTCTGCTGGCTGATGACCCGGCCGCAGACCGGGCAGTGAGGCACACCCACGCGAGCGTATAAGAGGCGCAGATAATCGTAGATCTCGGTCACGGTGCCCACGGTGGAACGCGGGTTGTGGCTCGTGGTCTTCTGGTCGATGGAAATGGCCGGCGACAGGCCGGTGATCTCGTCCACATCGGGCTTGTCCATCCGGCCCAGGAACATCCGGGCGTAGCTGGACAGGCTCTCGACGTAGCGGCGCTGGCCGTCGGCATAAATGGTATCGAAGGCAAGGCTCGACTTGCCCGAACCGGACAAACCGGTCATGACGATGAGTTTTTCGCGCGGGAGGGTCAAATTGACATTTTTCAGGTTGTGCTCCCGTGCGCCTTTGATGACGATCTTATCGTTTGCCAAGGTACTTTCTCCCTTTTCTCTGTGTCTGTGCATGGTTCTGTTTGCGCTCCGTCTCGGCGGCCGAATCCACGGTAGGGTTCTCACCCCGGCGCAGGCGGTCGATCTGGTCGCGCAGGAAAGCCGCGTGTTCAAATTCCAGCAGCTTGGCGGCTTCCTTCATCTCGCGGGTCAGCCGGTCGATGGCGGCTTCCCGCTCCAGCTTGCCCATCCGCCGGGTGTTCATCTTCGCGTTCTCGGCCTTGTCGCTGATCTCGATGGAATCCGGGATGGCCTTGACGATGGTCCGGGGCACGATGCCGTAGGCCTCGTTGTATGCCATCTGGATGGCGCGGCGGCGCTCGGTCTCGGTGATGGCGCGCTCCATGCTGTCCGTCACCTCATCCGCATACATGATGACCAGACCCTCCGCGTTGCGGGCGGCGCGGCCAATGGTCTGGATCAGGCTCGTCTCGCTGCGGAGGAAGCCTTCCTTGTCGGCATCCAGGATGGCAACGAGGCTGACTTCCGGCAGGTCCAGACCCTCGCGCAGCAGGTTGATGCCCACCACCACATCAATGGAGCCGAGGCGGAGGTCCTTGATGATCTCCATCCGCTCGAAGGTGTCCACCTCGTGGTGCATATACTTGACCTTGACGCCCTGTTCGGTCAAAAAGTCGGTCAGGTCTTCGGCCATTTTCTTGGTCAGGGTCGTGACGAGGACCCGTTCGTTTTTCGCCGTGCGGGCGTTGATCTCGCCCAGCAGGTCGGTCACCTGGCCCTCGACCGGGCGCACCGAGATGAGCGGGTCCAGCAGGCCGGTGGGTCGGATCACCTGCTGCGCGATCTGTGTGCTGTTCTTCCGCTCGTACTCGCCGGGTGTAGCCGACACGAACACGATCTGGTTCAGCTTCGACTCCACCTCTTCGAATTTGAGCGGGCGGTTGTCAAACGCCGAGGGCAGGCGGAAGCCATACTCCACCAGCGTTTTCTTGCGGGCAAAATCGCCGCCGTACATGGCGCGGACCTGGGGCAGGGTGACATGGCTCTCGTCCACGAAGAGCAGAAAATCCTCCGGGAAATAATCCAGCAGGGTGGTCGGCATACTGCCCGGCGCACGGCCCGACAGCACCGCCGAATAGTTCTCAATGCCCTTGCACATGCCGACCTCGGTCAGCATCTCGATGTCGTAATTCGTCCGCTGCTGGATGCGCTGGGCCTCGATGAGCTTGCCCTCGGAAGTGAACTGTTTGACCTGCGCGTCGCACTCGGCGCGGATCTTTTCCAGTGCCTTCGCTTTTTTTTCGGCGCTGACGATATAGTGGCTGGCCGGGAAGATGGCCACATGCTTGACCACGTTCTGCTTGGCCCCGGTGACAGGGTTGAACTCGACGATGCGGTCGATCTCATCCCCAAAAAACTCCACCCGGATGGCCAGGTCGCTCATATAGGCCAGGTAGATGTCCACCGTGTCGCCGTGGACACGGAACTTGTTGCGGATAAAATTGATGTCGTTGCGCTCATATTGCAGGTCCACGAGCCGCTTGCACAGCACATCGCGCTCCATCTCCATGCCGGGGCGCAGGCTGATGACCATGCTGCGGTAGTCGATGGGGTCGCCCAGCGAGTAGATGCAGGACACCGACGCCACGATGATAACATCCCTCCGCTCCGACAGCGCCGCCGTGGCCGAGTGGCGCAGGCGGTCGATCTCATCGTTGATGGCGCTGTCCTTTTCAATATAGGTATCCGTGCTGGGGATATAGGCTTCGGGCTGGTAGTAATCGTAGTAGGACACGAAATACTCCACCGCATTGTCCGGGAAAAACGACCGGAACTCGGTGCAGAGCTGCGCCGCCAGCGTTTTATTGTGGGCCAGCACCAGCGTGGGGCGGTTGCACTGGGCGATCACGTTCGCCATGGTGAAGGTCTTGCCGCTGCCGGTCACACCCAGCAGGGTCTGGCAGCGGTCGCCGCGCTCCACGCCCTCCACAAGCTGTTGGATGGCCTGCGGCTGGTCGCCCATCGGGGCATAGTCCGAGACCAGATGGAAGGTTTCATCTGCCATGCCGCTCTCTCCTTTCGATTGTCATAGAACCACAAATAGTTGTGCTTTTTGTGTTCAGTATAGCACAACTATTTTATAAAGTAAACAAGAAGTTTTTTTGGACAGAGCAGGACATCGGGCAGTCTCCCCGCAAGTGAGACGGGGATTCCATACCCTGCCCTATTGCCTGCGGCAACAGGGTCCCACCCGTCGGACACTTGCTTGGGAGACCACCCGACATCCTGCCAGCTGACTCTGCCGCATCTCAGTACGGTCTTAACATCTCTCCGGTCGCAAGGTCATAAAACGGCAGGCGGTTCTCCTCCCGCATGGAAAAATACTCCGTCTCGGTCAGGATGATGTGGTCCCGCAGAAGAACATGGACGAGCCCCAGCGCCCGGACGATGTTCTCGGTGGCCTGGATGTCCTCCCGCGAGGGCAGCGCCACGCCGTTTGGGTGGTTGTGGCAGAGCACGACCCGGTCGGTGCCGCCCTTCAAGGCTGCCGCCACCACGTCTTTGATGGCAAGGCTCACCCGGTCGCTGGTGCCGTCCTTGAGCCAGAGCGTCGCCCGGACCCGGCTGCGGCTGTCCAGCGCCAGCAGAAGGGCGCGCTCCTGCGCGGCCCCGGCAAACAGGCCCATCAGGTGTTCCGCCAGCTGTTCCGTCGTCTTCAGGCAGCCGTTTCTGCCGGTGCGGCACTGGGTATAGTATCGGCAGACATCGGGCATCAGATGCAGCATCCGGGCCGTGGCCGGGCCAACGCCCTCCACCGTCATCAGGTCTTCCTCCGAGGCATCCAGCACCCCGGCAAAATCACCGAAGCGGTCGATGAGCTCGTGGGCCATCCGGTTCGTGTTCTTCCGCGCGTTGGTGATGTACAGCAGGCATTCCAGCGCCTCGTGCGGTTCCAGGCTGGAAAAGCCGTTCTCTGCCACCCGGCTGCGCATCCGCCTGCGGTGCCCGGTATGGATCTTTGAATCTTCCGCCATAAGTCGGCTCCTTTCGCGCGCTTTCTCCTCTTAATAGTACCCGATTTTCTGCAAAACACAAGGGCCCGGCCTAAATTTTCGCGTTGACTTCAGAAAACGAGTAGTTTATTATAAGGTTATCGCATTCATGCGCGGCCCATCCGCGCTTCAACATGAGGAACAGAACAAGAATGAAACAATACACTGCGACCGCCAACGACGACGGTGTGCGGCTCTCCCGCTTTGTACAGAGCGTGACCCGCGATCTTCCCACGAGTCTGCTGTACAAAAGCTTCCGCAATAAGCGCATCAAGGTCAACGGCAAAAAAGGCGCCCCCGAAGACCGCATCCAGGCCGGCGACCTCATCGAACTTTACATCAACGACGAGTTCTTCCCGCCGGAAGGGGCGAAGCCCGCACCGAAAGCCCCCAAAAAGCAGCCCAATCAGCCCAAGGTGACGATCATCTACGAGGACGAGAACATCGCCGTGCTCTACAAGCCCACCCACCTGCTCTGCCACAGCGACCGCACCGGCGACGCGAATCTGGTGGACGCCTTCACCCAGTACCTCGCGCAGAAGGGCGAGTACGACCCCCACGGCGAGAACCGCTTCAAGCCCGGCATCTGCAACCGGCTGGACCGCGGCACCGAGGGTTTGGTCATCGCGGCCAAGAGCTACGCCGCCCTGCGGGACATGAACGAGATCATCCGCACCGACCTGCTCAAAAAGGAATACTACACCATCACCGTTGGCATCCCCCAGAGCGGCCGCTTCACGGCCTGGTGGGAGCACGACGAGAAGAACAACAAGGTCAGCATCCACGCGCACCAGTCTCAGGATGAGCGCCGGAAGCAGATCATCACCGACGTGGACGTCCTGCGCACCGCCGGGCCGTTCGCGCTGTGCAGGATCGGCCTCATCACCGGGCGGACGCACCAGATCCGCGCCCACCTCGCCTACCTCGGCAAGCCGGTGCTGGGCGATATCAAATACGGCAACCGCAAGATGAACGAGCGCACCGGCACCAAAACGCAGGCCCTCTGCGCCGTCCGCGTCCGCTTCCTCGATATCCCGGAGGAGAACACCCTGCACTACCTCTCCGGCAAGGTCATCAAGCTGAAAGACCCGCAGATCCTGAAGCAGTTCGACGCGCTGGACCAGAGCAAAGAATAAAAGGAGACTCTCCATGGAAAACCTGAACGCCTATTTCAAAAGTGTCATCGACCAGGACACCGCATCGGTCGTCCTGTGTGACCTGAACCATACCATCGTCTACATGAACCCTGCCGCCATCCGCAATTACGCCAAGCACGGCGGCGCGGCGCTCATCGGCCGCAGCCTGCTCCACTGCCACAATGCCAGCTCGAACAGCCGCATTCAGGAAGTCGTGGACTGGTTCGCGGCCAGCCCGGAGCACAATATCATCTACACCTATCACAACGAAAAGCAGAACAAGGACGTCTACATGGTCGCCCTGCGGGACGCCGACGGCACCCTCATCGGCTACTACGAAAAGCACGAGTTCCGCAGCCCGGAGACGATGGAGCGGTACGCCTTTTAAGAGAACGCCCGCAGCGGAGCGCAGACCCACTTTCTCGACCAAGGTGACAAAGAGATCTATTTTTCCTGTACACGCTGGAACCACAAGCCAAAGGAGGCTGCGTATGTACCCCACCCGTGAAGAAGCCATTGCCCTGCTGGCGGAGGCCGAGCCGCACAACCCCGGTCCCTGGGGCGACCACAGCCGCACCGCCGCCCACTGCGCGGAGAAGATCGCCGCAGCCGTCGGGCTGGACCCGGACAAAGCGTTCGTGCTGGGCCTGCTGCACGACATTGGCCGCCGCTACGGCAAGCGGCACCTCGGCCATGTGTCGGACGGCTACACCTATATGATGGAGCTGGGCTATGACGAAGTGGCCCGCGTCTGCATGAGCCACTCGTTCAACGACCAATCCCTTGCCAGCTATGTCGGCCACAGGGACACCACACCCGAAGAAACGGCCCTTATTGAGCGGGAGCTCGCCACCATGGTCTACGACGACTACGACCGGCTCATTCAGCTCTGCGACTCGCTGGCGGATGCGGCCGGCGTCGTGGATATCGAGGAGCGGATGGCTGATGTCAAGCGCCGCTACGGCGATTACCCCCAGAACAAATGGGACATGAACCTTGCCCTGAAAGCCCATTTTGAGCAGCTTGCCGGGCGCAGCATTTATGATGTTGTGGAAAAGGACAGCTACCGTCCTTCCATGTAAGACAAAAGCCACGCTTTCGCGTGGCTTTTGCTGTTTTTCTTATCGGTCCCACTTGTCGCAGAGGGCGTTGATCTGGTCGGCAAACCTGGCAAGGTCCTTGTTGGCCCCTCCCTCGTTGTGCTCGATGACCCGCAGCAGGCGCTTGCCTGCGCTGACCAGGCGCTGGAAAACCGTGGCGGCGCGGCTGGCACCCTCACTGGGCCGACGCTCGACCCGCACTCTGGTGCCCTCCTGCACACAGACGGCCCCCTCGGCCCCGATGACCCACTGCGCCCCATTGTAGGGCGCACAGGCCGTGAATCCTTCGTCGGTGAGGGTCTGGGCGAAGATGTTCTCCACCTCGTCGTCGCCGTGGACGATGAAGACCCGCTTGGGCTTGGGCGAAAAGGCGTTGATCCACGCCAGCAGGCCGTTTTTGTCCGCGTGGCCGGACAGACCGGTCAGCTGGCAGATCTCCGCCCGCACCTCGATGGCCTCACCGAACAGTTTGACATCGGTAGCACCTTCAATGAGGGTGCGGCCCAATGTGCCGACGGCCTGATAGCCCACAAAGAGGATGGTACACTCCGGCCGCCAGAGGTTGTGCTTGAGATGGTGGCGGATGCGGCCGGCCTCGCACATGCCGCTGGCCGAGAGGATGACCTTCGGCTCCCGGTCGGCGTTGATCATCCGGGATTCGTCGCTGGTCACGCTGACCCGCAGGCCGGGGCACTGGATGGGGTCGATGCCCTGGGCCAGCAGGGCGCGGGTCGCCTCGTCAAAACAGTCGGAGTCGGTATCCCTGAAGATACGGGTCGCCTCGATGGCAAGCGGGCTGTCGATGTACACCGGGAAATTGCCGTGGCCCTTGACCAGACCTTTTTCCTTGATCTCCCGGATGAAATAGAGCAGCTCCTGCGTGCGGCCCACTGCGAAACTGGGGATGACCACGTTGCCGCCCCGGTCAAAGGTGCGCTGCAATATTCTGGCCAGTTCGCCGATGTAATCCGGGCGGGGGCCGTGGAGCCGGTCGCCGTAGGTGGATTCCATCACCACATAGTCGGCATCGGTCAGATAGGTCGGGTCCTTGATGAGGGGCTGGTTCTGGTTGCCGATGTCGCCGGAGAAGACGAGCTTGGTGGTGGTGCCGTTCTCCGTCACCCAGATCGCAATGCTGGCCGACCCCAGCAGATGGCCCACATCCACGAACTCGATCACAAGGCCGGGGGCCAGTTCCAGTTTCGTGTTGTAATCCACGCCCCGGAACAGCCTGATGGCCGCTTCGGCATCCTGGACGGTATACATCGGCTCCACCGGCTCTGCACCGGAGCGCTTGCCCTTGCGGTTCTTCCACTCCGCTTCAAACTCCTGGATGTGGGCAGAGTCCCGCAGCATGATGCCGCACAGCTCCACGGTGGGGTTGGTAGCATAGATCCTGCCCCGGAACCCGTTGCGGGCCAGCAGCGGCAGCAGGCCGGTGTGGTCGATGTGGGCATGGGTCGCCAGCACACCGTCGATCTCGCCGGGGGCCACGGGGATAGGCTGGTTTTCATAGGTATCCTTGCCCTGCTCCATGCCGCAGTCGATGAGATAGCGCTGCCCGGCGGCTTCCAGCAGGGTACAGCTGCCCGTCACCTCATGGTTCGCGCCCAAAAATGTCAGTTTCATCCAAAAGCACCTCCTGATCGATGCTCTCTGCCATTCGCACCGCGTCCGCAGCAAGCGAAGCGAGACCGAGAGGTTTTGCACTTGTATTATAACATATTTTCTTTTTCCAATGCGTCCAAATCGCGCCGGGAATATCAAGCAGAACGCCGAATTTTCGAAAAATTTTTTATACAATCTTGACAAACCACCCCCTGCTGATATAAACTTAATTCGTATGACGTAACTTCTACACAGAGATTCAAAATAGAGAGGTTGTATTTTATGGTTCGTAACGATTTGCGCAACGTCGCCATTATCGCTCACGTTGACCACGGCAAGACCACGCTGGTTGACGCCATGCTGCGTCAGAGCGGTGCTTTCCGCGACAATCAGGTCGTGGCCGAGCGCGTCATGGACAGCGGTGATATCGAGCGTGAGCGCGGCATCACCATCCTGGCCAAGAACTGCTCCTGCACCTACAAGGGTGTCAAGATCAACATCGTTGATACGCCGGGCCACGCCGACTTTGGCGGCGAGGTCGAGCGCGTTCTGAAGATGGTCAACGGTGTTCTGCTGCTGGTCGATGCAGCGGAAGGCTGCATGCCCCAGACCCGTTTCGTGCTGCAGAAGGCTCTGCAGCAGAACCTGAGCCTGGTGGTCGCCATCAACAAGATCGACCGCCCCGATGCCCGCATCAAGGAAGTCATCGACGAGGTCCTGTACCTGCTGATGGATCTGGGCGCTACCGATGAGCAGCTGGACTGCCCCATCCTGTTCTGCTGCGGCCGTCAGGGCACCGCAAGCCTGGACCCGGATGTGCCGGGCACCGACCTGATCCCCCTGTTCGACACCCTGCTGAGCACCATCAAGCCGCCGGAAGGCGACCCGGAGGCTCCGTTCCAGATGCTGGTCTCCTCGGTCGACTACAACGAGTTCGTGGGTCGCATCGGCATCGGCCGCATCCAGAACGGCGTTGCCCGCGTGGGCGAAGAGGTCCAGGTGTGCGACTGGCACAACCCCGACCTGAAGATGCGCGGCCGTCTGACCAAGCTGTACGACTTCCAGGCCAACGGCCGCCAGCCGTGCGACAACATCACCGCCGGTGATATCGTCGCCTTCTCCGGCCTGCCCGATGTCACCATCGGCAACACCTTGTGCTCTCCCTCTCAGGTCGAGCCGCTGCCCTTCGTGAAGATCAACGACCCCACCGTCGAGATGACCTTCTCCGTCAACGACAGCCCGCTGGCCGGCCGCGAGGGCAAGTTCGTCACCAGCCGCCAGATCCGTGACCGCCTGCAGAAGGAACTGCTGAAGGACGTCGCTCTGAAGGTGGAGGACTCCGCCACCACCGATTCCTTCCGCGTCATGGGCCGTGGTGAGATGCACCTGTCCATCCTGATCGAGACCATGCGCCGCGAAGGTTATGAGCTGCAGGTCTCTCCCCCGCACGTTCTGACCAAGATCATCGACGGCAAGACCTACGAGCCTATGGAGCATGTCGTCATCGACGTGCCCACCCAGTATCAGGGCGCTGTCATGACCGGTCTGGGCACCCGCAAGGCCGTCCTGCAGCAGATGGAGTCTCTAGGCACCGACCGTGTCCGTCTGGAGTTCCGGATGCCCAGCCGCGGCCTGTTCGGCTACCGCAACCAGTTCCTGACCGATACCCACGGCGAGGGCATCCTGAACCAGATCTTCGACGGCTACGATGTCTGGGCCGGTATGATCGCCAACCGCTCCACCGGCTCTCTGGTCAGCTTTGAGACCGGTGAGGCTGTCACCTACGGTCTGTTCAACGCACAGCAGCGCGGCACCCTTCTGGTCGGCGCTGGCGAGAAGGTCTACGAGGGCATGGTCATCGGCTACACCGCTTCCGGTGAGGACGTCGATGTCAACGTCTGCAAGACCAAACATCTGACCAACACCCGTGCTTCCGGCTCCGATGACGCTCTGCGTCTGGTGCCCATCAGCAAGCTGAGCCTGGAGGGCTGCCTGGAGTTCCTGGCACCCGACGAGCTGCTGGAAGTCACCCCGGAGAACCTGCGCATCCGCAAGCAGATCCTGAACCACGACCAGCGCATGAAGGCCAAGAGCAAGCTGAAGTAAGCGCTCCCCTTTTTCGAAAACAGCTCAACGGCACCGCAAGCCCTACGGCCTGCGGTGCCGTTTTTTGTGTTTGTCTGCCTTTCTATCGCAATTTTCAAAAATAGTGCCCATCAACACGGCATCTTTGCGATATGCAGTTTGCGGATGTTGCTTGTGCATTAAAAACGCAAACTGCTATATTTGCAAACCGGCTCCATTCCCTGTATAATAAAGAAAACTTCATCTCACTGCGGCACGGTGCCGCGTGAAAGACACAAACAGGGAGGTTTTGTTATGAACGACATCATTCAAGCCATGGAGACCCGCCGGAGCATCCGGCAGTTCAAGCCCGACATGCCCCGCAAGGAAGATCTCCAGCAGATCATCGAGGCCGGTCTTTACGCCGCCAACGGCAGAGGCCGACAGGGTGCGATCATCCTGGCCGTGACCAACAGGGAGCTGCGCGACAGGCTCTCCGCCCTGAACCGCGAGATCGGCGGCTTCCCGGAAGGCAAAGACCCCTTCTATGGTGCCCCGGCGGTCCTCATCGTGCTGGCAGACAAGAGCTGCCCCACCGGCATCTACGACGGCAGCCTCGTCATGGGCAACCTGATGCTGGCCGCACACGCGCTGGGCCTGGGCAGTATCTGGATCCACCGCGCCAAGGAGGAGTTCGAGCGCCCGGAGTACAAGCAGCTGCTCAAAGACCTCGGCGTCGAGGGCGAGTGGGAAGGCATCGGCCACTGTGTCGTCGGTACCATCGACGGCGAAGCCCCGCAGCCCGCACCCCGCCGGGACGGCCGGGTGTTCTGGGCTGAATAAGCAGGCACAAAAAAGGAACGGCATACCAGACGGTGTGCCGTTCCTTTTTGTGCTTAATTTGCCGCGTAGGCGCTGCCCGGTGTCCAGGCATTGGCCGCCGAATACTTCGCGTGGTTGCGCAGATAGGTGACCCAGGCACCGTAGCCGTTGCCCGCCGAGAAATGGATGCCGTCCGGAGCGGCCAGCACCTCTTTCAGGTTGCCCTCGCCGTCGGCGAAGGTCTCCCACAGGTCGAGGTAAACGCAGCCCTTGTCCGCTGCCAGCAGGGCCAGCTGCTCATTGACCGAGCGGATGACGTCCGACGCAAGGCCGGGCTTTTCCGCCGCAGCGGCCGGGCGCACCGGCGGGATGGACTGGACGTAGATGACGCAGTCATTGCCCAGCGTCTGCCGCAGCAGGTCCAGCATCTGGCCGTAGTAGGCCAGGAAGCGGTCTGCCGCGCCCAGCGTGGTCAGGGTGTTGGTGCCCAGCAGAAGATAGAGCTTTTTCGGGTGGGCAGCGGCCAGCACATCCAGTGCGACCTCCTCGCCGCGGGTGGAGCTCTTGACGGCGCTGCGGTTCACGATGGCGTCCGGGCCGACGCCGGTGTAGCCGCAGATGAGCGCACCGCCCAGGTTGATATTGTAATCAGAAAAGCCCACGGTCAGGCTGTCACCGAGGAAGGCTGCATCCGCAAAATAGCTCAGGTCTACCTGCCCGCAGCTGGGCTGGCGGATGGTGCTGCTGTCGTGCGCCTTGACCGTGTAGCCGCCCGCCGTCTGCCGGGCCGGGCCGAAGTTTTCCAGCATCACGGCCGCGGCTCCGGAGTCCGCCGTGCTGCCCGCGCTGCCGGAGTCCGCTGCGGTCTCCCCGCTCTCCCCCGCTGTGCTGTCGGCCGCTGCGCCCTGCATGGGCAGCGGAGCCAGAATGTTCTCGGCCATGCCGCTGGAGGTCGCAGTCTGCGGCTGCTCGCTCTCCTTCGAACCGTTTTCCAGAATGGCCGTCACGGCCAGCGAGAGCAGCAGAATGGCTGCAATGACCCCTGCCAGCCGCAGCCCGGTCCCTGCACGGCTGCGCCTGGCGCGGCCATGCGCCGAATGATATTCGTGTGAAATTCCCATCGTCGTTCCCCTTGCCTTTTTTATATTTACGGGTAGTATCCCTCAAAAATTGCATCGCATTCCGGGATCGCACCGTTTTTTGTGCCATATGACCATTATTGTATCATAATTTTTTTGCCTGTGCAACCAATCAGGTCTTGCATACAACAGGCAAATGGTTTACAATAGAAGAGTAGCAGGAATTGTGCCGTTTTCATTGAAGTGCTTGCACATCCTGCATTCTTTTTGTACGACTTGCGGCGAATGGCTGCGCTTGTTCCGGGAGCAGTGCAGGGCACCCGAAACAGTTTCAAAACGCAGCCGTCCGTTTTGCGGGACGTAACAGTTTTTTTGGATAAGAAGGAGGTTCTCATGGCGAAAAACGTCATCATTGGCCAGAGCGGCGGCCCCACTGCCGTCATCAATTCCAGTCTGGCAGGCGTCTACAAAGCCGCGATCAGTCTCGGAGCTGAGAAGGTCTACGGGATGCAGTACGGCATCGAAGGCCTGCTCAAGGAAGAGATGCTGGAGCTGAACGTTCTGCTGAACGACCGCATGAGCATCGAGCTGCTCAAGCGCACCCCGTCCAGCTATCTGGGCAGCTGCCGCTACAAGCTGCCTGACCCGGATGTGGACGCCACCCCGTTCGTCAAACTCTTCACCCTGTTTGACAAGTACGACATCTGTGCGCTGTTCTACATCGGTGGCAACGACTCGATGGATACCATCGCCAAGCTCAGCCGCTATGGCGCGCGGGTGGGCAGCCCGGTGCGGTTCATCGGTGTGCCCAAGACCATCGACAACGACCTGTGCCTGACCGACCACACCCCCGGCTACGGCTCGGCAGCCAAGTACATTGCCACCATCCTGAAGGAAGTCATCCGGGACTCTTCCGTCTACAACATCCGCAGCGTGACCGTGGCCGAGATCATGGGCCGCCACGCGGGCTGGCTGGCCGGTGCGGCCTGCCTGGCCGGCGGTGATGACTGCGAAGGCCCGGACCTCATCCTGCTGCCGGAAGTCCCCTTTGATGCGGACCGCTTCCTGGCCAGGGTGGACGAGCTGCAAAAGAGCAAGCCCAATGTCATCATCGCAGCCAGCGAGGGCGTGAAGACCGCCGACGGCACCTATCTGTGCGATCTGGTCTCCACCGCCGGGCAGCTGGACGCCTTTGGCCACAAGGCCATTCTCAGCGGCACCAGCCGCTATCTGTCCGACCTCATCCACGACCGGCTGAACTGCAAGAGCCGCGCCATCGAGTTCTCGACTCTGCAGCGCTGCGCCAGCCATCTGGCCAGCCGCACCGATGTGAACGAGGCCTACGCCGTGGGCGGTGCGGCCGCTGCGGCTGCTTTTGCGGGCGAGACCGGCAAGATGATCTCGCTCAAGCGCATCTCCAACTACCCCTATCAGTGCATCACCGAGGCCGTGGATGTCCAGAAGGTGGCGAACCTTGAGAAGAAGGTCCCACTGGATTGGATCACCCCGGACGGGATGCAGGTCACAGCGGCATTTGAAGAATATGCCCGCCCGCTGATCCTGGACGAGGTGACGCCTGTTTACGTCAACGGCACCCCGCGTCACATCCGCCTGTAAGTTTTTCCCCCCGCATCCTCTTTCCCGCAGTCTGTTTTCGTGCTCCTGCACGATAATATAAAGCCGAAACAGAAGAAAAGGAGAAATCATCATGGGTAAAAATGCAATCGTTGGCCAGTCTGGCGGCCCCACCTCTGTCATCAATGCAAGTCTGGCAGGTGTTTTTGAGAGCTGCAAGAACCGCGGCGCACAGGTCGTTTACGGCATGTGCAACGGTGTCGCTGGTCTGCTGGAGGAAAACGTTGTAGACCTGTCTCAGTACCTGACCGACGACCTCGACATCGAGCTGCTCAAGCGCACGCCGTCCAGCTTCCTGGGCAGCTGCCGTTACAAGCTGCCCGACTGGCACGACGACGAGGCGGTCTACAAGAAGCTGTTCGCCATTCTGGAGAAGCTGGACATCGGCTACTTCTTCTACATTGGCGGCAACGACTCCATGGACACCATCGGCAAGCTGGCCGACTACGGCAACCGTGTGCAGAGCAGCATCCGCTTCATGGGTGTGCCCAAGACCATCGACAACGACCTGATGGTCACCGACCACACCCCCGGCTACGGCTCCGCTGCCAAGTACATCGGCGTCGTGATGAAGGAGATCATCCGCGATGCCACTGTCTACGGCACCAAGTACGTCACCGTCGTCGAGATCATGGGCCGCAACGCCGGCTGGCTGACTGCCGCTGCTGCCCTGGCAAAGAGCGACGACTGCGAGGGCGTAGACATGATCTGCCTGCCCGAAGTGCCCTTCCATGTGGACCACTTCGTGGAGAAGGTCCGTACCATGCAGGAGAAGAAGCCCAGCATCGTCATCGCCGTCTCCGAAGGTGTCAAGCTGGAGGATGGCCGCTATGTCTGCGAGCTGGCCGACGATGTGCATGCAGTCGATGCCTTCGGCCACAAGGCCCTGACCGGCACCGCCCGCTATCTGGCAAACGTCGTGGCCCGGAATCTGGACACCAAGACCCGCAGCATCGAGCTTTCCACCCTGCAGCGCTGCGCCGGCCACCTGACCAGCCGCACCGACATCACGGAGGCCTATCAGGTCGGCGGTGCTGCCGCCAAGGCTGCCTTTGAGGGCGTCACCGGCCAGATGGTCGCTCTGAAGCGCATCTCCAACAACCCCTATCAGTGCACCACTGAGCTGCACCCCATCAGCGAGGTCGCAAACCTCGAAAAGAAGGTGCCGCTGAGCTGGATGAACGCCAACCACACCCAGATGACTGAGGAGTTCCTGGATTATGCCCGTCCCCTCATCCAGGCCGAGCTGACTCCGCTGTACATTGCAGGTCTGCCCCACCACATCTACCTGAAGAAGTGATTTCTCTTCTGTTTCCCGGCGCATAAGCAAGGCCCCGTGCGGACACATTGGTCTGCACGGGGCCTTTTTGTCTGTTCGTTTGTCAGGTCACACCGTGGTCTCGACGCGCGGCGCACCGCCCGCGATCTCCTCGGCGGTCAGGGGCCGGGCCGGGGCAGCGGGGGCGTTCAGGCGCTCCTTGGCAACGGCCAGCATCAGCTTGATGCGGTTTTCCTGATTGACCTTGGTGGCGCTGGGGTCGTAGTCGATGGGGGTGATGTTGGCAGCGGGATACAGCGCACGGATCTTGTTCACCATGCCCTTGCCCACGATGTGGTTGGGCAGGCAGCCGAACGGCTGGGCACAGACGATGTTGCCGTAGCCGCCCTGCACCAGCTCGATCATCTCGGCGGTCAGCAGCCAGCCCTCGCCCATCTTGGCACCCAGCGAAATGATGCCGTGGGGCTTTTCCACCAGTTCCTTGAAGGGGCCGGGCGCATAGAACCCGGCATCGGCGGTCGCCTTGAGCATGGCGCGCTCGACGCTGTCCAGCCAGTTGAGCAGCTGGTCAGTGCCGACCTTGACGGCCAGCTTGCCGCCGTAGAGGACATGGTCCTCACCCATGTTGAAGATGCAGTACTGCACAAAGCCCATCAGGCCGGGGAAGTTGACCTCACAATCCTGGCTTTCCAGGAACTTTTGCAGGTCGTTGTTGCCCAGCGGGCTGTATTTGACGTAGATCTCACCGACGACGCCGACCTTGACCTTCGGCACACGGGTGACGGGGATGGTGGCAAACTCTTTTGCGATGAGCGGGAAGGTATGCTTCATCTCTTTGGAGGTATAGCCCTTGCCCGCCAGCAGGACGCGGCCCAGCCGCTCGACCCAGAGGTCCACCATCCTGTCGGCGCTCCCCTTCACGTTCTCGTAGGGGGCCACCTGATTGCGCAGGGCGCAGAGCAGGTCACCGTAGAAGATGCAGGCGATAGCCCGGCGCGCCAGCGGCAGGGTCATCGGGAAGCCGCTGTCCTTCTCCAGACCGGAGAAGTTCAGGCTGGCAACCGGGATCTGCGGGTAGCCCGCCTTGACCAGCGCCTTGCGGAGCAGGTGGATGTAATTGGACGCACGGCAGCCGCCGCCGGTCTGGGTGATGAGCAGGGCGGTGTGTTCCAGATCATACTTGCCGCTGTTCAGGGCGTCCAGAAACTGGCCGATGACCAGCAGCGCCGGATAGCAGGTGTCGTTGTGGACGTATTTCAGACCCAGCTGGGCCACGGCGCTGCCGCAGTTGCCGAGGATCTCGCACTTGTAGCCGTCGAACCGCAGCGCGTATTCCAGCAGCCGGAACTGGGTGATGGCCATGTTGGGGATGAGGATGGTGTGGGTCTTCTTCATCTCCGGGGTAAATTTGGGATAGTTGTATTCCATAGGTTCCTCCTATGTGGTTTAACCTCTCAGTCTCGCATTGCTCGACAGCTCCCCTAATAGGGGAGCCCTTGGCAGAGAGGGAAAGTAAATCAATATGCCAAAGCCTCCCCTGTCAGGGGAGGTGGTGCTGCGTCAGCAGCGACGGAGAGGTTTACCCTTTCCGGTCCTCGTCCCGCTCATCCAGCGCCGCGAACAGGCTGCGCAGGCGGATGTTCACCGCGCCCAGGTTGGTGATCTCGTCGATCTTCAGCTGGGTGTAGAGCTTGCCGCCCTCCTGCAGGATCTCGCGGGTCTCATCGGTGGTGATGGCATCGACGCCGCAGCCGAAGGAGACGAGCTGCACCAGATCCATATCCTTCTGGGTGGTGCAGTACTTGGCCGCTGCATACAGGCGGCTGTGATAGGTCCACTGGTTCAGGACGCTGGTGGGGAACTTTTCCACCCGGTCCGAAATGCTGTCCTCGGTGATGACGGCAGCGCCGTGGCGGGTGATGAGGTGGTCGATGCCGTGGTTGACCTCCGGGTCCACATGGTAGGGGCGGCCGGCCAGCACGATGATGTGCCTGCCCTGTCGGCGGGCCTCGTCGATGATCTCGCTGCCCTTGACCCGGATCTGGGCCATGTGGGCCTCGTGCTCGGCGTAAGCGGCGTCTGCTGCGGCCTGCACTTCCTTCTCGGAGATGCCGCCGAAGTAGCGCGGGAGGACCTCTTTGGCCATCTTGCGGACGAAGTCCTTCGGGCGATGGATGCCCACGTAATCGTAGATGAACTTCTTGCCTTCCAGCTCCGGGCAGTTGCCGGCCAGAACTTCCGGATAGTACGCGACCACCGGGCAGTTGTAGTGGTTATCGCCCAGCCCCTCGTCGAAGTTGTAGGTCAGGCAGGGGTAGAAGATGGCGTCCAGCTGCATCTGGCTCAGGGCCTTGATGTGGCCGTGGCTGAGCTTGGCCGGGAAGCAGGCCGTATCGCTGGGGATGGTGGCCTGACCGGCCAGATACAGCCCGCGGCTGGACACCGGGCTGGTGTGAACGGCAAAGCCGAGCCTGGTCCAGAAGGTGTGCCAGAACGGCAGCATCTCATACATGTTCAGGCAGAGAGGGATGCCGATGGAGCCGCGCTTGCCGGGCACCGGCTTGTAGCCTGCCAGAAGCTGCTGCTTGTAGGCATAGAGGTTCAGGCTGTTGTCCTCGCTCTTGCCGGTCACGGGTTTATCGCAGCGGTTGCCGGAGATGAACTTGCGGCCATCGGCGAAGGTGTTCACGGTGAGCTGGCAGTGGTTGCCGCAGCCGCCGCACTTGACGCTGACGACCTTCTGGTCGAAGCTCTTCAGCTCCTCCAGCGTCATCATGGAGGAAGTCTCCCTGTGGTTCCTGGCGCTCTGGCGCAGGCCGAACAGCGCCGCACCGTAAGCGCCCATCAGGCCCGCGATGTCGGGGCGGATGACCTCGACGCCCATCTCCTTCTCGAAGGCGCGGAGCACGGCCTCATTGTAGAAGGTACCGCCCTGCACGACGATCTTGCGGCCCAGCTCTTCGGGGCTGGACGCGCGGATGACCTTGTACAGCGCATTCTTGACGACGCTGATGGCCAGACCGGCCGAAATGTTCTGGATGGATGCGCCGTCCTTCTGGGCCTGCTTCACCGAGCTGTTCATGAAGACGGTGCAGCGGCTGCCCAGGTCCACCGGGCGGTCGGCAAACAGGCCCAGCGCGGCGAACTCCTTGACATCATAGCCCAGTGCCTGCGCGAAGGTCTGCAAAAAGCTGCCGCAGCCGGAGGAACAGGCTTCGTTCAGGAAGATGTTGCTGATAGCGCCATCCTCGATCTTGAAGCACTTCATATCCTGGCCGCCGATGTCGATGATGAAGTCCACATCGGGCATGAAGTATTTGGCGGCGGTGAAGTGCGCCACCGTCTCCACCAGACCGTAATCGCAGCGGAAGGCGTTCTTGACCAGCTCTTCGCCGTAGCCGGTGGTGGTCACGCTGGCCACATGCAGGCCGGGGTGCTCCCGATAGATCTTGATGAGCTGCTCCTTGATGAGGGGCAGCGGGTTGCCGAGGTTCGGCTGATAGTTGGTATACAGGATCTGGCTCTTCTCGTCCACGACCACCAGCTTGACGGTGGTGGATCCGGAGTCGATGCCGATGTGCACGGGGCCGCACTGTGCGCTGAAGGGCACATGCGGCACACTGTGGGACATGTGGCGGGCATGGAAGGCCTCGTACTCCTCCTTGTTGGCGAAGAGCGGAGGCTCGCTGGCGTAGGTCGCCGTAGCGGCATACTCATCCAGCGCCCCGGCCACCGCGGAGAGGTTGAAATCTTTGTCTGCATAGAGCGCCGCACCCAGTGCCACATACAGCAGGCTGTTCTCCGGGCAGGTGCCGGTGACGCCCAGCGCCTCGTCGAAGCTCTTGCGCAGCACGGTGCTGAAGGTCAGCGGGCCGCCGAGGTAGAGGATGTTGCCCTGGATGGGGCGGCCCTGTGCCAGACCGGCAATGGTCTGGTTGACGACCGCCTTGTAGATGCTGGCGGCGATGTCCTCGGTGCGGGCACCCTGATTGATGAGGGGCTGCACATCGCTCTTGGCGAACACGCCGCAGCGGGAAGCGATGGTGTAGGTGCGCTCAGCCTTTTCGGCGGCCTTGTTCATCTCGTCAGCGCTCATCTTCAGCAGAGTGGCCATCTGGTCGATGAACGCACCGGTGCCGCCGGCGCAGCTGCCGTTCATGCGGACTTCGGTGCCGTTGGTCAGGAACAGGATCTTCGCGTCCTCACCGCCCAGCTCGATGACGCAGTCCGTTGCGGGAACGAACCGCTTGACCGCCACGCGGGTGGAGAACACCTCCTGCACGAAGGGCACCCCGCAGCTGTCTGCCAGGCCCATGCCCGCCGAGCCGGAAATGCTCAGCAGCGCCTTCTGGCCGTGCAGCTGCTCGGCGTCGATCCGGCGCAGCAGCTCCTGCGCCTTTTCCAAGATATGGCTGTAATGACGTTCATATGTCGAATATAAAATCGAATCGTGTTCATCCAGCACCACGCACTTGATGGTGGTACTGCCGATGTCAAGACCTACTCTCACGTTTTTCTTTCCTCCTGAAGGAACTTCCTGCCAGTTTTCGGGCAGGGGCCGCTCTGCCGTCCTCTGCCGAAAAGTAGTTCGTTAGCGAATCATCTGCAGGACTCGCATACAGTTGTATTATACTCAAAACCGCGAAAACAATCAATTGGTGTTCCCTATTTTACACGCAAAAAATAGTATTTTCCGCTCATAAAGTTAAACATTTTGTTAATTTCACGGAACTTTCGGCCGTATTTTTCCATAAAACAGCTAAGATTCTTTACTGAGAGTGGATTTTGGGGCAAAAAACATCCGCCCCACTGGAAGCTCATGCTTCCAAAAGGGGCGGCGTATCCTTCTGCTTTACAGGTCCCGTTCTGTCCGGTTCCGCAAGCGGTCGGCCAACTGTGCCAACAGTGCAACATCTTTTTCATCCAGACCCGTCACGTTCACCGTGCTGTGCTTTTCGACGCACAATAGATAATCCGTCGAGACGGAAAACAGCCGTGCCAAATCGACCAGACTGGGCGGAGATGGCATCGAAAGCCCCTGTTCCCATGAATTGATGCCATTTCGGGTCATATTCATCTTCCGTGCAAGTTCCGCCTGCGTCCATCCGCGCGCTTCCCGAAGGGCCTTGATACGGTCTGCTGTCATTGCCATCACCTCTTGTGTCAAGTATACTTAGCTTTTTAGGCGAATCTTTATCACTTTGGCTTTATTACTTGACATTAAAGTTCTAACGTATTACACTAACAGCAGCGATACTGGCATTTTTGCTCTAAAAGGAGGTTTTTTACATGAAACGTATTTTTGTTTTTTTCCTTTCGCTCCTGCTCTCCACAGCTGTGCTTTTTTCCGGATGCAGCGGAAACGCATCTTCCACTCCCGCAAGCTCTACGGCCTCCTCGGAAGCCGCATCGGATATTAGGTCCGACGCCTCCAACGCTGCTTCTGACGCAACAGCGGATGAGCCAAAACAAGATGCTCCGTCGGAGTCGACTCCCGAACCGGAACCGACGCCCGAACCGGCGCCGGAACCGGAACCCACTTATAAAGTTCGTGTCAACAGCTGCCAGTTCAAACCAGGCTGCGGCCAAAAGACCAGTTCCAGCAACGTTACCATCAACGGAGAGGTCGTTGCTGGCAGTACGACGACCACTTATTTCTATGAGGCCGACGTCACTCTGACTGTCACAAACATCGGCAATCAGGACATTGTTTTTTCCACCAACAATTTCAGCCTGCTGTGGGACGGCCAGCCGCTCACTCTCGATGCGTTCGAATGGTTCCAGAAAACCACCGTTTCTCCGAACCAGACCATTACCATCACCCTGACTGCTCCCATTACAGAGGAACAGTACAATGATTGGGCACAAACGGAACACGTCATCCTTCTGCGCGGCCAGCTTGGCGAAACAGCACTCTCTTACAAATATCAGACCAAGAGCGATCGGATGATCGTCCTCGTCTGATTCCTATCGTTCAACAAAAAACCCGGCGGCATCTAACCGTCGGGTTTTTTGTTGATATCTTATGATTTTGCTTTACAAAACGATGTCTTTTCACATTGCAAGATATTCTTCTACCGCCTTGTCCAGCAGCCGCCCCAGGACGGCTTCGGAATCTGCGATCAATTCCCTGAGTGCCTGCGGGTGAGCAGATACAGCTCGCGGCGGAGCTGATGCTGCAGCGCGGTGGTGCTGTGTTCGTCCGGGTGGGACGGCTGCGAGCGGAACTCGACCGTCGTTTCGATGGGGAACGGCCGGGTGGGCAGCGGCAGTATCAGCTCTGCCCGGACACCCTGCGGTGTGCGGGGCAGCAAGGCAAGCTCCCAGCCCAGCTGGCGGCAATACCGGCGGCAGAGCAGCAGCCCCGCCTGCGCACCGCCCAGAAAGCGGCGGCGGTTTTCGAGCCAGCCCTCCCCTTCCGGCAGGCCGCAGCCATCGTCCTCGATGGTCAGGCGGATGTCCTGCCCGGTCTGCCGCAGGCACACCTGGATGTTCCCGCCGGGCGCGGCGGCACGCAGGGCGTTCGAAAGCAGGTGGAAGCAGATCTGTTCGGCCATTTCCCGGTCGCCCCAGACAAGGCACTGCTCCAGCCCGCCGCAGTCTACGGTGAGCTTCGTGCTGCTCTGGGCGTCGATCTCGCCGCGCAGCCCTTCCAGCTGCGCCAGCAGGCGGCACAGGTCCACCGGCCGCTTCTGCACCGGTTCCTCCGGAGCCGAAAGCTCCATCAACTCCCGGAACGTCCGTTCCAGCCGGGCTGCCTCCTGCTCCATGTCCTCCAGCGCCTGGGCCGTGCGGGCATCCTTCAGCGGCTGTAAGTGCATCTGTAAATATTCCCGGTTCTGTTCCAGCAGGCGCAGTGAGTGCAGAAACGCTGTTTCCAACTGTTTTTGCGGAAATCCCGCTTCGTCCTGCCTGCACATATCCACCGTTCCTCCTTACCGCTGTTCCCGCACGATGATGCCGCGCCGCAGCACGGTCTGCTGCAGCGAGTAGACCAGCCTGCCGGTGGTGACTTTGAGCCCGGTCAGGCCGTTTTCCGCCTTGAAGCGCTCCCATTCCACCGGGTGCCGTGTCTCCAGCCCTTCGACCAGACGGCGCAGGCCGCTGTCCACAGCGGCCACCGTGATGTGATATTGTTCCGCGACGCCCTGCAAAATTTCTTTGCGGAGCGCCAGTTTTCCATCGGCTGAACAGGCGATCTGTACCGCCAGCGTGAGGTATTCGCAATTGGTGTCCGGCTGCGGAAGCTTCCACAGTTCGTACAGGTGGGTGCAGAACCGCTCGATCTGCATCGAGTTCCGGCCGGGGACGCCCAGCAGCCCCCGCAGAAGATCCCGCAGATGGTCGTGCCCGACGCCGTAAAAACGGCTGCCCGGCTGCAGGTGGGCGGCGGTGATGTCGTCGGCCCAACTGTCGCCCTGCAACAGGAGCGGCGGGTGGCTGGGCAGGCGGTTGAGCTTTTCGAGGAAGGTCAGGCTGTCCATATCCTCCAGCTGGCTGCTCAGCACCAGCACATCAAAGCACCGCTCCTGCCGCAGCGCCTGCAGGACCGGCTCCCCGCTCTGGAAGCAGGTGCATCGGATGATGGTGCTCTGCTCTTCCAGATAAAACTTCCGGATGCGGAGTTCCCGGTCGTCGTAGCTCATCAGAGCGACGCGCAGGTTCTCCGCATCCCGCTCACCGGGCACCTGCGGCACCTCCGTTCTGCTCTGCTTCCAGCACCGGGAGCCAGTCTGCGATCACATCGCCCCAGATCTCTGGCTGCACGGCATTTTCACACAGATATTGCAGCAGCCGGTAGCCTGCCTCCGGATGCAGCGGAACAAACTCGCTGACCTGCTGTTCCCGCTCGCCCTTCCGGTCCAGCGTCAGGTGGCAGCCGCCTTCTGACGCATCCAGCGCGTAGACCAGCGTATACGCGGCCTGATAGCCCTTGATCGACGAGAACTGCCGGATCAGCGGGGCATACGTTCGTTCCATAAAAGACTCCTCCTTGCTGCTGTGGTTGCCATAATCTTCCGGTCTATGGCTTTTCATTCCTATTTTATAGAGCAGCACAGAGAGATGCAATCCCCTAAAAAGCGTCAAAATGTGTCGTTTTGGTGTTTGCTCTGCCCGGTTCACCTCGCGTTTTTCGCCAGAGAAAAGCCGATGGAAACTGCTTTTCTTTGTCAAGGATACCACCTTTTCCGCCCAAAAGCAAGGGACCGTAATTTTCTTTTATCTTCCAGAACTTCCCCTGTCGGGAGCCGTCGGGATGCCACGATTTGTTCACATTTTTCTGATAAAATAAAGTGATATTTTTGTTCCGGCGGCTTTGGCACTCCCCTCAGCCGTGTTTGCAGAAAGGCAGAATCCATGCTTCAACTCAAAAAGATCCACAAGCAGTACAAGACCGGCGACCTGGTCCAGACAGCCCTTGACAAGGTCAGCCTGAACCTCCGCGACTGCGAGTTCGTCGCCATCCTTGGCCCCAGCGGCTCCGGCAAGACCACCCTGCTGAACATCATCGGTGGTCTGGACCGGTACGACAGCGGCGACCTCATCATCAACGGCATCTCCACCAAAAAGTACACCGACCGCGACTGGGACTCCTACCGCAACCACACCATCGGCTTCGTGTTCCAGAGCTACAACCTCATTCCCCACCAGACCGTGCTGGCCAACGTGGAGCTGGCACTGACCATTTCCGGCGTATCGGGTGCCGAGCGCCGCCGCCGGGCCACCGAGGCGCTGCAGAAAGTGGGTCTGGGCAACCAGCTGCACAAGCATCCCACCGAGATGTCCGGCGGCCAGATGCAGCGGGTGGCCATCGCCCGCGCCCTCGTCAACAACCCGGACATCCTGCTGGCCGACGAGCCCACCGGCGCACTGGACAGCGAGACCAGCATCCAGGTCATGGAGCTGCTGAAGGAAGTGGCTAAAGACCGCCTCGTCGTCATGGTCACCCACAACCCGGAGCTGGCCCACCAGTACGCCACCCGCATCGTCCAGCTGAAGGACGGCGTCATCCGCTCCGACACCGACCCCTACGAGCCGGACACCGCCCAGCTTGCCCCGCCGGTGCACAAGAGCATGGGCCGCTCGTCCATGTCTCCCCTCACCTCGCTGAGCCTGAGCTTCAACAATCTGCTGACCAAAAAGGCCCGCACCCTGCTCACGGCCTTTGCCGGTTCCATCGGCATCATCGGCATCGCGCTCATCATCTCCCTGTCTGCAGGCGTCAACCAGTATATCGACGATACCGAACGCTCCACCCTGTCCGAATATCCGCTGCAAATTCTCAGCAGCGGCATGGACCTGACCTCGATGCTCACCTCCGGCTCGCCGGCGTCCGCTTCCGGCACGACCGCCGAGGAAGGGATGGTCCCGGTGCGGCAGCTCATCACCCAGATGGTGGCGGGCATCACCTCCAACGACCTGAATTCCCTCAAGACCTATCTCGAAAGCGACGACTGCACCATTGCCGAGGATGCCACCTCCATCGAGTATTCTTACAATGTGCAGCCCCAGATCTACCGGGAAGACGCCGATGGCTCCATCCGTCAGGTGAACCCGGATTCCTCCCTCTCCAGCCTGGGCATCAGCTCCACAAGCTCCACCAACAGCATGATGTCCTCCATGATGAACACCAGCGTGTTCTATCAGCTGCCCGAAAGCGATGAACTCTACAACTCCCAGTACGAGGTCAAGGCGGGCCGCTGGCCGGAGAAGTACAACGAATGTGTGGCCGTGCTGGGTGCCGACGGCACCATCACCGACTATGCGCTGTACGCCCTCGGCCTGCGGGACAGCGCCGAGCTGGACAAGATGATCCAGCAGTTCGCCCAGAACCAGAATGTCGATGTTCCCACCGACTTCAAGACCTATCGGTACAGCGATTTCATCGGCATCCAGTTCAAACTGGTCAACGCGGCCGACCGCTATCTGCGCGACGACGACCACAACGCCTGGGTGGACAAGTCCGACGACAAGGACTTCATGAAGAGCCTTGTCGCATCCAGCGAGACCCTGACCGTGGTGGGCGTCGTGCAGCCCAAAGAGGATGCCTCTGCTTCCATGCTGTCCTCCGGCATCGCCTATCCGGCCACCCTCACCCAGCACGTCATCGCCGCCGCAGCCGACTCCCAGATGGTCCAAGACCAGCTGGCCTCCCCTTCCATCAATGTGATGAACGGCGAACCCTTCGGCACCGAAGACGCTTCCGCCTTTGATATGAGCAGCCTGTTCCGCATCGACACCGACATGCTCAAGAGCGCCTTCCAGTTCGACACCAGCAAGCTGAATTTCGACCTCAGCGGTGCATTCGATTTGGACAACGGTTCGGTCGATCTCGGCTCGCTGCTCGACCCCGACGATTTCCAGCTGGATCTGGATCTGACCGAAACGCCTGATCTGGACATGAGCACCCTGACCGACCTCTTTGCCAACATGGACCTTTCCGTCTCCGAAGACAAGATGCAGGAGCTGGCCCAGAAGGTTCTGGTCGGCTACAAGGACTATGTCATCGGGAACGGCATCCTGAACCTGAACAAGATCAGCTTCTCCCAGTACCTCAAGAGTGATGCTTTCAAGACCCTGATGAACGACGCCATGGGCGAACTGTTTGACCAGGACGCCCTGCAGGCCCAGTTCTCGGAGGCCATGCAGACGGCGATGTCCACCCTCATGGAAAGCTACTCGTCCCAGATCTCCGAGACGCTGCAAACCCAGCTGGGCAGCGCGATGCAGACGGCCATGACCAAGCTGATGACCCAGATGAGCCAGAACATCCAGGGCCAGATGCAGCAGAGCTTCTCCCAGCTTGGCAGCCAGATGGAGAGCGCGCTGAAGATCGACGCCACAGCCTTCCAGAAGGCCATCCAGTTCAACATGAGCGAGGACGACCTGACCGACTTGATGAAGTCGGCCATGCTCTCCTCCACCGCCACCTATGACAGCAACCTGCAGACGCTGGGCTATGCCGACCTCGACGCCCCCAGCCAGATCAAGATCTATCCGCAGGACTTTGACCACAAGGCGTCCGTCGTGGCCAAACTCGACGCCTATAACGACAACATGCGGTCCCAGGGCGCGGACGACAAGGTCATCCAGTACACCGACGTCGTCGGCACCCTGATGACCTCCGTGACCGAGATCATCAACATGATCTCCAACATGCTGGTCGCCTTCGTCTCCATCTCGCTGGTGGTCTCGTCCATCATGATCGGCGTCATCACCTATATCAGCGTGCTTGAACGCCGCAAGGAGATCGGCATCCTGCGTGCCATCGGCGCGTCCAAGCGGAACATCTCCGAGGTGTTCAACGCCGAGACCTTCATCATCGGTCTGTGCTCCGGCGTGATGGGCGTCGTGCTGAGCGAGATCCTGCTCATCCCCGGCAACATGCTCATCCAGAAGATCTCCAACGGCACCAACGTGGTCGCCCGCCTGCCGCTGAACGCAGCCCTTGTGCTGATCGTTCTGGCCACCGTGCTGACCATCCTCGGCGGCTTCATTCCCGCCAAGGGCGCTTCCCGTTCCGACCCCGTCAAGGCCCTGCGGTCGGAATAAGTCGCTGAAAAAGAAAGACCCTCTCCGTCATTGCTTCGCAATGCCACCTCTCCCGATGGGCGAGGTCTTGTGCTGTATTTTACGGCACAAGAAAAGCTCCCCCTTTCGGGGGAGCTGGTGAACGAAGTGAGACTGAGAGGGTTTTCTATTTTACCACTCGGTGTCGTCGGCCCCATCCGCACCCACGGTGGTGGCGACTTTGGCGCGGCGGAACATGCTCTCCACCACAGCGCAGTACTTATCGGCCAGGCAGACGATGATGGCTTCGCGGCAGGTGGGCACATGCCGGAAGGTCAGCGGCCACATGTGGCTCTGGATGATGTCCTGCTCCTTCTTCGTGATGTGGAAGTAGTGCTCCGCATTCACGCAGGCCGAGCCGGGGTGCGAAAAGCCGTGCATCTCAAACAGGCGGCGGATGCCATGGAAGCTGCTCGTCTTGTGCCAGTCGTACAGGTAGAAATCGTGCAGAAAGCCGCCCACCGCCAGCGCGGTCTCGTCGGCACCCAGATGGAAGCGGCGGTTGAGCCAGAAGCTGACCAACACCACATTTTTGCAGTGCTGATAGGTGGTCACGTCGCCATGCTGGATGAACTCCCGCATCTCCTGCACTTTGGGATGGTGGTCGTACTGTTTCAGGATGGCGTAAAGCTGCTCACGTTCAGTCTGAGAAAGCTGCATTGCTTGGGGTTCCTTTCCTCTTAAAAATCAACATCAGGAGCGGAGCTGGACGGGGTTGGAATTGCCGAAGTTCTCGGCGCTGCTGGGGTTCTCGCGCTTCAGGCTCATGTCCACCAGATACTGCCGGCTGCCGTCGCCCATGGCGTCCAGCTCCGCGAGCTTGGCCTTGGCGGACTCCACATCCGGATACCACTGGATGAGGAAGAAGTTTTCTGCCTCGACGCCGTAATAGATCCACTGGCCGTCTGCCCGGAGCAGGTCGTCCAGATGGTCCACCTCTTCGCCGTCCGGCAGACCGAGGCCTTCCTCGGCATAAAGACTCTCCGGCTCCACCTGGAGCACCTCGATCACCTGAATGGCGCTCTGAAGATATTCATCCTGCGAGATGCTCTTGTCGGAGAGCTCCCAGCCCGTCAGGAATGCCTGCATCATCAGGTTCTTGACAGAAATTTCCGGCCGCATTGCCATAAATGTTCCCTCTTCCTTCCGGGCGGTGTGCCCGGCGTTTGTTTTCGCTGACCAGTATACGCTAAAATTTGTTGCAGGTCAACTATTTTTTCATGAATTTTTTGTAGAACTGTACAAATCCAGTTTATTCCAGATGGAAGTCGAAGGTGTCGTTCAGCCATTCCACCGCCAGCTGCACCCAGTGGGCACGGTGGGCGCTGGCGGCATCCACCTCTGCGGTGGAGATGCTGGTGCCGTGGACCCCCTTCTCGAACAGATGCGCCTCACAGGGGACATGGTTCTTCCGCAGCGCTGCAAGGAGGAGCAGGGTGTTTTCCACCGGGACGGTGGCGTCCTCCATCGTGTGCCAGACGAAGACCGGCGGTGTATCCGGCGTGATCTTCTCTTCCAGCCCGAATCTCTGGTGCTCCGCCCGGTCTTCGCTGCCCGAAAGCTGCACAAAGCTGCCCCGGTGGGCATACTCCCCCGCCGTGATGACCGGATAGGCCAGCAGCACGGCATCCGGCTTCTGGCTGCGGTCTGCCGCCTCGCCGGGGCAGTCGAGCACCGCACCGGACAGCGCCAGGTGCCCGCCCGCCGAAAAGCCGCAAACGGCGATTCGGTCCGGCAGGATGCCCCAGCGTTCTGCGTTCTGCCGCAGCAGCCCGATGGCCGCGCGGAGCTGGCGCAGCGGCTGGTGATCCCGTGCCCCCTCGCCCACGCTGTAGGTCAGCACAGCAGTGTGATACCCTGCCGCTGCAAACTGCAGCGCCACCGGGTCGGCCTCGCGGGCACTGACGTGTTCGTACCCGCCGCCGGGCACCACCAGCACCAGCGGACGGCGCAGCGCGTTCGGCATGGCCGGGTCCGGGCTGCGTAGATAAAGTTCCAGCTTCCCTCCACCGGGAAGCGCACACATTTCAAACTGCATCGAATTCATCCTTTCCGACTTTGTCGGGACTATTATAATGGGTTTGGAGCCGGAATGCAAAGAGAACCGCAAACATTTCTGAACTTTTTATGAAACCCCTTGATTTTTGATGCGAAGCGGTGTATATTAGCACTCGAAAGTTATGAGTGCTAAGCCGTCATTCCCAACTCCGGCTTTCTGGCACCGAATCTGAACAAAAGAGGTTTTGTATTATGGCGAAGAAAGAATTTCAGGCGGAAAGCAAAAAGCTGATGGACATGATGATCAACTCCATCTACACCAACAAGGAGATCTTCCTGCGTGAGCTGATCTCCAACGCTTCGGACGCCATCGACAAGCTGTATTATAAGAGCCTGACCGACACCTCCGTCGGCATGAACAAAGGCGATTTCCGCATCCTGCTCACCCGCGACAAGGACAGCCGCACCCTGACCGTCTCCGATAACGGCATCGGCATGACCAAGGAAGAGCTGGAGTCCAACCTCGGCACCATCGCCCACTCCGGCTCGCTCGACTTCAAGAAAGAGAACAAGGACGAGAACATCGACATCATCGGCCAGTTCGGCGTCGGTTTCTACTCGGCCTTCATGGTGGCCGACAAGGTCACTGTCATCTCCAAAGCTTACGGCGCAGACCAGGCCTGGCAGTGGGAATCCAGCGGTGCGGACGGCTACGAGATGAACCCGGCCGAAAAGGACACCGTGGGCACCGACATCATCCTGCACATCAAGCCCAGCACCGACACCGACAACTACGAGAACTTCCTCGATGAATATGGCATCGCGGCCATCGTCAAGAAGTACAGCGACTATGTGCGCTATCCCATCCAGATGGAGCGCGAGAAGAGCCGCCAGAAGCCCGAACCGGACCCCAAGCCCGATGACTACAAGCCGGAGTGGGAGACCTACACCGAGCTTGAGACCCTGAACAGCATGGTGCCCATCTGGAAGAAGCAGAAGAGCGAAGTCTCCGACGAAGAGTACGCCGCCTTCTACAAGGATAAGTTCAACGACTATACCGACCCCGCCCGCGTCATCGTCAGCCGCACCGAGGGCACCGCGAACTACAACGCCCTGCTCTTTGTGCCCAGCCATCGCCCCTACGACTTCTACACCAAGGACTACGAAAAGGGTCTGGCACTCTATGCTTCCGGTGTGCTCATCATGGAAAAGTGCGGCGACCTGCTGCCCGATTACTTCAGCTTCGTCAAGGGCATCGTGGACAGCCAGGACCTGAGCCTGAACATCAGCCGTGAGATGCTGCAAAAGGACAACCAGCTCAAGCTGATCCACAACGCACTGGAAAAGAAGATCAAGAACGAGCTCCACGCCATGCTGACCAACGACCGCGAGAAGTACGAGGCCTTCTGGAAGGAGTTCGGCCGCCAGATCAAGTTCGGCGCTTACTCCGATTACGGAATGCACGGCGAGCTGCTGCGCGACCTGCTGCTGTTCTGGTCTGCCAAGGAGCAGAAGATGGTCACCTTGCAGGAGTATGTGGACAAGATGCCCGCTGAGCAGAAGTTCATCTACTTTGCAGCCGGTGACTCCACCGACCGTCTGGCCAAGCTCCCCGCCGCTGAGCTGGTGCTGGATAAGGGCTACGACGTGCTGCTGCTGACCGAGGATGTGGATGAGTTCTGCCTGCAGATCCTGCGCACCTATCCCCGCAAGGATGCCGAGGGCAAGGATGGCACTGTTGAGTTCAAGAACGTCAACAGCGGCGACCTGGGCCTTGAGACCGAGGACGAGAAGAAGGCCGCCGAGGATGCCACCGCCGAGAACAAGCCCCTGTTCGATGCCATGAAGGATGCACTGGACGGCAAGGTCAAGGAGGTCAAGGTCTCCACCCGCCTGAAGGATCACCCGGTCTGCCTCTCCGCAGACGGCCCGCTCTCCATCGAGATGGAGAAGGTCCTCTCCAAGCAGCCCGGCAGCGAGGGCGTCAAGAGCGACAAGGTGCTGGAGCTGAACATCCATCACCCCGTCTTCGCCGTGCTCAAGGCCGCACAGGAGGCCGGCGACACCGAGAAGCTCAAGAAATACAGCGACCTGCTCTATGCACAGGCACAGCTCATCGAGGGCCTGCCTGTGGATGATCCCGCCGCGTATGCCGAAGCTGTTTGCAGCCTGATGAAATAAGGCTTTTACTCCCAGATAAATTATCCCTTAACAAAAGAGCCGTGTTCCGCTATAATAAGGTGGAATACGGTTCTTTTCATTTTAGGAGGAATTTGCCCCATGGAGCCAAAACGCAGCAACCATTTCCTTGCCCATCTCCCCACCATCCTTCTGCTGGTGCTGTTCGCCATGTCGCCGTGGCTGGGCATCCTGTTCTTCATCCTGCGCGCCATCGACCGGGATGCCGAGAAAAAGGAGCAGACCAACGCCGACCCCGCCTGCGACAGCCACGCAGAGGACGCCCGCACCGCACAGAGCGCCGCCCCCGGCCAGCGCAGCGAGACGGTCTCCGACCCGGATGTCCCCACTGCGGAGCAGAAGAGCGCCAAGCAGTGGCACAAGACCCTCACCACCCTGTGCACCATCTTCGGTGCCATCTTCCTGCTGGTGGGCATCGGCGACCTGGCCGATGTCATGGAGGAACTCTGGGGCCATGAGATCGACTGGGGTGAGCTGCTGACGGCGTTGGCCCAGACCATCGGCGGCGGCGCAGCCCTCTTCACCGGCCTGCGGATGGACCGCGCCCGCAAGCTGGAACGCAAGCTCGACAAGATCGTCGGCGACCGGGACAACATCGCCCTGGGCGAGTTGTTCGCGGCGGTCGGCATCGACGCAGTCCGAGGCCGCACTGCGGTGGAACACGCCATCGACCACGGCTATTTCGGGGCCGATGCCTACATCGACTACCGCACCGACACCCTTGTCGTGCGCGGGGCCGCACCCCAGCCGCCCAAGGCCCCGCAGCCGAAGCCGGAAGCGGAACCGGAAGACCTGTACGCCTCCCTTCAGCAGCAGCTGCGCCGCGCCAACGATGCCATCCCCGACCCGGTGATGACGGCCAAGATCTCCCGGCTGGAAGAGCTCAGCGCCCGCATCTTTGCTCTGGCCAAGAAAGACCCGGATAAAAAAGCCCAGCTGCAAAAGTTCATGGATTACTACCTGCCCACGGCCCTCAAACTGCTGAACACCTACGCCCAGCTCTCGGCGCAGGATGTGCAGGGCGAGAACATCACCGACGCCAGACAGAGCATCGAGCACTCGATGGACCTGCTCATCACGGCCTTCGAAAACCAGCTGGACAAGCTGTTCCAGTCCGACGCGCTGGACGTCTCCGCCGATGTGGCTGCACTGGAAGGGATGCTGAATCTCGACGGCCTCACCGGCCCGGACTTTCACTGACCCGCTGGCAAAATCCAATCCTCCATATCGGAACTCTGTCCCTGATCGACCCGCAGCTGACCATTCTTTGTTGGTTGTGGCCAATGCTTTTCCGGTTTGGAGGATTTTTTCAGCTCTGTTGCAGGAATTTCTGCACAAATTTTGTGCCGGATTTTCTGGCAACTTTGCATTCAGATGCAACAATAACGCATGGTCTTTTGGGCACAGATTCTTTATTATAGGAGTATCGAAAGAATCCCACGGCCCGCCGCATGGGCTGTGACGAAGTTTGCACGATTTGTTCAGAGGAGGAACTCGCCATGATGAAATCCGTTTCTGTCTGGAAGCAGGAGCTGGCAGGCGGCGCCCACACCGAGCGTCTGGCCTCGCTGTACTGCTGCGCCCCCGAACAGACCCCCGCACAGGCAGCCCGCTACGCTGCTGTGCTGGACGGGCTGGAAAAAACGTTTGGTGCCCACACCGAGGCCGGGCTGTACAGTGCCCCCGGCCGCACCGAGATCGGCGGCAACCACACCGACCACCAGCACGGCCGTGTGCTGGCCGGCAGCGTCAACATTGATATGATTGCCGCCGCCGCCCCCAACTGCCTGAACCAGCTGCGCGTCCAGAGCGAGGGCTACGACCTGTGCGTCATCGACCTGGCCGACCTGACGGCCCGCAAGGAAGAGGAAAACACCAGCGCCGCCATCCTGCGCGGCGAGTGCAAGGCCTTCCAGGAGCGCGGGGCCAGCCTCTCCGGTCTGGACGTCTACATCTCCTCCAACGTGCCCAAGGGCAGCGGCGTCTCGTCCTCTGCCGCCTTCGAGGTGCTGATCGGCGTCATCCTGAACGACTGCTTCATGACCGAAAAGGTTTCCCCCATCGCCATTGCCCAGATCGGCCAGTGGGCAGAGAACGTCTACTTCGGCAAGCCCTGCGGCCTGATGGACCAGATGGCTTCCAGCGTCGGCAACATCATCACCATCGACTTTGCCGATCCGGCCCACCCCGTGGTCGAGCCTGTGCAGGTCGATTTCTCCAAGGCCGGCCTCGCGCTCTGCATCCTGGATTCCGGTGCAGACCACGCCGATCTGACTGATGAGTATGCCGCCATCCCGGCCGACTGCCGCGCCGTGGCAGCGGTCTGCGGCGGCGAAGTCCTGCGTGATGTACCGTTCGAGACCTTCCTTTCCAAACTGCCGGAGTGCCGCAGACAGTGCGGCGACCGCGCCGTTCTGCGCGCTTTCCACGTCTACGCCGACAACGACCGGGTCGCAAAGCAGGTGGACGCCCTCCGCGCGGACGACTTCGAGACCTTCCTTGCGCTGGTCACTGAGTCCGGCCTGAGCAGCTGGGAGTACCTGCAGAACGTTATCCCCGCCGGGTATAAGGAGCATCAGGAGGTGGCCTTGACCATCGCTGCCGCCAAGCACTTCCTGCACGGCGAGGGCGCAGTCCGCGTCCACGGCGGCGGCTTCGCAGGCACCGTGCAGGCCTTTGTGCCGCTGACCCGGCTCGATTCCTTCAAGGCTGAGATGGAGGCCATCCTCGGCAAGGGCCGCTGCCACATCCTCTCCATCCGCCCGGAAGGAGGCGCTGTCCTGTGATCTCCACTGCCATTCAGCAGCTCGTCAACTATGGTCTGGACACCGGCCTCATCCTGCCGGACGATGCAATCTACATCCGCAACCAGCTGCTCATGACCATGCAGCTGGACAGTTTCACCGAGCCGGAGGGCGAAGTCTGCTACAAAGACCTCGAATCTATCCTGAAAACGCTGGTGGACGATGCTGTATCGCGCGGTGTGTGCGCGGACAACTCCACCGCCCGCGACCTCTTTGACACCAAACTCATGGGCGTCCTGACCCCGCGCCCCTCCATCGTCCGCGCCAACTTTGAGGAGCGGTACGAGGAGGAAGGCCCCCAGGCTGCCACCGACTGGTTCTACAAGTTCAGCCAGGACACCGACTACATCCGCCGCTACCGCATCAAGCGGGACCTGAAGTGGGTCACCAAAACGCCTTACGGCGATCTGGACATCACCATCAACCTCTCCAAACCCGAAAAAGACCCCAAGGCCATCGCCGCCGCCAAGCTGGTCCCCCAGAGCGCCTACCCCAAGTGCCAGCTCTGCGTGGAGAACGAGGGCTATGCGGGCCGGATGAACCACCCCGCCCGCGAGAATCACCGCATCATCCCGCTGACCATCAACGACAGCGCGTGGAATCTGCAATACAGCCCCTACGTCTACTACAACGAGCACTGCATCGTGTTCAACAGCCAGCACACCCCCATGAAGATCGAGCGGGCTACCTTCCGCAAGCTGCTGGACTTCGTGGCGCTGTTCCCGCACTACTTCGTGGGCAGCAACGCCGACCTGCCCATCGTGGGCGGCTCCATCCTGAGCCACGACCACTTCCAGGGCGGCCACTACGAGTTCGCCATGGCCAAAGCTCCCATCGAGAAGAGCTGGACCTTCCCCGGCTATGAGGATGTCGAAGCCGGCATCGTCCACTGGCCCATGAGCTGCATCCGCCTGACCAGCGAGGACGATGGCCGTCTGGTGGACCTGGCGGACAAGATCCTGACCGCATGGCGCGGCTACACCGACGAAGCCTGCTTCGTCTACGCTGAGACCGACGGTGAGCCGCACAACACCATCACCCCCATCGCCCGGATGCGGGACGGCAGATTCCAGCTGGACCTCGTGCTCCGCAACAACATCACCACGCCGGAACATCCGCTGGGCGTCTATCACCCCCACGCCAAGCTCCACCACATCAAAAAGGAGAACATCGGCCTCATCGAGGTCATGGGTCTGGCCGTGCTGCCCAGCCGCCTGAAGCAGGAGCTGTTCGACCTGGCCGACCTGCTGACCGCGCATGTGCCCACGGCCGACTACCCCGAAGCCCTGCAAAAACACGCCGCTTGGGCCGAGGAGATCCTCGCCCGGCACCCGGAGCTGAACGCCGATACGGTCCACCTCATCCTGCAGGACGAGGTCGGCCATGTCTTCGCTGAGGTCCTGACCGATGCCGGTGTCTACAAGCTGGACGAAGCAGGCCGTGCAGGCTTCGTGCGCTTCCTCGAATCCGTAAATTGACCTGTTGTTCCTGAACAAGACCCGTCAGCAGTTTCTGTTGACGGGTCTTGTTGATGGACCATTCCGGCAGCTGTATCAAAGGAGGTTTTTCATGCCCTATACATTAGAAGTTTGTGTTGACAGCACCGCCAGTGCCCTTGCGGCCCAGCGCGGCGGAGCCGACCGGCTGGAGCTCTGCGCCGACCTCATCGTGGGCGGCACCACCCCCAGCCTTGCGCTGGTGCGGCAGGTCAAGGAGACCACCGGCCTGCCCATCCGCGCCCTGCTCCGCCCCCGCTTCGGTGATTTCTGTTACGACCGCTGGGAGCTGGCGCAGATGAAAGAATCTGCCGCCGCACTCGTCGCCGCCGGGGCAGACGGCATCGTCACCGGTGTGCTGACCCCGGACGGTGCGCTGGATGCAGAGGCCCTGCGCCCCATCTACGAGGCCGCCCGCGAAGCCGCCGTCAAAGCGAGCCGCCCCGTTGCGCTCACCCTCCACCGCGCCTTTGACGTCTGCCGCGACCCCTTCGCGGCGCTGGACACGGCCTGCGCTCTGGGGCTTTCCACCATCCTGACCAGCGGCCAGGCCGCCAGCGCCCCCGCCGGGGCACCCCTGCTCCGGCAGCTTGTGGACTGCGCCGCCGGGCGTATCGAGATTTTGGTGGGCGCAGGCGTCTCCCCGGCCAACCTCCCTGCACTGGCCAAACAGACCGGTGCGCACAGCTTCCACCTTTCCGGCAAGCAGGTGCTGGACAGCCGGATGACCTTCCGCCGGGAAGGCGTCCCCATGGGCCTGCCCGGCTTCTCCGAGTTCGAACTGTGGCAGACGAGCGAAGAGACCATCCGGAAGGCGCGCAACGTTCTGGATACGCTCTGACGAAAAAAATCCCGCCAAATGGCGGGATTTTTTTGCTGTATGGAACGGAAACCTCAGACCTTGCGCCGCAGCAGGCTCATGGGGGGCAGTTCCGAAGTGGGGATGGTGTATTTTTCCATCGCATGGGGTGTGGACTCCACCTTCTCCCCTGCCTCGTTCCGGATCCACTCCGGGTTCAGCGGGATGCTGCGGCCGTCCGGGCAGAGCACTTCCAGCGTGTCGCCTAGGCTCCACTTGCCCCGCTGCTGGCAGCTGGCGATGCCGTTCTCCCAGCTGTCCACAGTGCCCACGAACTCCCACTCGCGGATGTAGGTGGCACTGTCGGTGGCCTGCTTGGCCTGCTCGCGGCCAAAGTAGAAGCCCGGCGAATAGTGGCGGTGGCTGGTGCGGGTCAGCTCGGCCAGCACCTCGTCCGGAAGCTCAAAGTTGTCGTTCATCGGGTCGGCCAGATACTGGTCCAGTGCGCGGCGGTAGGCTGCCGTCACGCTGGCAACGTAGTAGAACGTCTTGGCGCGGCCTTCGATCTTCAGACTGTCCACGCCTGCCTTGCAGATGAGGTCCAGGAACGGTGCCGTGCACATGTCGTTGGCGTTCAGGATATAGCTCCCGTCCTCGTTCTCGCCGATCTCATACAGCTGGCCGGGGCGGGTCTCCTCGCTCAGGTAGTATTTCCAGCGGCAGGGCTGGGCGCACTGGCCCCGGTTGGAGTCGCGGCCCGTCAGGTAGTTGGACAGCAGGCACCGGCCCGACACGCTCATGCACATGGCACCGTGGACGAAGGCCTCGATCTCCAGTTCCGGCGGGGTCTTATCCCGGATGGTGGCAATGTCCTGCAAGGTCAGCTCACGGGCCAGCACCACCCGCTTGGCGCCCAGGTTGTAGGCCGCACGGGCAGCGGCCCAGTTGGTGATGCCGGTCTGGGTGGACATGTGGACATCAATGTCCGGCGCGAACTGCTTGCAGGCTTCCAGCACACCCAGGTCTGCCACGATGAAGGCATCCACGCCCGCTGCGGCCGCGCTCCGGATGGCGTCCGGCAGACGGTCGGCCTCTTCGTTGGTGGGCAGGGTGTTCATGGTCAGATAGACCTTGCGGCCGCGGGCATGGGCGTAGATGACGCCCTCGGTCAGCTGTTCCGGCGTGAAGTTGGCCGGGGCTGAGCGCATCCCAAATTCGGGCAGGCTGCAATAGACGGCATCTGCACCGTAGTTGATGGCGTAGCGCAGGCGCTCCAAATCGCCCGCGGGGGACAGAAGTTCCGGGATCTGTAACATAATCATTCTCCTAAACGAGCTTACCCTCTCCCAAAGGGAGAGCCCCTGACCAACCGGTCAACCATTGCGTTTTCCGTCAGCACAAGGGCTTCGCTCTCATTTTTTTGCCGCGATCGAGCGGTTCACATCCGCTGCCTTCTGGCAGTTGGTCTGATGCTCCGCATAGGTGCGGGCATAGTAATACTGGCCGCTGAGGTCGGTCACGAAGAAATAGCAGTCTTGGACTTCCGCATCGGGCTGGGGGGCCAGCGCAGCCCGGATGGCGGCCAGACCGGGGTTCGAGATCGGCCCGGCGGGCAGGCCGGTGCAGGTATAGGTGTCGTAGGCATTGCGGATGTTTTCGGGGATCTTCTCCCAGCCGCCGTACCAGGGGGCCACCCAGTTCCAGAGATAGTTGTTGTCTGCATCGCTCTGGACATAGCTGGACGTGTTGCTTTGCAGCTTTGGGTAGGGCGAGCCTTCTGCCAGACGGTTGCGGAACACCTGGGCCACATTGTTGTCCTGGTCGTTGCCGGCCTCCTCCTGCACGAAGGATGCCAGCGTGATGACCTCCGAAAGGCTCAGGCCCTGCTGGTCCAGCTCCTTGTACATCGCGTCGGTGAACTGCTGGTCAAAATGCGAATAGAACGTTGCAACGTAGTTGTGCACCGTATCATCCGCGAGGAATTCGTAGGTATCCGGGAAGAGATAGCCCTCACATTTCAGGAAACGGTCCGGGGCATCCGTGTCATCGGGGACATACTGCCAGAACGTGTATTCGCTGAAATCGCCGGTGTTGGCCTCTTCGAGAAACTCCTTTGCGGTGCACAGCCCGGCCTGTTCCATCTTCTGCGCGATGGCGATGGCCGTCGTGCCCTCCGGGAAGGTCAGGCGGACGGAATCTGCCTTGGCATAGGCCGAAAGCGCCTCGATGAGCGCATCGTAAGAGCTGCCGGGTTCCAGCGAAAATTCGCCGTACTGAAGCTTCGCCGCCGCGTCTTTGCGGCCGACGTACCAGCGGAACAGCTGCGGAAACCGGATGACGCCCGCTTCCTTTAGCTGCCGGGCAATGGTGCTTACACCGCTGCCCTGCGCGATCTCTACGGTCACGGCGTCCTGCCGGGTGCCGCCGTCGATCTCGCGCTTTGCCAGCAGGAATGCGCCGCCCGCTGCCGCCAGCATGAGCACCAGCAGCACGAGCAGGATCTTCAGCGCACCGCCTTTTTTGCGGGGTCTCGTATGGTTACTTGCCATCTGCATGTTCCTTTCAGTCCAACATCAGCCGCATATAGCTCTCGCTCACATCAAAGGCTTCGCCCTCAAAGCGGATCATTCCATAATCCTGCCGGGTGCCCTCGCCAAGGAAGAGGTTCTGCGCGGCACCCACGGTGATGACGGCCTTTTCCACAATGACCTCTTTTTCGCGGGCCGCTTCCATCAAAATCTCTGCGGCGCGGTCGCCGGTGGCCATCATCTCCACAAAATAAAGGGTGTCCTCCTTGCGGAAATATATTCCGTAGCCGTTGTCGTTCGAGACGATGGTGGCCCCGCGGGAGTACAGATCTCCCAGCACCACGGCCATCTGTTCCGGCGGCAGCTGCACGGTGTCGGGCCAGAATCTCGCCCGCAGCTCACAGAGCTTTTTGGCCGTGACGGTGTCGAACTCGGCCTGGCTCCACAGGTTGCGGTCCACCTCGCGGGGCAGACACCGCAGCGGGAAGGCCCACTGGAAGCCCTTATCCTGCAGCAGCGCCGCCTGCTCATTCCCGCTGGGCACAACGACCACGAACCCGGCCCCTTTCAGTTTCTGCTGGGTGCACAGGTGATCTACCAGGCCCGCCAGGATCAGGCTGCCCTGCCCGGTCAGGCCGTACAGGCAGCAGCCAGGCCGCCCCTGCAGCGAGACCGGCACCGCCATGGCCACGGCCTCGATGTGGTCATTTTCCTCCGCTACATAGACATTCTGCTCCCCGGCAAAGCGCTCGATGGCGTTGGCGAGGAAGGTTTCGTCCTCCCCATGTTCGCGCTGCCACAGCGCCAGGATCTCCGCCCGGTCGGACGGCTGCATCAAACGGTACATAAAAACACCTACCTCCTACGCATGGGTATCCCTGCGCCTGCCCGGCACAGGTCGATTGTGCGTTATTCCGCAAGGGCCGCGTCCACCCGCCGGCGGACCTCCTGCCCGATCTCTTCAATGCTGCGCATCCCGTCCCCGCAGGTGCAGGGCACGGTCTGCCAGCCCAGGTGAGCGGCGCAGAACTCAGCCGCTTTGCGGCTGCGGGCCAGATACTCCACATCCTTTTCGTGGACGTCCTTTTTGCTCTCGTCGCCGTGGTAGCGCTGGGTCATCAGCTTCTGGCTCACGGCAGGGTCCACCTGTAAATAGATCACGCAGTCCGGTGCGGGCAGACCCAGCAGATGGAACTCGTAATCGAACAGCCAGTGCAGAAACTGCTCCCATTCTTCCGGCGGCAGCTTCGAGCACTGGTGCACCGCATTGGAGGTGGTGTACCGGTCGGCGATGAGGATGCCGCCCTCTTCGTAGAATCTCCCCCAGTCGGCTTTGTAGCCCGCATAGCGGTCCACCGCATAAAAGCTCGATGCTGCGTATGCGTTCACGTCGTCGGGTCTCGCGCCGAACTGTCCGGCCAGATACATCCGGACCAGCGCGCTCGAATCGCTGGCATAATTCGGGAAGGTGATCTCCCGCACCAGCCTGCCCTCGGCGGCCAGTGCTGCGGCCAGACGCTTGGCCTGGGTGGCCTTGCCGCTGCCGTCCAGCCCTTCCAGCACGATGAGTTTTCCGTGGCTCATACGGGTTCCCCCTTCAAAGCGGCATACTGCGCCCGCACCTCGGCGGTCTTGCCGCAGCACATCCTGCCCTCCGGGCAGGGGCCGGAAACACACGCCGGGCCAGCCGTGCGGAAGAGATGGGGTGCCACCGGGTAGACCAGCCGCAGCATCTCTTCGGCCAGCGCCCGGATCTCCCACTGGGCGCGGCTGCAGCACCGCAGATGGAAGAAGTTCTGCAGGCTGCGGGCGTTCATGGTAACGACCATCTTGGTCTCGCAGGCATTGGGCAGCACGAAGCGGGCGTCCTCATTGGCCTGCTTGGAAGCCTTGGCACGGGCCTGTTTTTCGGGCATTCCCTCCGCCATCAGGCGGGCAGTATGGCCCTCCTCCAGCTTTTTCACGAGGTCGAGGTAGCGCGCCGCGTCCTCGTTCATGCTGGCGAGAAAGGCTTCCTTCGCTTCGGGGATGGCCTCGATCTCCGGCGGGATGACATAACGGAAGTCGTCCAACCGGACATAGCGCTGGCTCTGCACACTGAACGATGCGATGCGGTGGCGGGTGATCTGGGCCAACAGGGTGCGGCTGACGCCCTCGATGCCAAAGGTGAAGCTGGCATGTTCTATGGGGCTGGCGTGGCCAAGGTCGCTGAGCATGGTCAGGAAGCTGGCCGTCTTCTCCTCGGTCAGGCCGTCCAGCAGGTCGGTGATGTGGGCGTCGGAATAGCAGAGCTTCGCCGCCGCAGCCACCACCTTTTCCGGCTCCGGCGTATGCGCGATCAATCGGACTGTCATCATCTGTCATTCCTCCGTTATTTTTGTCAGCGGCGCAAAGTTTGCCATGGTCTTCTTCACGCCGACTTTTTCAAAGTTGATCTCTACGATCTGGTCGCCTGCGGCAGGCTTGACCTTGAGCACCTTGCCGCGGCCAAACACTTTATGCTCCACGATATCCCCCGGCTCGTAGTGTTTCGGGGTGCTGGCGGCAGGCTTTGCCGCCGGTGCCCCGGTGAACTGCACCGGTTTCGCCGGAGCCTTGGGGGCTGCGGCGCGGCCATAACCGGAGCCAAAACCGCCCGAACGGCTGCGGCTGTCCGCGCTGGCCGACCCGGACGCGCCTCGCCCGGCATAGTCAGACCCAAAGCCCCGGCTACCGCCGTTGTATTCGGCATTCAGGTAGCCGGAACGGCTGCGGCCCCAGCCGGAGGCACCGGAGTAGCCCGACGCGCCGCCCGGCACGGTATCGCTGTAAGCCGAGCCCCAGCCGCCCAGCTGAGAGCGGCGCTCCAGCGCCGGGCTGCGGGTCTCCTCGATGTACTCCGGTTCGATCTCGCGCAAAAAGCGGCTGGGCTCGTTGCGCTGGGTGCGGCCGTAGAGCATCCGAGTCACGCTGTTGGAGATATAAAGATCCTTTTTGGCGCGGGTGATGCCAACATAGGCCAGGCGGCGTTCCTCTTCGAGGTCTGCCTCGGAGTATTTGCTCATCTCGCTGGGGAAGACGCCCTCCTCCATGCCGATGAGGAACACATACGGAAATTCCAACCCCTTGGCCGAGTGGATGGTCATCAGGACCACCTGGTCGCTGCTTTCGTTGTAGCTGTCGATGTCGCTGATGAGGGCGATGTCTTCGAGGTAGCCTTCCAGCGTGGCTTCCTCGCCGTGCTGGTCGCAGTAGTTTTTCACGTTGTTGACCAGCTGGCCCAGGTTCTGCAGCCGGTCGGCGGCGTCCTCGTGGCCCTTGGCGATCTCCTGTTCGAGCATGGCCTTGTACCCGCTCAGCTCAATGACGTCAGACGCGAACTCATCCAGCGTCCGTGTTTCCAGCGACTCCTGCAACTTCTCGTAGATCTGCCAGAATTTCAGGATCGGCATGATGGAGCGGGCCAGCCGCGCGTACTGGTCGGCGTGGCTGATGATCTCCAGCATACTCGTGTTCTCCTGCGCGGCAAGGTCTGCGATGACCTCGATGGTCGTGTTGCCGATCTTCCGCGCCGGCTCGTTGATGATGCGGCGCAGGCGGACGTCATCGCGGGCATTGGCCACGATGGACATATAGGAGTGGATGTCCTTGACCTCTTTGCGGTCGTTGAAGCGCTGGCCGCCCACGATCTTATGCGGGATGCCGGCGCGGGTAAAGTAGCTTTCGATGGGGGCCGACTGCGCGTTCATTCGGTAGAGCACCGCGTGGTCTGCCAGATGCCCGCCCTCTTTGAGGTGCTGACCAATGACATCCGCGATGTGCATGGCCTCATCCTGCTCGTTCTCTGCCGTGTAGACCTGCACCTTGTCGCCCTCGCTGTTCTTCGTCCAGAGGGTCTTGCCTTTGCGCTCGGTGTTGTGCTGGATGACGCAGTTGGCGGCGTTCAGGATATTGGAAGTCGAGCGGTAGTTCTGCTCCAGACGAATGGTCTTTGTGCCGGGATAGATGCGCTCGAAGTTGAGGATGTTCTCGATGGTGGCACCGCGGAACCGGTAGATGCTCTGGTCATCGTCGCCGACGACGCAGATATTCTTTTCCGGCCCGGTGAGCAGGCTGACCAGGCGGAACTGTGCCACGCTGGTGTCCTGGTATTCGTCCACGAGCAGATAGCGGTATTTGTTCTGGTAGAACTGCCGCACCTCCTCGTGCCCGGCCAGCAGCTGAACGGTCTGGTAGATGAGGTCATCGAAATCGAACGCACCGGCGTCCTTCAACTTCTTTTCGTAGGCCGCATAGACCTTGGCCGCCAGCGCCCCTTTCGTATCCCGCGCCGGGGTGCGCAGAGCCTCTTCGGGGCTGACGAGCTGGTCTTTCCAGCGGCTCATCTGGTTGATGGCGCTCTTGACCGGGAAGAATTTGTCGTCGACGCTCAGCTCTTTGTATACGCTCTTCATCACGCGCTGGGCGTCGTCGGTGTCGTAGATGGTAAAGCTGCGGGGGTAGCCGATCTCCTCCGCCCAGCGGCGCAGGATGCGCACACAGGCCGAGTGGAAGGTGGAGGCGAACACCTCGTCGCCCTCTTCGCCGCCCAGCATGTTCCGCAGGCGCTCCTTCAGCTCCCCTGCCGCCTTGTTCGTAAAGGTGATCGCCATCACGTTCCAGCTGCGCACCGCATCCTTGCGGAGCATCCCGTCCAGCCAGGAAGGGGCATCGGTGTTCGTCATGATAGCCATCCGCAGCGCCTTGACGTCGTCCTCGGTCACTTCGCGGGGCACCCACTGGGAGCCGTGCGCCGCACCAAAGCGGATGAGGTTCGCGATGCGGTTGACCAGCACGGTCGTCTTGCCGCTTCCGGCGCCTGCCAAGATCAGCAGCGGGCCGTTGGTGGTAAACACAGCCTCCCGCTGCATCGCGTTCAGGCGGCCGAACTGTTTTTCAATGTAGGTATCGCGCAGCGCGCAAAATTCCTGCCTGAGATCAATTGCCATTGTTTCACCTGTTCTTTAAGCTATTTTCCATGAATCACTAAGGTATAGTATATCACATTTCATCCCTATTGCACAGAGTTTACCGCATAAAAAACCGCCCATCTGCGGCGCAGTGCCGACAGATGGGCGGTTTGGAATCTTCAATTTGCCAAAACAGGGCTTAGCCGAAGATGTTGATCAGAATACCAGCAGCAACGGCGGAACCGATCACGCCAGCGACGTTGGGGCCCATGGCGTGCATCAGCAGGAAGTTGGAGGGGTTCTCGCTCTGGCCGACCTTCTGAGAAACGCGGGCCGCCATCGGAACAGCGGAAACGCCTGCGGAACCGATCAGGGGGTTGACCTGGCCGCCGGTCAGTGCATACATGACCTTGCCGCACAGAACACCGGCTGCGGTGCCGAAGGAGAATGCGATCAGACCCAGCACGATGATGAACAGGGTGCGGGTGTTCAGGAAGGTGTTGGCAGAGGTGGTGCAGCCAACGGACAGCGCCAGGAAGATGGTGATGATGTTCATCAGCTCATTGCCGGCGGTCTTCTGGATACGATCCACGACACCGGACTCCTTCATCAGGTTGCCCAGCATCAGCATACCGACCAGGACAGCGGCATCCGGAACGATCAGGGAAACGATGATGGTGACCATGATGGGGAAGACGATCCTCTCGGTCTTGGTCACAGTGCGCAGCTGCTTCATCACGACGGTACGCTCTTTCTTGGTGGTCAGAGCCTTCATGATGGGCGGCTGAATGACAGGCACCAGCGCCATGTAGCTGTATGCTGCCACGGCGATGCTGCCCAGCAGCTCCGGTGCCAGACGGGAGGTGACGAAGATCGCGGTCGGGCCGTCTGCACCGCCGATGATGGCGATGGCAGCAGACTGCTTCTGGGTGAAGTCCACCAGGCCGGTGGCTGCCAGCAGGCGGGCGCCCATGTAGGTGCCGAAGATGCCGAACTGGGCTGCAGCGCCCAGCAGCAGGCTCTTGGGGTTGGAGATCAGGGGTGCAAAGTCGGTCATGGTGCCGATGCCCAAGAAGATCAGCGGCGGGTAGATGCCCAGCTTGACGCCCATGTAGAGCATATCGGCCAGACCGCCGTTGTTCAGGATCTCGACCCACATCGGGTGCTCCAGACCATCGCCGACGAAATACTGCATGTGGATGATGCCGCTGCCGGGCAGGTTGGCAAGGATCATGCCGAACGCCATGGGCAGCAGGATCAGGGGCTCAAATTCCTTCACAATGGCCAGGTACAGCAAGAAGCAGCCGACGCAAATCATGATTGCGTACAGGTAGCCGCCCGGCTCGCCGAAGCGGGCGAAGCCAGAGCTTTGGAAAATACCGACCAGAGTGCTGATAAACTGTGTCATGTTCTTCCTCCTGTGTTAAAAAGGTGCGGTGGTGTCGTTGACACCGGCCTTGCCCCAGCCATTCTTGCTGCGGCGCACGGCCTTGAGGGTGTATTTTCCGTTGCCCATTGCGTGGATCGCTGCCATAATCGCAGCCACCACATCGCCGGGGATGCCCTCTTCCACCACAGGAGCAGGAGCAGCAGCCTGCTGAACAGGTGCGGCCGGCTTTGCAGCGGGAGCCTTGGGTGCAGCCTTTTCCGCTGCCTTCCTGACATTCATGCCGTCGAAGATCTTGCCCTCCAGCGTGATGATCGCCATCAGCAGGACAAGGATGGCAAACACCAATACGATACCGGTAATGGTGATAACCACATCAGAACCCAGATTCATGTTCTTCCTCCTAGTCATTTATTCTTCTGCGGCCAAAGCGCATGGCTCCGCCCGCAAAAACCGATTTGAAAATATTATACAATATTTTCCGGCCCGATTCAACAACGATGAACAAAAAATATCGCATTTTTTTCCAAACCGTGAAGTACGTCTTTTCGCTCAGCGGCGGCCGATGCGGGGGGTCGCGTCCGTAAAGCCGGTCTCCAGCCGGTCGCGCACGCTCAGGCTCATGGCCGTGCCCAGCGCCACGCAGTTCACAGGGTCGGGCGAGACCTCCACGTTGACCTTGAGTTCCTGGCTCAGGTACTCCGGCAGGCCGTGCAGCTGGGCACCGCCGCCCGTCAGCACCACACCGTTGCGGAAGATATCGCCGGCCAGCTCCGGCGGGGTCTTTTCCAGCACCTGATGGGCCGCCGTGCCGATCTGCTCGCTCAGCATCATGACCGGCTCGTACAGGTCGCTGGTGGAGACGTTCACCCGGATGGGCAGGCCGGTCAGCAGGCTGCGGCCCTTGACCTCCATCGTCTCGTTGAAGTCGGCCTTCTGAGGGCAGCAGGCCACGTTCTTTTTCAGCTGTTCGGCGGTGCGCTGACCGATGGCGATGCTGAACTTGTTGCGCACATGCTTCAAGATCTCGTCATCGTAGTGGTTGCCCGCCACACGAACGCTGGTGGCCTTGACCTTGCCGCCCAGGCTCAGCACTGCGATGTCCGTGGTGCCGCCGCCGATGTCGATGATCATCCGGCCGTCGGGCTGGGTGATGTCAATGCCGGAGCCGAGGGCTGCGGCGATGGGCTCATCAATGAGGTAGACCTGACGCGCACCGGCGGCCATGACCGCCTCGACCACGGCGTCGCTCTCGATGCCGGTGATGGCCGCAGGCACACAGACCGCCACGCGGGGCTTGACCATGTGGGAGCTGTACACCTGATTGACGAACCGGCAGATGAGCTCGCGGGTCATGGTGTGGTCGCTGATGACGCCGTCCTTCAGCGGGAAGATCGCGGAAATATAGTTCGGGGTGCGGCCCACCATGGCCAGCGCCTTGTCGCCAACCTCCAGCACCGAGTTCTTGCGGGTATCCACCGCCACCACGCTGGGCTGATTGAGCACCACGCCGGTGCCCTCCTGCGCGATGATGATGGTCGTGGTACCAAGGTCGATACCGATATCATTCTGTGCCATAATACGAAGATCCTTTCTCTGCTTTCCCTGTTCCTATCTGAATGCCGGGCTCCCCGGCCGGGTAATCAAACACATTATAGTATAACATAACCGTGCGGAAAAGTACACCCGCGTTCTTGCACAAAGCAGCGGTTTCCTGCGTCATTCCTCAAGTTTCTGCTGTTCAGCGGGCAGAGCCTGCTGCAGCAGGGTGCACAGGCCGCTGTACCGCAGGTTCTGGCGCACATTGCCCATCATCCGGTTCACGACGTCCCGCCGCCCGGTCACGATGCAGAGCTTCCGTGCGCGGGTGACGCCGGTGTAGAACAGGTTCCGGTAGCACAGCCGGGGCGGCACCTGCGCCACCGGCAAGATCACCGCCGGGAACTCGCTGCCCTGGCTCTTGTGCACCGTGATGGCGTAGGCGATCTCCAGCTCGTTGAGATTCTCCGCCGGGTAGAGCAGCCGCCGGTCGTCCATCCGGACCACCATCGAGCGCTCCCGCATGTTGATGGACTCCACGATGCCGATGTCGCCGTTGTAGGCACCCACGCCCTGTTCCCCGCCGACCCGCTGCCAGACGATCTCGTAATTGTTGCGTACCTGCATCACTTTATCTCCCACCCGAAAGACGCGGGCCGCGCTCTGCAGCTGGGGTTTGCCCTTCTGCTCCGGGTTGAGCAGGTTCTGCAGCTCCACGTTCAGCGCCTGGGTGCCGGTGGGGCCGAGCTTGGTCGGGCAGAGCACCTGGATATCCCGGACGGGGTCGAAGCCGTAGCTGCGGGGCAGGCGGGTCGTGACGAGGTCGCAGACCAGCTTCTGGGCTGCATCGCCATCCGATTCCAGAAAGAAAAAGTCGTCGGTCTTGCCGCCTTTTTGCAACGGCTCACTGGAAATGATGTGGTGGGCGTTCTCCACGATGAGGCTCCGCTTGGCCTGCCGGAAGATCTCGTTCAGGCAGACGGTGGGCACCCGCTCGGAGCGGATGACCTCGCCCAGGATGTTGCCGGGGCCGACGCTGGGCAGCTGGTCGGCATCGCCCACCATCAGGATGCGGCAGCTGTACCGCAGCGCCGCGATAAGGGCCTGAAACAGCTTGACGTCCACCATGCTCATCTCGTCGAGGATGACGACATCGCACTTGAGCAGGTTCTTGTCGTTGTGGATGAAGCTGACCACGCCGCCGGTGTAGTCCACTTCGAGCAGGCGGTGGATGGTGGAGGCCTTCCGGCCGGTCAGCTCGCTCAGCCGCTTGGCCGCGCGGCCCGTGGGGGCGCAGAGGGCCACCCGCTCGGCCTGATGTTCCAGCAATTGCAGGATGGCGTTCACGGTGGTGGTCTTGCCGGTGCCGGGGCCGCCGGTGAGAACGAGGCAGTTCTCGGTCATTGCCTTGCGGATGGCCTCTTTTTGCAGCGGTGCATAGGCAAAGCCCTGGGTCAGCTCCAATACCTGGATGTTCTTGTCCAGGTCGCGGACGGTCTGCTTCTCCCGCTTGGCCAGCAGGGCCAGCCGGTCGGCGATGTCCTGTTCGGCGGCCAGCAGGTCGGGCAGGTAGATGTAGGGTGTGCCCTCAAACATCCGGACGCTGAGTTCGTCCGTTTCGATGCACTGGTCCAGCGCTTTGGCCAGCTTTTCCGGCGGCTGGTGGATGAAATTGGAGGCCGTTTCCAGCAGCTGCGCACGGGGCAGGCAGGTGTGGCCGTTGCCCGCATTGTGGCGCAGGGTGCGCAGAAGAGCAGCTTCCAGCCGCTGGGTGCAGTCCCCTTCCATGTGATAATACTGGGCGATGCTGTCGGCGTGGCGGAAATCCAGCTGCAGCGGCTCGCCGCAGAGCAGATAGGGGTTGGAAGAGATGGCATTCATGGCGCTGGGGCCGAACACCCGGAATACCTCCATCGCGCGGCGGGGGCTGATCTCAAACTGCGCCAGATAGGCGATGAGCTCCCGCATCCCGAACATCCGCTTGAACTCCTGCTGGATGCGGTCGGCCTTGTCCGCCGAGATGCCGGAGATGGTGGTCAGCTGGGCCGGGTCATTCGCAATGATCTCCAGTGCCTGTGCCCCGAACTTGTCGAGGATCTTCGTGGCCGTGCGGGCCCCGATGTAGGGCAGCGAGCCGCTGGCGAGGAAGGCATAGACGGCTTCCAGATCCTTTGGCATGTCGGTCTCGCACTCCTGCGCGTGGAACTGGCGGCCATAGGTGGCGTGGTTTTCATACTTGCCGCGGCAGACGACGCTCTCGCCTGCATGCAGCTCCCCCACCACGCCGCACACCACCGTGAGGACGCCGCCGCCGGAGATCTCAAAGACGGTGTAGCCGTTGTCCGTATTTTCGTAGATGATGTCTTCGACCGTACCCTCGATCTGTTCCAGTTCCTGCTCCATCGGCTCCACCGCCCTTTCTGTGGCATAATTATAATTAGTATAATATAAAAAGAAGCGTTTTGCAATGCAGTCATCGCAAAACGCTTCTTTTGATTCTTACAGGTTTGCGTGAGGCACCAGCTTTTCCTTTTTCAGGCGGCGGTACACCACGATGTAGGCCGGGATGAGGAAGAAGCAGGCAAAGAACCAGGCCACGGGGTTGGCGATGCAGGCGGCAAAGTACCCCCACAGCGGCACGAACAGGAAGCCCACCAGCGCACGGGCGACCATCTCGGCTACACCGGCGAACATGGCCAGGCTGGAATAGCCCAGCCCCTGGATGGTATAGCGGTAGATGATGAGGACCGCCAGCGGGATGTAGAAGACACTGTTCCAGAAAATGAAGCTCTGGGCGTTGGCCATGATCTCGGTCTGGTCGCTCTCCAAGAAGAGTCCGATGAGGGGCTTATCCGCCACGCGCAGGATGAGGAAGGACACGATGCTGTACACCACGCCGATGCCCAGCGCGGTATTGACGCCCCTGTTCACGCGGTTCAGGTCGTGTGCGCCCATGTTCTGGCTGGCGTAGGTGGTCATGGCCGTGCCGATGCTCTCCAGCGGGACGGAGAGGAACTGCGCTGCCTTGCCGCCGGCCGTCTGTGCTGCCACGATGTCGCTGCCCAGACCATTGACGGCACCCTGCAGCACGACGCTGCCGATGGCCGTGATGCTACACTGCAGGCCCATGGGGATGCCCATGCTGCAGAGCTTGGCGCAGTGCGTCCTGCTGAGTTGCCCTTCTTCTCTGGACCAGCGCAGCTCCCCGTAATGTTTGAGGATATAGAGCAGACTGCCCAGACCGGCCACGGCCTGGCTGAACACGGTGGCGAACGCCGCACCGAAAGCGCCCATCCGGAACACGATGATGCAGAGCAGGTCCAGCCCGATGTTCAGGAAGCTCGCCACCAGCAGGAAGTAGAGCGGACGCTTGCTGTCGCCCAGAGCGCGCATCAGGGCGCTGGTCATATTGTACAGCAGGGTGAACGGGATGCCCACAAAAATGGTGCGGATGTAGACATCCGCCAGGTCGATGATGTTGTCCGGGGTGTTGGTCCAGACCAGGATGGAGCGGGTCATGGCCACCGTGACCACGGTGAGCACCGCCGCAAAGAAGATCGACAGCCAGACAGCGTTGGCGGTGTAACGGCGCATCTCACGGTAGTCCTTTGCGCCGAACGTCCACGAAATGGGGATGGAGAAGCCGCAGGCGATGCCGTTGACGAAGCCCAGCACCAGATAGTTCAGGCCACCCACGCTGCCGACCGCCGCCAGCGCTTCCACACCGACGAACCGGCCCACGATGATGGTATCGGCCAGATTGTAGAACTGCTGAAACAGACTGCCCAGCATCAGCGGGACCGCAAAGGCGAGGATCAGCTTGAGCGGGCTGCCCTGTGTCATATCTTTTGTCATGTCAGTGCCCTCCTTTGGGGGTCATCAAAAGCAACAAAACCGATTTTTTTCCGACAAAAACGCCCTGCCGGAAAAAGGGCAGGACGTTGTGGTTTTCACGAATGTGATTATATCAGATTGCGGTAATTTTTCAAGAGTCTCCTTTTGATAAGCTTCAACAAAGATTCATCATAAAAATTAGTGATTCTGCTCATATCTCAGCGAGTCAGCTGGCGGTAGACCCGGACAGCATCTTCGATATGGTAAGGCTCGGTGCCGTGGTTCCCCTTCGCACCCGCCGTGACGAGAATGTACCGTTTTCCCTTCACCTGTGCGGCACTGGCCAGACAAAGCCCCGCCGCGCTGGTGTAGCCGGTTTTGCCGCCCAGGAACTGCCCCCTCCACAGGGAGACATCGCCCAGCTCTGCCCAGAAAGTGCTCGTCATTGTAAAGCCCTCCGGATGCAGGTCCGTCGCCGGGACGGCATAGCGCCCGGCGCTCAGGATGGCACGGAAGGTCTCATTCTGCATCGCAGCCCGCAGCAGCCGGGCCATATCCCGCACGGTGGAGACATGCTCCGGGTCGTGCAGGCCGGTGGGGTTGCAGAAGTGGGTGGAACGCATCCCCAGCTCTGCCGCCTTTTGGTTCATCAACTCCACAAAGGCTTCCTCCGAACCGCTCACTTCCCGCGCCAGCGCCTCACAGCACTCCGCGCCGGAGGGCAGGAGCGCACCGTATAACAGGTCCCGCACGGTGGCCGTCTCACCGGGCCGAAACCCCGCCATCGATGCGCCCTCGGCCCGCAATTCCGGGAAGATGTCCTCCGGCAGCGTCACCGGCTGTTCCAGGTCTGGGTTTGCCTCAAGGGCCAGAAGAGCCGTCATCACTTTGGTCATCGAGGCCGGGTAGATGCTCACATCCGCCTCTTTTTCTGCCACTGCCTCTCCGCTGTCGGCATCCACCAGAATGGCATACGGGCTGACCAGCCCCTCCAGATGGACCGTCCGGGGCCATATCAGCAACAGCGTCAGCAGAGCCAGCAAGATCAAGAACAGACACCGCCGTGCCCGGCGGTTCCGCACAGAATGCTTCCGTTTCATCGAGTTCCACATCCTTTCACTCCATAAAACGGTCGTCCAAGCGGTTTTCCTGCATGGAGTGCAAAACCGCCCCCGGAAAGGCAACCTCTCCGGGGGCAGATGCGGTCATTCTTTCTTCGGTGCACCAAATTCATACTTCCGTGCCGGAACGATGATTGCAAATGCCATGCTCACCAAATATACCAACCAGATCATCAGGCAAAGTTCTTTTCCAACCATCTTCCCTGCCCATGTGCCAAGCGCAAGCAATAACGGCATTGCCACCGCCGTCACGACCGTCCAAATACGTCCCCATCTTAAAATGACCGGCCAATTCCGGTTGTTAAAATAGACCCCCGGAATATTCATTCGGAAAATCCCTTGTGTAACGTAGTTGATACGGTTTTCATCATAGTAACCCGGAAGCACTTCCTCTGTAAAGAAAAAGTACGCCCCGAAAAGGAATCCAAAACCGCAGCTCATCCACAGCAGCATTTGCATCTTTTCTTCCATCCACCCCAGATTCCAGACCATCAGTGCTTCTACCGCACCCAGCACGTTGCAGGCCAGATACGTCGGCAGATACTTTTTCACCCGTTCCTGTTTCACTTCCGCCGGTTCCGTCGGGAGGGTCAGTGCCTTTTTCACCAGCACTTCCACCTCGCTGGCCGGGATGGCCGCTTCTTCCAGCCGCCGCCCCTCCAACAATTCTGTCGCTGAGACGCCCAGCAGTTCGGCCAGCGGCAGCAGCAGCGAAACGTCCGGCACACTCAGGCCCGTTTCCCTTAATTAAAGATATTGTTGGGTAAAAAAGAAAGGTCAGTCGATTT
>ERZ1106983.448-NODE-448-length-51837-cov-49.247248_pt1 | contig 51837 bp, 43 predicted proteins | sample MGYA00403693_ERZ1106983 | MGnify/ENA primary metagenome ERZ1106983 (study PRJEB35170, sample SAMEA104062420) | human gut metagenome | biome: human gut; feature: human-associated habitat; material: faeces | place: Denmark | collected 2012-07-13 ...
TGCTGTATATTTCAATCGCGGATTAAGGTGCAAGGCTATCGCTGAATAGTTACTATAGAAAGGGGAGTGCTTCATTTGATTCTCCAAATCTTTATCAACGAGACATTGTTCTACGCTTGTAACCACAGAACTGTTGGTAATACCTGGGTGCCCAAGAAGATCAAAAGTAAACATGGAAGAATACTTTGAAAATACGTTTTCTGTTTTAGTGATGAAGAAATCTATTTTGAAATAATTGTTTGGCTTTCCAATAAGGAAGGCATTATTGTAATTCATGACATCAAAATAGAGATCTATCATTCCGTGTCGTGCAAATTCCTTATGATCAACCACAAGAAAGTTTGGGCACTCTGGAAGTTCTTCACCAAGAGCGCCTACTTTTTCTCCAGACTCTTTTCGCATATAATAGTCCATATATGCCATATTCATGTCATAAACTTTCACATCAACGTCTGTAATCTTATAACCACCGAACGAGTTTCTATCTACCTTTAAGCCCTTAATAACGAAATCACCATTAGGAAGTGGATTACCAGTTTGTTCATCAACTGCGCCATGATATAATTTTCTATTTGTTTCCAATCCAAAGTCCAATCTTGTATCTCAAAAATACCATAAGGCTCAATTTTAGCAGCAAGCAAATCATTTGTCTGTGAAGAGTTTCCTTCAGCCATAATGTTAGGATGGTCTGCTGAAAGATGAAAAGTCTGAATATTTGAGAATTGTTCTAAAGATGCCGTTTGAGCGATACGATCATATATGTTATTCTTCAACCTTGTATCTGTGAAAAGAAAATAGAACCGTTTCTTGTTATATTGAAGACCGTTATTGGTCTCTATATAAGGCTCTGAGATAATAAAGATATCGTGCCCTTTTTTCATCCATGTTTTAAAAGCGTCTGCCAAATATGGATTATTAGGATTGGCACCAGCCATTGTGGGATTATAGTATTCGCCATCAGTCAGAAGTGCAGCTTCTGTATTGCCCTTTGCAATTTGTTCTGCTGCAGATTTTAAATCCGCATAATTAACTTCGTGTATATTCAGAAGACGATTATATGTATCTGCTGGAATTTCTTGCTTTATAGAATCTCCTTTTATTGAATAAAAGTTTTTTGTAGCTTCTACAAAAGACGGAACTAACTTTACATAAAGGGCAGAGGTTTTCATGCCTTCGGCGATACAAGTAGAATAATCAACATACAACGCTAATTTACCTTCTTCAAGCATATTTGCAGAATGAAGAAAATTTGCCACATGAAAATCTTTAATATACCTTGTGTCTTCTGGAGTAGGAGTAGTGTCTTTGCATGAATATAACCCACTAACACTAAAAAGATATATTGTCCCAGTTATAAAGTTTAAAATTTTTCTATTCATATTCTATAGTTTTAAATTGTTTTCTCAATAAATGCGCTCGGCACATACGCTGTGCACACTGTCAGAAGTCCGTCGATTACAATGCCTACACGTTGTTGGCTTTGGTAGCGGGCTACTATGCCTGTCACGCCTGCGAACTTACCTTCAGTTATCCGCACCTTTTGGCCCGACTTGAATTTCTCTACTTCTTCTGTCGAAGCAATAATATCATCAGAGTCAGCAGCACAAATTATCTTTAGGCTGTTCATTTGGTTTTCTGGTACGACCAATGGTGTCTTGACAATCTTGTTGCCAACGTGAGTATGTCGATAATAAAAGCGGAGGTAGGGGAGGTTTACGTTGTCGTAAACAAAAGCCTTTAATTCTTCTTCTGTGCCGTATGCAAAGAAGATGTTAGGAATGCGTGATTCTTCTACGGTGATACGCTTGCTGTCAACAAGTTTGACGCTTTTTAATGTAGGGTAGAATGCTACTACATTTTTGCTCAGGAGATAGTCGTATGCTTTCTTTTCTCTGCCGTATGTGGTACGGAGAGCGTACCAATGGGGAGTGTCTTTTGTGTCTTTATTAGTGTCAACTGATGTTTTCGACAAGACATTATTGGTGGACACCCCTGTTTGTAAGTTCGTTGCCGTTGCGGGCTTTTGAACTTCGGGGAGAGCGTTGGTGGTAAGATCAACGCTGGGAGGTGCCTGCTTGTCGCCTCCTGTGCTTTTTACATCGGATGTGGCGCAGTATAATTCCATATCTTGATGGTATCCTTGTCAAAGACTTGACTTGATACAATGACACAAAAAAAGCGTGAGATCGTCCTGTTGTCCGTCCCACACATCGAGGCTCTAGCATTGCCTATCTAAGTTGAACAGACAACGTCAGAGCCCACGCCGATATGATATACGCCACCGCAAAGAGACCTAAGTAAACAAACACACTGCGTCCGTAAGGGTGCAATCTGTGCTTACAAGGTCTCCACGGGATAGATGTAATCACACCCGGGACATCTACCGTTGGCTACGTTCAAGACTTAGATTTCGGAATTTGCTAGATTCGATGTGTCTCAAACTTAGCGTTGAGTAAACGCCTTCAATATGTCTGGACTACCTCCCACCCAAGCCCACTTTGTGTAGAGGCCTCTTGCGACTTTCCACACTCTGAACGGCGTGAGCTGTCTCGTCGTGTAGTAGGCAAGAACTCGTCTTGCAATTACATTCCGGACGAGATATGGTTGTCCAATTACAAAGGTACGACTATTTTTTTTAATGGCAAACAAATATTAGAAAAAGTTCACGTTTATCCTCGCTTTTTTGAAAAAGTCATTGTCATGATTCCACTATGTGCCCAGTTTTTCTCTTGCATGATAGCTTGCTATTTCGCAAAATGGCTTTGTCTTTTATGTATACTTCAAGCAAGGTGCTTTCCCTAGTTGCGTATGCTTTGCTTTTGCCATCAAGGAAATAAAACGAAGATTTTTCGTTCACCAGTTGCGAAGGTGCGTGACAGACCACGCTTACGACTCAATTACTATTATGTTAAAAAGACATTTTCCCCAAAACGTTGAATGATGTCGGATTTGACTTGAGTCTGTACGCTCTGCATCACTTTTTCCAGCACAAGTATCTGGTGGGGCAATGGTATCAGACTACTTTCGTAAGGGGTAAGCAGTCGTTTCTGCGCCATCTCCTCTTTTATTCTGGCCGCGATAGAGACGTAGCGCACATATGCCATGCCCGAACCGACGGTGTTTACATCATCCTCCACCAAGTCCGTGCGCAGCACCTGCATGAAGGTGTTGTCTTCCAGCACATGCACCCACAGCGTTTCCTTGCCGAACAAGGTCTTGCTGCCTATTATTTCCACACTTTTGCCTTTATATCTCATTTGCCTTCTGTTCTTATGTTCTCCGTTTCTATCGTCAACACTTCATGTTAAAGAAATCGGAATTTCTTAACACGTTATTCGGGTCATGTTAAGGAATTGGCGATTTTTCAACATGAACAGATTCAACACCATCTGCATGATCAGCCTCTTGTTGTTCACCTTGTTGTTTGTCAGTTCTTTTATATTTTTGTGCAGGATAATTGGAAATAGGAAATAGTCGCTTCAAAAGTCCATTGTCCACCATCTTGTTAATGATACTATTATTAAGATACTTAGCACTCCTTTGAACCTTATGTGCTATTTCTTCTAATGATATCCATTCGCTCGCGCATTCAACTATCATGTTAAACAGTTCATTCCGGCTGCATCTCTTTTTCAGTCTCTTTTTACAGTCCGAGGTCTCCACATTAGAACTTGAGCTTTCCACATTAGCATTCGAGCTTTCCACATTCGAGCCGGAGCTTTCCACATTAGCACTGTTGTTAGTAAGGTTTTCTCCTTTGTTCAGCTGATAAGTAGAGCCTCGTCCGATTCCGTCAGAAACGAGAAATCCTTCAGCACACAAGTCCTTCAGCATCTTTGAAATGTCGTACTTATGCATGTTGAGTGAAAATCTCAGACGTTCATTTGACACAACATCCTCTATCAGAACAAAGGCTAATTGCTTTGACACCAACAGATAACCGGGATTTGAAAACACAAGTTTACTCTTGCTCCGTTTTTCTTCTGGTAACTTCAAGAAAATGCGTATCTTCTATGAGCAATGGCAATGCCTTTCAATTGGTTCGCCAATGGCGAACCAATTACAACAGTTTGAAAATAAAATAGAAGATTTCGTGGGCATAAGTTTTACTCATTATATGGAAATATTGCATATAACTGCCACTTTAGATGAGCGCATCTACTATATACATCAAGTGAACTTGCATCATTGGAACAAGTACGTATTACGGGAATATTTATCAGATGACTTGCATCACCACCAGGGCAATATGCCTAACAATTTTCCGAAAGCGATACTAGGTATCAAGCAATCAAGGAGCAAGGCTATAATGTTCTCGCAAGTTCAACATAGAACTGTAGTAGCTTGACCCAAGTTTAACCCCAATCGGTCGTTTTCTAATGACCGATTGGGGTTAAAAGTGGCCTAAAAAACGGAGTGTTGCCGTTCACCAGTGCGAAGGTGTGTGACAGGCCACGCTTACGATTCAATTACTATTATGTTTAAAAGACGTTTTCCCCAAAGCGTTGAATGATGTCGGATTTGACTTGAGGGGAAAGGGAATCACATTCCTCAAATGCGCAGTCCCCAATACTTGTTACAGAATCAGGAATTTTGATGCTTTTGAGGGATTTACAATTGTAAAAAGCATGATTCGCGATGGTTGTCACAGAGTCTGGAATGTTGATACTTGTTAGGGAATTACAATTGAAGTATCTATTATTAGTTGATTATCAGTATTATACGCTCTAAACGGTAGAAAAGTGACTGTGTGGATTCTATATAGATACGAAATGGCTAAAATTTAACGTATTTAACTTTCAGTTACATCAAAATTACATAGATATGGATTTGATGGGGTTGTTTGAACCTACCCCATAATATGATAACGGAAACAAAGAAGACCATGTAAGAGAATGAATGATAGTAGCCATTCCACATGTTATTACCTCCATAATGGTTCCGTTTCCCATCCCTGCGGAAAGCCGAGAGCTTTTAAGTCAATTTCAGGAAATCGAATGAACAACCATGTTAGTTTGGATTGCATATCATTATTGGGGGATATAACATTAAGAAAGTACTTGATGATGCAAAGATCAAAGTAAGCACGCATGGAATCTGTTGGCTGCGTTATCCATTCTCCTGCGGGACTATTGGGAATTGCTGGCTGAATAGCATTCTGCTTGTTACATACTCTTGAATGATGCCCACAGGCATTTCGAGTAACAGCAATAACCGTGAGCCATGACTCAAACACATTGATAGGCAACCCAAAACGTTTGGCAATACGCTTGCGTATGCGATTTTGTTTAATGTTGCGATAAATGGCATTGACGTTTCCAATAGTAAGCAGTTCTCCTAAAATCCACGATGGTGGGTAAGGCTCTGAGTAGGTTCGTTTGAAATGGAGAATGAACTCCTCCTTGGATTTGCTGTATTCCTTGGATATAGCTCGCATTGTTTCATTAAACCTGGAACTATCCAAGAAGTAAGAAGAGTCAGTAAGCCAGAAAGGATTGTCTGTCATATCTGCTGTTATTTGCATCACCGCACGTCTGATAGCAATTTCAATCTTTTCTATTTCATTGAACATGAGTCGTCTCAGTTTCTTGTCAAAGCGATAAAGCATCATCACCTTTTTGAATGTAGAACCTTCCTTATACAAATGTGCTGTTTTGGGCATCTTCAACAAAGGATACATATAAGCAGACAATCTGTAATAACCAATGTTGTCAAGGTATTGTATGGCTTTGTTTCTATCACAAATTTGTAAACCTCGAGATTCAAGCAAATTAACGAGATTTTCAGAAGATTCAAACCGTTTTGTAAAGGGAATAAGATTCGCCATATTCAAAAGTGTATAAACAAAAAACGCCTCGCACGATTTGAGCATTGTTAAGAGGCTTGGCGAGGACTGACGACGCAAAGATACGAATAATCATTGATAATACAAACTTTTTTGCGAGAAAAATTACGCAAAAGTGGAATTCTTTGACATATTTATATTTAATAATGTTAAATCAGACCTTAAAGCCATACTTTGCCAGCCAAACAAAGTGGTTTTCAAGGTAAAAGTATTACCTTTGTAACGTCTATACCCATACCGAAAGCCCCGATGGGCAGAGGTTGGGCAGACATACATATGGTAAAAGGCGTTTTTGTACGCTTTGGTTTTGACGATCGATGAACTTCGCAAATTCAACTGTAAGTCAAAAACAAAGCAATGCAGAACGCCTCATGAGGTGTATTATATACAGCCCTCATTGGCTTCGGACAATTCTATTGTTTGTTGTCAAGAGTGCTTTCTATATACTTACACTGGCGTGGGGCTTTCGGCGTTGCTCGTTTCGACTTACAGGGCAATGCGAAGGCCTATCGATCGTGGAACGAGTGACAGAACCGGCTCCGCGCTTTTTCGTATGTATTAGTGAGTGGATTTCGTCAACAAGGGAGTCGGTTGGCTTTATTGTTTACGGAATTAGAATGAATATACTACAAAACAATCCATATCGTCTGTTAGGAGTCTATTCGAACTCTCCTACAAAGGAAAGACTGGCTAATCACAATCGCATGAAAGCGTTTTTGAAGGTAGGCAAGTCCGTTTCTTTTCCTTTAGATGTGCCACAATATCTTTCATCCATTAATCGTACGGAAGCTTCAGCGGCAGACGCCGAAGCCAAACTTACCTTGCCCAAAGACCAAATTTTGCATGCTCAATTTTGGTTTATAAAAACGACTCCATTAGATGAAGTGGCTTTTAATCATCTTTTCGCAGGAGAAATAGATAAAGCTGAGGAAATATGGCAAAAAAGAGAATGTTTATCGGCTTTACAGAATCGTATCGTGTGTGCTTTAATCCGCAATAGATACGACTCTGCCATAAAGTGTGCCGAAGTTCTGTATGGGAATACACAATACCTTAACCAATTTGTATCTACAATAATTGGAACTGGTGGAAATTTTGACGTATCAAACTTGGCTTTTTCATTTCTTGATATACTTTGTGATGAAATAGGCGCAAGCAAACTTTTGCCTTTCATTGCCAATAGCTCATGGAAAGAATATATAGGAGAAAAAGCTGTTAAGCCTCTTATTGATAGCATACAAGAGGCAATCAACATTGCTCAAAAAACCAAAGGAAAAGGTTCAAACGCAAGGCTAAATGCAGGAGAGACATTAAGGAGAAATACAAGGAATGCCATCTTGCAATTAAAAGGTTTTCTCTCCACGAAAGATTTGCAATACCAAATGATTGCAGACAAGTTGGGACTTGAAATTCTGCAATGCGGAATTGACTACTTTAATGATTCTGAAGAGCCTGATGCTGCGCACAAAGCCATGAGCCTGCAGAAATATGCAAAAAGCATTGCTGTAGGACAAATGGCTAAAGATAGATGTAAAGAGAATGTTGATATTCTTCAAAGGATTATTGACAATTTACCACCATCTGAAGTTTTTATGGAAGATAGAGCTATTCATGAGGAATTGCGTAAATACTGCTTGTTACCAGATAAAATCTGCCATGCTGTTACGTTGTTAAATAATACGAAACCGCATATTCAGTCTATAAAGCGCAAACTTGGCGTATCTAATTCCTATTATCTTAAAATTTCAACACAAGTAGTAGGAAATGCATTAAGCAATATCATTGCAGAGGTTAATGAAGCACAATCTATATTTAGTGCTGATAAAGATGATCCAAACGCAACTTTGGCGGCAATACTTGGAATAACCCATGTAAAATCTGTATTGGAAGAAGCTTGGAAAGCCACAAAAATAATGGATGGCTTTGACATGGAATCCGAATATAAGAATGGCAGATATAATGAAAATCGTTCTATATTAAAAGGATTATGTGACCAATTAGGGGTATCTACATCTGCGTACACATCAAGTTCATCATCCTCACGACCAACTCAGAGGAAACCTACTTCTACAGCACGCTCCAGTGCCTCAACAACAAATAGAGCATCTGCGAATAGACAGACAACATCAACAAACAGTTATAGTTCGTCAAGTTCTAATTCTTCTTCCAATAATGGTTGTTTGATTGCTTTTATTGTATGGATAGTTCTTGGCTGTATTGCTGGTGCTATTTGTGTTGCAAACGACGGAGACTTTGCTGCGGGATTCTGCATAGCCGGTGTATTAGTATTAATAGGGTGTGGACTGTTTAATCAATGATAATATGAAGAAGATATTTACAATTTTGATACTGGCAGTTATAGGTTGTCAGTTCGCTAATGCCAAGTCGGTAAACGATAATACTGACAAGATTAAAGCTTTGGAAGAAAAGTGTTATGTTTTGCAGAACAAGCAAGTAAAAGCAGATAATAATTTGCGAAATCTTATTGAGAACCAGCATGTTGCAGAACGCGAAATACAAACACTAGTAAAGAAGAACGATGCACAACGTTTGGCTATTGACAGTTTGCAAGATAAGTGCAAATCTTTAGAAGAAGCACAATCTACAGACAGAGAAAATATAAATGGAAAGATTGACGCTACAGATAATAATGTTCGTACCAACCAAGATCAACTTCAATCTCGTACTTTGTATGGAGTCATTGTCGTAATAGTTGTTCTTGTTATTATAGTAGGTGTAGCATGTTGGTTAACGAAGCGTATTAAATCGGGGACATCAACTATAGGTGATGTTCGTAGAGCACAAGAGGCATTGCAAGCTGCCCAAACTAAAATGCAAGAAGAATCGGTAAAGTTAGACAATCAGCTTCTTGCTATTGTACAAAAGCAACTTGATGCATCATCTGCAAGTAAGATAACTGGAGAACCAGACCATTCACTTGTTGTTAAACTTGCAGATGAAATAGCAAGAATCGAGACAAACCTTTCGAAGATGGATAAATCTGTAAGGGGCTACAAGCAGCTTGTTCAAGCAAAGGACCGTATGATAAACAATGTGCGTGCTAATGGATACGAAATTATAAGTTTGCTCGGACAGGAATATAACGATGGTATGCAATTCCAAACAAGATTCGTTCCAGACGAAAGTTTACCTGAAGGCAAGCGTATAATCACGGGAATGATAAAAATGCAGGTTAATTATAATGGCAAGATGATACAACCTGCAGAAATCGTAGTAAGTCAAAATATTTAAATACAATAATTATGGCAAGAATCAAAATAGACTATGGCATAGACCTTGGTACGACAAACTCGGCTATTGCCAGAATGGAGAACGGTGAGTCTGTTATTAAACAGACCAAAAACCTTATGGACACATTGCCTTCTTGTGTTTATTTCTCAAAGAATAAAAAGGGGGAACGTGCCTTGCGTATTGGCATGAAAGCAAAGGATTCTGTGTATTCTGATGCTATTACAGCTTTGAGCAAGAATGAGCCTCCAAAGGAGTGTGGCTATTTGGAATTCAAGCGTGAAATGGGCTCAGATAAGAAATATTCCAATGAGAATATGCCCAAGGAAAGCTATTCCCCAGAAGAACTTTCTGCAGAGGTCTTGAAAGAACTGAAAAGCCTTATCAATGATGAAACGGTCAATTCGGTGGTTATTACAGTGCCAGCCATGTTTACCGCAATACAAAAAGATGCCACAATGAAGGCTGCACGTATTGCAGGCTTCAAGCAGTGTGAATTGTTACAGGAGCCTATAGCTGCTTGTATGGCATATGGTTTGTCAAGTGAGAAGAAAGATGGCAAATGGTTGGTTTTTGACTTTGGAGGTGGAACTTTTGATGCGGCTTTGGTTAAGGTCGAAGATGGCATTTTGACTGTGTTCGATACTGAAGGTGACAACTACCTTGGTGGCAAGAATCTTGATGAAGCTGTTGTCAACAAAATTCTTATGCCAAGTTTGAAAGAAGACTATGTCCTTTCTTCATATGAGACAACAGAATGGAAAAAGAAAGCTTTAATAGATGCTCTTAAAGGACCAGCGGAGGAAATGAGAATAGCATTATCATTTGCAGATAGTGCTGACTATTCTACTTATGACCGCAATCTTAATTTGGGGCAAGATGATAATGGGGAGGAGATTGATCTCGAAATAACCATTACCAAAGATCAACTTATAGACGCTATTGGCGAACAATACCAAAAAGCTGTCAATATTTGTAAGAATCTTTTAGAACGAAATGGGCTTACTGGAAAAGACTTGTCTTCGCTCATACTTGTTGGCGGTCCAACCTATTCACCGATCATTCGTGATATGTTGAAAAAAGAGGTTACGCAAAATGTTGATACCAGTATTAACCCAATGACCGCAGTTGCACGTGGAGCAGCTCTTTATGCTTCCACCATTGATGCAAATATCAATGAGGCAGAAATTAAAAAGGAAGCAAAGGCGGATATTGTGTTTCTGCAAGTTGGTTATGAATCCACATCTGTCGAATCATCAGAATGGGTCAGCATCAGCATCGATAAGGAAAAGACTGGAAACAATTGCCCAAGCGAGTTGTTTGTCGAATTACAACGTGCAGATGGTGCATGGAGAAGTGACCGAACTTCTGTAGATACAAATGGCAATGTTATTGAGGCATTCTTGCTTGAGGCTAAGCCAAACACATTTAAAGTAAAGGCTTATAATCAGCAAGGCAATTCTGTGGAGGTTTTCCCTCCAGAGTTTACCATTATCCAAGGTGTAAAAGTAGGTGCCGCCCCTCTTCCTTATAATATAGGTATAGCAGTTTATAATGACATCAAGAAGCGTGGTGTATTCTTACCAGCCAGAGGATTGGAAAAGAACAAGCCTCTGCCTGCCGTAGGTGTTGTGCCTGATAGGAAAACAACACAGGCATTGCGCCCTGGAGTTTCTACTGACGTGTTGTCTATACCTGTTTATCAAGTATCAGGCTTAGAAGCCGAAGGAAAAACAGCTGCATTAAATACGCAAATATCTAATGTAGTTGTTACTGGTGATGACGTTGAACAGCTCATCCCAGAGAATTCCAATGTGGAAATCACTCTGCATGTTGATTCCTCAGAAATGATGACAATGGAGGTGTATTTCCCATCTGTAGATTTCACGGTAAAAAAAGAACTTGATTTAAGCAAACGGGAGTCTTCTGAGGATGCTATTTCGTGGGTAAACAAAGAATTGGGTTCTGCTCAAAGAAGTATAGAGGCTTTGCTTTCTTCTGGTATCTCTGTCGAAGAGTTGAATAAAGAACTTGATGCCGTAAAAGAATTAGCTTCAAGTGGTAACGACCCTATGCGTACTCAATCAAATTTAAAGGAAGTTCTACGAAAAATAGAGGAACTTGACGATAGTACAGAATGGCAACGTGTAGAAAGAGAACTCCGAGAAGAATTTGACAGACTGGAGAAAGCACAAAACGACTTAGGTAATGACAAGTCTGCTCAATTGGTCAATCAAATCCGTGGGCAAGTAGATAATGTCATTCGAGTGAAAGATGCTAAACTTGGACGTGAAATCCTTGATCAAATCAGCAGTTTGTTTGTTCACTTAACTTTGGTATATCAGTGTATGGGACTTATTCGTGATTGCCATAATCGTTTTGGAACAATTCGTTGGAAAGACGCGTCACGAGCTCGCCAACTTATCAACAAAGGTTTGGAAGAGATTAACAATCAGCCGTCTGTTGACAAACTTCACCCGATAGCATGTGGTCTTATTGATCTTATGCCGAATGAAGAAGCAGTCAATGCTGGTGGTTTATTGAAATAGTAAATATAATTTTCATGCATTTCAAGAAGAACGATAAAATAGGTACATACACTGTAGCGTTTCCGCATAAGCAAGGGGCTTATGCGGAAACCTATCGTGTAAAAGACACAAGTGGCAAGACTCGCTTCTTGAAACTCATCAACTATTCAAAACTCAATCGTAACCAGATTGATGATAATGGTCGAGTGATAGAGGTTGAGATTGCCAAACAGTTGCACCATCATAATCTTTGTCAGTATGTAGACTCTGACAATATGATGATGAACGGAAGTCAATATGCTTGGTTCGTCACCGAATTTGTAAGCGGAGAAACTTTGTCGCAGAGAATTATCCGTGATGATGAAATTAGCGTTTATGAGATAAAAACAATAGCAAAGGCGGTATTGTCTGCATTGTCGTTTCTGCATTCACAGCCAATTCCTGTTATTCATAACGAGGTGACGATACAAAACGTTTTCCTTAATCTCGTTGGAGAATTACAGGATTTGAAACTTATAGATTTTGGATATGCAAGATTCTTGAACCAGTCACCAGTTAAGCCAAACTTGGATGAATTAAATCCATTCTATCTTGCGCCAGAACGTTTTTCTGGAGTATGTTCTGTTCAGACAGACCTCTATTCTGTTGGAGCGATGATGTACCATCTCCTTTATGGAGAGTTGCCTTGGTTTTTAGATGTTTCAAGTAAGCGTGGGCAAGATGTTATTGATTCCATCTTGGCAGAACGAGACAAAGAACTTGCACTCACAAAAGAGGACAAGTATGAACTTGACGACCAACTGCTGAATGTGATAGCAAAATCTCTAAGCTATGATAGCGAAGATAGATTTCAAAGTGCAGATGAGTTTATAAAGGCTATTGATGGAGAAGTAAAGATAGAACGTCAATCTACGAAACGTAAGATTTTATCGCAACAACAATCCGACAATACGCCAGCATCTTACGCTATAAAAAAGAAAGGTGAAGGCTTTGCAGCAGTTGCCGGAATGGAAGAGTTGAAGCAACAAATGCGTGAAGAAGTTATCGAACCTCTCCACAATCCAGAAGAATACCATCGTTATGGTGTAACTATTCCAAATGGGATGTTGCTGTATGGTCCTCCTGGTTGTGGAAAGACATTTTTTGCGAAACATTTTGCAGAAGAGGTCGGATTCAACTTTATGTGCATCACGCCAGCTACTCTAAAGAGCCGTTATGTTAATGCTACACAAGAGAATATTGCCAAGATGTTTAAAGAGGCTGAGGAGAACGCACCAACCGTGATTTTCATTGACGAGATGAATGAACTTGTCCCTAATCGAGATGATGGGAACGTGCATGAAATGTCAAGAAGTGCAGTGAATGAGATGTTGGCTCAAATGGATAGAACTGGAGAAAAAGGCATATTCATTATTGGGGCAACCAACTATCCAAACATGATTGACCCTGCGATTTTGCGTGCGGGACGTTTGGATAAAAAGTATTACATTGGTGTGCCAGACATAGAAGCTCGAATGGCATTGTTCAGGTTGTACTTGAACAAACGCCCTTACGATTTTGGGTTAGACTATCATCAATTAGCTGATATGACCCAAGGTTATGTATCAGCTGATATACAACTGATTGTTAATGATGCGTCACGAAATGCACTTCGCCAACATAGCAAAATAACAATGGAGCTACTGAAAGTTGCAATTACAAACACTGCTCCTTCACTTAGCAACAATGAATTACGCAAATACGAGCGCATTCGAGCTATGATGAATGGCGAAGAAATGAAGAAGTCCGATGATAGACCTCGTATAGGTTTTAACGTTTAAATAATTACTGTTATGACAAAAGAAGAATTATACTTGAAAACCATTTTCTGTTGCATCGCTTGTGATGGAGATATTGCTACAGAGGAAGTAGATATGGTTAAAGATTTGTGCGCAAAAGACAACATCTTCCACGATGTTGATTCAGAGAAGTACCTCAACTCATGGATTACAGAAATCAATGAGCAAGGTGGAATGTTCTTGCAATCTTATCTTAAAGAACTAAATTCTGTAGATTTGAATGAAACAGAACAGTTACTAATAGTGTCACTTGCCATCAAAGCAATTGAAGCAGACAACCGCATAGAATATACCGAAGTAAAATTCTTCAAAAAGATACGTTCAAGACTTACTATAAGTGACGAGGCAATATTGGCTGAACATCCTAACAAAGAGGATTTTCTCTTACCTGATATTAACATAACTGAGATTCCTCAATGGGATGATAGTACACATTTTTCGCAAATATCTATTCCTGTCCAAAGCAACTAAACGATAATGACTATGTGGAATCCTTTTAAGAAAAAAGACCCATTAGAGGGACAAAGGGCTAACTATGCTTTAGCATTTGACATTGTTCCAAAAGTTCTGAATGCATTCAACACTGGAAATATACCATTGACAGAATTGGAAAACGTCTCAACTTTCATGAACTTTGCCGATGACAGCAAGAATATCATAAAATGGAAAAAGATGACGATTTCTGGTACTGATTTCAAAAGCTATCAAGATAAGCATATGATAATAATTCGGTTCCCAGAGCCGTTTACCTTATCAAGTGCAAAGGCTGGAATAATTGTTGTTGATAAAAAATATCATCAAACAAGATACTTTACACTGGAAGCTTCTTTTGGTGGGTGTATGATAGTTGAAATCTCAGGACAGAAGCGCAACAATACAGGTGTTACTGTTGCAGATAAAGAAGACCTTACAGAATTTGCATCTATCGTTTTCAGTTTAGCCATAAAGCAAGACAATAATAATTTTGCATCAACAGAACCTGTCACAAATAAGCCAGAACAAGCTGGTGCTGGTGAAAGAGTCATAGCATTATCGCTTAATACTCTAATAGAACAAATGTCAGCAAGATACTCTGAATGGAAAGGTCTGTTTACAGTAACTCCTATGGCTGACCATGTTTTGGTTAAATGCCATAAAGGGTTTGATGATACAAATACTCGCAAAGCTATACCATGTTTATGGAGAAGAAAATCCTTTGTTGATAATTGCAAAATGTTTGATGTCAAAAGAATCGTATTTTTAGACTCTGTGAATCATACTTTTGACGAATTAAAGCCAATGGAAATAGATATATCTACACTTCCTTGATTAGAGTATAAGAACTTGCTTTGTCAAATTTCAAACAAAGTAAGTTCTTATACTTATTATCCAAATCTATAGCGACAAGCCTCTTGGCTTTTTTCTTAGAACCGCACCCAATCCCACTTTTTGTGTTCCGTCCCAATTCGTAAGTTGGTCAGCGCAGCCATTGGAGCCACCAAGCGAAACGTATGTGTCTGCACTACATGACATGTGGTCAACAAAAGCGAGAAAGTTGTCAATGGCTTTGTCTGTGAATTGAACTTCATTCGTGGCGAAGAGTTTTGTCCAATTAGTGACACATTCTTGCTTGAAGTCTGTAAAACCTTTCCACGACATACCAGATAAGAAACTTTTTGCTGCCGATTCTATACTGGCTTTAGAGTCCAATTCAATATTATGCTTTACAGCAGATGCCATAATGCCATAGTATATGGAAGCCGATTCTTTCTCGTTGAAGTTGACTCTGTCTGTTTTTGCAAAGGATGATAAAGCTTCATGCCCCTCATGTATGAACTTGTCAAGCACTCCTATGTATCTATTTTGCCGAGCCATGCTTTCACGTTTGGCTTCGGCTTCTTGCCGAGCCTTTTCTTTTGTTTCTTTCTCCTTACGTGCTTCCACTCGTCTCCATGCGTCTGTCATTTCTGGCTCTTGCCAAATGGCATTCCAACGAGCCTTCAAATCATTGTACATTTCCATAAGTGTAGTATTATAACTTTTGGCACTGGCGAGTTCTTCCTTCGCACAGACAAGTTGAGTAGCCACTCGCTCCACAGCCTTCTCGTCAAGTTGAGAGATGTGTTGTTTGACTTTGTTGTTTTCTGCCTTTAGCGCATCATTCTCGGCACGAAGCGACTTGTTCTCCTCTATCTGCTTATTGAGGTTCTGCATATAGTAAGTGTACGTCTTGTTGACAGACTTGCGTACACCTTCATTCTGCTTGTCACGTTCTGCATTAATGGCTGCTACAAGAGCTTTGATAGCATCATTGATGTTTGTTGTCCGCTCCTCACGCCACGCCTTTTGCCCGATAATAGTAGGAATTGGGATGGCAAGTTCTTTCTTTACGGCATTCATCGCTTCTTGAACTGGAGCCTTGATGTTGAGTAAAGGAATGGTCAGCTCCTTCTTGTCGATTGTGGCAAGCACTGCATATTTCTCCACTTTGTCAAGAGCGACTTTCGCCTGACGTTCAGCTTCAAGCACCACCTTGTTCTTATGCTTGCGTCCTCGCTTCTCTTCCTCTGAAAGTTCATCATAGGAGAAGCCTCTTGCCAAACCATACTTACGCCCTACCTTGTTGTAATAGTCAGTATGCAGTTGGGAAAGGTATTGTGATTTGTCCTTTGCTCGCTCTCCCCACACTTTGGCATAAGAGACCCTTTCAACAACACCCTTTGCCGCTTCCGATTTTGTGTAGTTGTCACGTTCTTCTTTTGGAAGTGCTCTCCATTCTTTGGTTGTAAGAACATTTTCTGGATTATCCTTGTGAATGTACTTGCTTCCGATGCGCCCACGTTTCCTTACTTGTTCAACAGGCACGGTCTGCACATGGGCATGGATGCTTGTCTCGTCACAATGCACATCAAAGCTGATGACATTCTCTTCTCCCCATTTCTCACATGCAAAGCGGTAGGTGTCCAATGCCCAGTCATAGATGCCTTTTTGTAATGTCACATTGCTGTGGTCAGCATTTGGATCTGATGTATTGAGTTTCTGTTCACCAAAGGCAAGCCTGTTAAGCACATCATGGTCACCACTGAAGATGATGCCGACAGTGCAGTTCGGACTGTTCCTTGAAACTTGGTCGGGACGCTTGGCATCCATATACGGCTTGAAGCCAAGTTCATCAAGTCTATGCTGCAAGCGTTCATGCAACGGCACCGACTGGGAACCAAGAGGCACTATCTTTCCATCCTTGACTATCTCAAAGTTGAGTCTCTTGCGTGAATAGTTATAATGGTTGTTCTTGTCTATGTCCGCGTTTTTGAGTTGGTAACGCTTCTCGTCCCAACCTCTGCGTTCCGCCTCGTTGCCCACTTGGGACGAGAACGATTTCTTGTCTGTGCCTACATGGATGGCGGCACGTGGTATGTTTCTTTCCATAAGAATCTTGTTTGAGTTTGTAACGTAGTTCTTGTATAATTGGAGACAGGTCTCGGGCAGAGCCTGAGCATAATAGAAGGACTTTTTAAGTGAACAGCGTCAGCAGGTGAATCTAAAAGTCCCTATTATGTTTAGGACTTTTGTGAAAGTCCGTCACGCAAGCGTGCCCGCAGATCCTTACCCACTCTGCTATGACTCTTCCACCAGCACCAACCCAAGACTGTCTATCAGATGTTGGAGTGGCGGATGTTGCTTTATCAGCCTTTGTAGCGCCATCTGTGGCGTTTCCGTCATCAGCAGGAAGTCGGCAATGTCAAGACCATTGGTCTTTTGTTCATCGGTGGCATTGTCTTCCAAGATGTTGCTGACAAGAACTTGCTTGCATATTGATTGCAGCAACGGAAGTTTGCTTTTCCACTTATCCGTTGCCCCAAGGTCTGGAACCAAAACAACCTCCCGACCGCTTAGGACTTCGACAGCATCTTTATTGAAACATCCGTTCATGCCTCCAGTAGCCAACCACACGAAATCAGACATGAAGTGTGTGGCAATGATGGCTGTCTTTTCACTCTCCACTATGGCTATAGTCTTGGTCGTGGTTTTATCTGTCAACAGATGTTCGCCAAAGAAGCACTGCCGAAGTGTAAAGTCTGGCAATTTTAGTTCCGAGTGTACCCAAGTCACCAGGCTGTGAGGTTCCTTGATGCGGTGTCCTGTCTTGTCATCATACTTCATTATCTTGCCAGTGCGCACATTCCCATTGACATCTATCTGCCAGAAGATAGTTGAACCGCCCCATTTCTTTGAAGTGCCGACCTTGTACAAGGCAAACAGCCGTTCTGTCTCCTCTTTGCCAAAGACCGTTGAAATGTATCGGTACAAAGGATTGACAGGATAGCCATGCAGTGTTTGCTCCATCAACTTATTTTCAATGAAAGTTGGAAGAGGTTTCTCTTTCCTGCACTCTTTGATTGGTGTTTTATATCTCCAATCATCATTGCAGTTGGCATCGGGATTGTCCTTGAAATAATCAGATGGAGAATAATGGTAGCCACAACTCTGTTCATGGTCACAACGCCCCACATTGTCAGGGAATACAATCTGTCCTTGCTCGTCAATATATCTTGCAAAGCAACGCTTACGCCCACATTGAGGGCAAGCATATCGGTTGCCCAGCTTGTATTTCTGTAGATGGAATCTATACTCACTCATAAGGCTCTGCACTTATTGCACCTTGCACTTTCTGCACTTTTGCACTTGTTTGGCACAAAATGCAGCATCTTTTGTGCAAGAGTGCAAGAAGTGCAAAGTGCAAACGGTGCAAGGTGGTGGTTCTACTTCTGAACTTTCTCATAATTGCCTTGCTTGTCTTTGATGATAAAGTTTCTCTGACAGAAGTCTTTGAGCATATACATGACAGTACGTCTTGCAAAACCGAAATCCGCTCCAGCCTTTACTGCTTCAGCAGTTACGAACTTGTTTCCCAACGAGTCAAGTACCTGTTTTTTCACAGGGTCGGTAGCCTCGGTTAAAACGAGGTCATCCATCCTTTTGTATGACTTCTCAAAGTAATCGCTCATCCGTATGGCTGCATTCACGGACTCCGCATCAACAAAATCCTTGTGAGACTCATCACAAGCCCATCGGAACAGTTGGAATATCAAGGCAAGTCGAGCAGTGTTCAAAGGAACTTTTGCAGCACGTGAGTCTATCATTTTTTCATCCGTAATGGCATTCTGCCGTTCTATGTCCTCATTCTGCCAATCATAGAATATGTCAATGGCTTCATCAGAGAAGTCAAGAACATTGAAGATGCCTTCCGTAAAAGGAAGAGCCACAGCCTTGTCTATGATCTCTTTCCATACACGGAATGGTCTTTCAATGATTGCAGCATCTTGTTTTGGAACCTTAACCCAAGGAGCAATCTTCAAACCTTTTGGGCATGTGATCAGAAAACGGTCAAGAAAACCATTCTTCTTGAATCCCATATCATAAAGTTCATGCACAATACCAGTTTGGATAGTTCCTACAATCTGTATGCAAGGATAGTCAATGCGTAAAGGACAATCAAGATTACAACGAGATACATCTACTGGCAAGCCATTGTGAGCCGACAGCATCTGTTGTACAAAAGAACTGTTGTTGTATCGGTTGATGGTGTTGAACAGCCCCATTATCTCATCCACCACAACTGCCACACCTCTGAGGTTGGCATCGTGATTGCGCATAAGAATCTCTGGCGTGAAGTCATTCATGATATTCTTATGCAGGACTGGTACAGGAGGTAACGATTCCCATTCCGTCCGTTTTTTGCCCTTGTTCCTCTCCACAATGGCTGCATACTCATTCTTTAGAGCCTTGAACTTATGGTGCTCCTCTGTATCAATGTCGTGCAACGGCTTGTAGGCAAAGTTCAATGGTGGCGTCTTGCCGACTCCTGGTCTGCCAACAAGAATGACATATAGGATAGGTGAAGTAATCCAATTGCCTTTAATCCGGATATAGCAGGAGTTGCCGACGGCTGCTGCCATAGCGGATATAAGGGAAGTAGCGGTAAACTCAATGGAATAGTTTTCCGTCCTTGCCAAATCAAGAATCATCTGCTGCATCTTCTGGGGGAATACGTCAAGCGGAATGCCAGAAGTGGCTACGCCCGAAGCCTCCGAGCGTAGCTTGTTACAAATTTCAAGCGCATCCATGACATTACCAGTTTTGGGGTTTCGGCTTGCGCTTGTTTCCTGCAAGAATGGCTGCATTCTCTTCCTCTGCTGTAAGAGGTACAGGATTCTTGCGGTTAGTCTCCAGCCACTTGTCAAGTTCATCTTGATAAAGGCAGTAACGCTTGCCCGGCTTGGTGGCAGGAATGCTGCCGTTTCCAAGTTTCATGTAGAGAGTTGCCATCGGCATTTTCAGGTATGCCGATGCTTCCTCCACACTCATAGGTATGTGCGTGTTCGCCTTGTGTGGCTTGTTCTGTGATTGCAGACTGATGATCATCTGCTTCATGCCCACCACTTCGTCCCGAAGCTGGGCAACGACCATTGGAAGGTCGTTGAAAGTTAATTCCTTATTCATTCTGATACTTTGTTAATAACTGGTGCAAAGGAACAGAATGATGCTTCCGTTACTGAGGTTCGTGACAGTCATTTGTCATTCACGAAGGAATAACTCTAACAATGGGGATTATTCGGAAGTTTTCTCTTTAACATCATGAAACTCATATCCACCATTGGCAGGCTCGTCAATAGGAATGACATCATTGGAGCATGGTGCTTTCAGGTTCTTCAATGTGCTGTAGTCCAAGCCTTCAAACGGTTTGGGGAACAATGCCTTGATAAAAGCTATTCGCATTGCCATTGTGTAATCACGTTTACCCAAACGTTCTGCGATATTCCACACGAAGTGTCTTAAAGGGATATTTTCTACATTCTCTTTGAAACGGTTTATTGCTGTCGGGGTATAGTTGGTGTCGTTGCTCCATTCCGTGACAGCCTCAATTACCTTATTCAAATCATCCTCATACAGAAAACGTGACATGGTACGGTGCACATAGTCAAGTACGGCTCTTGTTCGCTTTTTCTTTTCCTCCAGCGCTTCTTTTTCTTGTGCCTCTACACACTTGGCATAGTCTTCATGGCTGTATTTTACAGACTCGGTTTGTGGTAAGGTTTGCTTTGTCTGTTCTTGTTCTGTTGCTGGCTCTGCTTCTACAACGTTTTTCTTTGTCTTGCTGTTGCTACCAATTGTCATCAGTTCATAGGGATAAATCACCATAGAAATGAATATCGCCCAAAGCAGGATGTTGCTCCCTACAAAGATGATTGATTCGACAAACAGACTTTGGTGAAAGTCATTGCCTACATACATAGCCATGACAAGAGAGATGGCGAGAATTGCAGTACCAACAAAAGCGTAGATGGTACAATCTGAAGTTGTCTTGTTTTCTATCATTATTGTATTCGTTTTATTGTTATTCGTTCAAAAACTTCCACAAAGTTAGATGCAGAAGCATGTAAAAACCGCATTTACGTTCTCTGGCACTCTTTCTTTTACGCTTTATTAGCGTTCTAATATGATATCAGACTCTGAATCATACTTTAAACTGCTCGTTAGTGCCAGTTGCTGCTTATCACTGGCTACAAAGGTAAGGGCAAAGAAAAGGGATATTTGCAGTTCCTCCTCAATATCAACAGAAATTGGAATGAATTTGTCGAATTGGTTCTATCCATGACAGCAAATAGAACCAACAAAATGAGAAAAGGACTATTGGAACACTATCATTCCAACAGTCCTTTTCTGCGTGTTATTGTCAAATGGTTACTTCTTCAAGGTGATACAGCCAACCGAAGCACGCTTCTGGGCATCGGAAATCTTGGCATACACCTCTGTTGTTGCCACATTCTTGTGACCGAGATAACGCTGCACAACCGCAATACTTGTTCCTGCGTCCAACTGGAGACAGGCAAAGCTGTGGCGTGAACAATGATAGGAGATATGCTTGGTAATCCCTGCATCTTTCAGCCAATTTTTCAGCGGTGCCTGCGTCATGGAGTCTTTGAAATCGGGGAACACCTTGCCTCGTTTATCCAGTGAATTGCCTATCAGTTCCAAGGCTTCCTCACTGATTGGGTTATGCACGATGTCCTTTGTCTTCTGCATTCGAGTGGTGACATACATCACGCCATCGTTGCCGTATGGCTGTATTTCTTCCCAAGTGAGTTTCTTGATGTCGCTCTTTCGCAATGCCGTAAGACAAGAGAACAGGAAGGCTCGCTTCAAGGCAGGAGCAGAGCATGGTGTGGATGCCAAGCGGATAACCTCGTCTTGTGAAAGATGCTCCTTGTCAGTCGGGATTGTCTCGATACGCTCCAAGAAACCGTTCGGGTTCTCCTTTATCTTGCGGTCACGATAGGCTGTGTGGATTGAAGCACGGAAAGTTGACCAGTAGTTGGCTGCTGAGTTGATATGTAGTTTTCTGTTCTTATGCAGTCCCTGTGGTGCTGTCAGCAGATACTCACGAAATCTGTTGCACAAGTCCACGTTTATCTCACCGAAGGTACACTTGCCTTGCGTGAATGTACGGAAATGCATATAGACGTGCTGCCACTTGGAGTTCTTCTTGTCCGCCAGTTTCTTGAAGTAGGCGAGGAAATCTCCTTTCATCTTCTCCTTGTCGAAGAAATCATAACGCTCGTTGACGATAGCCTCAAAGCGACGGCAGCGTATCGCCTCGGCTCTTGCCGTAAGGTTGAGGTTGTACTTCTGTTCCGTCTGGTTCTTCGGTTTGGCATAGATGTAGATGCCAAGCGACTCATGGCGGATGACTTTCATCGTGCTCTCGTCACGATAGCCTGGATAATAGTCAAGATAATAGGACAGCATGCGTCCGTCCTTGATTTTGCGTGTACGCAATGATACGGTCTTGCAAATGTTGCTCATAACTGATATGTATTATTGATGATTATTCGTGGTGAAGTGTCTCTTCACGGCTACAAAATAACGGAATGAAATCTCCGTGACTCCAATTATTCATAGTAACTGATGGATAATGCTGAAATCATTTGAAATCACAGTCCTTTGGCTGCTCTTTCTGCCATTGCTCGCTCCACATCCACCTTCAAAAGCAGATTCTTTACACCCACTTTTACCTTGCTGATATGGTGTACTTTCACAATATGGCAGATATTTGCACTTGTCAGACCATACAACTGCTGCACTTGTTCTGTGGTATAATAGCTATCATCGCTCATGAGGTCAGTCCTGCGCAATTCTTCAATATGTTCCTTGGAATAATAGGTACGACCATACTCACGTTTGGTCGGTATCTTATGACGGTAGGTGTATGCCCTAAGTGCTGACTTGCTCATGCTAAAGGCTTCCTCTACATCATCAGCGGTCACCCATTCCGTGATGCTGTTGAGGTCAACGGCAGTTCCGAAGAACTCATCAATATGTCGTTTGCTGTAATAGTTCTTGCCAGCAATACGGCACATCGGTATCTGGTTGCGCTTGGCGGATGTATAGAGCCAAGACTTCTTGACCTTATAAATGGACATCACTTCCTCGCCCGAATAATAGTCAAGCACCTCATTCTCCTCTTTCCCTTTTATTGGTTCCTGGTTTTGTGTTGGTTTTTCTGCTTTTGCCTTTTGACAGTGCTTGCTCTTGCTGGCAGGAACCACACGCTTGTAGGGATTACCCTCAAACATCTTCTCTATATCAGCCTTTCTAACGAATGCCATTCGGCTGCTCAATCTTGATGCCTTCAACTTGCCATTAGCCACAAGTTTGTAGATATACTGTCGGGTGCATCCCATCAGAATGGCAGCTTTGGAGAAGGTAAGATACTCCTGATGTTGCAGATCCATGATTGGCTCAATACCGTTAATCAAGTCCTGCTGTCTTTTCTTCCTAAGACGTTTTGCCTCTGCCTGACATTCCTCGGAACAGTATTTCTGCATACCGCTTCTTGGCACGAATGTCTTGCCACAAAATTCACATTTTCTTGTCGGTCTCATACTCTTTGATATTGCTATGTTCTACATACTTTGAGTATTCCACCGATGGAGTAAACGGAAGTGAACCATTGACAACCTTTGTCAACCCAGTCCACGATATAACGCTTTTTGCCTATCAGCTTCAAATCTGTCCTCCATCGTAACCACTTGTAAACCCTTGTCAACTACGTTCACGATATGACAAAATAAAAGCTCCGCAAATTCTCCACGGTAGAAATACGCTGCAAAAATATGTGGAAAATCGGGAACTGCCAAAAAGCACTCAGAAAGTGTTAAAAATCAAAGAATATTGAAAATCAAGACTTTATGGTTAGTTAGTCATAGTAAGTTATGGTTAGTTATAAGGCTCTAAATACAACCTTTAAAAGCGCTAACGCCTATTTTGGTGACGCTATCGGGAATATCGATACTTCTAAGTGAACAACAACCTAGAAAAGCCCAATCCTCAATAATTGTGACACTATTTGGAATGATAACACTTTTGAGAGAATTGCATTCGGAAAAAGCTTCTTTCTCAATCACTTTCGCTCCTTCTCTGATAGAATACTCGCCTTCTAAATTTTGGGGTGCTTTAAGCAGTCTTTTCCAATCCTTGCTATATTTTACACCAAATTCATCCTCTGCGGCATTTAATAAATCTTGCAGGGGAGCAAAGTTATTCCTCATGCTCAAGTCAAAATATTCGAAGGGGGCGAAAAGTAAACGGTCGGATGCTCCGTAGTTCTGAAGCAGAGACGAGTCAAGAGAGATGGCTTTGAGCGAGAGGGCAATGGAGACCAAGGCAAAATCGTCGGTCGTTTCGCCAAAGTCGTCTATGGTGCGAAGGGGATGGGGGAGGTTCTTAGTACTGATCGTTGGGGACTTCCGCCCTTTCATAGCTGGCAAAAACATGTCGTCGTAGTCAACGAGGGTGAGCGTTCCATTGGGACGCACTATGATGTTGTCGAGCCTGATGTCGCCATGCGCAAATGACTGCGAACGAAGCCAATCCACCATCTTGCAGAACTGGTAGTAGAGCATCGCCATAGCGTGACCGTCCATAAAGTAAGCGTTAATGTATGCCTCCATAGTTTTGCCCTCAATCCAATCCATCAGCAGCACGGAATGCTCGTTGTCTTCACTGTTGCTATCGACAAAGAGCTCCTTTTCCAAATATTTCACAGAAGTGATATAAGGTGAATCGACAAATTTCAACTCCTCTTCTATCTGACGGTATGCCTCCGCGCGTCCTTCCTGCTCCTCGGTGAAACACTTGAGGGCATAGCACTTCCCGGTCTGCTCGTCCTTCATCTTGAACACGACGGAAGACTCACCGCCGCTATAATACGGTTCGCCATCTTTGTCCAGTACGGGGACTAAATGCCTCAGCGTTCTAAGGTTGTTGTGAGCCTCGCGAATAGCAGCGAGGTGTGCTGATGAAAATGTGTATAGCATAGGTTGATATTATTCCTAATTGCTGCAGCACTGTGAGATAGTGTTTTTTATAAGTGTCTGAGCAACAAAAAGTTGTCCAAATCCTTTTGTCATGTCGGATTCTTACCTACCTTAGTGCTGCAAAAACAGGTATAGCAAAATCTTCGAATGACACGGCGAAAGTACAAATAAAATCTGAGAAGCTCATTCCTTTTGGAGGATTTTTTCCGATCATGGAGTAATTTTGGTTCATCCGGAAAATCGAGTGATAGGTTTTGTTCATAGTTGTTTCTCTTGCAGCAACCCTTGGTCAGCATGGGCCTCGAAGAGTCGATGATCGCGCGAAGCTGTTCCATTACATGGCACTCTTTCTCGCCATGGCATAACTTGAGCAAGCTCAGTTCTGCTCATGGCTTATCGAAAGAGTTGTTACTTGTTGTAAAAGTTGTTCAAGTTGTCTTCTATGTGTCCACGTCGAGTCACTCCATTTTCCGGAAGAACCTAATTATTGAGCATCAGAAATGCAAATATTGTCTTCTAAAACATCAACTTTAAGATGCTTGCACGAAAAGAGACGAGGAAGCAACAGCAATGGTTTCACACAACATTATGAACGCAGAAAGGCTCCATAAAGCGGCATGTTGGAGATATTCTCTTGTTGACGATAAGGCAACATAGAATAACGGATGGCAGATATGTCAGGGTGCGCCTTAAGATAGTTATGCAATGAGGTGGCTTTGATGCTTGTACCGCCTTTTACTTCTATAGGCAATAATGCCCCGTCATGCTGAACAAGGAAATCCATTTCCATACGAGAAGTATCAGAACTGTAATAATAGATGTGGGTAATACCCGATGCAAGCAACTGCTGAAGAACATACTGTTCAGTGAACGCTCCTTTATACTCCGTGAATACGTTATCTCCAAGCAACACATCCTTTGCTGCGGTATCAGCCATAGCTCCCATCAGTCCACAATCGCACAGATACAACTTGAATGCCGACAAGTCTTCATAAAACTTCAACGGCAACTCAGGCTTTGTCACCTTGGTTATTTTATAAACCAAACCGGCATCCACTAACCACTGTATGGCTAACTCAAATTCCTTGGCTCTGCCACCCTTCTTCAATACCCCATAGACAAACTTCTTATTCTCTTTCGAAAGCTGACCGAGTATGGACTGCCATACCATATCTATGCGAGGCACCTCCTGTGCAGGAGCATGCTTGGAGAAGTCGCTTGCATAATTGGAGAGAATTTCGTTCTGAATAGTGCGCACTTGGCTGAGCAATTTGTTTTCCACATACATCTTCACAACTTCAGGCATTCCGCCCACGTAATAGTATTGACGCAAATAGTCTTTTAGTTTTTCGTGGAACGCATTCATCAATGCATAATCCTTGCTGTGCATCAGCTTGAGCAGCCGGTCCTCTCCCATAGCCATAAGAAATTCTTCAAAATCCATAGGGAATAGACGCATTGTCTGAACCTTGCCTACGGGAAATGACACACCTGCATGCAGGGCAACCCCCAACAGCGAACCAGCCACCACAATATGATACTCTGGAGCATCTTCGCAGAAATACTTCAAAGCTTCCAACGCCTGTGGAAATGCTTGCACCTCATCCAAGAATATAAGGGTTTTGCCAGGGACTATATCCACGCCAGTCAAAGCACTTAACCCTCGAATGATTCTCGCCGTATCGAAGTCGCCTTCATAGATGGCTTGCAGGTTATCATTCCTATCGCAACTTACATAAGCAAGATTATCAAACTCTGCTTGACCGAATTCTTTAAGAATATAAGTCTTTCCACATTGTCTTACTCCGTTTAATATCAACGGCTTATGATGCTTTTGATACTTCCATTCCACAAGCTTGGCATATATCTTTCTCTTCATATCTTTACACGTTTAGACACATAAAATAGTCAGATTATCACACTTTTCGACACATGGCAACGTCGAGAGTTTACACTTTCTGACACATAACATCAATGCAAAGCTACACTTTTCGACACATACAGCCAAATAAACATTGAGCATAAAGTGGGATATTAAGATATTTTAAAACAAGAAGAACTATTATAATCGATGTAGCGAATGTTGACGATGAAAGAACGGTGAATGCGCTTGCACCTATCATCGTGGCATATTCTTCTGTGATCGACTCAACCCTCGGTCTAAGGTGTAGATCGTTCGGTTGTCGGAGGCGTGTGCAAAGCCTAATCATGTATTCTTCGGATGAACCCCAAAAAAACCGAAAGTAACCGAAGTTACCGTCATGTAAAAACTGTGTTTCTCGGGGAGAAATTTTTGCAACCTCGGGAGGAAACAAACTTTCTGCCAATTGATGGTTGATTCTCAATGCTGTACTGCGACGATTGCCTTTTCCAAAGATATTCCATTCCATGACAGTGATACTTTAGTAAAAAATATCTGAAACAGATAGCTCTCAATGTGTCGTTTGCGGAAAAATGCATACCTTTGCAGGTGAAGGCAATGGGCGCTTCTTTTATGCAATTGACAGTAACCAATAACAGAATAATATGGAAACAATAAAGTTAAACAATGGCGTGGAAATGCCACAGGTGGGATATGGTGTTTATCAGGTGGAGCCTGAGGAGTGTGAGGCTCTGGTGGTGGATGCCATCAATGTGGGCTATCGGATGATCGATACGGCTCAGGCTTATCTCAATGAGGAGGCTGTGGGCAGTGGGTGGAGAAAGAGCGGCGTAAGCCGTGATGATCTATTCCTTGTTTCAAAGGTGTGGCCTTCCAATTATGGCGAGGGCCAGACCATGAAAAGCATCGACGAGAGTCTGCGCAAGCTGCAGACGGACCATATCGACCTCATGCTTCTTCACCAGCCTTACTGCGATCGCTATGGAGCCTATCGTGACTTGGAGAAGGCCTACAAGGCCGGCAAGCTCCGTGCCATCGGCGTGAGCAACTTCTTCCCAGACCATTTGGTTGACCTTGCCTCCAACATGGAGATTGCACCGATGGTTAATCAGATGGAGACGCATGTCTTCGACCAGCAGCGCGAGACATGCAGATTTATGGACGAGTTGGGTACGCGTCTCATGGCATGGGCTCCTTTGGCAGAGGGTGCCAACGGACTGTTCTCCAATCCGACCCTTACACAGATCGGAGAGAAGCACGGCAAGACGGCGGCGCAAGTGGCGCTGCGCTGGTTGTTGCAAAACGATGTGATCATCATCCCGAAGACCGTCCATAAGGAACGGATGCAGGAGAATCTGAATCTGTTTGACTTCGAACTCGACGCTGACGACATGCAGGCTATCGACACCCTCGACACGGGCCATAGCCTCTTCCTCGACCATCACGACGGGGAGGTGACCAAGCAGTTTATGGAGTGGCGAGCTGTGGTCAAACCTACAGAATAAACAGGAGAAAACTTAGATCTCATGGCGAGGCATGTCGTCGATGAGGTCTTTGAAGAGGGCGTTTTGACGCAGGGTGGCCTCATTGCCCGTGATGATCAGTTGTTTTCTGGCTCGCGTTAGGGCGACGTTGAGTTTGCGGTCAATTACTTTGCCGTCCTCCACAAAGCAGTTGCTGGTGAGGAAGTCGAGCTGGTAGCGGCTTTGGACGGTGAAGGAGTAGATGATGATGTCGCGCTGAGACCCCTGGTATCGCTCCACGGTGTCGATGCTGATGGGGGTGAGGTTGGGAATGCCCAGACGATTGATTTCTTGCCGTATCATCGCTATCTGATTGCGGTAAGGCACGATGACACCGACGGTTTTGGACGGGTCGAAACTCGTGCCGGAGAGCGTGTGGATCGTCTTGAGCAGTTCTGCCACGATGCGTGCCTCCTCGGTATTTACTTTCTCGCTCACTCCCGTCTGCCTACAGTTTTTGGACGGGAAGAAGAGACGGCGGTTTTCCATGAGCAGACGGCCCAGGGGCGACAAGGTCTGCTGAGCGGAGGAGGGCACGGATGGGTAGATGGTGTCCTCCAACTGGTGGGGCAGCGGGACGCAGAGAAGGTTTTCGCGCTCGTAGAACCGACGGTTGGGGAAGTCGGCTATCTCTGGATGCATGCGCCCTTGGCGACGCAGGATGCCGATGAAATCGGTTCTTTTGGCTGCTCGTTCCGTGTTGATAAGCCGTTCGAAGAGCGAGTGGCGGCAGTCGGTAAGCTGGATCTCCTGGAGAATGGGTTCCTCTACGACTGATTCGGCAGCATCCTGCTGCACGACGGCAGGCAACTGCTTGTGGTCGCCAATCAGCACAAACTTGTCGATGCAGCAACGTCCGTTGCAGTGAGCTCCGAGGATGCCCATGAGGTTGGGCTCGAGGATCTGGCTTGCCTCATCGACGATCGCCACATCGAAGTGCTTCACCTGGAAAAGGAAGGGGCGGGCCGCAAGGGTGCTCGTCGTAGCCACGACGAGGGAGGTCTGGTCGATGATCGCCTTGATAGCCGACAGGGTAGGCCGCGCCGTCAGTCGCTCGCTCAGTAGGTGGGACTGGTACCGTGGGTCGCAGCTGTAGGCGCTCCCCAACCGGATGAAGTCGATGTCGTTGTCCACAAGCATGCCGCAGATCTCGTCCACGGCGCGGTGGGTGTAGGATAGCAACAACCCATTGCCACCAGTAGGCCTCTCGGGAGTGGGCAGCAGGATCAGTTCGCGCACCAGATACTGAAGCGCCATCGAGGTCTTGCCCGTACCAGGAGGACCTACAAGTAGGAAGTAGTCCTGCGCCTGTTTCGCTTTTTCCACGATTTCATCGTAGTTTTTATTGTAGCTTTGGGATAATCGCAGGGTTTTGTCTGCCATGGGAGGTCGCTTTGCGAGTAGTAAGTCGCGGCGTGCCTCAGGTGCCGTGACAAAGGTGTAGAGCCCGCCCATCGCCGAGGTAGATCCGATGTCGCTGCCCGCATGCTCAAGGCAGTACCACCGCTTGTCGTCATCTACTTGGAGGATATGTGGGTTCTGTTGTCCGTCGTTGAGATGGACGACGAGCTGGGTGGGTGTGATCTCCTGGAGCGTACCCTTGTGGAGTATGCTACGCCTCACGTCTGGAGCCTTGTCTTGGTCGTAGGCGTAGAGATAGACCATGTCTCCACGTCGGAAGTTAGGCAGGAAGTCGTCCTCTTGTTTGGGGATAAGGAGCGTGAGGGTGTCGTAGCCTCCTGGGCCATCCGATTTTTTGTCAACGATGCGCAGACGGGTAAAGATATTGCCTGTCTCCCGCTTCATGCTCAGTGGCATGTTCCATAGGTCGGCACCTGCCGAGCCCACACCCTCCTGTGCGCCAACCTTGGCGACGATCTGCTCCCGCATCACAAAGCGCATCATACGGCAGAAATAGGCTCTTTCGAGCGGTTTCATCGTTTGTAGCTGCGTAGTAACGGCCTCGATCTGAGGTTGTAGGTATGCATGGAAGAAGTAGTCGTCGAGGTGCTCCGTATTGAGCGTGGAGACATGGAGGTGGGGAAGAATGCGCTCCAGTCCGTGGAATGCCATCCAATACTCCAAGGCGACCACTTGGTTGCGATACTTCAGTGCTTCGCGTAGGAGCTTTCTTAGCGGCTCCACTTGCATCAGACCGTCGGGCAGCGGGTATTTTGAGTAAAGCAGATAGATATCGGCATGTTTTGGGCTGAGACCGAAATTGTAGCTCAAGACGCCGAAGTAGAGCAACACCTGTACATAGTGTTTCTCTACATGAAGCGAACCATAGCGGTTGCGCGTGTGGCGCTTGAGGAAGTAGTTTTGTCCCGATTTCTGCTCCACAAGCAGTTGCAGGTCGGTTGTCATGAGGTCGACGCGTCCCTGGATGCCCAATTTCTCGCAGATGAAACTCGGTTCGAGGATAGCTTTCTCCTTATTATATCTGCCAAAGAGTTCGGCAACGACCGCCTGCATGTTGTTCACTTGCGACTCGGCAAGCTTTTTAAACTCGCTGGGGTCGAAGTCGGGGCAGCAGGCGTACTCGATAGCCTTCTCGCGGAAATTGCGTTGCAGCGTGTCGGCGAAACGGTACTGTGCATGGTTGATAAGGTCGTCGAGGGCACTCCCAGCGAAGTTACCGAGCAAGATGTGTTTGCTGTTCTGCCGTTCTTTCAGCCGGTGGAGCGTGAAGAGCAAAGGGTGGTGGCCGTAGTCCTCGAAGCAGGAGGCGATGGAGGAGATGTCCAGCAGATAGTCGGGCTCGACGATGATGAGGCCCGGGATCAAGCGCTCATCCTCCCGATGGCAGTCGAGAAGGTTGAGCGTCATGCCCTCCTGTAGAATGCGGGTGAGATAGGAAAAGTCGATGTAGTCGGGCGTGTGGCGGTAGTCGATCGTCACCACCTCCTCGTCGCAGTCTTGGTTGACAACGGTGGCGTGGATGATCTCGTCGTCGAACGACCGCACCACGCAGCGGAGGTAGGTGTAGCTGCTGATGGGGCTGCCCTGGGCTGCTCTTCCCGTAGCGGGAATGCGCCCGACCAACGAGGCTGGGACAGAAGTTTGGAATACGGCGGAGACAAACAACGCCAGTGCACGGCAGTCGTAGCCCAGGTCCTCTGGTGAGAGGGGCTCGTCGCTATTGCTATGACGGCGCATTCGCTGGATGGCGAGCACGTCTTGTGATGCCATGTGACGATCGCGGCAGAGATAGTCCACCTGCGAACTAAGGTTGCCGAAGGCATGTCGCGTATGGCGAAGACCCTCGTGACAACAAAGTACGAGGGTATCGTGCAGGATGTGGTTCGCCACGCCCTGCGCTTCCGTTGCCAGGGCTTCCTCTATCCGTTGGTATAGGTCTTGCGCCGTAATATATTCCATGTGGTCTTCTATCGTCTCAACATTGCTTGACGGATCCCTATTGTCCTCCCAGTCGGTCGAAGAAGACAATGATGTCCTCCCAGGTCTTCAGTTCGTCGCTGCCGAAGCGCAGGGAAGTGCCGATGAAATCGGGCGTTTTGGACGAGGAGATGAGGTAGTCGCCATAGAGGAGCTGCAGGTTGTTGGCGAAGATGACGCGGTTCCAGGCGGGTGCACTGAAGACGCGCTCAATCCAAGCCTGCTGCGATGCCAGTTGGTCGGGGTGGCAGGTGGAAGCCGGTACGACAAAGTGGACGTTGTAGTGCTCCAGCAGTTGTTCGTAGGCTTTGTGGAGACTCGATTTTGGTTGGCCGTAGGCGTCGGCCAGCGTGTCCCAGTGGATGAGCACGGTGGGGCGGTTGCGCCCGGTCTGTCGGTCATCGATCCAGCGGACGAGGGGGATGATATAGTGGTAGATGGCTTTCTCCACCAGGCGGTGTTCGCCGTGGAAGTGGATGGCCTGTGGGTAGTGCTGGAGGAAGAGGTCGTAGGTGTGGACGATGGGGTCTTCGTCGCCGAAGAGGCCAAAGACGCGCTGCTGCTCTTCGGTGGTGACTTGCGAGAAGCAGTGCTCCGTCATCTCACGATACTCCTTGACCAATGCCTTGGTGACGATGATCTCCTGTACGCCGTCTTGACGAGGATTTTGAAATGTCTGCTTCCCCATCATCTGATGCTCGCTCATCGTAGCCCCCATCTCGAAGGCGGGATTGACGCAGATACGGTCGAAACCGTAGAGCATCTCCGTGTACATGCCTCCCATGGAGGTGCCAATGATCAGGTCGGGACGTTCGCTCTCCACAGTCTCCTTGAGCAGGGCCATTGCCTCTGCAGGATGGACGGGGAGGTCGGGCGCCAGGACCGTGGCACGGGGCATGAACTGCCGCAGCACATCGGCAGTGTGGGTGGATCCTGCGGAGAGGAAGCCGTGGACATAGAGGATCTTTTTCCCTTCCATCAGGGAGGGGTAGCTTTTGGGAAGATATGAGTCCATAGTTGTTGAGGAAGTTAGGATAATGCTTTTTGTATGTCGTCGAGGGAGCCGGCCACGATGAAGTGGGAGCGCCAGCTTCCGCGCATGAGTCCGCGCTGCTGAAGGTCGTCCAGCAGGGTGGTCAGCGCGTCCCAGCAACCATTGATATTAAAGAGGATGACGGGGCGCCCATGGTAGCCGATGGTCTTGGAGGCCGCCACGGTGAAGATCTCGTCGAGCGTGCCGATGCCACCAGGCAGGGCGATGAAGGCATCGGCCTGGTCCATGAGCAGCGACTTGCGGTCGGAAAGGTCGTCGCACGGTATTTCGACGTCGAGGTGGCGGGAGCGTCGTCCGCCCTGCTCGACGATGGATGGGATGACACCGATCGTTCGCCCGCCTTGGTCTTTGACGGCACGGGCCACACACTCCATCAGTCCAGAATCACATCCGCCGAAGACAAGGGTGTGGCCTTCGCGGGCCATCCATTCACCCAACTGAGTCGTCAAACGGAAGTATTCCGGATCGATCTCGTCGTTGGCGGAGCAGAAAACAGCAATCTTCATAGATATCTATGTTTTGGTTTAACTGTGGCAAAAGTACTACTTTTCCCCGACATTCCTGCATGATTTGTCGGAAATGATGGGTGGAAAAGTCCTTTCGGCTACGAAACGCCCTTCCATAGGGCGCACGAAGAAAGAAGCGGGGAAAACCTTTCTTGTGAATATCTTGTGAAAAAAAACGCAGTCTTTACTTGAATGTGAAAAATTTTCCATACCTTTGCCCTTGGTTAAGGAGAACGAAACATCTCAATCATAATTTAAAAACCATGGATTTATTAAAGCAAATTGTTGCTCGCGCCCAATCCGACAAGCAGCGCATCGTGCTGCCGGAGGCCGAGGAGGAACGCACGTTGAAGGCTGCTGACCGTGCATTGCAGGATGGACTGGCCGACATTATCTTGATCGGCAATCCGGAGAACATCCGCAAGGAGGCCGAGGAGTGGGGACTGAAGAACATCGGCAAGGCTACTATTGTCGATCCGAAGAACAATCCCCGCTGTGAGGAGTATGCCGAGAAGCTTGCCGAGCTGCGCAAGAAGAAGGGCATGACCATCGAGCAGGCCCGCAAGCTGGTGACGGAGAACAACCTCTATCTGGGCTGCATGATCATCAAGACCGAGGGGGCCGACGGCCAGATCTCGGGTGCGTTGTCAACCACGGGAGAGACTTTGCGTCCCGCCCTGCAGATCATCAAGTGTGCACCGGGCATCTCTTGCGTCAGTGGAGCCATGCTCCTGCTCACCCACGAGAAGGCAATGGGCAACGATGGTGTGATCGTGATGGGCGACGTCGCCGTTACGCCGAATCCTACCGCCGACCAGCTCGCGCAGATCGCTTACACGACGGCGCAGACGGCGCATAGCGTGGCGGGCATGACCGAGCCGTATATCGCCATGCTGAGCTACTCCACGAAGGGCAGCGCCAAGGATGCCATCAACAAGGAGACGGGCAAGAGCGTCTATGTGATCGACAAGGTGAAGGACGCCGTGAGCATCGCCCACGAGAAGTATCCTGAGCTCCATGTCGATGGTGAGCTCCAGGCCGACGCAGCCCTCGTGCCCGCCGTGGCTACGAAGAAGGCGCCGGGAAGCTTGGTGGCTGGCAAGGCCAACGTGCTCGTTGTGCCCAACCTCGAGGTGGGCAACATCGGCTACAAACTCGTGCAGCGTCTGGGTGGTGCCGTGGCTATCGGCCCGATCCTCCAGGGTATCGCACGTCCGGTCAACGACCTCAGCCGTGGCTGCTCGGTAGATGACATCTACTATATGGTGGCCATCACCGCCTGCCAGGCGCAGGACGCCAAGAAGGCTTAAAGTACAAGAACGCAACGAACTAATCAATTAGCGAACATGAAAATATTGGTTCTCAACTGCGGTAGCAGTTCTATCAAGTACAAGTTCTACGACATGGACGGCGAGCGCGTCCTTGCCCAGGGTGGCGTAGAGCGTATCGGCCTCGACGAGGCTTTTATCAAGGTGAAGCTGGCCGATGGAAGCAAGAAGCAGATCATGGCCGACCTGCCGACCCATAAGGAGGGTGTGGCCCTGGTCTTCAAGTGTCTGCTCGATCCGGAGATCGGCGCCATCAAGGACCTCAACGAGATCGACGCTGTCGGCCACCGCGTGGTGCAGGGCGGCGACCTCTTCGAGAAGAGTTGCCTCGTCACGCCGGAGGTGGAGAAGGGCATTGAGAGCCTGATCGACCTCGCCCCGGTACACAACCTGGGCCACTTGCGCGGTATCCGTGCTGTCAACGCACTTATGCCGCACACGCCGCAGGTGACGGTCTTCGACAATGCTTTCCACAGCACGATGCCGCCCTACGCTTATCTCTATGCCATCCCGTATGACCTGTACGAGAAGTACCACGTGCGTCGCTACGGTTTCCATGGAACGAGCCACCGCTACGTCAGTCAGCGTGTCTGCGAGTTCCTGGGTGTGGACATCACGAAACAGCGCATTATCACCTGCCATATCGGCAACGGCGCCTCTGTCGCTGCCGTGAAGTATGGCAAGGTCATCGATACCTCTATGGGTCTGACCCCGCTGGCTGGTGTGATGATGGGTGGCCGCTCGGGTGACATCGATCCTTCTGCCGTGACTTACCTTATGGAGAAGCTCGACATGAAGCCGCAGGAGATGGCCGACTGGCTCAACACGAAGTGTGGTGTGCTCGGCATCACGGGCATCAGCTCGGACATGCGCGAGGTGGAGCAGGCCGACTTCGAAGGCAACGAGCGTGCTCATCTAGCTCTGGAGATGTACAACTACCGTATCAAGAAGTACATTGGTGCTTATGCAGCAGCCATGAACGGTGTTGATATCATCGTTTGGACGGCTGGCGTGGGTGAGAACCAGGAGGGTGTACGCTGGGATTCCCTGCAGGACATGGAGTACCTGGGCGTGAAGATGGACAAGGAGCGCAACCACGTCCGTGGCAAGGAGCAGATTCTCTCTGCCGACGATTCTAAGGTGAAGGTGGTGATGATCCCGACCGACGAGGAGATCGTTATCGCTCGCGACACGATGGACATCGTGAAGGACTTGAAGAAGTAAGCCTCGTCCCATCGCATAGAAAAACGCGGTGTACCAGGACGACAGTCTTGGCACACCGACAAAAAATCAAAATCCCCGCAAATGGATGATCCGTTTGCGGGGATTTTATTGATAGGATGGTTTAGTGCTTCTTGTGGGTCATGATGTCGAGGATCATCGTGTCAGTGGCCGACATCGCATCCTTGCCGATATGGGTGAGGTTGCGGACACACTGGTCGATATCCTCGTCGATGATGCCTTCTGCCGCCGTGACGTGGCGTCCCTCCATAGCCATCGTGGCCGAGAGGACGGCGACGGAGACGCCGGAACTGATCTTCAGAGAGCAGCTGGGCTTGGCGCCGTCGCAAATCATACCCGTAAGGATGGCGATCATGTTCTTGGCAGCATAGCAGGCGCGCTCGTAGCTGCCTCCCATGAGATAGACAATGCCGCTGCTGGCGCCAATACTGGCTACCACGCATCCGCAGAGGGCCGAGAGCGGGCCGAGGCTCTGCTTGATGTAGATGACTGTGAGGTGGCTCAGTGCGAGGGCGCGTACCAGCTCTTCGTCCGTGTTCTTGTTCTCCTGTGCGAAGACCACCACGGGATTGGTGGCGCAGATGCCCTGGTTGCCGCTGCCGCTATTGCTCATCACGGGCACCATCGCGCCACCCATGCGCGCGTCGCAGGCCAGGGCCGTCTTGGCGATGATGTGGGAGTAGATGGTGTCGCCGAAGATGCCGTGGCTCATCGGGCGCACGATGGTCTTGCCTAGGCAGTGGCCGTAGTTGCCCTTGAGCGACTCTTCGGCAGCGTTGATGTTCAGGCGCTGGGCCTCACGGATGAAGTCCAGTTCCTCCAACGGCGACTCGGTGGCAAACTCCCATACCATCTGCATCGTCAGTTGCGGGGCTTGCGTGCCCTGCTCGCCGGCTGCGGCCACAGTCTTGTCGAGCAGCACCTCGCCGTCACGCTCCTCATGTGTGAAGTTGGTGTGGGTGTGCATGATGATGGCCTGTGCGCGGTGGTCGCCAGCCGTGACCTCTACCTCGATGTAGAGTTTGTCGCAGCACTGGTTCTTCAGGCCGATCGTGATGTGGTCGCCCTTGATGTACTCCTTGCCTTCGGCCAGCGTCTCAGGGGTGAGGTCTTTGATGACCTCCAGATTGTACTCCGACTTGCCAACGATGGCACCGAGGGCTATGGCGATGGGCAGTCCGATCATGCCCGTGCCGGGAATGCCCACTCCCATGGCGTTTTTCAGCATATTGCCCGAGAGCAATACGTTGATCTTCTCGGGTCTCTGACCCAACAGTTCCGTGGCGCGTGCCACACAGAGGGCAACGGCCATCGGCTCGGTACAACCCACGGCGGGCACTACCTGCTCGTTCATGAGGCGTATGATAGCTTCGCGTCTTTCCTTTTCCAGCATTTTTATTTATTTTATAAGGTTTCGGCTCATTGTTGTTAGTGTGCTGCAAAGGTACATATTTCCCGTGGAAAAAAGCACACAAAAGGTGGGGAAATATTTGTCTCGGCCCGAAAATGGAGTGATACACATTGCCGATGCTGACAAGAGACCCCGTTCGTACGAAGGGCGAGGGCGCGGACTACGGGAAGGCGGGCACGTCGCTGTGGAAGCGCATGCGGCGGTGAAGGGTGGGGTGGTTAAACTCCAGGATTGTGGCGTGGAGACAAAGACGGCGTCCGGGCAGACCGTAGAGGGGGTCGCCGATGATGGGGGCGTGGAGCCCGTCGGCATGGGCGCAGTGGACGCGGAGCTGGTGGGTGCGTCCTGTGGTGGGGGTGAGGCGCAGTAAGGCGGCGCGGCTGCCGTCGTCGAGGGTGACGATACGCAGCACTTCGTAGAGCGAGTGGGCGGGTTTGCCGTGGGCGAGATCTACGCGCATCCGTGGCAGGTCGAGGTAGTCGGGGGCCAGGGGCAGACTGATTTCTCCTTTCTTGCCCGCGTAGAGGTCCTCGGTGTATTGGCAGAGGGCGGTATATTCCTTGTGGGTTGTGCGGTGGGCAAACTGAGCTTGCAGGTCCTTCTGTGCTTCCAGGGTTCGTGCTACGACCATCAGTCCGCTGGTGAAGCAGTCCAGGCGGTGGACAGAGTAGGGACCATCCTCGCCTTTCCAGCGGTCGGAGAGCAGGGAGATGACGGAGGGGGCGTCGCCCTTGCCAGGCACGGAGAGGAGGCCAGTGGGCTTTTCGATGACGGCCAGTTGGTCGTCCTCATAGACCACGCGCAACTGGAGGGAGGGGTGGGAGATGATGGGTTTCACCTCTGCGTCCAGTCCTTGCATCATCCACGTGAGGATGGGGCGGCAGCGCAGGTGGCACGCGGGGTAATACTGGCCGTGATGGCGCACCTCTTCTTTGGGGGAAGGACCCCACCAGAACATGGCGATACTCCGTGGGTGCATCTGGTGGAGGTAGGCATACTGCAGGAGTTTGGGTTCGCAGCATTCGCCTGCTCCCGAAGGGCAGCGTTCCACACGCCGCTGTGCCTTGGGTGAGAGGTGGGTGGCGTGCCATGCGTCGAAGATGGCGAGCAGGTCTTTTTCTTCTCCTCGGGCGTTGCGCATCCTAAACTGTGCGAAGAGCCATGCTTGCAGTTCTTCGCTCATCCGTTTGCGGTTTACACTCAGGTGATCCCGCTCCCGATCGAAATAGCGTAGGTCGGCCTCCAGCTGTCGTAGCATCTCGTGGTGGTGCGCCTTCAGTCGTCGGATCTGTCCTTTGTGAAACTGGCTTTCGCGTACCATTGCCTCCCGTTCTTGCTCCGAGATGTGGGCCTCTTTGCGGCGCTGGTCGCGGAGGGCTTTGGCTACGTTGGCCCTTGCGCGCAGGTCGGCGAGCGTCGTCTCGTAGTCGTGCTCCAGTCTCGTCCGCTCTTGCAGCAGCTGGCGGTAGCGGGGATTGGCCAATAGAGAAGCAAGCCGATGGCTGACCTGCACGATTTCCTCCTCGCGTCGCTTGAAGTAGCCGTCGGGACGGAGGTAGTCGAAGACGGGAGGGACAAACTCGTCCAAAGGGAGCGCCCAGTCGGTCTGGCCAGAGAAGGCCTGGAGGTAGCCCAACTGACCCTCATGCTCCACGAGCAGTACGCCTACCATTTTGCCTTCGGCAGGGTGGGAGGGCAACTGGCGCTGGACGACTTCTGCGGCGAGAAGACATAGCGGGTCCGGGGTGTAGTGGAACGGATCGTTCATCCGCCTTGGGGCTGGCAGCTGGGTGTCTAACGGGTGGAAATACATAGGATGCAGCGGTGGACAGTCTGGTGAATGATAGGGGTCAGAGATACTCCTCGCCTGTGCGGATGGCTATCTCGTTGACGTATTTGCGCACCAGCGCCGAGGAGTCTTCCTTCTTGCAGACGAGCAGCACGTTGCCCTTTTCGGCCACGATGAATCCCTCAAGGCCACCGAGGACGGCTAACTTGCCCTTCGAGAGTTTTACGACATTGTCTCGCGAATCGTCAAAGAGCACCTTGGAATCGATGACGACGTTGCCTTCTGCGTCCTTCTCCCGCGCCTCGTAGATCCCGTGCCAGGTACCTACGTCGGCCCAGCCAAATTGACAGCGGGCCACGCAGACGTGCTCGCTTTTCTCCAGGATGCCGTAGTCGATTGACAGGTTGGGATAGGATCGGAAATGTTCTTGCATATAGGCATTTTCCTCGTCGATTGTCCAGTGGGGATAGATCTCGTCGAGGTGGCGCAGCACGGAGGGCATATATTGCTCCATGGTGGTGCGCAGGTAGCGTGCGTTGGCGAGAAACAAACCAGTGTTCCATAGCCATTCTCCGCTCTCCATAAACAGCTGGGCAAACTCGCGGTCGGGTTTCTCCGTGAAGGCCTTCACCTTATATATATCGGCGTAGCTCGTTGCCTCGCCCATCTGGATGTAGCCGTACCCGGGTTCGGGGCGCGTGGGACTGATGCCGAGGGGCATCAGTACGTCGTTCTGGGCGGTGAATTCCAGTTTTTCGAGGATGCAGTCTTTGAAGGCTGCCTCGTTGAGGATAATCTGGTCGGCAGGTGTGATGGCGACGGAGGCATCTTCGTCGAGACGCAAGATGCGGTGGATAGCCCAGGCTACGCTCGGCGCGGTGTTTCTCTGCACGGGCTCTATGATGAGCTGGTCGTTGCCGACGTCTGGGAGCTGCTCGCGGACGAAGGTGGCATAGTGGTCGTTGGTCGTGATGAAGATGTGGTCTTGGGGCAGGATCTGCACAAACCGGTCGTAGGTCTGCTGCAGCAGCGTGCGGCCCGTACCGAAAAAGTCAAGGAATTGTTTCGGCTTGTCCTCGCGACTGGAGGGCCAAAGGCGCAGCCCGCGTCCTCCGGCGAGTATGATACAGTAGTTGTGGTTAGGTGTTCCCATCATTTGTTCAAGGTTTCTGTTGAGCACACGAAAGTACTAATTAATCTGCACGTGAGCAAAATATTTAAGAATAATCAAAGAAAAATTTGTTTTCTTCAAATTAACTTCGTACCTTTGCACCCGCATTAAGCCCAGATGGCGGAATAGGTAGACGCGCTGGTCTCAAACACCAGTGGAGCAATCCATCCCGGTTCGAGCCCGGGTCTGGGTACCAAGGAAGCGGTTGATACTTTCGAGTATCAGCCGCTTTCTTGTTTTTTGAAGGTTTGAAACGTTGTCGGTGTGGCGTTGCTGACCTGCATTGCCGTAGCGACTTATACCTTGTGGATGAGTGTTGCTTGGAGCGGAAAGATAGTTTGGATAGGGCGCCCTGTGAAACTATAGACAGAAGCAAACAAAACTGTTATATGAAAGAAGAAGTAGTTTGTAACTTCCCCCAGGAGAGATCCCATGAAAGTTATAAACTACTCCAGATACGATTGACAGCGTCGTGCTTGTGCTGCTTGTTAGAACAATCCCCATTCGGCAAACTTCTCGAAGCCGCCGACTTGCTTGATGTATTGACGTGCTATCTCAACAATCTCGGCGTATGGTCTTCCGTCGATCTCTGTGTCGCCGATAGCACAAAATAGTTCTACGTTTTGTTTTGTCTGCTGGGCTTTCAAGAAGGCGTAAATGTTCACCGAGACATCGGCCTTTGATAGGTCCTTGCCTTGCACGCCACCGCCTGAGACTGACTGTGCCATGTCCGAACCCAGTTTGCGGTTGGTGGCACCAGCGTCCACGTCAGTGCCACCGCTCCAGTCTCCCAAAGGGTTGATAATGGCGGCGGGGTAGAGTGTTTTCAAATCCTCTGTCTTTGCATTGCTTTGGCAGATGATCAGTTTGCCATTGCCCAAGATGTATTTGCCGTCGGAAGGGTAGCGCTCGTAAATGTCGTGGGCTATCTTGCTGAGCAGCCTCTCCTCGTCAGTCAGTGGCACGCCCTTGAAAATGCCATTGTCACCGCAACGGATTTCGTCGTCTTGATTGTGGGCGAGGATAGGGTCTTGCGCCACCATGACAAGCGAGACCTTCAGGTCCTCGCGCTTGGTGATGCGGCTGACGATGGCCTCTGTCTCAGTCTGCGAGATGTCCACACTGCTCTCGATGATGATGTTTGCTACGCCATGGCCGAGCAACACCTCGACGGCAATCTTCGGGTTCTCCACCTTGGAGTAGGCAAGGTCCACAATAGCCCCTGCGATACGGTCTGCCACCTTGTCCGGATGGCACGGATTCACTTTTTCAATCATTGCTTAATATTTAAATTTCATTCTTTTTATTCATATATCTTTCCATCTCGTTGTAACTTATGCCTTTTGGGAGAAATTGATTGATGAGCTCATGTTTTTTCTTGCTAACCTTAAACACTAGATCTTTTATTTGCTTATTGCCTATACTCAGATACACGCCTGTTGTATCCAATTTCATTTGATCGGGTACAAAGTCGCCTTGATTTGATTCTTTTGGAAAGCACTCAAGTACAGCACCATTCATTAGGATCATGCTGTTTTGTGGATGTTCCGTAAAAGCTTTTGTTACTTGTGACATAACTTTTTAATTTAATGATTATTACTGAATCCTTAAACTCGTATCGTTTTTACCACCGTGGCTATGTCTGCTCGGTTGGTTCAGCATCTAAGCTGTCTCTTGATACTTATTCAAAAAGTAAAAGAACTACTCCCCGTTTTGGAAAGTGGATGCAAAGATATAGACTTATTGTGGGAATAGCGAAAAAACAGTGCTAAGAATGGTTAATCGAGATTTGTTTGGATTTTGACAAAATAACAGGTATGTTATACGGCTTGTGTCGTGTGAGGGTGAGACTCAATGCGATTCTGAGATGGCAGCGATTTCCTCTTTTAAAGGCAGATGATAGGCTAAATGGTAATAAAAAAGGTTTATTTGCGTATAAATCACTTGTGAGATTCAAAAAGAAAAGCTATATTTGCAGCATGGAATCTTGATTCCTTATGAACATTTAAAGCAAAGACATTATGGCAAAGAAAAATGAGATTTATAAATGTGAGAAAAGCGGACTGATGGTCGAGGTTTTGCAGGATGCCGAGGGTACGCCCATGTGCTGTGGCGAGCCGATGAAGCTGTTGCGAGAGAATACGACCGACGGTGCGAAGGAAAAGCATGTGCCTGTGGTAGAGAAGATCGAAGGTGGCTATCGTGTCACGGTGGGCTCTGTGGAGCACCCCATGACGGACGCTCACTATATCCAGTGGATAGAGCTCGTAACCCCGACGGGAGTGCTTCGTCACAATCTTACCCCGCAGGATAAGCCCGTGGCTGAGTTTAAGACCGATGCCACGGAGGTGGAGGCGCGCGAGTATTGCAATCTCCACGGGCTTTGGAAGGGATAGGTCCCCTGTTAGAAGAGAACTTTTTTCATAGGTGTTTGGCTTTCTGCCCCATAGAAAGCGTTTTGTGGTTAATGCCCGGATGGAATGACAACGAGGATTTCCATCCGGTTTTCCATGTATTGCCACCCCAACTATATATAGATAATGAATCGTTTTTTTGTATTATTCCTTCTCCTCTTCTCGCTTGCGGCCCAAGCGCAGCGCGAGGAAGACAAGTATGCCGAGGTGAGTTGGCCCACGCCTAATATAGCGGCCGACACCATCAATGAACTTCAGGGCATTGTCCTGCACCATACCGCCGTACCTACCGTGCTGCGGTCTTTGATGACGCTGACAGACAAGCGACGAGGGGTCGGCGCGCATTGCGTCATAGACACCGACGGCACGCGCTATATTCTCTGTCCCCCTACCGCTGTCACCTTCCATGCCGGTCTCTCTTGCCTCCATGGGCGAGAGTCGTGCAATTACTTCACTGTCGGTGTCGAGTTTCAAGGTAATACTTTGCGGGCACCATTGACGGAAGAACAGGTGGAGAGTGGCATTGAGTATCTACTGCCCATAATCCGTCAGTATCACATTCCGCTTTCTAACATCGTTACCCACGAGATGGTGCGGACGGCCTACAAGGAGCGCCATCCCGAGGTGAGGTGCTATGGCAAGGTGGATATCACCCCGGTGGAATATCACCGATTCATGGCAGCCTTGGAGAAACGTTTGGCCCAGGAGGAAGCGGCGGAAAAGGCTAACAAGGCAAAGGCAAGGCCTTGGAAGAAGATGCTTGAGTCTTTCAGCCTTGAAGCAGGAGCTACGACTCGTTAGAGAATAGATGGGGAGGGGGGCTTGTCAGGGATTCCGAGAAATAGTTGGTCAAGTCACCCCAAGCCTAATCCATTGTTTGAACCAAGATTTCTGTTTTATAGGGTGACCCCAAATTCCTCTCGTCTTGAGGGCGGGGAATAAAAAACGAAGCAACTCATGAGAGCTGCTTCGTTTTATAAGGTCGGGATGAGGCGACTCGAACGCCCGACCCCTACGTCCCGAACGTAGTGCGCTACCAACTGCGCTACATCCCGATTGCTGTTAAGCGGGTGCAAAGGTACAATGTTTTTCTGAAATAGCGCAAACTTTTGACGATTATTTTTCGTTTTGACCGTTTTGTTTGGCTATAGAGCTGGATTGATGGCAGTATTGTTGGCCTAACGAGGGTGGAATGTGGTGGAAATCATCCGTGGTCCACGTTTCCCATCCATTTTTTGATGCGCTTGCTGATGGCTTTGCGAATCACCTGGAAGTTGCCGCAGCGCAGGTTCAGCCACAGTTCCTCGAAAGATCTGCCCACCTTCACCCACGGGTGTCCCCAGGCGTTGGCGCGGTAATAGCGGTCTTTGTATCCCGTGTTCTCTATCACATAGCGCGGGTGGCGCAACGGAAACTGTAGTTCGTGGGGCTTCAGTGTGAAGATACGACGCAGTCCGCGTGGCGTGGTTTCCAGCCCGCCCACGAAATGGGTGGAGTCGGCTGACAGTCCTATGTTCGTTATCTGGTTTTTCTGGGGCATGATAGCCATCTGGGAGTGGAGGAGTTGAGAAGCCCAGAAGATGCTCTCGTAGTGCTCCTTGCCTGAGGCACGGTGGGCGTAGCACATCGGCAGAAAGTCTTCGCGGACGCCTCTGGTCTTGCATAGCGTGCGCAGTTTGGCTACTGTCTCCTCGTCGTCGAGGAAGCCGTAGTCCCCCTCCCATTGGTCCACGACGCGGCGCCAGGAGGCCCAGCCCGAGATGCAGAAGGCGGAGGTGAAGAAATAGGAGGCGGAGACATCGGGCGTCACCTCGTCGATATTCATGCCCGAGATCATTCCTATACGGTTGTCGTGCTCGTAGCGGTCAAGCATCTCCTTGCAGAAGGGGAAGAAGGACTGTGCCGGGAGGTCGTCGTCCTCCAGCACGATACACTTGTCGACGATGGAGAACGCCCACTTCTGCGACAGATACTCCGAGGGGTCACACCCCTGGTTGTGGTCGCAATAATGGCGATAGACCTCGCATTCCCAATCGATCTGGTCGTCGGCACAGATGGCCCGGCAGGCGGCAATACCCTCCTTGTCGCGCTCGTTGCCCTCCCTCGCGCCGTCTTGGTAGAGGAATAGCTTTGAGGGGCGAGCCTTGCGCACTTGTTCAAACACCTTGCCGAAAAGGTCTGCGCGACTAAAAAACAGCATCAGTACCGCCACGTCGATATTGGACGGATGCTTCTTCTGATTCTCCATATTCTGATTTATTGGGTGAAAACATTGCAAAAGTACTACAATATTTTCGATTGACCAAAGGAAAAGGGGGTACAGGTCGATAAAAAGCCAAAAAAGAAAAAGCAGATTGCACATCTACCCTTGCGGGACGTGCAATCTGCTTATCATCTGGTAGGGCTTTCGCCCTTCATAGCATTACATTACTTCACAACAATCTTCTTGCCGTTGACGATGTAGAGGCCCTTCGGCAGACGGTTCATCTGCTGCAAAGTAGCCACGCGACGGCCCTGGAGGTCGAAGACGGGAGCGTTGACATCCTCCTGCTCGCTCTTCACACCCTCTACACCCGTCAGGCTCAGCTGCGGCACGGCGATGATGTCGCTGGCGATGCTGTTGGTGTCGCCCTTGCGAGCCACGACGCTGTAGCTATAGAGGATAGAGTTGTCGAGACCAGAGAAGGTGTAGTAGGTCTTGCTGGCGTCGAGCGTCACCGTGTTCATCGGATTGTTGATCTCGTAGTTGTAGGTGAGGCTTACGTCATCGATCAGCACGTAGCCCTGCGGCACACGGACGCTGATGCGGACGCTGTCGGCATCGTTGAGTTTGAAGCTCTCCGTGGCCTTGTTGCCAGCCTCCGGCTGCAGGGTGTCGCCCACCAAGGTCCACTTGCCATTGACATACTCATCGACGAAGATCTTGCAAGCAGCGTTGCTTGAGCGGCGCCAGAACTTCAGGTTCTTCACCTTCTTGCCCTTTACGCACATCGTAAGGTACATGCCATCGACGTTCATACGGAGAGAAGGCTTAGCCTCGCCATAGTAGGAACCGCTAGTCGTAGTAGCGCTGGTGGTCCATCCCTCGGGGAGGTTCTTCACGCCCTCATCGAAGCCGAAGGTGTAGTCGGCCTCACCGTCCATAGAACGCTGGTAGAGCGTGACGTCATACTGCTGAGCGTCCTTGACGGCATCCCAGCTGGCGGTGAAGGAGTCGTCGGTGATGCCAAAGGCGGCCTTGGCGTTGACCTTGCGCTCGTCGAAGTTGAGCTCGCTGGTGGTGAACTTCACCTTGACGCTGTCAGAGACATAGTCGGCCAGGGCAGCCTGTACCACAGCCGTGTACTCCGTCTGCGGCTCCAGACCGTCAAACTCAATCTCGTTGCCCTCGGTAGAGAGGCTCTCCAGAGCCTTGCCATTCTGCATCAGCGTGACGTTGTAGCTCTTGGCATACTTCACGCTGGTCCAAGTAGCCTTGGCGGAGCGGCCTCTGATGTCGCTGATGCTGATCTGCGGGTTGTCGAGCTTGTAGCTGCTGCCTGAGAGCAGGAAGCGAGCGTCGCCGCCCTCCGTCTCATCGACATAGGCGAAGCCGAACACGTTGCGGTCGTACCAGCCGTTGAAGTTGAAGGAAGTCACCTCGCTGGTGCCAGGGAAGGAATCGCCGCTGTCGCCATTCACCGTAGAACGGCGGTCAGCCTCGACGATATCTACGCGCGGGTGGCTCGGGTCGTTGTTGACGGTATTGGCAGTCCAGACGGCCTGGTCCTCATCCAAGTGCCACACCAGGATGCCGTGGCCAGGGATATACTGGTCCCAACCCTTCTGCTGGCGGTTCTCGATGATGAAGTACTCATAGTTCTTGTTCGGGATGCTGACGCGGAAGGCAGCATTCTTGTCCTCCAGCGGAGTTACCGTGACGAAGGTGTCTGTGGTGGCGTTGAGCTCCGTGAGCTTGAGCCAATCCAGAGAGTAGCGCTCAAAGGCGGTGAAGGTGGCGGGGCAGTTCTGGTCGCCATTGTAGGAGCCAGCACACATCACGTCCCATGCTCCCGGCGTGTTGGACGCAGCAGCATTCATCGTATTGTAGTGGTCGGCGAGACCGAGGACGTGGCCAAACTCATGGACGAACGTACCGATACCCACCGGCTTGTTGGACTGACCGTTGATCTCCTGAGAGGTGGCGTAGCGGTCGATCTTCACGTTGCCCAACTGGATGTCTGCACCGATGGTGGAGAGGTTCCAGCTGTGCGGCCAGATGGTGTTGGGCTTGTTGGAGTCGGCCTGGCCGTAGCCAGCATAGATGACATAGACGTTATCGACCACGCCGTCACCATCGGTGTCATACGGAGAGAGGTCCACACCCTGCTGATACAGGAGCTTGCAGGCCTCCTGGACCATCTTGTATGCGTTTTCTGTACCCTCGCTACCGGCATAGCTCTGATAGGTGCCCGATACCTGGATAGGACCGTAGCAGTCGATGTCCGGGTCGTAGTTGTGGCCTGATCCCTCATAGTAGTAGTCGTGGACAGAACCGTAGCAACCGTTCTCGTTGAAACCCTTCTCGTGGAAGAAGCGGTCGTAGTATGCTTTCGGGTCGCTCATGGAGAACTTGCAGTTGGAGAACTCCACGAGGATGTTGAGCACCTTCTGCTTGCCTGTTGTCGGCACGTCGCTGATTTTCACACGCTTCGGGCCGTTGGCATTGGACTTCTTGGCAGCGACGCTCTGAAGGGCGTTGACCTTGGCGGCTGAGAACTGCTTCTCGGCGAGCTGCATCATGACCTCCTTGTCGAGCTTCTGCAGGTAAGCCTTGGCGCGTGCGTCGCGCTGGCCCACCGGCATGGCAACGATGTTGCTGCTGACCAACCCCTGCTCCGTAAGCTCTGCATACTCGTAGTTGTTGGTAGCAAAATTGTACTTCAGCGGATAACCATCCTCGGTCACCGTCATGTGGTAGTGCTCGTCGCCCAGCTTCTGAATGGTAATCATGGTACCATCAGCCTGCTTCGCAACCATCTTGCCCGGCAATGCGGGCACGGCCATCAACTGTCCTGCACAGAACAGAGAGAGCGCAATTGTGAAAAGTTTCTTTTTAAGGTTCAGCATAATTTATTGAACAAAACAAATTCTTATAGTTGTTTTCCGTTGGCAAAGTTAGTCATTTTCAGTGAAATTGCCGCCATGACAAAAGCTAAAAAACACTATTTTCCGAAATTCATAAATACTAGCCCCGCTTTTTCATCTGCTTCTGCTAGTATGTCCAGATTCTCGCATTGAAAGCTATGAGAGCCTAACATGAAAGAACCGCCACATTTTCTGTGGCGGTTCTTCATCGTTAGTTATGTTCCATGAAAAAAATTGAGAGAATTGAAACTTCACAGCCTCGCTTTTTGTTTTACTTTGATTTATTTATGATATAGCATTGAAAATTCTGTTTTACTCTACCGAATCATCGTCGAGGAAGCCAGCGGGTCCTTGCCGATAGAGTCGGTCTTGGTGGTGTCGGCCTTGGCCACGGACGGACCCTTGTGAGCCTTGTTGTAGCCTGCCATCACCTCCTCGGGAGAGGTGCTGTCCGTTGGTTCGAAGGCTATCTGGGCGGCGTTGCCCAGCGTGAGGATGATGGCTACGACCGCTGCAGCCTTGAAGAGTGGCATGAGGCGCTGGCGCATCGTGATGACAATGGGCTTGACGGGCTTCTGCTCATCGACCATGGCAAGCATGCGCTCGTCGAAACTTTCGTCGAGCACTTCCTGCTTCGTCTCTTCGCGCTGGGCGACAAAGAGGTCGCGGTAGGCCAGCAACGCCACAGGCACGTCCTCCTGAGAGAAGAACGAACGCAAGATCTCCTCCTCTTGGAGGGTCGTCTCGCAGCGCCAATAGCGCTCCAGTAGTTGCTCTATATACTTATAGTCCATATTGGTCCAATTGTTCAAATTTTGTTTTGACGGCCTGGCGCGCACGAAAGATGTTCACCTTGACCTGACTCTCGCTGATGCCCATCACCTCGGCCACTTCTTTGTAGCTTTTCCCCTCGAAGTCGCGCAGCTGGATACAGGAGCGTTGCTTCTCCGGCAGGGTGTCGATGATCTGCCTGACGAGGCGGACGCGGTTGCTTTGGTCCGCCTGCTCGAAAGGATTGTGCTGGTCGGCAGCCTGGGGAGACACTCCCGCATCGTCGAGCGAGGCGTCATGGCGGCCTTTCCGCTTGGTGAAGTCGATTGAGAGATTGCGACAGACGGACAGGGCGAAAGCCTCCATGGAGTCTATCGCATCCCATTCCGCACGCTTGTCCCAGACTCGCATCAATGTCTCTTGCACGACATCCTCCGCTTCCTCGCGATTCGTCGTTATGCGAAGGGCAAGCCTGAAGAGTACGTTCTTCAGCGGAAGCACATCGTTCCGAAAACTGACTTCTTTCATTTCCTTTCTATAACCAAGACGATTCTATGGCGTGTTTGTTACGGGTGTTAACATCTCTTAACTTTTTCTTTTCTCCTTTTCTTATAATATGCAGATGATGAGCCTAACCAATAGGGAGCAGGCAAGGGGTGTCAAAGAAAACTAAATAACGGCTCTCAGTTTACTTCGTTCCGATTTTATTCCATACCTTTGCACCCATAGCTTATTATCTTATAATGAAGATTCACAAGAATGAGTATGAGGGATAAAGAAACGAGCATAAAGTTTGCCATCCTTGTCTTATTGCAATTGGTTGTCGTCCAGCTACGGGCACAGATCACGGGACAGGTCCTCGATGCCGAGGACGGCTACCCTGTGCCCTACGCCAATGTGGGCTATGAGGGAACGAACCACCATGTCCAGAGCGACGCCGACGGCCACTTCACCATCGAACGCCGTCCGGGCCATGTGCTGGTGACCAGTAGCGTCGGCTACAAGGCGGAGAAAGTAAAGGTGAGGGATAACACCTCCGTGCTGACCATCAAGATCAAGTCGGAGACGACCAACATGGCAGAAGTGGAAGTGCGCGGAAGGCGCAAGCGCTACAACCGCAAGGAGAATCCAGCCGTGGCCTTGATGCGTCGCGTCATCGAGGCCAAGAAACTCTCGGACTTGGAGAACCACCCCTTCTACCAGTTTATGAAGTATCAGAAGATCACGCTGGCCCGCAACGATATCGACACGACGAAGCTGACTCCAGGCAAATGGTATAGCGATGGCGTGGAGAAGTCGGACTACAATGGGAAGTACGTCCTGCCACTGACGATGAGCGAGGTGGTGACCCACCACCTCTATAGCAAAGACCCCAGAAAGGTGCGCGACATGATCGTGGGACAGCACTCTCAGGGTCTCAACAAGCTCCTGCAGACGGGTGAGATGATCAACACCATGCTCAAGGAGGTCTTCACGGACGTGAACCTCTATGACGACCACATCCGCCTCATGCAGTATCCCTTCCCAAGTCCTATCGGCCGCACGGCCATCAGTTTCTACCATTTCTATATACAGGACACGGTGCAGGTGGCGGGCGACAGTTGCTATCACCTCCGTTTCTATCCCGCCAACCAGCAGGACTTCGGTTTCACTGGCGACCTTTACGTCCTGAAGGATTCCACGCTCCATGTGAAGCAATGTGTGCTCAATATTCCCAAGAAGAGCGATGTCAACTGGGTGAAATCCATGCGCATCGAGCAGCAGTTCTCGCAGTTGGACAACGGCGAATGGGTGCTGACCCATGATGACATGTGGGCGGAGATGAGTTTTCCGGCCTTGCTTCCCAACGCCTTGGTGACACGCACGACCCGTCTCGCCGAATATAAGTTTGACGACATTCCTCGATCACTGCTCCGTGGTAAGGCCCGTACCATTGAGGAGGCCAACGCCCGCATCCGCGACGAGGAGTTTTGGCAGCGGGAGCGCCCTGTCGAACTGACCAAGAGCGAGCAGAACATCGACGGACTCGTTGATCGCATCCGTCGCTCCAAGGGCTTTGGCGTCATCATGGTGGGCGTCAAGGCGTTTGCCGAAAACTTCATCGAGACAAGTCCCACGGGAGAGAAAAGTAAGGTGGATATTGGTCCGGTCAATACCATCATTTCCCACAACTTCGTGGATGGCTACCGCTTCCGCGGGTCGGCCCGAACGATGGCGGCCCTCAATCCCCATCTCTTTTGGAAGGGCTATGGCGCCTATGGCACGCGGTCCAACCGCTGGTATTATGGTTCGGAGGTGACCTACGCCTTCAACAAGAAGGAAAACTCGCCCTTCGAATATCCGATGCGCAATCTCGTTTTCTCCTCGGAGCGGGATGTAATGTCGCCCTCGGACAAATACCTGGTCAACAACAAGGACAACGTCTTCATGTCCTTCCGCACGCAGGACGTGCGCCAGATGTACTTCTACGACCGTCAGCAACTCTCCTTTGTCTATGAGTCCGACTGGGGACTGAGCGTCAACGCTGGAATGAAGGCGGAGAGCAACGAGGTGGCTGGAGAGCTCCATTTCCAGCCCGTCAATGGCGCTCCCGAGGTCTTCAAGATTCGCACCACCGAACTATCGGCGGGTATCCGCTTCTGTCCGGGACAGACCTTTGTCAATACGAAGCAGCATCGCTGGCCCGTCAATCTTGACCATCCCGACCTCTCGCTGACCCATACGATGGGTGTGAACGGCGTGCTTGTAGGACAGTATCAGCTCAATCTGACCGAACTCAAACTCTATAAGCGCCAATGGTTAGGGTCATGGGGATTTGTCGATTTCCACGCCAATGCAGCCGTGCAATGGAACAAAGTGCCGTTTCCGTTGCTCATCATGCCACCCGCCAATATGACCTTCATGGACAACGAGGTGACTTTCAATCTGATGAACAATATGGAATTTCTCACCGACCGCCAACTGTTTGTCAGTGCGTCGTGGGACATGAGCGGCAAGTTGCTCAACCGCCTGCCACTCCTGAAGAAACTCAAGTGGCGCGAATACTTCTCTGTGAAGGCGATGTGGGGCGATCTGACCAGCAAAAACAACCCGCTCCTGCATCCCGACGACCCGATGTTGTTCCGCCTGCCCGAAGGATCCCGCGTCATCGACAAGACACCCTACTGGGAGGTGGAGGCTGGTGTCCACAATATCTTCAATATCTTTGGCGTGACCTATGTTCGCCGCATGAGTTATCGCAACTATGACAACATCGACCGTTGGGGCATTCGCTTGCTCTTCAACCTGACTTTTTAGGTCCTCTTCCTTTTGGCCAGTTTCTTTGGCCAAGTGTGGCGGGATATCAATAAGACCTGTTCCAAAATCGAATGTGATTTTAGAACAGGTCTTATTCGTCGTT
>ERZ1106983.480-NODE-480-length-49262-cov-5.314325_pt1 | contig 49262 bp, 57 predicted proteins | sample MGYA00403693_ERZ1106983 | MGnify/ENA primary metagenome ERZ1106983 (study PRJEB35170, sample SAMEA104062420) | human gut metagenome | biome: human gut; feature: human-associated habitat; material: faeces | place: Denmark | collected 2012-07-13 ...
AAAATATAGAAAATCAAGTTGTTAAAAATATACAGAATCAAATAGAAAAAGGATATTTTGAAAAACGGTGGGGCGAAAACCCAATAGATGAACTTGTTTCTACCCAGGTAAAAAATATAGTAGAAGAACATAAAGACGAAATCATTGAAAGAACAGCAAGTCTTTTATGCGAAAAATTATTAAGAAAAAAAGGCATAAAAGAACAGATTTTAGGAACTGTTGAAGAAAATAAGGAGGAAAATTAAATGGCAGAAATTATAAAAGCGGTTAAAGGTTTTAACCAGGATATGACCTGCACACCAACAGAGGATGTTAAATTCCAGTATGAAGAAGGGAAAACATATGAGGAAAAAGAAGCTGATGTGTGCAAAAAAGGATTTCATGCTTGTGAACTTCCGATTAACGCTTTTAGATACTATTCACCTGTGAAAAGTGTATATCATGAAGTGGAAATGTCAGGGGAAATTGATGACTCTGAAAGCGATAAGGTATGTTCATCCAAAATCAAGATTGGAGCAAAAATAAATATTGCTGGCATCATAAAAGCATCTATTGACATTATAAAAAACAAAGCAGAAAAAGAGTCTGCAGCATCTTCCGGGGACTATGGTAATGTAGCATCTTCCGGGGACTATGGTAATGCAGCATCTTCCGGGGACTATGGTAATGCAGCATCTTCCGGGTACAAAGGTAATGCAGCATCTTCCGGGGACTGTGGTAATGCAGCATCTTCCGGGAACTGTGGTAATGCAGCATCTTCTGGGTACAAAGGTTCTGCAAAAGCAGATCATCCAAATTCTTGTGCTATTGCATGGGGTCCAGAATCAAAGGCAAGTGGAGCAAAAGGATCACACCTTGTTTTAGCTGAATGGGAATCTAATGGAGGTAACTATTGGGATGAAGAGACCTGGACATTTAAAGGAGCAAAAATGGTTACAGTTGATGGAGAAAATGTCAAAGAAAATACTTGGTATGGTTTAAGAAATGGGAAAGTTATTGAAATTAAGGAGGATTAAGAAATGGCAGAAACAAAAAATGCAGTAGCAACAACACAGAACAAAGTAACAGATTTTAGTCTTGGGATTTTCGGAACTTCCGATAATTTCATTATGGCAAATCAGATGGCAAAGGCACTGGCTACATCTACAATCGTTCCGAAAGAATATCAGCAGAACGCCTCTAACTGTCTCGTGGCATTGGAGCAGGCTATCCGGTTAAAAGTAAGTCCAATGATGGTTATGCAGAACCTTTATGTAATTCAGGGAAGACCATCGTGGAGTTCAAAATTCCTTATTGCGGCTATCAATGGAAGCGGAAAATTTGATATGGAATTGCAGTACGAAGAAAAGAAGGACAAAGATGGAAAACCATATTCCTGCCTTGCTTGGACAACTAAGGACGGAAGAAGAGTAGAGGGAATGACCGTTGATATGGATATGGCAAAAGCAGAGGGATGGTACGGAAAGAACGGAAGTAAATGGAGAACAATGCCACAACTTATGCTCCGGTACAGAGCAGCTTCATTCTTTGCAAGTTTAAACTGCCCGGAACTTACTCTTGGACTTTATACAAAGGAAGAAGCAGAAGCTATGGATATGCCGCAGACTTACGATATCGAAGCAGAGGTTCATGATACTATCACCCAGAACGCTAATAAAGAAGAATTTTTTATCGAGGAACCGGCACAGATTGAGGAAAAGACACCGGCTCCGCCAGTTGCGGAAATGACCAAAGCCCCGGAGAAAGAGCCTGTTCCAGCAGAGAAGAACGAGAAGCCGTTACCGCCGTTCATGACTGATGGAGGAATGTAAATGAGTATCGTTCGGGTAATATGTTTAGTTGGTTGGATTTTATCTTTTGGTGAATGGGCATTTCTAATCACAAGAGACAAAAATTCGTATCCACCTCTTATAATGATGTGGGTATTTATAGTTCTTTTGTGTTTGACAAAGTAAATTTATTAGGGCGGTTTATCCGCCCTTGAAGAAAGGAAAGTTATGATAGGCACATTACAACAGGCTTTTGATGATATGGAACATGGAGTTTATGACTTCACGAAAGACGGGAAATGTTCGTCTTGTGGGGCTTGCTGCTCGAATTACCTTCCACTATCTTCCAGTGAAATCAAGGAAATTAAGCGGTACATAAAGAAACATCATGTTAAAAAACAGAAGCATATGATTGCTCCAACAGTAGAACAGGTTTTTGATATGACTTGTCCTTTTCTTGACACGAGCAAAGAAAAGGATAAATGCACCATCTACAGTGCGAGACCGAAAATTTGCAGGTGTTTTATCTGTAATCAGCCACCGAGCAAGATTAAAGAAAACAAGGAACTGTTCTGGAGAACCAGAAAGCCATGCGACATGAGAGAAACATTTTTCGGGGAGGAATAAAAATGTTGAACAAATCAAACATAGTGGGAATTATTAAAGACCATGAGAAAGAAATGTCAGAGATAAGAATTGAGATAATGAAAGCTGACAGCGATATTGTCAAACGAGCATTAAAGGACAAACTCAATTTTCTCGAAGATAATTGCTACCGATATAAATTACAGGCAAAGGCTTGGGGGATTGAGGTATGACAGTAGGAGAAAAAAATACAGGTAGTTAGGAAAGAAAAAGGACTTTCTCAAAAAGATTTGGCTGAAAAGCTAAACATTGCAACAGGAACAATTCAGCAATATGAAATCGGGAAAAGGAAAGTTACTATTGAAAAACTGATGAACATTGCTTTTGCACTTGAGGTTCCTGTAGGAAGATTGATTCCATTTAATAGCAAATGTTTACCAAGCGAATCACAGAATCAAAAAATCCAATCCATAGCCGACCATTACGGATTCATAAAGCAGTCCATGATGATGATTGAAGAATGTTCTGAGTTGCAAAAGGCTATCTGCAAATGGCATAGGAAGCGTGGAGATTTACTCATTTATGAATTTTTTGACTGCCAAGAAAGAGCTGACATTATAGATGAACTGGCAGATGCGATTATCATGGCAAAGCAGATTTCCTATTTATTATCTGCGGAAGATGAAGTTTCAGAACAGATTGAATTTAAACTTGACCGCCAGCTACGGAGAATGGAGGAAAAAAATGCTGATTAGAACACAAAACAAAATGTGTGTATGCAATCTTAAAAATATGGAGGGAATCTCAATTGGAAAGACTGGAGATGAAAAGAGATTTTTCCTGACAATGCGGTTTTCTTATGAAATGGCAGATAATTGTGAATTAGGCGAATACCAAACCGAAGAACGAGCCATCGAGGTTTTGGACGAGATTTGCGAAAACTATCAATACATTAAAGTTGGGGAAACTGTAGGAGTTGGGATGTCAGAACCGCAGTATGTTTTCCAGATGCCGGAGGTGTGAAGATGAATAAAAGGCAGAAGAAAAAAGCAATTTTTGGTTACAGAATGAGCAAAGCACAGATTCGGAAACGAATTAAAAAAGTGAAATTGTTGGACAAACCAAAAACAATATATGAAGGATTTGGAATATCGGATGCATTTTGCCCGTTTTGTGGGTGTGACTTAATTGAATGGAACGGAAACAGGGTTAGTTATCCAGAATTATGGGAAACAGGTTGGTGTGCGAGATGTGGAGAAAAAATAGCAGGAGCAGATAATAGCCCATACCATCATATATTAAGAGATATGATTGAATATCCTGACGCTTCTATTAAGGAATTGCAGGAAGAATATTAGTGTGTGGAGGTGTGATATGAGGATTGTTTCACAGAATGGGTTAGTTAGTGTTCCTTTTGAAATGACAGCAATTCATGTAACAGGAACATTTATAAGAATGAATATGGTTGGAGATACCGGAAAAGGAACGATTATTGCAGAATATAACACACCAGAGAAGGCAGAAAATGCAATGCGACTTCTTCATGAAGCATACAGCGGTATGCCCATTATTTTTCAAAATGTGGAAATACCAGAAGTTGAAACTGATAAGTTAAAAGGTATTTTGGATTGTTCAATAATTGCGAGTATTCCAAACGAACCGCCAAAAATTGAGTACATCAGTAACGCAGTATTTCAGTTCCCGAAGGAGAAAGATTTATGAAGAATGATATTGATAAAGCTATTGATTTTATTAAATCTTTGAATGATGAAAACTTACAAGGAATGATAGATGGAAAAGAAAACGTAATAAATCTATTGAATGAACTTTCCGAATACAGAAGTCTTTCTACATTAGATTAAGTAGAAGAAATGCTAGAAATGAGAACACAGAAAAAGGTAGTTGAAATTCTTCCTGTTGTTGGAAATTCGGAAAAATATGAGTGTCCGAATTTCGGTAGTGGGCTGACAGACACAGATGTATTTGCTAGTCATTGTAAGTGGTGTGGACAGGCGGTGAAATTATGATTGAGATTGTTTCAGACTACAAGCCAACAAATGGCGACAAAATAAGGGAAATGGTTGATTCAGAATTAGCGGAAATTATCATGTGCCCTTATGATAAAGAACCAGATTCATGCAATAAAAAAGGTTGTTATGACTGTTGTTTGGAATGGCTTCAGCAACCGGCAGAGTGAGGTGGGAATATGGAATTAAAGCAAACAAAACCTATTCATTTAAGATGTCCGAAGTGCGGATATGATTTTTCCTACAATACAAACCACATAGAGGAAGAAATCGACAAGTTAAAATGCGAGATTACTTCAATAAAAAACCAAATTACTCAACACAAAATACAATATACAAAAACTTATCGTGATGAATGGTACAGGAGAGCGCAGGCGGCGCTTACATCAAAAAATGCTCAATTACAGCAATTAAAGAAAGCAAGAAAGGCAACAGCCGTAGAAATACAGCTGCAAAGCAACATTATTTTCAAACAACTTGTAGAGCAAAAACTTGGAAAGGAAGAAACATTGAAGTTGATTAAGGAAGCTGAAGAACAGATGATTTATTACAACTGGGATATGGCTACGCAAAAGTTTACAAGATTTGATGGGGCATGATATGAAAAGCAATAAATCAGCCAAAGACCTTGCATTTGACAAGGAACGTTATAAGTATCGGCATGAGATTCGTGAATTGCAACGAGAGATTAAAGAAAATCTTTGCGAAATCGAAGTTTTAAATCAAAGGATTTCAGAACTGGAGGAAAGCATTCGTCAGAAAGATGATTGGATTAACAGGCTTCTGGAATATACAGAACTTTCAGAGGAAGATATGAGAAAAAAGATTCAGAAAGACAGAAATATTTCAGAGGTAATAAATAATATGGAGAAAATGAATAATATAATTTTGGGATTAGGTAGAATGTTATGATTTTGAAAACAGGGATAAGAAAGTGAGGTGATGCAAAATGTTCCTGAGAGTAATTTCAACAGGCAGTAAAGCCGGAAACTGTTACGCTTTAATTTCCGATTCTGGACAGATTCTTCTTCTGGATTTTGGGTGTGATAAGAAAAAAATCCTTAGAGGGATTGATTACAGGGTTTCGGATGTTGTCAGTGCTGTTCTATCTCACGGGCATGGTTAGGAGACCATTCAAAAAGTTATAAATGGCTGCTTGAAAACTGGATTCCAATTTACACCAACGATGAAACAGCAGCGGGATTTGAAACCGTAACAGGAGAACTTCTGAAAGGCGTTCCAGAAAAGAAGTGGTTTCAATGTGGAGAATTTAAGATTATGGGGTTTTATGTTACGCATGATGGTTGCCCGAACTTCGGGTATCTGGTACAGCATGAAGAAATGGTTCGGTTGCTATATATGACAGACCTTGAATATTGCCCCTATAGCTTCAAGAATCTTCGGGTGCAGCACCTTCTGATTGAAGCAAATTATATAGAAGATTTAGTGAACCGAGAAGCCGAAAACTACGCTCATCAGATAAGAGGACATTGTTCGCTCAACACCTGTAAGGGAATTGTTGAAGCAAACAAGACACCGGATTTACGTACCGTAACACTGATTCACTTATCGGATAAGGTTTGCGATCCGAACCGGGTTCTGGAAGAAATCAAGAAAGTTGCCGGGAATAGGGTTGAAGTGAATGTGGCGGTTCCGGGGTTGGAAATTGTTTTAAATCGTTATCCATTTTGAGGAGAAAATAATAATGAAACTAAAGTGTACAAATTGTGTGAATTGTGACTCCGTAAGAGGATTTATGTGTAATTGTCATTGCTCATATGATGAAGAAAGAGATGGGATAAAACACCATGTTCAATGCGGACAATATGTACATGTAAACCATGCAAACAAATGCGAACACTATTCAGAAGAACCTTATGATAGGGATAAGTTTTTTATATTGTAATAGAGGAAGTGATTATGTGACAGAATCAGAAAAACAAGAGATTTTAAGCGAACTGGAAGAACGGTTTGAGAAAAAATATAAAGGCTGCTTAACGAGGGAGGACACGCAAAGCGTTTTGAAAGATCCTAGAAATAAGTGGTTCAGAGATGAAAATGGTGGTGGAGGACATTCTCTGATGACGGATGCTTTTGATAATAGCATTGTATCATGGCAAGTATGGGAAACAATACAAAAATTAACTTGTGTTATTTGCGGAAAGCAGTATGTAAGACATCTTGCAGGCATTGAAGAATCAGAAGAAATTGCAGAGCAGATATGCCAGTTTGTTTATGATTTGCGTATGAAACACAAGGAGAACAGCCATGATTGAGTGCTTAAAAATTGAGGATTTTGTAATCGAAGAGATACTCTATCCATATACGCCTAGTTTGATACCGGGAGAATTTCAATCGCAAGCATATATAGGTAGAATGGAAAAGAAATTGCGCTTAAATCCAGAATATATCATTGATATTTTGGAGAAAGACCCAGAAACCAAACAGCGAGTTTTTAATAGGCTGCGGAAGTTCGGTGGCGTGAAGTTTTACAGGTATCTGGATATGAGTAATCCAGTGATTCAGTATGTGAAGAAAGGGTTGGAAGAATGACTAATACAGAGTTGAAATTATTAAAATCTTTTCCAGGTAGTTTCATAAGCGACAATGGAAATTTTATTCCAGAAAGAAGTGGAGTAGCTTGCTTCAATCTTGAAAATTGTCAATCCAGTGGGGAAATTAAGTGCAAAGTGCTTGAATAGTGTTCTAGAGCGGCTTTTAAATCAGAGCCATATGATAAAAAGAAAGATAATGATGAACTTCATGAGTTTATTCTTGATGGAATCAATGATTTTCTTGACACTAATTTTTCAGAAGAAGATATGGAGTTTATTTACACAAAACTTGGTAATGGTTGCAACAGACCATTGTGTGAGAAGTTTGTAATGAGTGTATATGATATGGAGGTTTTGAATGAAAATCACAGTAGAACATGAAGTATCGCCAGACAAGAACTTCTGTACATATGGTGGAGACTTCTGGGGGAAAGATGTGTGCCAGTACCATACACATAGAGATAGAACACATGGAAGAAAAGCACCAGTAGAAAAACAGGTTCCTAAATGCACTATTTTTGGAGTGTGGCTGGACAAGCCATATCAGAAATGCAAAGAATGTATAAAATCCTGCGAACAGGCGGAAAGAATGGAGGGAACATAATTGGCAACAAGAGCAGAGATAAATGAAAAACATGGCATTGTTCGTTTGATGCCATCGGATATAGCAAATGAACAGTTATCTGAAGAAGATGCTGCGATGTACGAAAAAATAGTAAAAATGCAACTTGAAAAATTTGATGATTATGAAGATTATGAAGATGAGGTGGAATGACTTATGAACAAAGTGATTTTGTGCGGGAGATTGACTAGAGATCCTGAGGTAAGATATGGAGGCGCGGATCAAAGAACAGCAATTGCTAGATATACACTAGCGGTTGATAAATGGGAAAAAAGGGGAGAAGAAAGTTCAGCTGACTTCATCAATTGTGTTGCTCTTGGAAAGCATGGAGAATTTGCTCAGATGTATTTGCACCAAGGCATGAAGATTCTTGTTTGTGGGTCCTGGCAGACTGGTTCCTATACTAACAAAGAAGGAACAAAAGTTTATACAAATGAATGTCTTATACAGGAACATTTTTTCTGTGAAAGTAAAAATCAGAATGGAAACACATACGGGAATCAGAACACGAATTTATCACAGGCATCTTCAATTGGAGAAGGTTGGATGAACATTCCGGACAGTGTTAATGACGATTCTTTACCTTTTAATTAACAAGGAGTGGTACATATGAGTAGGAACCCAAGTGAAATCATCCAGGAGTTTTTGCAGCTCCTGGATGAAAGCCACGAGCACTTTAATAATGCAACAACATTGATTGAAGCAGAAAATAGTCGAACTTTGGTCAACACACATTTGCTTGAAGACTGCGGAGATGATGAACTTTATGAATTCGCATATAAATGGAGACAGGATTTAAGAGAGCGAAGGAAGCAATGTGACCGTAAAGCAATGTATGAAAATATACATAAATTTGCGATTTCGGAAACTAATAAATCGACAATCAAGCGGACAAAAGGACTTTTAAAAGATCAGCTTACAACTGAAGAATATCTTTCAACGCCATATAAAGAAAGAAAATTTAAGTCTGGAGGAAAACAAAATGGATAGAGAATGTTGCGGAACATGCCGCCACTGTAGGAAATCAGAAGAAACTGGAGACTGGATTTGCGTCAATGATTTAAGCGATAACTACGCTCTTGAGGTTGATTATAAGTACAATTGTGAGGAGTATGAGAAGAGAGAATGAAGTTTATTGATTTTTTTGCCGGTATAGGTGGTTTTAGAAGAGGTATGGAACTTGCAGGGCATGAGTGTGTTGGTTTTTGTGAATTTGATAAATTTGCAACCGCAAGCTACACTTCAATGCACTTGATTACAGATTATCAAAGAAAACACCTAGAGTCATTGCCCATAAAACAAAGACAAAAAGAAATACTCAAGGAGGAATACAGAAATGGAGAATGGTACGCAAACGACATTAGAAGAGTGTATGTCGGAGACATACCTAAAGCAGACTGCTGGTGCTTCGGATTTCCTTGCCAGGACATCTCGGTTGCCGGAAAACAACTTGGGTTTCAAGGAAACCGTTCAAGCCTGTTTTTCAGAGTTATGTACCTTATCGGACAGCTCGAAGAAGAAAATAAACCCACTTACCTTTTCATTGAGAACGTTAAGAATTTGCTTAGTGTTAATGGAGGATGGGATTTCGCCAGACTGCTCATTGAAATGGAGCAGGGGGGGGTATGATGCAGAATGGCAGGTGCTCAACTCTAAAGATTTCGGAGTGCCACAAAATAGAGAAAGGGTGTTTGTTATCGGACATCTTAGAGGACGAAGTGTCTCAGAAGTATTTCCTGTCGAAGGAACAAACGGAGAAAATAGTATTTCAATAATCGGTCACAGAGATGGATATAGAAGGAATACACAGGTGTTTTCGCAGGAAGGCATCACTGAAGCACTGAGCACCTGTCAAGGAGGAGGCAGAGAACATCATGTAGCGATTCCTTGTTTTATTGATTTAAGCTATAAAAAATCAAAATTGACAGACACTGCGAGATGTTTGCAGGCAAGATATGCAAAGGGTCCATCGACACACGAAGCGGAAACAAGCGGGGTGGCTATAAAAATTATAGGAGAAGTAAATTGTTCTCAGGATGGACAAGTTCATTCTATTGATGGAATTGCTAAGAGCCATTCAGCAGGTCATAATAATAGTCCCAAAGTCGCAATCCCAGTTCTTACTCCTGAAAGAGCAGAGAAACGACAAAATGGAAGAAGATTTAAAGAAAACGGAGAACCGATGTTTACTCTGACAGGACAGGATAGGCATGGTGTTGCTGTGGAAGTGGTTCGGAGTGAATGTGCAGTAAACGAAAACGGAATTTATGTACAGTTTCCAAATGGAGTTGTTTGTTATGCTGTTTGGTACGAAAAACATCAATGCTATATAGCAATACGAAAATTAACACCGAGGGAGTGCTTCAGGCTGCAAGGATGGACAGATGATTATTTTGAGAAAGCAGCATTTGTTAGTTCGGATAGCCAATTGTACAAGCAGGCAGGAAATGGTGTCACTGTTAATGTTATTTATGAGATAGCGAAAAGGTTAAGGGAGAGTGATAACGATTGAGTTACCAAGGTTTAAGGAAAGCGAAAGCAATAGAGCGAAAGAACCAGGAACGGCTGCTGAAAGTAAATCCAAAACTAAAATACTTAATAAAATTCTGGAAATTTTAAAGAAGGTGATTATACATGCCTAGAAAAGGTGAATGCATGGACTTAACCGGACAAAAATTTGGTAGATGGACAGTAATAGAACGCTCTATACCTAGATGTAACAAAAAGGGTGGAGTTGAGGGAATGTGGAGATGCGTATGTGACTGTGGCACTGAAAGAATAGTATTACAAGCTAGCTTGATAAATGGGAAATCAAAATCATGTGGATGCTTAAACAGAGAAATCACAAGTTCAAAATTAAAAAAACATGGATATTCGAATAGTAATTGTAACTTATATTCCATATGGAATGGAATTAAGTATCGTTGCTATTGCGAAAACTCAGAGGATTATAAGAATTATGGAGGTAGGGGGATAATTGTTTGCAGTGAATGGTTGCGTGACTTCAAAGCATTTTATGATTGGTCAATAGATAATGGATATAAGAATGAAAAGGGAGATAACGGAATTAATATTCTTACATTAGACCGAATAGACACAAATGGCAATTACGAACCTTCAAATTGCCGTTGGGTAACAAATAAAATTCAAGCGCAAAATAAGAGAATAACAATGACAGACGAAGAAAGATTCAAAGTTTGCCCGATTTGTGGAAAAAAGTTTAAAGTCTTGCAAAGAAATAGTACAAAAACATGCAGCTATAAATGTGGATTTATATTTAGAGAACAAAATAAAGTGAAACCGAAATTTGAAACCTCAAAATGCCCTATATGTGGTAAAGAATTTAGAAAGAGAAAATATAAAGGGAAAGACCGGAAATATTGCAGTACAAGATGCGCGGGAATTGGAAAGTCTCCTATATGGAAACATAATGGAGAATCGCTTCATGTTGTCGAATGGGAAGAAAAAACCGGAATAAATGCAAAATGCTTATTAAATAGAAAGGACATGGGGTGGGATATAGAAAAAATATTGACTACTCCGATAAGCGAGAAAAGAGGTGGAAAAATTGATAATCCTTGAAGATACCAGAAATCAAGTTGGAAAACACGATAAAAAAAATGAATATTTCCGGCAGAATGGAATTGAGGTTCGCAGGACAAAACTTTATTGCGGAGATTATACATTGCCAACAGACCAGAGTGTATGTATTGATACAAAAAAAGATATTCAAGAACTGATTGGGGATATATGCGGAAAATCTCATGAGCGGTTCAGAAATGAGCTTATACGGGCACAAGAGAGCAATATAAAGCTGATTATACTCACTGAGGATAACGGTGGGTACTGTGACAGAAAAAAGACGATTTACAACAGTCCAGTGACGTGTGTAAGGGATTTGTTCAGTTGGAAGAATCCGAGATTATTTGTCTTTCAGGGCGGAAAACAGAAATACCCAAAAGCAACAAAAGGACAGACGTTAGCTAAATGCCTTATAACCTTGCAAGAGAAATATGGCTGTGATTTTGCTTTTACTACTAAAGAGAATAGTGGAGCAGAAATTTTAAAGATATTAGGTATCTCAGAGAGCTTTTGAGAAGTTTAATGAACTTTTGGAGGAAGGGAAATGAAATACATAGCTTCATGGTCTGGTGGGAAAGACAGCACAGCGTGCTACTACAGTCGCTCCTCTTGTAGGAGCGTGGATTGAAATACATGGCCCGTGGCGAAAAGGCATGGTAAATAAGGTCGCTCCTCTTGTAGGAGCGTGGATTGAAATTGAACCGCTATTGCGCTGCAGCATCCACAAGGAAGTCGCTCCTCTTGTAGGAGCGTGGATTGAAATAAAAGGTGGATATATTATCCCGGAACCTGAACCGCGTCGCTCCTCTTGTAGGAGCGTGGATTGAAATGTTGTCAGAGCAAAGGAACATAATGTCTGCTCCGAGTCGCTCCTCTTGTAGGAGCGTGGATTGAAATAGTCTCAGCTTGCAAATTGTTGCTGCGAAACTCGTGGTCGCTCCTCTTGTAGGAGCGTGGATTGAAATAAAATCAGATCTGTCATATTTTGAGGAAGTCCGACTGTCGCTCCTCTTGTAGGAGCGTGGATTGAAATAGTAAGAGGGCATTCCGAACACTTGCAATTTTCAGTCGCTCCTCTTGTAGGAGCGTGGATTGAAATATGAAGCAAAGAGTATCAGCTTACGAGACAGCTGGTCGCTCCTCTTGTAGGAGCGTGGATTGAAATACGACATAGCCTACACAAAGGCAAATGCCTACGATGTCGCTCCTCTTGTAGGAGCGTGGATTGAAATCGTAATCTCAACTATATCGCGACTGGAAATCATTGTCGCTCCTCTTGTAGGAGCGTGGATTGAAATAACTATTTCCATTTTGGATATATTTCAGTTTAAGTCGCTCCTCTTGTAGGAGCGTAGATTGAAATATTCCTAACGTGACAGGTGGGAAATTTCTTAGGTTGTTCATTAACATAATTTGATGTTCAAAAATATCTGCCAAATAAAGTCATTTATGTGATATCATGGATACTATAAAGAAATCCTATTTGATACTTTTTCATAGTTTTCAGTCAAATGAAGTAATTAATTAGAGGCGGTACATATTTGCAAATAAGAAAGACGAGCAAATAGCACAAAAATTTCATAAAAACACAATACAAAAAGGAGTCTCCATGCAATCATACAACGACCTACAATCACAATTAAAAACAATAGACCATAAAAGTTACCCATTATACAAATCCCTGCGCGCAAGTTACCAGTTTCCCAAATACATATTGTCGATTGACCATGTGCAGGGCGATCCGTTTGCGGCGCCATCGGATGTGAGGGTGACAGTGGATGCGAAGGCAGCCGGATTCCCGGCATTTGCAATGAAAGATAAGCTGACAAGAACCGCGTTGGCGGATGAACTGCTTCGCAATTTTGCGGCAAAAGTGAATCAGTTTAACTTTAAAGCGAAGGGTTCCGGGAAAAGCGGGCTGATCTCAGTGACACACTGCGGACAGGAAGTGCTGCAGAGGACAGCATGTGAAATCAGTGAAAAAGAGATTACCGCCAGATTTGCAGTCGGGTTTCCTGCAAATGGAAGAACGATCAATGCAAAAGAACTCGAAAAAATCTTATTTGAATATCTGCCACAGTGCGTGGAGCAGTCTTTTTATTATAAAAATCTGAATGCGCAAAAAGTAAAAGAGGTTGTGGAACTGGCAGAAGATCAGCAGGCAATCCGTGAGAAGCTGCCAGAACTTGGGCTGGCTGCGTTTGTGGCGGATGACTCCGTGCTGCCAAGGGAGAGCGGTATCTCTTCCAAGCCAATGAAGCAGTCTGTAAAATTTATTTCTCCGGAAACAATGCGCGTGACATTAGAACTGCCGCACCGGGGTAAGATTACAGGAATGGGAGTTCCCAAAGGAATCACCCTGATCGTAGGCGGCGGTTATCATGGAAAATCTACGCTTTTAAATGCGTTGGAATTAGGCGTATACAATCATATTGCCGGAGATGGCAGGGAATATGTGATCGCAGACGAAACTGCACAAAAGCTCCGCTCTGAGGATGGAAGATTTATCAAAAATGTAGATATTTCCATGTTTATCAATGATCTTCCAAACGGCAGGGATACGAAGGATTTTTCGACTGCTGATGCGAGTGGAAGCACGTCCCAGGCGGCTGGCATCGTGGAAGCGGTTGAGGCCGGCAGCAGACTGCTTTTGCTGGATGAGGATACTTCTGCAACTAATTTTATGGTGCGGGATGCCTTTATGCAGAAAGTGGTAAGCCCGGACAAAGAGCCGATCACACCGTTTTTATCCAGAGCAGGGGATCTGTATGAAAAAGCAGGAATTTCTACCATTCTGGTTGCGGGAAGTTCGGGAGCATTTTTCCACATTGCAGACACTGTGATCCAGATGGATCAGTATGAACCTGTGGATATCACAGAGAAAGCAAAGAACCTGTGTGGACAATTTCCAATCATGCAGGAGACAGCAAAACCATTTGTTTTACCGGATAGCCACCGTGTCATGGAAAAAGACAGGAATGGAGCGGTAAAATGCAGGGACTACCGGAGCGGAGAAGTGAAAAAAGGCGAGCCGGAGCGCTTGAAGGTAAAGACGCTTGGTGTGGATGGCTTTATGCTTGGAAAACAGAATGTCGATCTGCGCTATATCGAGCAGTTGATCGACAGCGAGCAGACGGCGGCACTGGGACTGCTTTTGAAATATACTGTGGAACATCTGGTGGATGGAAAGCGTACCATTTCAGAAACGGCACAGTGGTTAGAACAAAAGTTAGAGCAGGAAGGAATGGTATTTGCCGCAGAGCATGGCGTTATCTCCGGTGGATACGCAATCCCAAGAATTCAGGAGATTTATTCCTGCCTGAACCGCTATCGGGTGTAAAAATGAAACAGAGTATATTTTTATAAAATTCCTGAATATAGAACAATGTAAAGTATTGTGTAAAGGAGTTTCGCAATCATCGGTTAAGGAAGGAAGTTTATTATGCGTCCCAAAATCACAAAACAGAATATAAAAACGCTGTTGGAAACAAAGTTTATCAAAGTATTTGATCTTCAGTATGCCGAGGGCAGACATTACTATAATGCAACAAGACGGAGTGCAGATGATCTGGTGGCAGTGAAGTCTACGGAAGAATTTCAAAATATGCTTCCGGATGCGGTGAGCTGCATCACGATCTGGAATCCATCCAACGGTGAGCCAAAACTGTTGTTGAACCGTGAATTCCGGTATCCGGCAGGACAATTTTTGCTGAGTGTCCCGGCGGGACTGATTGATCCGGCAGATAAGGTGGAAGACGAACCATTGCTTGTGACTGCGAAAAGAGAACTGAAAGAAGAAACCGGAATTGAGGTTTTGGATACAGATGAACTGGAAGTGATCAATCCATGTCTTTTCAGCACACCGGGAATGACGGATGAGAGCAACGCACTTGTGAAAATCGTGTTGAACCGGGATACTCTGACAGGTATGTCACAGGACGGTGCAGAGGGAAGCGAGTGTTTTGACGGCTTTTCTTTTCTGACAAAAGAGCAGGCACAGAAAATTTTAAAGGACGGCGTTGATGAGTACGGCATTTTCTATTCCGTGTATACATGGACAGCATTGACCTATTTTGTGGCAGATATGTGGAATCGAAACCCTATTTACAAATGCATAAAAAAATAGGATAATAGCTGTGAAAATAACAACATATTCTTTATAAGAAGAAACAGCATTCCAAGAATGCAAAGCCATTCGAAAGGTATAAAGTATTTTTGGATTGCAAAGCATCGGAAAGATGTTTTAGAAGGTAATACATATGGAAATTGAGAGATTAGGTGAAAATAAGATCAGATGTGCACTGTCTGAAGAAGAAATCCGTGAAATGGGATACAATATTGATGAGATTATTGGAAATACCGAGGTGACGCAGGAGTTTATGCGTGCGGTGGTGGAACTGGTAGAGGAGCAGGGCAATATCAGTATGCAGAATATTTCACCGGTAGTGAAGGCAGAACTTTTGCAGGATCACAGCATGGCGATCACGTTTGGCGGAGATTCCGAGATGAGTTTTAAGAATCTTGTGGATACGGTCGGACAGCTGATGAACCAGCTCGCACCGGAAAAATTATCAGAATTTCGGCAGATGAATAAAGAGGAAAAACAGAGTGCTATCGATGATTTCCTCGAAAAATATAAGGCAAAGCACAGCCAGGATGCAAAAAAGACAGAGACAGAAGATGCAAATGGTACTGAGCAGAAAGAGGACAATGAAATTTTTGAGACATCGGTTCCGTTTAGTCTGGAGTTTTCCAGTCTGGATGAAATGCTGCGATTGATCCGTCTGGCACCATTTACAGAAAAAATGCCTACAAGCAGTCTTTATAAATTCCAGCAAAAATACTATCTTGTGATGGATCTGATCCATTTTTCAAGGGAAGAATTACGGCCATTTGCGTTTACAATTGTAGAATATAACAATTGCCGTTATGCTGAGGTCGGACAAATTGCATTTATAAAAGAACACGGAAAATGTGTTGTAGAAAATGAGGCACTGCAAACGCTGATGCAATTGTAAAAAGTGATGAAAATTTTTCAGGCAATAGACAAATGTGCCAAATGTCAGAAAAAATATTGTTACTTTTGCCGATGAATTTCATGCGCTAAAATCTACCATATATGCTATTATAGTTGAGGCGCACGTACGAGATATAGTGCACTGCAAATGAAAATATGTTATGTGGGAGATTGGTTATGAGCAGAGAGCAGCTTTTAGAACTTGAAGATGTGAAGAGAAGTTTACTGGTACAGGCATACCGTATGAAACAGGAGCATCCGCATATGTCGCCGGTTGGAATTGAGATGGAGATGTATTCTGCTTTGATGGCTGAAGTAAAAGAGATCACAACGAGAATCCAGATGAGCGCAGAGGCATAGGTGACAACCAATAAGTTTTTCGGGCAGGCTTTTTCAGAGATGAAAGAACCTGCCTTTATTATGACAGAAAATACGATTTGAGTTTCTGTCAATAGATGATTGAAAAAAGAGGAGAACAACCATGAATTTTGCAGAGAGAAGAAAACAGGTTTTTGAGAAAATGGAGAGACAGTCAGCGTTGATCTTATTTTCCGGGATTGAGAGCCATGTGAGTGCAGATGAATATGCACCATTTGAGGCAGACAGAAACTTTTTTTATCTGACAGGATTAAGAAGAGACCATATGATTCTTTTGATGAAAAAGACATTGAAAGAGGAGCAGGTGATTCTATTTATCGAAGAAGCAGACCCGACACAGGAGCGCTGGTACGGAAGAAAAGTGACAGTGGATGAGGCAAAAGAGATTTCCGGTATCGATAATGTGATGTTTTTAGATTCTTTTGAAGGCGCTGTTGACCGCATGATGGCAAGGGAAGATATCGACAGCCTGTATTTTGACTGTTACAGATATCAGTTTGAGGACATGCCGGATTACAATATGATCAAAGCAAAAGAATTTGCAGAAAAATATCCGGGACATGCAGTGAAAAATATTTCGCAGGTGATCGCAGAACTGCGTATGCAAAAAGACGGGGATGAAGTAGCACTTGTGCGGGAGGCGATCGGCATTACCGATAAAGCATTGCAGTATGTGATGAAACATTTAGAGCCGGGAATGGCAGAATATCAGGCACAGGCTGATTTTGAATACATGATTCGCTATAACGGAGCGGAGGGAACTGCATTCCCTACCATCGCAGGAAGCGGTGCGAACGGAACCATGCTTCACTACGACACAAACCTTGACATTTGTGAGGATGGTTCTTTACTGCTGATGGATCTCGGGGCAAAATACCGCGGATACTGCGCAGATATCACAAGAACTTATCCGGTAAACGGAACATACACAGAGCGCCAGAGACAGGTTTACGACATTGTTTTAGCTGCAAACCGTGAGGTTGCAAAGACTGCAAAACCGGGCATGACGTTAAAAGAGTTAAATGAGATTGCAAAGAAAGTGCTTGCAGCAGGCTGCATGAAACTCGGTCTGATCGAAAAAGAGGACGAGATTGATACTTATTATATGCATGGCGTATCCCATCATCTTGGAATCGATGTGCATGATGTCACAGCGGCTTGCAATGAAACATTACAACCGGGTGCCATCATTACTGATGAACCGGGACTTTACATTGACGAATGGGAAATCGGAATCCGTATCGAGGATGATCTTCTGATCACAGAGAACGGCTGTGAGTGCCTCTCAGAGGCAATTATCCGTGATCCGGACGAGATTGAGGCATTTATGAAAGACAGATAGAAATGAGGCAGAAATGAGTTGACCATTTCCGGTCACGATTATATAATAGCAATGGAAATTTTTTAGGAGGTGACATTCATGGACAGTTGTGATAGTGCGGGGCGAAAGAACAAAACCGATGGATTTTCTGAATGCTTTGGCACAGGGCAGATGTCTGTGGGCGTCTGACCTCTGTGATAATAGAATATGCCTTCTGAAACCACCGGTTTACATGCCTATACAATAGAGTGCACGCTTCGCGGACAATCTATTGTCATGAACTATAACAGCAGGAACTTACACATGCTGCTTGGAAGTAAAGCGGTGGTTTTTTATGCCCTTTTTTTCAGGGAGAACAGGAGGCAGAAATGCAAAAAGAAGTATTAAAAGAACCGACTTATGTAGAAGAATTATTAACATTATTCCGAAGCAATCTTGGAAAAGAAGAATTGCTCGAAAAAATCTCCGATTATCATGAGAGCGACATTGCGGATGCAATGGAGCAGATGACACCGGAGGAAAGAAAAAAACTCTATCCGTTGCTTGGAGAGGAGTATATTGCGGAAATCCTTTCCTATACCGAGGATGCGGCAGAGTATTTGCAGGAGATCAACCTGGAAAATGCTGCCAGAGTCATTTCGGAGATGGATTCCGATGATGCGGTCGATGTTCTGGAGAATCTGGATGCGGACACTAAGACCAGGATCGTTGATCTGCTGGATGATGATGCGGAAAAAGATGTCAAACTGATTTTATCTTATGAAGATGATGAGATCGGTAGCAAAATGACAACGAATTTTATCGTCATAGGAAAGAATCTGAACATCCGTCAGGCTACGCATGAGCTGATCCGTCAGGCGGGAGAGAACGATAATATCTCAACGATCTATGTAGTAGATGAAAATGAGCAGTATTATGGAGCAATCGATTTAAAAGACCTGATCGTGGCAAGAGATTATCAGAATCTGGACGATCTGATCTCGACTTCCTATCCGTATGTGGGAGCACATGAGAAAATCAGTGAGTGTATCGAACGGTTAAAAGACTACGCAGAGGATTCCATTCCGGTATTGTCAGAGGAAGGAAAAATCTTAGGAGTCATCACAGCTTATGACATTGTGGAAGCCGTGGATGAAGAGATGGGAGAGGACTATGCGAAGTTGGCAGGTCTTACCGCGGAAGAAGATTTGGAGGAGACGACGTTTCAGAGTATGAAAAAACGTCTCCCGTGGCTGATCATCCTGCTGTTTTTGGGAATGGTGGTATCTTCGGTTGTTGGAATTTTTGAGACGGTCGTTGCAGTGATCCCGATTGTGATGTGTTTCCAGTCATTGATTTTAGATATGGCAGGAAATGTCGGAACCCAGTCGCTGGCTGTGACAATCCGTGTGCTGATGGATGAGAATTTAAACCGGAAAGATAAATTTGGACTGATTTTGAAAGAGATGCGCATTGGTTTTGCAAATGGACTGTTTCTTGGAATTATGGCATTTGTATTTATCGGGCTTTATGTGTGTTTCATAAAAGGAAATGCGCTTTCCTATTCGTTTTTGATCTCAGGTTGTGTGGGAGTTTCCTTAATGCTTGCGATGGTGATCTCGAGCCTTGTCGGAACAACGATCCCACTGCTTTTCCATAAGATCAAAGTCGATCCGGCAGTCGCGTCAGGACCACTTATCACAACCGTGAATGATCTGGTAGCAGTGGTTACTTATTATGGACTGGTCTGGCTGTTTATGATCGAATTATTGAAGATTTAACATTTTGTATAGGTAATCTTTACCTTTTCTTTAGAATAATCCATGTGTATTTTAAGAATGAACCGTTATACTCGTTAACAGTAAAAATGTTACAGAGTATAGCGGAGGTCATTCCAAATGAAATATATCACATTTACAATCCCATGTTACAATTCAGAAAATTATATGCGAAGATGTGTGGATTCACTTTTGGTGGGCGGCGAGGATGTCGAGATCCTCATTATTGACGATGGTTCTTCCGACCGGACAGGTGCGATCGCAGATGAATACGAAATGCTTTATCCAAACATTGTAAAAGCGGTGCATAAGCCAAACGGCGGTCATGGTTCCGGTGTGAACAGAGGGCTGGAGCTGGCGCATGGACTTTATTATAAAGTCGTGGATTCCGACGACTGGTTCGACCGTGATGCTTATCTGAAAATGTTAGATAAAATAAAAAGTTTTGAAGTCGCACAGTTCCCAGATCTGATCATCTGTAATTATGTGTACGATCATCTGGATGAGGGAATCCAGAAACCGATGAATTACAGAAATGTATTTCCAACTGAAAAAATGTGCAACTGGAACACAATCGGACATTTTCATCCATCGCAGTATTTGATTATGCATGCACTTATGTTTCAGACGAAAGTATTGAGACAGTCGGGGGTAAAACTGCCGGAGCACACGTTTTATGTGGATAACCTGTTTTCCTATCAGCCGCTTCCGTATGCGAAGAATCTCTACTACATGGATATTGACCTGTATCATTACTACCTTGGAAGGGAAGATCAGTCGGTCAACGAGAAAGTCCTGATGAAGCGTATCGACCAGCAGATCAACGTGACAGAGCTTGTTGCAAAAAGTGTGGATTTAAGAGAAGTGAAAAAAATGTATCCAAAACTGGCCGTTTACATGATGCGCAATATTTCAATCATGTTGTCCATTTCTTCAATCCATCTTCTTCTGATCAAAACAGAGGAGGCGTTCCAGAAACGTAAAAGGATGTGGGAGCAGGTGAAGGATTATGACAGGATACTTTATTACCGGTTAAGATGTTCTACCTTAAGCGGTCTTACTTATCTGCCGGGAAGATTAGGTGGAAAAATCACAGTCGGCGGCTACCGCATAGCAAGAAAAATTTATCAATTCCAGTAATAAGAAAAAAGTACAGAGGAATAAAGATATGGCACAGATTTATATTGCATTTGTAGATACACCGGGATTTTTTGCCGGAATGATACGGCAGGTCATCAAACAGAAGTACATTCATGTGGTTCTTTCGATGGATGCGGAACTTGAGGAGGCATACAGTGTGGGACGCAGAAATCCTGCGGTTCCGCTGTTTGCCGGATTTGAAAAAGAGGATAAAAGAAAAATCTTAACGGTGTTTCCAACGGCTGATTATATGGTGTGTAGTATTGAGTGTTCGCTTGTACAAAAGGAGGCAATCCGTCAGGAACTGCATCTGGCTATGCAGGAAAGATTTCATTATCATTATGCAGTTGCAGGATTACCATTTATTTTGTGGAACATTCCATTTTACCAGGAAAACCATTACACATGTTCTTCCTACGTGGCACGGGTATTAGAGGAGTACGGCGTCTGTCATTGGGAAAAACATTTTTCCCTTGTGACACCAAAGGATTTCATGGAAAAATTTGGACGGAAACGGATTTTTGAAGGAAGTTTGAGAGAATTAGTGGAAATGTCTGTGCAGGAAGAAACGGTTTGTGCTGTTGAAAAAATTGCGTAACAGTTCTGTCCAAAAAAGAGGAAAGGTGGCTACGTGGATATGAAAAAGAAAATCTTGCAGACAGTCTTGTTTCTTGGGATTATGTTTTTGACTTTTTATACGTTACTCCATGGACAGAATCTGTCAGAAATTTATCAGGCAGTAAAAAATATGTCAGTTCCGTACCTGATTGCAGCGGCAGGACTGGCGTTATTTTTTGTCTGCGCAGAGGGCAGCATGATCTGGTATCTGCTCACATCCATGCGAAAAAAAACAGACAGTCAGACAACCGTTCTCTGTGTTGTTGGAAAAGAAAAGGTATGTTCTCTGTGGCGTTGTATCCAATATTCGTTTATTGGATTTTTTTATTCGGGCATCACACCATCCGCAACAGGTGGGCAGCCGGTGCAGCTTTATTATATGAACAAAGATGGAAACAAAGGTTCTGACAGTACCATAGTGCTTATGACGGTGGCAGTAATTTATAAATTTGTGTTGGTAGTTTTAGGTGTCGGAATGTTACTTTTTTGCGGCGGCGCATTGAAAACAGAGCTGCAGTCCTTTTTTCCATTATATTTGCTGGGGCTTGCGCTGAACACGGTTGCCGTTGCAGTTGTACTTGCCGCAATGCTTTTTCCACAGTGGATGATTGTCGTTTGGACGTGGGTGGAAAAGCAGTTTATCCGGCTCGACATCTGGAAAGCAAATCCACAGCGCATGGATAAGGTGCAGACATTTACGGGAAACTATAGAAATGCCGTGGATTGGCTGAAGCAGCATCCGGGAAAATTAATAGTGGTCATCGCCGTGACGTTTTTGCAGAGGTGTAGTGTATTTCTGCTTACTTATATGGTATATCTCGGACTTGGACAGGCGGGGACTTCCATACAGGAGGTAGTTCTATTACAGGCATCGGTCTACATTGCGGTGGATATGCTTCCGCTGCCGGGAGCGCAGGGAATCACCGAACTGATGTATCGGTCAGTCTTTGCACCGGTATTTTCTAAGGGCAGTCTGATCCCATCCATGCTGATCAGCAGGGGACTGAACTTCTATTTTCTTTTGTTGGCAGGAGCCGGGGTTACGGCTGCAAACCATTTTCTTGTAAAAAAGAAAATTTAAACTCTATTTGTAGGACACGGAGCAGCTCTTATGGCGGAAAAATAAAGATTTGGTAAAGAAAGTATAAAAGATTCGGGAATATATTTTTTTCAAAAAAAGAATGTGTTAAAATAGAAAGCAATTTATGGAAAATAATCTATGGAAAAGATTTTTTGATCGAGAGGAAAAAGAGAAGTTATGAGCAATTTCAGGACAAAATATTTAAAAATTGCATGCAATCTGCTTTGGGCAGTGTTTTTGTTGATTTTTGTGTTCGCATTTCTTCCAAAATTGCTGATCTATTTTATGCCGTTTGTGGTGGGAATGATTTTTGCGATGATCGCAAATCCGATGGTGAAGTTTCTGGAGAAACGGATCAAAATTAACCGGAAATATGGTTCGGTCATCATGATCGTGCTGGTCATCGGACTGGTAGTGCTGGCCTGCTATGGCGCAGGGGCAGTCCTTGCGAAAGGAATCGGAGCATTTATGGCGTATCTGCCAACGATGTCTGCCAATGCCGGAACCGAATTTTCCGAGGCAATCAATCAGCTGCAGCAGCTGCTGGAAAAACTGCCATTTACGCAGAATGTGGATTTAAGTGCCATCGGAACTGCGATTCAGGATTTTTTGACAAATTTTGTGTCCAGCTCAGATTCTGCAACGCTTGGGGCAATCGGAGAATTTGCTAAAAGTCTGCCGGATATGATTGTTGGCATAGTCGTAGGACTGCTTGCAGCATATTTTTTTATTGCAGATAAAGACAAACTGATCACCGGGGTGGAGAAACATTTATCTGCCGGATTCCTTGCAAAAACAGAACGTATTTATAAACAGCTTGTGCATGCGGTAGGAGGCTATTTTAAAGCACAGTTTAAGATCATGGGCGTTATTTATGTCATTCTTCTGATCGGTCTTTTGATCCTCCGGGTAGATTTTGCATGGCTGATCGCCTTTGGCATTGCGTTTCTGGATATGCTTCCGGTGTTTGGAACGGGAACAGTGCTCTGTCCGTGGGCGGTTATCAAACTTTTTACCGGAGATTACAAGATGGCGGTTGGCATGATCGTTTTATATGTGGTCTCTCTTGTCGTGCACCAGATCGTACAGCCGAAGCTGATCGGCGATTCCGTAGGACTTGATCCGTTTGCATCGCTGTTATTCATGTTCATCGGTTACAGGGTTGGCAGTGTTGTGGGGATGATCCTTGCAATCCCGATTGGTATGATCCTGATCAATCTGTACGAGGCGGGCGCATTCGATACACTGGTCTGGTGCGTTCGGGAAGTCGTGAATGATTTCAATAACTTCCGCAAGGTTGGCGGAGAGAAGAAATAAGAGCAGCGCGATTGTTTTCTAATGCGGGGGTTACCTTTGAAATCTTGATAAACCCGTTGCATAGTCTGCTTCATTGTCATCAAGAATAAGAAAAACAACGACACTAAATATTGTCGGGACTGATGTCTGATGGTCCTGACGTGTTTCGTGTTTTTGTGAGAAAAGAAGCTGAATAACGGAAAAAGATGGCGGTATTCAAAGTGGTTTTGACCTTGTAAACCTTCCGAAAGACAGATATAATAAATGGTAGTATATAGGTGCAGACGAGAATATGGGAGGTGTGCAGTGGGAATTTATTTGAATCCGGATAGCAGCAGATTCGAAGAGGCAGTCAATTCAGATATTTATATAGATAAAACTGGTTTGTTGAATTATACCAATTCCGTCCTGCATACCATGCAGAAATATATCTGTATCAGCCGTCCAAGACGTTTTGGAAAATCCATTGCTGCAAATATGCTTGCGGCTTATTACAGCCGTGGCTGTGATGCGAGGGAGCTGTTTTCGCAGTTTGAGATAGCAAAAAGTGATACTTTTGAAAAACATCTGAATCAATACAATACAATTTTTGTTAATATGCAGGAGATGTTAAGTAGAAGTAAAAATGTGCAGGAATTGGTGGCACGATTTCAGAAGCTCATTATTCGGGAATTAAAGAGTGAATATCCGGAAGTAGAGTATTTTGATGAAGATGATCTGACTTTGTGTATGCAGGATGTATATGTTCAGACAAAGCAGACGTTTGTGATCATTATTGATGAGTGGGACTGCATTTTCAGGGAATATAAGACAGACAGGGAAGCACAGGAAAAATATCTGGATTTTCTGCGGGATCTGCTAAAAGACAAAGCATACATCCATCTTGCTTATATGACAGGAATCCTCCCAATTAAAAAATATGGAACACATTCTGCATTGAATATGTTTGACGAGTTTTCCATGATCGATCCGGGACCATTAGCTTGTTATGTTGGTTTTACAGAGGAAGAAGTAAAAGGGTTGTGTGAGCAATATCAGATGGATATGGGAGAAGTAAAGAGCTGGTATGATGGATATTCATTTGAAAAAACGTTATCCATTTACAGTCCGCGGTCGGTGGTAAATTGTATGCGTCTTGGAAAAATAGGAAATTACTGGAATCAGACGGAAACATTTGAGGCATTGCAGGTTTATATTGATATGAATTTTGAAGGGCTTAAGGATGATGTTTTAAGCATGATTGCTGGAAACAGTGTTCCTGTAAATATAGGAAATTTTGCCAATGACATGTCTACATTTCATACGGAGGATGATGTACTGACACTGTTGATTCACCTGGGATATGCAGCGTATGATTATGATAATAAGACGGTTCAGATTCCCAATAATGAGGTGCGGGCGGAATATGTAAACAGCGTGTCGGCATCAGACTGGGGAGAGGTTTCAAAGGCTTTGAAAATTTCAGCAGATACCCTGGAAGCAATCTGGCAGAAACGTCCAAAGCAGGTAGCAGAAGCGGTAAGACAGGCGCATTTTGAAACTTCACATATTCAATACAATGATGAGAATGCGCTTAGTTATACCATATCGCTTGCATTGTATGCTGCCAGAAATTTTTATACGGTGCATCGTGAATTTCCGGGTGGAAAAGGATTTGCGGATCTTGTTTTCCTGCCAAGAAAAAAATTTATAGACAAACCGGCACTTGTAGTTGAACTGAAGTGGGATAGAACTGCAGAGGGAGCAATTAACCAGATAAAAAGAAATGAGTACTGCAGAAGTCTGAAAGATTATCAGGGAAATTTGCTTCTCGTTGGGATAAATTATGACCGGAAAACAAAAGAGCATGAATGTGTGATCGAAGAAATTAATAATGATTTGGAAGGGCACTCTGCCATGTGGAACTGGTAGCTGCGAGAGGAAATCTCATCGATTCGCCGAAAGAAATGATATGTTTATACATTTTTCGTCCTTAAAAGTGTTGATTAAACACATATTTACATCCTTAATAATGTTGACACCTGTGGGGTAGAATTTTATAATGCAGATATATGGAAATAATTTAATGGTTTCTTATAGATTATAGGAGTTGGAGGAAGGCTCATGGAACGATTTGCATTATCACGAATGAAAGAATGGAAAGAGAATGAAAATAGAAAACCATTGATTATTCGCGGGGCAAGACAGGTCGGAAAAACATGGATCATGAAGACATTTGGTCAACAGTATTTTGAGAAGACAGCCTATGTTAATTTTGATAATAACGCCCGTATGAAACAGGTATTCGAAGGAGATTTAGACATTGAAAGACTGGTTTTGGCGATCAGTGCTGAGACAGGAGTTTCTATTGAGGCAGAGAATACGCTGATCATTTTCGACGAAGTTCAGGAAGTACCAAAAGCACTTACATCATTAAAGTATTTTCATGAAAATGCACCTCAGTATGCAATTGTTGCAGCAGGATCACTTCTTGGAGTTGCATTACACCAGGGTACGTCATTTCCAGTCGGGAAGGTAGATTTTCTTGATTTATATCCGCTGAATTTTAGGGAATTTTTGTGCGCAATGGGAGAAAAACAATTTGTTTCCATGTTAGACAGTTGTGATACGCAGATGGTAACAGTGTTCAAAACGAAATATATAGAACGTTTAAGGGAATACTATTTTGTAGGTGGGATGCCAGAGGTGGTAAAAGATTTTTCGGAAAAAAAGGATTATAATCGTGTTCGTGCGATTCAGAAGAATCTTATTAATTATTATCAGCAGGACTTTTCAAAGCATGCAGAAATAAAGCTTGTTCCAAGACTGAATCTTGTGTGGAACTCGATTCCGATGCAGCTTGCAAAAGAGAATAAAAAATATATTTACGGACAGGTACGTGAGGGGAGCCGGGCAAAGGATTTTGAACTGGCAATTCAATGGTTATTGGATTGCGGATTGATTCATAAAGTACAGCGGATTCAAAAACCGGATCTTCCATTGAAAGCATATATTGATTTTGATGCTTTTAAGCTTTTTTTAGTGGATATTGGATTGCTCATAGCGATGACAGATCTGGATGCAAAAGTGATTATAGAAGGAAATAAGATTTTTACAGAATTTAAGGGATCATTGACAGAGCAGTATATATTGCAGCAGTTAATATCAGATGTCGGAGTGATACCTTACTATTATTCAACGCAAAATTCCAAGGGAGAGATTGATTTTTTAGTTCAGGGAAAAACATCTGTTATTCCAATTGAAGTGAAAGCGGAAGAAAATCTGAAAGCAAAGAGTTTGAAAGCTTTTTGTGAAAAGTATCAACCATCTTATGCAGTCCGGACATCAATGTCGGATTATAGAGAGCAGGATTGGATGACGAATATTCCTCTTTATGCAATTAAGTGGATAGAAAATTATGTCAACCAATAAAACGCATAGAAATATATAAGATCAGGACACATATCCTTTAATGCATATAACATTGTGATATGTGTCCTTTTTTTAGGTAAATATAGTTTTTACAGTAATTCCATATTAATGGATTTTTCCGTAAATCCGTAATTACAGTACATCTCGTAGGCAGCTTTATTTTTTGCATTCACCTGAAGTTCAATGCCGTCAAGATTTTTTTCTGCTTTTATCTCTTTTACTTTTTCAAAGAAAAGATGTCCGACACCCATGCCGCGGTAAGGTTCGTCAACCGCCATTGTGTCGATAAAAACAATGTCCCGTGTCACCTGTGCAGGAGATTCAATATGCCGGAAGATAAGTTCTAAAATTCCGATCACATTTCCTTCATTTTCTGCAATATAGAAAGTATCGCCTTTTACGATTTCCTCAAATACTGCCTTTGGCAGAAGCGCATCATTGGGTTTGTAAATATCGGGACGCCAGTTTATATGAAGCGCCTGCCCCTGATTTAAGATGCGGACGACGGAGTCATAGTCGCTCATTTGTGCATTTCTTATGATACAGTTCATTATTTTACGATTACTTTCACGAATTTCTTTTTACCACGTTTTACAACAAGTCCATCTGCGCCGAAGGAATCTGCATTGTAAGCGGTCTTGATATCGGTTACTTTCTCGTCTGCAACTGAGACACCGCCCTGTTCTACGGCACGTCTTGCGTCGGAACGGGATGGAGCGAGCTCTGTTTTTACGAGAAGAGACAGGATATCCATATCGCCGTCTGCAAAATCAGCAGAGGATAACTCTACCGTTGGCATATGTGCGGAATCTCCGCCACCGGCAAAAAGTGCGTGGGAAGTTTCTCTTGCTTTTGATGCTTCCTCTTCCCCGTGAACTAATTTGGTCAGCTCGAATGCAAGGATTTCTTTTGCCTGATTGAGCTGTGCACCTTCCCAGCTTTCCATTGCATCGATCTCCTCTAATGGAAGGAAAGTCAGCATACGGATGCATTTTAATACGTCAGAGTCTGCAACGTTTCTCCAATACTGGAAGAAGTCGAATGGAGAAGTTTTCTCAGGATCAAGCCATACTGCGCCGGACTGTGTTTTTCCCATCTTTTTGCCTTCAGAATTTAAAAGAAGGTTGATAGTCATAGCGTAAGCGTCTTTTCCGAGTTTACGGCGGATCAGCTCAGTACCTCCTAACATGTTGCTCCACTGGTCATCGCCGCCGAACTCCATGTTGCAGCCGTATTTCTGGTATAAGGTGTAGAAATCGTAGCTCTGCATGATCATGTAGTTGAACTCCAGGAAACTTAAGCCTTTCTCCATACGCTGTTTGTAGCACTCAGCAGTGAGCATACGGTTTACAGAGAAATGAGCGCCTACTTCACGGAGAACATCAATGTAATTTAAGTCCATCAGCCAGTCAGCGTTATTTACCATCAATGCTTTTCCTTCAGAAAAATCGATAAAACGGCTCATCTGTTTCTTGAAGCAGTCACAGTTGTGCTGGATCGTTTCCGGTGTCATCATCTGACGCATGTCGGTACGTCCGGACGGGTCACCGATCATTGCGGTACCGCCACCGATTAAAGCGATTGGTTTGTTTCCTGCCATCTGGAGACGTTTCATCAGGCAGAGTGCCATGAAATGTCCTACGTGAAGGCTGTCTGCTGTCGGATCAAATCCGATATAAAAAGTTGCTTTTCCGTTGTTGATCAAATCTTTGATCTCTTCTTCGTCTGTTACCTGCGCGATCAGTCCGCGGGCAACTAATTCGTCGTATAATGTCATTTTATTAGGTTCCTTTCTTTTTTTGAGTGAACGATTAAAATCCGCAGTGCCCACTCGAGAGCGAAGCTCTCTCGTTCGCGGGCTTCGCCCTATCGTCTAAGAAAATCACAAAATGCATTGTGCAAGCACAGCATTTTGTTCTTTCCTCAGACGGCACTGCTCATTTAATACGCGCAAAAACCCCCGTCCTAATAAAAGGACGAGGGTTAAACTCGTGTTACCACCTTATTTCATAAGCAGTTCGCACTGCCTACCTTCGTGAGTGTCCGACAACACTCCGGCGCGGTTAACGTGCGCCACTACGTCACAGCCTACTATTGCAAGATATCGAATAATCAAAAACAAATTCGGTGTGAAGCTCGGGGATGTATTCGAATTAAGATTCCGATGCGCCTCTCATCAGCCGGCAGCTTTCTGTATCTTCCGCTTAACTGTACTTCTTCCCGTCAAAGCCTGTGTTCTGCTTCAATTAACGCTATTATAAGCACGAAAAAAATGATTTGTCAAGTGAAATAATCTCTGTCCAGCGATGAGGAATAATAATATTTATTCCTCATCGCTGACAACAGAATAAAGCACTTGAGAATATTGAAAAGTTCGCTTGAAATCAAGGTTTACAGACATTTTTCTTCAAAGAAAAGGTATCGCAGAATACCGCAAAATATCGTAACAGATTTTTAGAATGGAGTAAATTTGGAGTAAAAGTTGAAAGAAAATGGAGTAAATATTTCAAAGATGTAATGAGAAATGGCGTAGGTAGTGGTAACATTATCTACGTCATTTTTAAAAATTAAAAAAATGTGTAACGAAAAATATATGTAAAGTACATATAGATAAAGGAGGGTAGAGTATGGAAGAAATGGTAGAAATCTATCGAAAATATATGCCACAAGTATATAATTTTTTATTTAGCCTTTGTCATGATGCTCATTTAAGCGAAGAACTCACACAAGAAACTTTTTTTCAAGCGCTAAAATCTATTGATAGTTTTCGTGGTGACTGTAAGATATATGTATGGTTATGTTCGATTGCAAAACATTTATGGTATAAAGAGCTAAAGAAAAAAGATAGAGAAGTAGTGGCAGAATATGTAGAAGAAACTACTTGTCAGAAAATTACAGAAAATTCGGCAATACAGAAAATGGAAGTAATAGAGTTGTATAAAAAACTTCATTTGTTGGAGGAGCCGGTGCGAGAAGTTATGTATTTGAGATTAAATGGCGATTTTACATTTAAAGAAATTGGAGAAATTATGGGTAAAGATGAAAATTGGGCAAGAGTGACTTTTTATCGTGGAAAGCAAAGAATAAGAAAGGAGAGTAACCATGAAATGTGAAATAATTAGAGATTTGTTACCTTTATATATTGATGGGTTGACAAGTAAAGAAAGTAATCAAGAAATCGAAAAACACTTGAAAAATTGTGAAGAATGTCAAAAATACTATCAAGAAATGACAGGGGACATTGATAATTTTTCAGTGATAACAAATGAAGAAATTGAAGATGTAAATTTAATTAAGAAAATCAAGAAAAAAAATAGAAAAAAAGCATTAGGCATATTCGTTGGAGCGTTTGTTTTGTCGGGAGTTCTTATGGGAGTTGGTTTTCATTGGACACATGGCGTAGCAATGTATGAAAATGTTATTTTAAATTATGGGGTTCAAGGAGATACGGCTTATCTTACACTGCAAGGGAAACCAGGATATGAGTTGAATTTTTCGGGGGCAACGGATCAGAACAAATCTAGTTTGAAAGTTATGTATGCTCGAAATATATGGGGACATGATGAAAATGTAGTTCGCTTAGAAGGGGAGAGTAATAGAAGTGGAGAACCACCTCAGTGGATACTAGAATTTAAAGACAGAATCGTTGTGATTGAAAATGGAGAATTGGTAGATGAGAAAATAAAATAAGGTGTGTAGTGAGGTCAAGGAACAAGGCGTAGCCGATACGCCTTGTTCCATGACAGAACGGAAATTCTCACATTTGAAACTTCATCTCTATAATAATAAAACAACACAGTCGCAGCTTCCCAATACAAGAGAAGTACTTTCTCTGTTTCCATTTAAAATTTCATCCACAGCTTTTCCATTGGTAAGAAGTACACGGTCAGCCTGTTTTTCAAGCGGCAGTGTCACGGTGTCTGTGCCGAAATTTCCGGCAATCAGAATGCGTTGTCCGGTTTCTTCGTTGGTGCGGTAGTATGCAAACATATGGTCTACATCTTCATAAGCAGCGGCAAACGTTCCGTAAGTGAAGGTTTCCACGTATTCCGGTGCTTTGCGGAGTGCGATCAGTTCTTTGTAAAAAGAGAGAACGGAATCTGACCGGTTCATCTGGTCTGTTACATTGATCTTTGTATAATTTGGATTCTCCGCAAGCCAGGGGGTTCCGGTGGTGAAACCGCCGTGCAGGGAATTGCCCCACTGCATAGGGGTTCTTGCATTGTCACGGCTGTTTTCATAGCAGGCGTGAAGTGCTGCCTCTTTCGAACATCCGGCATTTAAAGCAGCCTGATACTGATCTTTGGTGCTGATGTCATCGTATTCGGAAATATCGTTTCGGACACAGTTTGTCATGCCGATTTCCTGTCCCTGATAGATAAAAGGAATTCCGCGCAGTAAAAAGTAAGTAGCTGCAAGCATTTTCACACCGGCTTCATTTCTGGCGTGTGCAGGAAGATAGTGTGTAGCACCTCGTGGCTCATCGTGGTTTTCAATAATATTTGCCTCAAAGCCAACGGTAAGGTCTGCTTTCTGGGTGTCAAAAAGGGCAGTGCGCCACCGGTTGAAATCGAGGGCAGGAGCATCATACCAGCCGTGTTCCCCATAGGAGAGCACATGGGCGGAAAAGTCAAATTTTGTGGAAAAATGACCGTCCTCACCGATAAATTCACGCAGTTCATCCTCTTTTAAATGAAATACTTCGCCGACCGTAAAAGCGTCGTATTTGTCAAATGTTTCATGTTTCATTTCCTCTAAAAATGTGCCGATCCCATGCGCGGAAGCTAACATTTTATCGCAGGAGACAAGTCCGTCATCGCCGTCCGCCGGGAAGGATGGAAAATCAAGATTTTTCTTGATATTGATGATGGCATCGATACGGAAACCGGAAATGCCTTTTTCAAACCACCAGTTGATCATCTCATAGATTTTTTTGCGGACGACCGGGTTCTCCCAGTTTAAATCGGGCTGTTCCTTAGCGAAGGTGTGGAGATAATATTTATTTGTGCCGGGAACTTTTGTCCATGCAGATCCACCAAAATAGGAGCGGTAATTGCTTGGTGCCTTGCCGTCTTTTCCTTCGCGGAAATAGAAGTAGCCGGCGTAAGGACCGTCCGGGTCGGCGAGTGCTTTCTGAAACCATTCGTGTTTGTCGGAACAGTGATTGACGACGAGATCCATGATCAGATGCATACCGCGTTTTTTCATTTCGGCGACAAGGGTGTCAAAATCATCCATTGTGCCAAACTGTTCTGCAATTTTATAGTAATCGGAAATGTCATATCCCTGATCGACAAAAGGGGATTCGTAAACCGGGGAGAGCCAGACGATGTCGATTCCGAGTTCTTTCAAATAGTCCAGCTTTGAGATGATTCCCTTTAAGTCGCCGATTCCATCTCCGTTTGTATCCAAAAAACTTTTTGGGTAAATCTGATAAGCTACTTTATCATGCCACCATTTTCTTTTCATAAATTCTCCTTTTCTTTCATTTGATTCTGGGGTGCGAAACTCATTTTTTGGTTTATTAAAATTGTTCAAAATTAAATTTACATTTCTTTGAGTTTCGCAATCTCTGCACTTGATTGTATGATACTGTTATAATAGAATATAGAAAAGAAAAAATCTTGCATAAATATAAGGCATTATTGCACAAAACTGCTATGCAAATGTGGATTAAGACAGCCTAGAAGGCGTTTTGCAACCTGTTTCAATGATGTTAAAGAGGAATCAACACAATGAAAGAAAAAATAACTTTATCCTTAGACCAGCATGAGAACGCCAGACACGGCGAAGAAATTTTTCCGCTGCAAAAATATGTGACGCCGTTATGGAAGGAGTATCCTTATGTCACTGCGCACTGGCATGAGGAGGCAGAATTTACACGGATTGAGAAGGGAAGCTGCACATATCAGATCCATCTTGAAACTTATGATGTGGAAGAGGGAGATCTGATTTTTATTCCGCCTGCGGTGCTGCATGCGATTTCCAATGAAAAAGAGGAGCGCATGCAGTCGGAAACGTATGTGTTTCATATGGATTTTCTTGGTGCAAAGGCTGCGGATATCTGTGCCATCCGGTATTTGAATCCACTGATGAACCAGAAATTGATCCCGCCGTTTGTAATCAAAAAAGGACATCCGCTTTACGAAAAGGCAGCAGATCTGTTTGAGGATATAAACACGGAGTATGACAAAAAAACACCCGGATACGAGATTGCTATCAAGTCATATCTGTTGCAGCTTGTGGCGGCTTTGATTCCATATTGTACCCGGAATACAGAGGCAGATGCGATTTTGACAGAACATGCGAAAAAGTTAAAAGAAGTTTTAAGTTATATCGATGCATACTATATGGAGGAACTGACGATTTCAGGACTTGCCGGAATCTGTTTTTTCAGTGAGTATTATTTTATGCGTTTTTTCAAAAAATACATGGGAATGTCATGCGTGCAGTACATCAAAAATGTGCGTCTGGAGCGTGCGGCAGACCAGTTTGAAAATGGGGAGACAAATACGCTCGAGGTGGCGCTTTCCTGTGGATTTTCGAATTTGTCTTATTTCCATCGGGAGTTTAAAAAGAAATATGGAATGACGCCAAAAAGATTTATCAGTCTGTCTGCCCGGGCGGCAGATTTTCACGAAGGAAGTGAATAATTACCATTTTTATGACTCATAATATCATCGTGAAAAAAATGTGCGGATTTTAAAATCCGTCGGAAAGAGGTAGAAAGATGATATTGAGCGAAAAAGAGACAACCGTGATCAAAGACTTACAGACACAGGAGCAGTGCTGCGTGGAAAAATACGAGAGATACAGTAAACTTGCCAAAGATCAGGTGCTTATTGACCTGTTCACAGATCTGCATGGAAAAGAGCAGAAGCATTTAGAATCCCTGACACAGGTGCTGTCTGGAAAAGTTCCTTCCTGCGACTGCAACGACAGTGATGGAAAAGATTATAACCCGGCTGCTACCTACAGCATGGCACCTTCCGAAGATAAGAAAACGGACTGTTTCCTTGCAACAGACTGTATCGGAACAGAAAAACTTGTTTCTTCCACTTACAATACGGAAGTGTTTGCATTCGGTGATCCGGGTGTCAGAAAACTTTTGGCAGACATTCAGATCGAAGAACAGAACCATGCGGAGATGCTTTATAAATATAAAACAGTCAATAGCATGGCGTAGCCCGGAGTTTAGGTTATGAGTCTGCCGTCAATCTATGTTACGAGCGGCAGAACCCAAAGGTTAAACTGTGGGATGGATAAAAAATGAGGGAAAAGTGGAAAAGAGCAGTGCTGCTATTGGGCTGCATGGCGCTTGTCTTTTCGGGTTGAGGAAAAACAGGTGATGTGAAAGAGTCAGGTGCAGTGGAACCTGTAAATGAGGATGCGCAGAAATTCTGGTATATGTACTGATCACTGCACTGATCGAGGCAGCGCGGATTGCATTCTCCATTTTCCCGGTTATCATCGTTTATTTGTTCCTGTCACGCTATATCGTGCAGGGAATTGCACTTGGAAGTGTGAAAGGATAGGAAAAATTATATTTTATTCAGATAAGAGGCGGGAAGCTTTTGAGAAATCTCAAAGGTTTCCTGTTTTTTTGTATAAAAACGTTTTTGCTGAATAAAATATGTGCTACAATGGGTGCAGGAGAGAGGAAGAAGGGAGCCTGCGGCATGATCTATTTCGCAATCACAGCGGCAGTTTTTACGCTTGATTTTTTCTTAAAAAAATATATTGATAAAAAATACGCCAGAAAAGTAAAAAATCCACGTCTCGGTGGAAGAATCTGCATAGAGAAGTTCTACAACAAAGGTGCAACGTTAAATCTTCTCGCAAAACACCCGAAGGCCATGACTGTGATACACAGTGTCATTATGGTTTTTGTGGCAGTCATTTATTATTTTGCAATGCGGATGACTGGAAAAGAACTCACAAAAACGGGACTTGCCATGTTAGCCGGCGGCGGACTGAGCAATTTGTATGACCGCTATACAAAGCATCATGTTGTGGATTATGTGCGGTTTCAGACCGGACCGAAATGGTTTCGGAGGATTATTTTTAATGTGTCTGATTTCTTTATTTTTATAGGGGCAGTGCTTGCAGTCATCGGAAGCGAAGTGTAATATTAAGATAATCTCAAACCATAGATTTATAAAACAATTACCGGGAAGGATATGATTTTTGCCATGACAAAAGAACAGTATATCAAAATTACAGAACCGCTTCGGAGCAATCAGGAACGGGCGAAGCGTGTGACGAGTCTGAATCATATGCTGACAGCACTGGTATTCTGCGTGTATCCGCTCTATCTTTTCATGCTGTTTACGGACAAAAATCCGTGGCTCTGGCGGGCGATACTCGTTCCGGCAGTGTCCTTCGTGGGACTTTCCGTTGTCCGGAAAATCATCAATGCGCCAAGACCGTATGAAAAATTTGACATGCCGCCGGTACTGGAAAAAGACACAAAAGGAAAATCATTTCCAAGCCGGCATGTATTTTCTGTTTTTATTATTGCGATGACGATTTTTTATGAGCATCCGGGAGCAGGGGTACTGCTCGGAATCATTGGTTTGCTTCTGGGCATTGTGCGCGTGCTGGTCGGAGTGCATGAGCCAAAGGATATCATTGTGGGCGCGCTGGCAGGAATCGTCTGCGGTATTGTAGGATATTATGTTATATGATAATCTTAGTTACGGCTGTGCATAACGCTTCCGGTATTCCCTCGGGGTCTGCTGGAAGCGTTTTTTGAACGACCGGTTAAAATAGGAAAGATTATCAAATCCCACTTCCGCTGCGATATCTAAAATCGAAGAATCGGAGGAAATCAAAAGTCTGGAAGCCATCGTCAGCCGGTATTCATTCAGATAGTCGATAAAGGACGTTCCCATCGTATTTTTAAAATATTTCATAAAATGTGACTGGCTTAAATTAACTTCTTTTGCTACATCTTCAATCGTGATTTTTTCCATGTAATTATTTTCCACAAATTTTAAGATCAATTTCATTTTTTCCAGAGACTTATAATCTTTTTTCTGGGCATTTCTGGAACTGCACTTATTGAAGAGAATATAAAACAGCATAAAAAGCTGGCTTTTGATGAAAAGCTGGTAAGCTGGCGGATTGGTTTTGCTGATTTCATCGTTTGCATCGACACAGGCGGAAATCTCTTTGTAATAGGGATCACCGGGCTGATAGAGTACCGGAATTGTGAGCGTTCCGTCCATCAGCGGGGAAAAATAGTCAGTGCTGCAGGTGTCGGTCTGCTTGGATAAAAGAATCTGCGGATGAAAAATAATATTTTCATATTCCATACTTTCGTTTTCGTATTGTTCAATCGAATGTAATTGTCCCGGAATGATAAGTGCGAGCGTTCCGGCACTGACCTGGTATTGTGTGAAGTCCACGGTGATAATGCCGTGTCCCTTCTTTATATAGATAATCTCCATTTCGTCATGCCAGTGGATTGGCACATAAGAAAAATCCAGTGGGATAGAACACAGATAAGTGATATATGGAAATAAAGGGTTTCCATGGGAGATTTTTTCCTGATAATTTTCGTATTCCAGTATATTCATAAGGTACATACTCCTTTGTGATGATTTTATTGTGCCGAAAACATGCACTTTGCGCTGCAATCCGGAAAATAAAACAACATGATTGAAAAGTGCACAAAAACAAGGTGCTCATTTTGTTATGTTTACACAATTTTAAAGAGGCTAAAATAATACATCATTTATAACATGATAGGATTGTACCACTTTTGTATGGAATATTACAAGAATAAAATGGTGTACCTGAATATAATATTAATCATAAAACATCGGTTTTACGAAAAAACACGAAAACAACTGCGGCAGAAAATGCAGCGGACAATACAATAAGCTTTCGCCAACAGGCGCAAGGAAAGGAGTAAATCATGAATTTACAGGAAATCGTAACAAAAAGAACAGGAAAAGCAATTTCCCAGTGCAGTAACAAAGAATTATACTTCTCTTTACTTGAAATGACAAAAGGAATGGCAGAGGAGAAAGTCAGCAACGAGGGAAAAAGAAAATTATATTATATTTCAGCAGAATTCCTGATCGGAAAATTATTATCCAACAACCTGATCAATCTTGGAATTTATGAGGATGTAAAAAAATTACTGGCAGACAATGGCAAGAGCCTTGCAGAGATCGAGGAGGTTGAGCCGGAACCATCTTTGGGAAATGGTGGACTTGGACGTCTTGCAGCATGTTTCCTTGACTCTATCGCTACACTTGGTTTAAACGGCGACGGTGTTGGTTTAAATTACCACTACGGATTATTCAAACAGGTATTTGAGAACAATCTCCAGCATGAGACTCCAAACCCATGGATCGAGAAAGAGAGCTGGCTGACAAAGACAGATAGAGCATACACCATTCAGTTCGGTGGATTCAATCTGCAGTCCAGAATGTACGATATTGATGTATTAGGATATAACAACCGTACCACAAAGCTTCATTTATTCGATGTGGAGACAGTAGATGAAAGCTTAGTTGGTGATGGAATTGATTTTGATAAAGAGGACATCAAAAAGAACCTTACATTATTCTTATATCCGGATGATTCTGATGATAAGGGACGTATCCTCCGTGTTTACCAGCAGTACTTCATGGTAAGCAATGCAGCAAGACTGATCATCGATGAGACACTTGCAAGAGGCGGCGATTTACACAAATTAAATGAGTACGCAGTAGTTCAGATCAACGATACACATCCAAGTATGGTGATTCCTGAACTGATCCGTTTATTAATGGAACGTGGAATCTTAATGGATGAGGCAATTGATATTGTATCCAAAACATGTGCTTACACAAACCATACTATTTTAGCAGAAGCTCTGGAAAAATGGCCGATTCATTTCCTGGAGAAAGCAGTTCCGCAGTTGATGCCGATCATTTATGAATTAAACAGCCGTGTTGTGAAAAAATTTGATGATAAGTCTGTAGCGATCATCGATGATGAGAGACGTGTCCATATGGCACACATGGATATCCATTACGGTTACAGCATCAACGGTGTTGCATACCTTCACACAGAGATCTTAAAGAACTCTGAGCTTAACAACTTCTACAAGATTTATCCTGAGAAGTTCAACAACAAGACAAACGGTATCACATTCCGCCGCTGGTTATTACACTGTGATCCGGAACTCACCGCATTATTTGAATCTCTGATCGGTGACGGCTTCAAGAAAGATGCAACCGAACTTGAAAAATTAGGTGCATTTGTAAATGATGAAACAGTATTGCAGAAGATTCTTGATGTTAAAAATGCAAAGAAAGCAGAATTAAAAGATTATCTTGCAAAAACACAGGGTATCGAGTTAAACGAGAACTCTATTTACGATATCCAGATCAAGAGATTGCATGAGTATAAGAGACAGCAGATGAACGCACTCTATGTGATCCACAAATATTTTGAGATCAAAGCAGGCAAAAAACCGGCTCGCCCGATCACTGTTATTTTCGGTGCAAAGGCAGCTCCGGCTTATGTCATTGCAAAAGATATCATTCATCTGATCCTTTGCTTACAGGAACTGATCAGCAAAGATCCTGAGGTTTCTCCATACTTAAAAGTTGTTATGGTAGAAAACTACAATGTAACATTAGCTGAAAAATTAATCCCGGCAGCAGATATCCATGAGCAGATTTCTCTTGCATCCAAAGAGGCATCCGGAACATCCAACATGAAATTCATGTTAAACGGTGCAGTGGCGATCGGTACTATGGACGGTGCAAACGTTGAGATGCATCAGTTCGTTGGGGACGATAACATTTACATCTTCGGTGAGTCTTCTGAGCAGGTTATTGAGCACTATGCAAAAGCGGATTATGTTTCCAGAAGCTACTATGACAATGATGAGAATATCAGACGTGCGATCGATTTCATCGTAAGCGATGAGATGATGGCAGTCGGATGCAGAGAAAACTTAGAGCGTCTTTACAATGAATTATTAAACAAAGACTGGTTCATGACATTACCGGATTTCGAGGAATATGTTGCTGCAAAAGAGCGCATCTTTGCAGATTACGAAGACCGTATGGCATGGGCGAAAAAAATGCTCGTAAACATGAGCCAGGCAGGCTTCTTCTCATCTGACAGAACCATTGCACAGTACAATGAAGATATCTGGCATCTGTAAAATATAGCATCAGAACACTTGCTGTTCTGATGCGTAAGAAAATGATTCAGGTGTTCGCAGAACATCTGTAAAATTAGGGGAGTATATGATCTATATACAAAGTGGCGTGCGCCGTATGTAAAGTGCGGTGTGCGCCTCTTTTTTGTGTGTTGTAAAATCTGCCAACAACACATATAATGGGAGTAGGCAGTGAAACAGTGCCAGATACTGCGGAAGGAGAAAACTATGCACAGTAACGCTGGCAGGGAAATGAAGGAATCTGTTTTATAAATTGCTTGGAATATTTGGGCGTATGATTTATAATGTGCATAAAGCAATGAGCAGTGTCAGGAGGAAAAAATATCAAATGCAGTGCTTGCACGATGTATTTGATATTTTTGATGACTGATAGGGCGAATGCCCGTGAGCCCATGAAATCTTTGATTTCATGGGCGTGCACTGTGGACAAAATTAACAGAGGACTTAATTTCATGAATAAAAAGAAATTTACATATATCACAGCGCTTACCCTGTTAAGCTTTACACTTATGACAGGCTGTACCAATGAGCGCAAAGAAAACCAGACTGCTTACCGTCAGATTGGAATCAATGCAATGGAAAACGGCGATTACGCAGGAGCCGTGGATGCATTTAACAGTGCGCTGGGACAGTGCATTGGGAAAATCACCGAGAACGAATTAGATATCTGCTACTATAAGGCGGCGGCGCAGTATGCCGGTGGCGATTCCGCGGGGGCAGTGGACACTTACACAGCGATCATTGATTATGACAAAAAGGCGGCAGACGCTTATTATCTGCGAGGCTGTGTTTATCTGAAACAGGGGAATACCGAGGGTGCCGTTTCGGATTTTGATGAGGCAGTAAAAAATAACAGCAGCGATTACGAACTTTATGTCAACATTTACGAGAACCTTTCTGCTTATGATATGACGGAAAAAGGGGAAGAATACTTAAATAAAGCGTTTGATATCAAAGGCAACAGTGCTGAGGATTATGCATGGCGCGGAAGAATTTACTATGATCTTGGACAGTATGATAATGCCCAGACAGAGTTGAAGTCGGCTTTAGATAAGGAGAGCGTCATCGCAAATCTTTACATTGCGCAGGTGTATGAGGCGCAGGGCGATTCCGAAAACGCAGAGACCTATTATCAGAATTATGTAAACTCAGGAACTGCAGATTCCGAGGCAATGAATGCACTCGGAGAAATTGAGATGGCAAAAGGAAATTATTCCGGTGCACTCACTTATTTACAACAGGGCATTGCAATGGAAAATGTGACAAACAAAAGAGAACTGATGCAGAATCTCATCATTTGTTATGAATACACATCCGATTTTAATTCGGCATGGAACATGGTACAGGAGTATGTGCAGGCTTATCCGGAGGATGCGAGCGCACAGCGTGAATATATTTTCCTGAAAAACCGTATGGAACAGACAGCACCTGCGGAGAATACAGAGGAAGCCGTGACGGAGGATACACAGGCAGTGGAAGATACACAGACACCGGAAGAAGCACAGACACTGGAAGATACCCCAGCACAGTAAAAGAGGACAACCACAGGAAGCAATAACGGAGAATAGAATGGCAGAAGCATTTAAAATAGAAGAGATAGAAGAAAAAGTAATTCTTGTAGGCGTTAGTGAGCAGGATGGAGATGACGCAGAGGATTCTGTTGCAGAGCTTGCAGAACTGGTAAAAACAGCAGGAGCAACGGTGGTCGGAACTATGATCCAGAAGCGGGAACTCATTCATCCGGGAACTTATATCGGTTCTGGAAAGGTGGCGGAATTAAAGTTACTTGTGGAGGAACTTGGTGCAACCGGAATTGTGTGTGACGATGAACTTTCCCCGGCGCAGCTTCGCAATCTGGAAGACATGCTGGATACAAAAGTGATGGATCGTACTTTGATCATTCTGGATATTTTTGCGGCAAGAGCAACTACCAGTGAGGGAAAAATCCAGGTGGAACTGGCACAGTTAAAATACCGTCTGAGCAGGCTGACCGGACTTGGGCGCTCCATGTCAAGACTTGGAGGCGGAATCGGTACGAGAGGTCCGGGTGAGAAAAAGCTGGAAATCGACAGACGACTCATCAAAGACCGGATCGCACAGCTGAACCGGGAATTGAAAGAAGTACGGCAGCACCGTGATATCACCCGTGCACAGCGGGAAAAAAATCAGATGCCGGTGGCTGCGATCGTGGGATACACAAATGCAGGAAAATCAACACTTATCAATACACTGACCAATGCCGGAGTTCTGGAGGAGGACAAGCTGTTTGCAACGCTTGATCCTACCACAAGAGTGCTGGAACTGTCGGGACGGCAGCAGATATTGGTGACAGATACCGTCGGATTTATCCGCAAACTGCCGCATCATCTGATCGAGGCATTTAAAAGCACGCTGGAGGAGGCAAAATACGCAGACTATATTTTACATGTGGTAGATGCTTCCAATCCGCAGCACGAGAAGCAGATGCTGATCGTATATGAGACACTGGCAAATCTGGATGTGAAGGACAAGATGGTGATCACGCTGTTCAACAAGCAGGATGCAAGGATGGACAGCGAGCCGCTGCATGATTTTAAAGCAGACCATACGCTGCCGATCTCAGCGAAAAATGGAACCGGGTTAGAGGAATTAAAGAATCTTTTATCCGAGCTCCTTCGTGAAAATAAAATCCTCGTGGAGCGGACAGTGCCGTATGCAAATGCAGGCGTGATCCAGCTTGTCCGCAAATCCGGTGAACTGTTGGAAGAAGAATACCGTGAGGACGGAATCTATATCCGTGCTTACGTACCAATGGAAATTTACGCAAAATTATAACAACGACAAAAGTAGTTTATCTGGGAAGAAAGGAACCATAAAAATGATATTATTGATTAAAAACGGACATGTCATCAATCCGGCGACAGAGACAGACGAAGTGGCAGATATTCTCGCCGAGGATGGAAAAGTCGTAAAAATGGAAAAAAATATCAAGGCAAAGGCAGACCGTGTGATCGACGCAAAAGGCTGCTATGTTATGCCGGGATTTATTGATATGCATGTGCATTTGAGAGATCCGGGACAGGAGCAGAAAGAGACAATCGAGACAGGCTGTAATGCGGCGGCACACGGCGGATACACAACTATCCTTGCAATGCCGAACACAAGACCGGTGGTAGATAATCCGGATGTTGTGAAATACGTGCAAAATAAAGCAAAAACAGTTGGTGTCGTGAATGTTTTACAGGTGGGAGCCATCACAAAAGGACAGCAGGGAAAAGAATTAGCAGATATCCGGGGCATGTACGAAGCGGGAATTCCGGCGATCAGTGAAGATGGCAGATCCGTTATGAATTCCGAACTTTACCGGGAGGCGATGGAGATTGCGGCAGAACTCGATATCCCGGTACTTGCCCACTGTGAGGACATTAACCTTGTAAATGGCGGCGTTATGAATGAGGATGCGCATTCCAAAGAGCTTGGTTTAAGGGGAATCACCAATTCGGTAGAAGATATCATTGTGGCAAGAGATATCATGTTAAGTGGGGACACCGGAGCAAAATTACATTTGTGTCACTGTTCAACAAGAGATTCTGTAAAAATGGTACGGTATGCAAAAATGGAGCAAATGAAAGTAACAGCAGAGGTATGCCCGCATCATTTCACACTGACCTCGGATGATATCCATAAAATCGAGCCGTCCATCGATCAGGAGAAAAAACTTGCAATCGATGCAGATGCGGATACAAACTTTAAAATGAATCCGCCGCTTCGTTCCAGAGAAGACGTGCAGGCATTAAAAGAAGGACTGCGTGACAATATTATGGATGTGATCTCCACAGACCATGCACCTCATACATTTGAGGAGAAAAATACATCCATGAAAAAAGCACCGTTTGGGATCGTCGGACTTGAGACAGCCGCATGCCTCACTTACACGGAACTTGTTTTGCAGGGCTACCTCACACCGATGCAGATGGCAGAGAAGATGAGCTATAACCCGGCAAAGATTGTTGGAATTGACAAGGGCGATATCCAGCCGGGCAAAATTGCTGACATCGTGATTTTTGATCCGGAAAAAACATATAAGATTGACAAAACGAAATTTGCAAGTAAAGGACGCAACACACCGTTTGACGGAAGAGAAGTAACCGGAAAAGTGATGGCAACCATCGTGGATGGACGTGTTGTTTACGAGGCAGAAGCATAGGAACACACCATATTAAGAGCTACAGAGGCAAACATTTGAAGTAAGAATGTAAAGTAGTTGAGAGAGTGAAAAAGCGAGGAAGTACAAAGATGGCAGAAAAATTTGAAGAGACAGCGATCATCATCCGTCAGGAAGAAATCGCAGATGATATTTACAGTATGTGGCTGCACACTGACCAGATTGCAGCACATGCGAAAGCAGGACAGTTTGTTTCTGTTTATTGTAATGATGGAAGCAGACTGCTTCCAAGACCGATCAGTATTTGTGAGATTGATAAAAAGGATGGCGCAATCCGTCTGGTGTATCGTGTAGCAGGGAAAGGAACAGCAGAATTTTCTGGCATGCATACAGGCGCACAGCTTCGCATTGTAGGGCCTCTTGGAAATGGATTCCCAAAGAAAGAGAAAAAAGCCTTTTTGATCGGAGGCGGAATAGGAATACCTCCAATGTTACAGCTTGCAAAAGAGTTAAACTGTGAGAAACAGATTGTGTTAGGATTCCGCGATGAGCTGTTTTTGATGGATGAGTTTAAAAAGCAGGGCAAAGTTTACGTGGCAACCGAGGATGGAAGCGCAGGAACTGAGGGAAATGTTTTGGATGCGATCCGTGAAAATGGACTGGACGCAGAGATTATTTATGCCTGCGGACCAATGCCAATGCTTCGTGCCTTAAAAGAATATGCAGAGAAAAATCACATCGAGTGCTGGATCTCCATGGAGGAGCGTATGGCATGCGGTATTGGTGCGTGCCTTGCCTGTGTATGTCAGTCAAAAGAAAAAGACGCACACAGCAACGTGAAGAACAAACGAATCTGTAAAGAAGGACCTGTATTCCGTGCAGAGGAGGTAGAATTCTAATGAACATGAAAGTAGATTTATGTGGAGTAACCTTAAACAATCCTGTCATGACTGCTTCCGGTACATTTGGTTCCGGCGCAGAGTATGCAGAGTTTGTGGATCTGAATAAATTGGGAGCTGTTGTGACAAAAGGTGTTGCAAATGTTCCATGGCCGGGAAATCCGACACCGCGTGTCGCAGAAGTATATGGCGGTATGTTAAATGCAGTAGGACTTCAGAACCCTGGAATTGATCTTTTTGTGGAGCGCGACATTCCTTTTTTAAAACAGTTTGATACAAAAATCATGGTGAATGTATGTGGACATTCCACAGAGGAATATATTGAAGTAGTGGAACGGTTGAGAGACCAGCCGGTAGACCTTTTAGAAATCAACATTTCCTGCCCGAATGTCAAAGAGGGTGGAATTGCATTTGGTCAGGATCCAAAAGCAGTAGAAGCTATCACAAAGGAAATGAAAAAACATGCTGCACAGCCGGTCATCATGAAGCTTTCCCCGAATGTGACAGATATTACAGAGATGGCGAGGGCGGCAGAGGCAGGAGGCGCAGACGGACTGTCGCTGATCAACACCATCACAGGCATGAAGATCGATATCAACCGCCAGAAGTTTGTGCTTGCCAATAAGACAGGCGGCATGTCAGGTCCGGCCATTCACCCGGTCGCTGTCCGCATGGTTTATCAGACTGCCCAGGCAGTCAGCATTCCTATCGTTGGAATGGGTGGAATCATGAATGCAGAGGATGCGATTGAAATGATCCTTGCGGGAGCCACCGCAGTATCAGTAGGTACCGCAAATTTCACGAATCCGCATGTGACAGAGGAGATCGTCGCAGGAATCAGGGATTATATGGAGCGTTATCAGGTTGCCGATATCAAAGATCTGGTTGGCGCAGTGCATGAATAAGAAACAAATGCCAAAGAGAAAATAATGGATCACAGGAAATAAAGATCAGGAGGAAATGACAAGATGGAGAGTTATAAGAGCGAATTTATCGATTTTATGGTAGAGAGTGATGTTTTAAAATTTGGAGATTTTACGTTGAAAAGTGGACGTAAATCCCCATTTTTCATGAATGCAGGAGCCTATGTGACAGGTTCCCAGTTAAAGAGACTTGGAGAGTACTATGCAAAGGCAATCCATGACAACTATGGAGATGATTTCGACGTGCTCTTCGGACCGGCATATAAGGGAATCCCGCTTGCGGTTGTCACAGCGATCGCATACAGTGAATTATATGGAAAAGAAGTCCGTTACTGCTCAGACAGAAAAGAAGCAAAAGACCACGGAGCTGACAAGGGCGGTTTCCTCGGAAGCAGCTTGAAAGACGGTGACAGAGTTGTCATGATCGAGGACGTGACCACTTCCGGAAAATCCATGGAAGAGACTGTTCCAAAAGTAAGAGGAGCAGCAGACGTTGAGATCGTTGGTCTTATGGTAAGTTTAAACCGTATGGAAGTCGGACAGGGCGGAAAAGTAAGTGCGCTGGATGAGATCAAAGAAAAATACGGTTTTGAAGGAAAAGCAATTGTCACAATGGCAGAGGTGACAGAGTATCTTTACAACAGAGAACACAATGGCAGAGTCGTGATCAACGATGAGATCAAAGCCGCTATTGACAAATACTACGAAGAATATGGATGCAAATAAGAAAGGCAGCGGACGCTGCCCGTTGATACGGAAAGGTAAGCACCGGGTACTGGCATTCGTGTTTTTTCTGGTTTATTTTGTTGTGCTGTTCTATTTCCTCTTTTTTTCCGAGGAGATGGGGCGGACTTATTCAGAGAGAGCGTATCATTACAATCTGAGTCCGTTCCATGAGATCATGCGGTTTATCAAATACCGTCATGTACTTGGATGGCAGGCTGTAGCACTCAATATCTGGGGAAATATCGTTGCTTTTATGCCCTTTGGTTCATTTTTGCCAATCTATTCCAGCCGATGCAGAAATGTGTGGATGACGGTGCTATACAGTTTTGAACTGAGTCTGCTCGTGGAACTGCTTCAGCTTGTGTTTAAGGTGGGGAGTTTTGATGTGGATGATCTGTTTTTGAACACGATCGGCGGACTGCTTGGTTATCTGGTGTACAAAGGGCTGATTGATCTGTGGAAAAGATACGAAAAGGCAAAGAATAATGTGAATAAGTAAGAAGCAGATTTTAATGCATTTGCGGGTTATATCAGGTAATTACTGAAAATATTTTGAGTGGCAGGGTATCATTATGGCACAGAGAAGACGTAGAAAATACGGATATAAGTTTACGGAGAAGACACAGTCAAAAAAGGGAATTGTAGCTTTTATTCTGGCTGTGCTTTCGATTGCAATTTTTATTTATGTAATTGTAAATTCATTTCATCATGGCGGAAATGGAAGCATGTACCTTGGAAGTGCAGGAGTGTCCTCCATGCTGGTAGCACTGGTTGCTGTGGTACTGGCAGTGATGAGCCTTCGGGAGGAGGAGTCTTTTAAGCTGTTTCCATATATGTCGACTGTGCTGTCGTTTCTTGCAGCCGGTATGTGGATTGCAATTTATGTAATTGGATTTTTAATCGTATAGTTAATAAGGGAGATCAGGATGGGATACAGAGATATTTATAAGGAGTCAAATGAGCAGGCAGAGGAGCGTTTTTCGCTTGTGATGGAGCGTATTGCAGAGATCGCAGAAGAAACGGACGTGCCGGAGAAATTTGACGATTATTTTAAAAAGACCGCAGCATTTTTGTTACAGTTAAAGAATGTGTCAGAGAAAGCGGAGAAAGATACATTAAAAGATGCTTCTCTTACAGAGTGCGAAAAACAGAATGCAGGTTTTTATGATGACATCAAAGCGGAAAATTATGGAAAAAGTTATGGAAATCCGACTTATGCAGTAGAAAAACTGGGAGAAGAGTACGGACAGATTTTATCTGCACTGTATGCAGAGTGTCGTAAACGTATTACGGATGTCTATGCTGCAAAAAAAATGAACGTGACGATCACCGCAGAATTATTTGTTGAGATCTATAATTATTTTGAAGACAAAGAGGGGATTGATAAAACTGCAATTGAGCAGGCGGTTTACTGGTATTTCCATGATTACAGTGAAATCTTTATCGAAGATTCTGTGCGTGAACTTGTGGATTCCGAAGAAGATTTCTTATATCAGATCGTGATGAACTCAGATTTGAACGACTTGCGTTATCTCTACCAGTATGGTCAGCATATCGGAAAAAATGAGACCGGAATCGCGGCATTTTTAAATGGCATGTCTGACGAAGAGATTCAGGCAATGGCAGATACTTACACAGAAGGATACCGCATTGGTTTTGCGGCAACTGGAAAAGATTTGTCAAAGAAAACAACGGCACAGGTACGTTACCCGATCGGTTTTGAGCGCATGGTGCGTGCCGCAGTAAAAAATCTGGAAAAATTAAATTTAAAAGTAACAATGCGAGCATGTTCCTCCGCAGCAAATAAACAGTATGATTATGACCACAAAGAGGACAAAGCATTATATTATGATAAGGCATATGTGGAGAGACGTCTGGAAGTAATGAAAACTTCTTTTGAAGAGATGAAAAAACTTGCAAACGGTCAGGCTGGTCCTGCTGTTATCGAAGTGTTTGGCGAGATTCCATTTTCTCCGGAGACCAAAAAAGAGGTATTAAAGCTGGATGAAAAACAGCAGCAGTTAAGTGTTTACGATATGAGCATGTCGGGACAGATCACAAATCAGTATATTATCGGTGAGGAGCGCAGCTTTACGATTATTGCATATCCGGTGCCTGAGATTGGTGAGAAGTTTGAAGAAATTTTTGCCGAGACAGTCAAGATCAATACATTGGATTATACTTTATACCAGAATATGCAGCAGAAGATCATTGATGTATTAGATCAGGCTGAAAAAGTGCATATCACCGGTAAAAATGGTAATAAGACAGACCTCTATGTTTCTATCTGGCCATTAAAAGATGCCACAAAGGAATCTGCATTTGAAAACTGTGTGGCAGATGTCAACATCCCGGTAGGTGAAGTGTTTACTTCCCCGGTATTAAAAGGAACAACCGGAAAATTGTTTGTCAGTCAGGTTTATCTGAATGAACTGAAATACCTCAATCTCGAAATTGATTTTGAGGACGGAATGATCAGAGATTACACCTGCACAAACTTTGAAAAAGAGGAAGAGTGCAGAAAATATATCAAAGAGAATGTCTTAATGAATCATGAGACACTGCCAATGGGTGAGTTTGCGATCGGAACCAACACCACAGCTTACCGCATGGCAAGAGATTTTGATATTGCAGATAAATTGCCAATCCTGATCGCAGAAAAGACAGGACCTCACTTTGCAGTGGGAGATACCTGCTATTCCCACGAGGAGGACATGGTGACTTATAACCCGGATGGAAAACAGATCGTTGCAAGAGAAAACGATTTTTCAAAACTCCGCAGCGAGGATATGAGCAAGGCATATTTCAACTGTCATACAGATATTACCATTCCTTATGATGAGCTTGACAAGATTACAGTCATCCGTAAGGATGGAACGACAGAAGATATTATTTCCGATGGACGTTTTGTGCTCGCAGGAATCGAAGAACTGAATAAGCCGCTGGACCGCTAAACGGGAAAAATATAAAATTCTGGATACTGCCAAAATAATAGGATTATTTGACGGTGTCCGGAATTTTTATATTTGACAAAACAGTTGATAATTATGTAATAAGATTACAACAATATATAAATACATTTAATAAAACAAATAACAATTATTAATTGGACTTCTTAATTAAGATATATTATAATGAGCGCAAGAGAGAAAAATAATGACGATAGACAATTGCGAAACTCATGAAAATCTAAATTGAATTGTGAAAAATTAACAAAA
>ERZ1106983.481-NODE-481-length-49253-cov-4.514269_pt1 | contig 49253 bp, 43 predicted proteins | sample MGYA00403693_ERZ1106983 | MGnify/ENA primary metagenome ERZ1106983 (study PRJEB35170, sample SAMEA104062420) | human gut metagenome | biome: human gut; feature: human-associated habitat; material: faeces | place: Denmark | collected 2012-07-13 ...
TTTTTTCTCAAAAAAATACTCAAAAATTACATCGTAAGATGTGATTTTTGGAGCTGGCGACATCTTGTCGCCAGGCTCACTTTTATTAATCTTTGTAATATAATGCTCGAAGTGAGTTTAAAATCGCAAGCAATGATACACCTACATCAGCGAAAATTGCAAGCCACATTGTGCTTATGCCAAGTACGCTTAAAATCATAACAAGAACTTTAACGCCGATAGCAAATACAATGTTTTGGAGTATAACCGACATAGTTTTTGCGGAGATTTTAGATGCTTTGGCAATTTTGGAAGGTTCATCAGTCATAAGAACAACGTCAGCCGCCTCGATTGCACTGTCCGAACCGATACCGCCCATAGCAATACCGACGTCCGAACGCATAAGTACGGGTGCGTCGTTAATTCCGTCACCGACGAATGCAACATTCTTTTTAGGATTTTTAGAAGAAAGGATTTCTTCAAGTTTTGAAACCTTATCCTGTGGCAACAACTGCGAATAAACTTTATCAATACCAATCTGCTCTGCGGTATAATCGGCGTTTTTCTTTATGTCGCCTGTGAGCATAACAGATTTGATATTAAGCTGTTTCAATGCTGAAATTGCAGCTTTACTGTCAGCTTTGATTTCATCAGATATAACGATATATCCGGCAAATTTTCCGTCAACTGCAATGTATATAATACTTCCGATGTGTGATTTTGCTTTTTCATGAGAGATATTGTTGCTCTCAAGAAGTCTGCCGTTACCGGCTAAAACTTTATGACCGTCTATATCTGCACTGATACCCATACCGGAAATTTCTGTGTAGTTTAAGATTTTTGCAGTGTCAACGGTGTTTTTGTAAGCATTTTTAACCGATACTGCGATAGGGTGTGTTGAGTAAAATTCAGCATAAGCGGCATATTTTATAAGTTCGTTTTTGTCTATAACCGAATATACGCCTTTTACGGCGAATACACCTTTTGTAAGAGTACCTGTTTTGTCAAATACGACAGTATCAAGTTTAGCAAGCTTTTCGATGAAGTTACTGCCCTTAACAAGAATACCGTTCTTTGAGGCACAACCGATACCGGCAAAGAAACCAAGCGGAATTGATACAACCAATGCACAAGGGCAAGAAACCACAAGGAACATAAGTCCGCGATATATCCAAGTTCTGAAATCTCCGAGAAACAGGGGAGGGACGAACATAACTGTTACCGCAAGTGCAACGACAATCGGTGTATAGTATTTAGCAAATACGGAAATAAATTTTTCCGATTTTGCTTTTTTGCTTTGAGCGTGTTCAACCATATCAAGAATTTTTGAAACGGTACTTTCGCCGTATGTTTTTTCTACTTTAATATATATAGGTGAGCCTGTATTCAAACTTCCGCTCAATACCGTATCACCCGTAACAGCCTTACGCGGTACGCTTTCGCCTGTAAGTGCTTTTGTATCAAGATATGTTTCGCCCGAAGTTATTGTACCGTCAAGAGGAATTTTTTCGCCCGGTTTTACAATTATAATATCTCCGATTGAAATTTCAGACGGAGAAACTTTTGTAATCGTGCCGTTTACTTCTATATTGGCATAGTCGGGACGAATATCCATAAGTTCCGTAATTGAATTACGGCTCTTTTGTGCCGCACGTTCCTGTAATGCCTCGCCGACCTGATAGAACAGCATTACGGCAACTGCCTCAGGGTGTTCACCGACAGCAAATGCACCGATACTTGCTATACTCATTAAGAAGTTTTCATTGAATAAGTGCCCTTTGAATATGTTTTTAATCGCATTCCAAACTATATCATAGCCAAGAACAATGTAAGCGACTACAAATAAAATATCTGATACCAATGGGGAAGAAAGTACGTTTTCTGTTATGATACCTGCCACAAAAAGTATTGCACCGGCTATAAGTCTTATAATAAGAACTTTTTCATCACCCTCACCATGTTCGCAACCGCAACCGCATCCGCAGCCACAGCCATGTTCGTGATGATCGTGATCGTGACCGCAACCGCAATGGTCTTCGTGTTCGTGATGATTGTCGTGACTGCAACCGCAGTGGTCATCATTCTCATGATGATGTTCATGTCCGCAGCTACAATGAGCCTCGTGCTCGTGTTTATGATGATCGTGACCGCAACCGCAATGATCCTCGTGTTCATGATGATGTTCATGTTTTTCACAACAGACATCTTTATTATCTTCTGCAATATTACTATCGTTATTCTTTTTCATATCTACACCTCCATACTTGAATATATGAATAACTGTTCATATATTCATTATACGGTATACTATATCATTTGTCAATAGTTTTATTCAAAAAATAAAAATAATACTTAAAAATATGTTTTTACACCGCAAAACAGCGGCACTTCCGAAAAAGCACCGCTGTTTGCCACTAATATTTTGAAAGTGGAGTTAATGTAAGATTAGTTGTTGCACATACAAGTAACGATAACGATAATAATAAGAACCCAAATAATCATATCAAGATCAAAATCGCAACCGCCTCTTTGACAACCGTTTCCACAACATTCGCCCATTGTGAGTGCCTCCTTTCAATGTTTTGTAATATATATTATGACTAATCTATTAATTTTGCACATTGTCCCATATTTTACTTGAATTTTTCTTCAAAATGGGTTAGAATAGTAGTAGTGATATTTTCTTGGGGAGGTAAATCTTTTGGATAAGAAGAAAATTGACAGAATAAATGAACTTGCGAAAAAGGCAAGAAGTTCCGATGGGTTGACGCCTGAGGAAATGACGGAGCGTGCAAAGCTCCGTGAAGAATATCTTAATGCCATACGTCAGAATTTCAAACAGACGCTTGACAATATTGAAATAATTGATAAAGGAGAATAAAAAATGTCACTAATAATTCCCGAAAACTATAAATCAAATCTTAACGGACGCGAAACGGAAAAAGCAATTAAATTTATAAAGGATACATTTCAGCATGAAATAATTTCTGCACTTAATTTGCAGAGAATTTCTGCACCGTTATTTGTACGTCCAGAAACAGGTCTTAACGATAATCTTAACGGAGTTGAACGTCCTGTAAGTTTTGATGCACCTTGTATCGGCGGTGCTACACTTGAAATTGTTCATTCACTTGCAAAGTGGAAGAGAATGACTCTCGGCAGATACGGTTTTAATCCGGGTGAGGGCTTGTATACAGATATGAACGCCATAAGACGTGATGAGGAAGTGGACAATCTTCACTCTATGTACGTTGACCAATGGGATTGGGAGGCTGTTATAAATAAGTCAGACAGAACTGTTGAAACTTTAAAGAGTTTTGTAGAACGTATATATACCGCTATGAAGTCGACTCAAAGCAGAGTATGTCAAAAGTTCAGCGGTATTGAAAATAATTTCCCTGAGGAAATTACATTTATAACAACGCAAGAACTTGAGGATATGTACCCTGATCTTGAACCGAAAGAAAGAGAAAATAAACTTCTTCGCGAAAAGAAAGCGGTATTCCTAATGCAAATCGGTAAAGAATTGAAGTCGGGTCAAAGACACGACGGAAGAGCACCGGATTATGACGATTGGGAGCTTAACGGTGATATTCTTGTTTATTATCCTGTTCTTGATATGGCTTACGAACTTTCAAGCATGGGTATCAGAGTTGACGAAGATTCACTTCTTTCGCAAATTAAGATTGCAGGTTGTGAGGACAGACTTGAACTTGATTTCCATAAGAAACTTCTTAATAAGGAACTTCCTTATACAATCGGCGGCGGTATCGGTCAGTCAAGATTGTGTATGTATATGCTTGGTAAGGCTCATATCGGCGAAGTACAGGCATCTGTATGGCCGGACGATATGCGTAAGACTTGCGAAGAAAAAGGAATAAAGCTACTATAATAAGCCTCTCCTTAAGGGGAGATGCCTAAAAGGCGAAGCGGTGGCACAGAGCTACTATATTTAATAACTATTGAAAGGATTATTATTTAGATTATGAAAACAGTTGTAAAAGACTTGTTCAGAAAACAGGATGAGTTTGGGGGAAAAGAAATAACAGTATCGGGTTGGATAAGAAACATAAGAATTTCAAAGAATTTCGGTTTTATCGAATTAAATGACGGTACATTTTTTAAGAATTTGCAGATAGTAATTGAGTCGGATAAACTTGATAACTTTGCGGAACTTTCAAAGCTAAACATTGCAGCTGCAATTACGGCAACAGGTACACTTGTACTTACACCGGACGCAAAACAGCCGTTTGAATTAAAGGCTGAAAACGTTGTAATCGACGGTGAATCTACACCGGATTATCCGTTACAGAAGAAAAGACACAGCTTTGAATATTTGCGTACAGTCGCTCATTTAAGACCGCGTACAAATACATTCTCGGCAGTGTTCAGAGTGCGTTCGATGATTGCGTATGCAATTCACCAATTCTTCCAGGAGAGAGGATTTGTATACGTTCATACTCCGATTATCACTGCAAGTGACTGCGAGGGCGCGGGCGAAATGTTCCAAGTTACAACACTTGATTTGAACAATGTCCCTAAGAATGATGACGGAACAGTTGATTATTCACAGGACTTCTTCGGCAAACAGGCAAACCTTACAGTAAGCGGTCAGCTTAATGTTGAAACATACTGTATGGCATTTAGAAATGTTTACACATTCGGTCCTACATTCAGAGCCGAAAATTCAAATACAACACGTCATGCGGCTGAATTTTGGATGATTGAGCCTGAAATCGCATTCGCAGACCTAAAAGACGATATGGAACTTGCAGAGGATATGCTAAAGTATATCATTAACTATTGTCTTGAAAATGCTCCCGAAGAAATGCAGTTCTTCAATCAATTTATCGACAAGGAACTTCTTGACCGTCTAAACCACGTTGTAAACAGTGAGTTTGCTCACGTAACATATACAGAGGCTGTAAATATACTTATCGAAGATTCAAAAGCCGGTAAGGTTAAGTTTGACAATAAGGTGGAATGGGGCTGCGATTTACAGACAGAACACGAAAGATACCTTACAGAACAGGTATTTAAGCGTCCGTTGTTTGTAACAGATTATCCGAAGGAAATCAAGGCTTTCTATATGAAACTTAACGATGACCAAAAGACAGTTGCAGCTATGGACTTGCTTGTTCCGGGCGTCGGAGAAATCATCGGCGGAAGCCAGAGAGAAGAAAATTACGACGTACTTGTTGAGAGAATGAAAGAACTTGGTCTTAAGGAAGAAGATTATAATTTCTATCTTGACCTTCGCAGATACGGAACAAACAAACACGCAGGTTTCGGTCTTGGCTTTGAAAGAGCTGTTATGTATATTACAGGTGTTTCTAACATTCGTGACGTACTTCCGTTCCCAAGAACAGTCGGTACTGCCGAATATTAATCAAGACAAAACTATAGCGGTTTTGACTACTATTTTAAGAGGCTGCTTGCAGCCTCTTGATTTTTATAAAGAAAGGTACGATTTTTATGAATTTAATTGCAGTTCTTATTGCACTTGCTATAATTATTGTAGCGTTTAAGTTTAATGTATTTCTTGGAATAGCCGTTGCGATTGTGGCTATAGGTGTGGGAATATATAATTTTTTGCCGACCTATTATGCGATAAACGGCAACAAAGCATTTGAAATCGGTGACGAGGACCGTGCGAGAGAGTGGTATAAAAAGGCGTGTGAAACGGGCAGAGCAAATGTAAAGTTGAAATCGTCTTATGCATATGTGCTTTTACGTACAGGTTATGCCGACGAGGCGGAAAAAGTTCTTGATCCGATTATAAGAGTAAAAGGGCTTGCACCGGAAAAAAAGAATTTGGCAAAGCAACAAAGATGTATGGTTTACTATAAGCAGGGCAGACTTGACGAGGCGATTGAGGATGCACAGTCAATGATGAACGAAGGTTACAGAAATTCAAGTATTTACGGTATGCTTGGCTATTTTAAATTACTTAGAAACGATGACCTTGACGAAACAACAAAACTTTGTGAAGAAGCTTATGATTACAACAGTGATGACAGGGACATAAAAGATAATCTTTCAATTTGTTATTTCAGAAAAGGCGAATATGAAAAAGCAGAAAAAATATCTGATGAACTTGTCGGATCGGCACCTAACTTTGTTGAGGGTTTTTATCACGGCATACAGATTGCAATGAAACTTAACAAGTACGATAAAGCCGCAGAATATGCCGAAAAGCTGAAAGAATGTAAGCGTTCGGGAATGACAACGGTTACGGAGGAAGAAGTTAATAAGCTTATACAAGAGGTAAAGAATCACAATGAAAACACCATTGGCTGATAGAATACGTCCAAAGACGCTTGATGAAGTTGTCGGACAAAAGCACCTTATAGGTGAAGGAAAAATTTTAAGAAACATAATCGAAAATGACGAAGTACCGAATATGATATTTTACGGTCCGAGCGGAGTCGGTAAAACTACCATTGCAAACATAATCGCTCAAAAAACGGGTAAAACTTTGCATAGACTTAATGCGACAACTGCGTCCGTTGCTGACATAAAAAATATTGTATCAACGCTTGACAGCTTTTTGGCAATGGACGGAGTATTGCTGTACCTTGACGAAATACAGCATTTTAATAAGAAACAACAACAGTCTTTGCTTGAATTTATGGAAAACGGCAAGATAACGCTTATCGCAAGTACAACGGAAAATCCGTATTTTTATGTGTATAATGCGGTGCTTTCGAGAAGTGTTGTGTTTGAATTTAAACAGATTGAGCCGAGCGAGATTGAAAAGGCACTTGAAAGAGCGGTTGAAGAATTAAAAGAGTCGGATTACAAAGGCTTTGACGTAACCGTTGACAAAGACGCAATACGGCATATGGCACACGTTTCAAACGGAGATGTGAGAAAGGCTTTAAATTCGCTTGAAGTTGCATTTATTGCAACACCGCCAAACAAAGATAAAAAAATACACATATCGCTTGACACGGCGGTACAGGCAACGCAAAAAAAAGCTATGCGTTACGACCGTGACGGTGACAGTCATTATGATATTTTAAGTGCGTTTCAAAAATCAATAAGAGGTTCAGATCCGGACGCGGCAGTTCATTATCTTGCAAGACTTGTTTCGGCAGGTGATTTGCCGAGCATTTGCCGCAGACTTTTGGTTATTTCGGCAGAGGATATAGGACTTGCATATCCCCAGGCTATATCGGTCGTGAAAGCTTGTGTTGACAGTGCGTTGCAGCTTGGTTTCCCAGAGGCAAGAATACCGCTTGCGGAAGCGGTTATTTTACTTGCAACCGCACCGAAATCAAATTCGGCAATAATGGCGATTGACAGTGCGTTGGGTGACATTGAGAGTATGGATACGGGCGATATACCGGAACATCTGAAAGATTCGCATTACGGCGGAGCAAAAAAACTCGGTCACGGAACAGAGTACAAATATCCGCACAGTTATGAAAATCATTATGTCAAACAGCAATATTTGCCTAATAACATTAGGGACACTAAATATTACGATTTTGGGGACAATAAAACCGAACAGTCGGCAAAAGTTTATTGGGACAGAATAAAGAAAGGAAATTGATTTATGAAAGACGGATTTGTAAGATGTGCAAGCGCAACTGTTGATATAAAGGTTGCGGACACCGATTATAATACATCAAATATAATAAAGGCAATCGAAGACGCGGCTCAAAATGATATAAAGCTTATAGTATTTCCGGAACTTTGCATAACGGGATATACTTGCGGTGATTTGTTTTTGCAGAAAATATTGATTGACAGTGCAAAAGACAGCTTAATCAAAATAGCAAAAGCAACGGAAAATCTTGATATAACCGCTGTTGTCGGACTTCCGTACGTTGCGGAGCAGACACTTTATAATTGTGCCGCAGTGGTAAATGGGGGACGCATAAAAGGTCTTGTTCCGAAACTCAATATTCCTAACTATGCCGAATTTTATGAGGCAAGACACTTCACGGCCGGTAAAAATGAAGTGACATATGTGAATATAAACGGTGAAGAAGTGCCGTTCGGTGCGAATATATTATTTAAAACAGATGCGTGTGAAGATTTTGTTCTTGCGGTTGAAATTTGCGAGGATTTGTGGACAGCTATGCCGCCGTCGGTCAACCACGCACTTGCAGGTGCAACGATTATAGCAAATCTTTCTGCGAGCAACGAAGTTATTGCAAAAGATGAATACCGCGAAATGCTTGTAAAGAGTCAGTCTGCAAAACTTTATTGCGGTTATATTTATTCCGACGCGGGATACGGCGAATCAACGACTGACCTTGTATTCGCAGGTGATAATATGATTGCCGAAAACGGCACGATTTTGGCAAGAAGTAAAAGATTTAACAACGAATGTGTATATATCGAGCTTGATTTGGAAAGACTTGTAGGTGAGAGAAAAAAGAGCAATACCTATAATATAGTCGGCAGTGAAAAATATGTGTGTGTAAAACTTGATATGAATATCGGGGACACTAAAATAACACGTTATGTCGATAAACAGCCGTTCGTTCCGTCAGACGACAAAAAACGTGAAAAACGCAGTGAAGAAATCCTTTCAATTCAGTCGCTGGGACTAAAAAAGCGACTTGACCATACACATGCCAAAACGGCTGTTGTGGGTGTAAGCGGAGGACTTGACTCTACACTTGCACTTTTGGTAACCGTGCGTGCGTTTGACAGTCTTAATATTGACAGAAAGAATATAATTGCGGTAACAATGCCGTGTTTCGGTACAACGGACAGAACGTATAACAATGCGGTTAATTTTGCAAATTCGCTTGGTGTTACATTAAAAGAAGTAAATATCAAAGCGGCAGTAAATCAGCATTTTGCGGATATAGAACACGATCCGAATGTCTATGACGTCACATATGAAAATTCTCAGGCGAGAGAAAGAACTCAAATTCTTATGGACGTTGCAAACAAAAGCGGTGGCTTGGTAATCGGTACAGGTGATATGTCCGAGCTTGCACTCGGCTGGGCAACGTATAACGGCGACCATATGTCGATGTACGGCGTTAATGCGGGTGTTCCGAAAACACTTATTCGCTACCTTGTCGATTATGAGGCTAAACGTACAAATAACGATATATTGAAGAAAACATTACAGGACATATTGGATACACCTGTAAGTCCCGAACTTCTTCCGCCGAAAGACGGAAAAATATCTCAAAAGACCGAACATATTGTCGGTCCGTATGAACTTCACGATTTCTTTTTGTATCATCTTATGCGTTTTGGTTCAAAACCGTCAAAGATACTGAGATTGGCTGAAGTTGCGTTTGAGGATATATATGACAGAGAAGTTATACTTGAATGGTTAAAGGTATTTTACAGAAGATTTTTTGCACAGCAATTCAAACGTTCGTGCCTGCCTGACGGTCCGAAAGTAGGAAGTGTTGCTCTTTCTCCGAGAGGCGATTGGCGAATGCCGTCCGACGCCTCATATCAAATTTGGGCGAAGGAACTTGAAACACTTTAACGCCCTATTCTATGGAGGGATTTCGGTGTCAAAGAGTAAAGTTTGTTTAATTTTATCGGCATTTATTTACGGATTTGCACCGATACTGGCTAAATTTGCATACAAAAGCGGAGCAAACGGAATTACGCTTACTTTTTTGCGTACATTCCTAATGCTGCCGCTTTTATTTTTTATAATGATTTTCAGAAAGGTGTCGTTTAAACTTACGAAAAAGGAACTTATAGATATAATTTTACTTGGTGTGGTGGGCGGCTCATTTTCAATGATTTCACTTTATGCCGCATATGACTATATCTCAACCGGACTCGCAACAACGCTCCATTTTATATATCCGCTTATAATAGTAATAACTTCGGCGGTAGTGTACAAAGAAAAAATCAAGAAGATAAAACTTCTTGCGGTTATGCTTGTCACGCTCGGAATGTTTATGTTTGTTGACCTTAATAATACAGCCGATAAAATCGGCGTGATACTTGCGATTTTGTCGGGGATATTTTACAGCTTTTATGTCGTTTATATGTATCGTTCCAAACTTGACGAAATGGACTATATAAAACTTACATTTTATCTTATGATTATTATGAGTATCGGCACATATATTTTCGGTTTGACAACTGATAGCTTGGTGTTTGAGAAAATGGATTATAAAGCATGGATACTGTCGGTGGCTATATCACTTATTATAACGCTTGGAGCAGTGCCGCTTTTTCAAGTGGGAGTTCGCTGTGAGGGTGCGTCAACCGCCGGAATAGTATCAGCATTTGAGCCGATTACTTCAATAATACTCGGCGCGGTATTCTTGGGCGAAACAATGGGATTGGTGCAGTATATCGGCGGTGGCTTGATTATTATAGGAGTAATTTTGACGGAAAAATACGATTAACTCTTCTTTAACTTGACAATATTGTATATATTATGATATTATATATGTGTTCTAATATGTAGTGTATATAAGAATACTAAAAGTAATATATGAAAGGGGAGAACAGATATGGATACTAATTCAGAAAATGTTGTGGAAGTAAAGGATAAAGTTATTGAAAGGGTAAAGGTATTTGATAAAAAGAAATTAGCGATAATTATACCTGTTGCAATTATATTGATAGCCGCAATAATCGTTTTTGCAAACAGAAATTTAATTATGGGCAATTATAATTGCGAAAAGGGAAATTATCAAGCGGCAATTACATATTATTCAAAGATAAAAAAGATTAAGGGTAAAACACTGTCGCAATATCAAAATTTGCGTACATATGAGAGTGGTAAGGACGCGTTAATTAAAGATGATATGCAAACGTTATCATCTGTTGTTGCTAATTTGAAAAATGTAACTACCGAATATCCTACAAAATCGGAAATCAACCAATTAAATATTGATTATGAAAAACGCAACGAAGAAATAAAAAAGAATGATACACAAATAGAAGAAGTTACAAAACTTTTTTCTGATGTGACAAAGGTTTCGGACATAATCGGCAAATGTGATGAATTAAAGAAAAACAAACTTACACAGTCACAGATAAGTCAAGTGGATGAAATTAAAAAAGTGGCGTCTGCATATGTTGAAATAAAGGGCGAATTTGATAAAGGCAATAATGAGGCTGTTGTTGAAAAAATTGAGCAACTATCGGGAGTTTATCAGAAGTACGGTATAAGTAAAAATATTGATGAATTTAAGGATAAGGCACAAGCCGCTATAGAAGAAAGAAAATTGATTGACGAAAAATTAAAAAATATAAGAGATAATTTTAATGCCGGAAACTTTGACAGTTCACTTAACGAGGCAGATGAATTGCTGAAAATGAACTTGAAAGAGGAAGAAAAAAAGGAAGTCGAAACGATAAAATCAACTTCGGAAACGAAAGTGGCAGAGGCGAAAGCAAAAGCTGAACAAGAGGCGGCAGCGGCAAGACAAAAAGCCATTGATGAGGCTATAAAAGTAAATGCATCTACTTTATATGAGGAATTCAACACAAATAATGTTGGTGCGGAAAACAAATATAAAGGTAAAATGCTTTTGGTAACGGGTACTGTTTATAATATAGACAAAACTTTCTTCTTGGGAACGGCATATGTAAATCTTATGGCGGGATATGTGGCAGACGGTGTAACGGCATATTTTTCTTCTGAAGGCAAGTCGCAAATCACCAATGTTTCGCAAGGACAAACTATAACTGTTTTAGGAAGATGTTCAGGACGAAGTCTTGGAAGTGCAATTTTAAACGATTGTGTTTTGGTAAATTAAATAAATTTTTGGTAAAGACAGCGTATGCTGTCTTTATTTTTGTCAAATACCTTGATTTTTTTCTGTGATTGTGTAATAATACATATTGGATAATAATGCGGAGATAAAAATATGAGAAAAGTTAATACCACAATTAAATATATAGAACCGTATTCAATCGCGGAAGATGCCGGAATTGAAGTCGGGGATAAGCTGATAAGCATTAACGGACACGATTTTCACGATATACTTGAATATCGCTATCTTACAGCTGAATATGAAGTTACTCTTGAAATACTGAAAAAGGACGGTACTACCGAAGTTATAACGGTTGAAAATGATTACGACGATATAGGTATTGAATTTGAAGAGGGACTTATTGACGAGGCACAAAGTTGTCGAAATAAGTGTATATTCTGTTTTATAGATCAGTTGCCTAAAGGTATGCGTGAAACGGTTTATTTTAAAGATGATGATACGAGATTATCGTTTTTGCAGGGAAACTATGTAACGCTTACGAATATGTCAGACGAAGAAATAGACAGACTTATAAAAATGCGTGTTTCGCCGATTAACGTATCGGTTCAGGCAACCAATCCCGAACTTAGATGTAAAATGCTGAATAATCGTTTTGCGGGTAAGTGCTATGACATAATGAAAAAGTTTGCGGCTAATAATATTTATATGAACTGTCAGATAGTGCTTTGTCCCGAAATTAATGACGGCAAGGAACTTGACAGGTCAATATCCGAGCTGGCGGCACTGTTCCCGAATGTAAACAGTGTATCAATCGTTCCTGTCGGTCTTACACGTTATCGTGACGGACTTTATCCGCTGAAACCGTTTACAAAGGAAACTTCCGCACAAACAATAAAGCAAGTTGAGACTTGGCAGAAAAAACTGTATGATAAACTTGGAACAAGGCTAATTTATCTTTCTGACGAATTTTATTTGAATGCGGAATTGCATATACCTGACGCAGAAGTGTATGAGGGTTTTCCGCAGCTTGAAAACGGTGTAGGATTGATTGCCAGTATGGCAGAAGAATTTGATTCGGCAATTAAACTTGTGAAAAACAAAAAGTATGACAGAAATGTAACTCTTGTAACAGGTGAGGCGGCGGCATCTTTTATAACGGGTTTGTCGGAACGTCTTATGGAAAAGACAGACGTAAAGATAACTGTTTATGCGATAAAAAATAACTTTTTCGGCGGAGGCGTAAACGTTTCTGGACTTGTCACGGGCGGAGATATAATCGACCAGCTTAAAGACGAGCCTATAGGGGATATAATGCTTATTCCGCACAGTATGCTGAGAGATGAAGACGGGATTTTCCTTGATGATTTGACTGTATCAGACGTTGAAAAAGCGTTGAATGTGAAGATAGAGCCTGTCATAAATGACGGATATGAATTTATTGAGAAAATCTTGGGAGAAGAACTTGAATTTTAAAGGAGAAGAATATGAAACCATTGGTAGCGATAGTCGGCAGACCGAACGTCGGAAAATCGACTTTGTTTAATAAGATAACAGGAAAGAGAATAAGTATAGTAGAGGACACACCGGGTGTAACGCGTGACAGAATTTATTCTGACGCAGTGTGGCTTGACAAGCACTTTACGCTTATCGATACAGGCGGTATCGAGCCTGCGTCAAAGGACGAAATCCTTGTACAAATGCGCCGTCAGGCACAGCTTGCCATTGAAATGGCAGACGTTGTTGTGCTTATGACAAACGTAAAAGACGGTGTTACGGCAAATGACCAGGACGTTGCACAAATGCTTTTAAAGGCGAAGAAAAAGATTGTGCTTGCCGTAAACAAGGTTGACAATACAGGCGATCCGCCGTTTGAATTTTATGAATTTTATAATTTGGGACTTGGCGATCCGATTGCTATTTCATCAACTCACGGTTTGGGTGTAGGTGATTTGCTTGACGAAGTTACTCACTTGTTCCCTGAGGACGCAGATACGTCAGATGACGAGGACGAAATTAAAGTTGCGGTAATCGGTAAACCGAATGCAGGTAAATCGTCGCTTATAAATAAAATTTTGGGTGAGGACAGAGTTATTGTAAGTAACATCGCAGGAACAACGCGTGACGCAATCGACTCACATTACGAAAAGAACGGCGACAAGTATCTGTTTATTGATACCGCCGGTATGAGAAAACGCGGTAAGATTGACGAAAACGTAGAGCGTTACAGCGTTGTACGTTCGCTTGCGGCGGTTGACAGAAGTGACGTGTGCGTTATTATGATTGACGCAAACGAGGGTATTACAGAACAGGACACAAAGGTTGCCGGCTATGCTCACGAGCAGGGTAAGGCTTGTATTTTTGCGGTTAATAAGTGGGATATTGTTTCTAAAGACACAAAGACTATGAAAAACTTTACAATGCGTGTGCGTGAAGAATTTGCGTTTATGTCGTATGCGGAAATTATATTCATCAGTGCAAAGACAGGTCAGAGAGTTGACAAGCTTTTGGAACTTATCAAGAAAGTAAATGAGCAGCACAAGAGAAGAATTACAACCGGTATGCTTAACGACGTCTTAAACGAAGCAATGGCAAAGCAACAGCCGCCGTCAGACAAGGGCAGACGTTTAAAGGTTTATTACGGTACACAGGCCGCAACAGCACCGCCGACATTTATTTTGTTCGCAAATTCAAAGGATTTGTTCCACTATTCATATTTGAGATTTATCGAAAATCAAGTGCGTGAGGCATTTGGTTTTGAGGGAACACCTATAAAGTTTATCGTAAGAGAGAAAAATGAAAAGAAGATGTAATGGGAGATAGTTATGACATATTTAATAATTGCCCTGACGGCAATAGTATCATATTTAATCGGTTCGGTTAATTTTTCTATACTGCTTTCAAAAATGCTGAGCGGTAAGGATATCCGTGAAAGCGGTTCGGGAAATGCGGGCGCAACGAATATGCTAAGAACATACGGCAAGAAAATGGGTGTTATAACACTGTTGCTTGACGTGTTAAAAGGCATAGTCGTGATACTTTTATCAAGATTTGTAAAAAATATTGCGGGTACAGATGAAATATATCCTGTTATAAGCTATATCGCAGGTGTATGCGTAATTCTCGGTCATAATTTTCCGCTTTACTTCGGATTTAAAGGCGGCAAAGGCGTTGCGACTTCGCTGGGCGTTGTGTTAATGCTTGACTGGAAAGTCGGACTTATTGTGGCTGTCGTTGCAATAGCGGTTATGGCAGTAACAAGGTATGTATCGCTCGGTTCAATCTTGGGCGGTGCAATGTACATAGTTATAGAAATCGTTAAAATGATTGTTACAAAGAGCGTTGATGTAATTCAGCTTGTGTGCGTTGTTATTATCGGCGGACTTTTAATAGCAAGACATCATGCAAATATAAAGAGATTACTTAGCGGTACGGAAAATAAACTTGGAGCAAAAAAAGGAGAAGTAAAATGAAAATTGCAGTAATTGGCTCAGGCGGTTGGGGAACTGCCATAGCGATACTTTTATCTTCAAGAGGACATAATGTATATTTATGGTCGTGGATACAGGAAGAAACGGACAGACTGAAAAAAGACAGAGAAAACAAAGAATTTTTGCCGGGAGTGAAATTTCCGGATACAATTTATTGCAGTCACGATATGGCTGAATGTACAGACGGAGCGGAACTTATTATAACAGCCGCACCGTCACCGGCAACGAGAACAACGGCGAAACAGCTTTCACCGCACGTCAAAGAGGGACAGAAAATAGTAAACATATCAAAGGGACTTGAAGAAGGTACGCTTTTACGTCTTTCACAGGTGTATAAAGAAGAAATTCCGCAAGCGGATATATCTGTTATGAGCGGTCCGTCACACGCGGAGGAGGTTTCAAGAGGACTTCCTACAACAAATGTTGTTGCGTCGGAGCATATTGATACGGCTAAATTTATTCAAGACGTGTTTATGGACGATATGTTCAGAGTGTACACTTCAACCGATATAATCGGTGTTGAACTTGGCGGAGCACTTAAAAACGTTATCGCACTTTGTGCGGGAATAAGTGACGGACTTGGTTACGGCGACAATACAAAAGCGGCACTTATGACAAGAGGTCTTGCTGAAATTGCAAGACTTGGTAAGGCTATGGGTGCAAATGAAAAGACATTTATGGGACTTAGCGGTGTAGGTGATTTGATTGTTACTTGCACAAGTATGCATTCGAGAAACAGACGTGCCGGAATACTGTTGGGTCAAGGAAAGAGTTTAAAGGAAACTTTGGAAAGCGTTCATATGGTTGTTGAGGGCGTAAACACCGCAACGGCGGCATATGAAATGGCACACAAATATAATGTTGAAATGCCTATTGTTGAAGAAGCTTATAATATTTTGTACAATGGCAGAAATGCAAGAGAAGCGGTATTATTGCTTATGACACGGGAGAAAAGAGAAGAAAAATGAATGTAATCGTAGTAGGCGGCGGTAAGGTCGGAAGAAAGCTTGTAGAGGATTTTAATTATGAGGGCGACGATGTAGTTCTTATTGATATTAAAAGTGAAATCTGCGACCGAATTCAAGATGATTATGATGTAAGGTGTGTATGCGGGAGCGGTACCGACCTTGAAACTTTGCGCGAGGCGGAGGCTAACAAGGCGGACATATTTATTGCCGTTACGGAAAATGACGAATTTAACGCACTTTGCACCGTTATGGCTAAAAAACTCGGTGCGGACAGATGTGTTGCAAGAGTGAGAAACAGAGAATATTTTAAACAGCTTGATTTTATGCGTAACGCTCTCGGAATAAATCTTATAGTAAATCCCGAATACGCAACTGCTTGCGAAATATCGAGAATACTTCGTTTTCCTGCCGCAATCAAAACAGAAACTTTCGCAAAAGGCAGAATTGAACTTATTGAATTTAACATCAGTTCGGATAACGCACTTTGCGGAAAAGCTATTTTTGAGATATACAAAAAGTTTAAGATAAAACTTCTTATATGTGCGGTGCAACGCGGTAATGAGGTGTATATTCCGAACGGTGATTTTGTTATCGAAAGCGGAGATAAACTTCACATAACCGCATCTCACAGAGATGTTGCGAAATTTATGCGTGAGATAGGTGTTATAAACACAAAGGTTAAAACCGCAATTATAATCGGCGGCGGAAGAATATCGTTTTATCTTGCGAAACAGCTTCTTGAAAGCGGCATAAGGGTTAAAATTATAGAACACAATATGAACAGATGCAAGGAATTGACCGAGCATTTGCCGAAAGCGGATATTGTGTGTGCCGACGGAACGGATAAGCACGTTCTTGCGCAAGAGGGCATTGACAGAGTTGATTCGCTTGTTGCACTGACGGGTATTGACGAAGAAAATATGATTATATCAATGTATTCGCAGTCAAGATTTGTCGATAAGATTGTAACAAAGGTAAACCGTCTTTCGTTTGCGGAGCTTATGGAAAACACAGGCGTGTACAGTATCGTTACGCCTAAAAACATAACCGCAAATATTATAATCGGTTATGCAAGAGCAATGAAATCGGCAAAGGATACGGAAATGAGAACTCTTTACCGAATAGTAAACAATAAAGCTGAAGCTATGGAATTCAGAGTTACAAGAGAATCCGAGCTTACTTCAAAATCACTTTCACAGATTAAGATGAATCGTAATGTTTTGATTGCGGCAATTCTCAGAAATAACAAGATTATACTGCCGGACGGTGAAAGTAAACTTGAAGTCGGTGATACTGTTGTGATTGTGACAACACATCATATTACCACACTCGGCGATATACTTGCATAGCGGTTACGAAAGGAAAAGATATGAATTATAGGATGATAGCATATTCCGTAGGACGAATACTTGTAGCCGTTGCGGCAACAATGCTTGCACCTTTGGGATTGTCTTTGTTTTACGGTGAGTCAATAGCTTTGGCGTATGTAATACCGATAGTAATATCCATATTAATCGGACTTTGTGTATCTGCAAAAGCACCGAAAAATAAAAGCCTTTACGGACGTGACGGAATGTTTATCGTTGCGATAGGCTGGATTGTAATATCAATAATCGGTTGTCTGCCGTTTTATATCAGCGGTCAGATACCGAGTTTTGTGGACAGTTTTTTTGAAACGGTGTCAGGTTTTACAACAACCGGTTCATCTATACTTACAAATGTCGAGGCACTTGACAAGAGCTTGCTTTTTTGGCGAAGTTTTACTCATTGGCTCGGCGGTATGGGTGTACTTGCGTTTGCAATGGCGATTTTTTCGTCAAAGGATACAAGAACAACTCATATGATGAGAGCGGAAATGCCGGGACCTGTTGTAGGCAAACTTGCAAGCAGATGGCAGTTTTCGCTTAGAATACTTTACGGAATATATATAGCGCTTACGGTCATTGAATTTGTACTTTTGCTGTTCGGCGGTATGCCTGTATTTGACAGCTTGCTCCATACGTTCGGCACAGCCGGTACAGGCGGTTTCGGAATAAAGAATAGTTCCGTTGCGTATTATAACAGTGCATATATCGATTATGTCATCGGTATATTTATGATGTTGTTCGGATTGAATTTTAACGTGTATTTCTTGATAATTGCAAGAAAATTCTCACAGATAAAGAGTAATGACGAAGTTAAGTGGTATATAGGAATGATGATAGGTGCAGCGGTAATTATTGCGCTTAATATTATGCCTATGTATCACGGATTTGGCAGAGCGTTCAGATATTCATTCTTCCAAGTGTCATCAATTATGACAACAACGGGATATTCAACTGCCGACTTTGTGCGTTGGCCTATGCTTTCGCAGATTATACTTGTATTATTGATGGTAGTCGGCGCGTGTGCAGGCTCAACAAGCGGCGGTATGAAAGTTACAAGATTTATTATACTTATGAAAACAGCCACTCACTCAATAAAAAAAGCGGTAAGTCCGCGAAGTGTATTTTCGGTTAAGGTTGACGGCAAAACGGTTGAAAAGAATATCGTAAACGGTGTGTTGGGATATTTCGTTGTATATATGTTGTTTGCGGCTGTGTCAATTCTTCTTATCAGCTTTGATAATAAGGACTTCACAACAACGGTTACTGCCGTAATTGCGACTATGAACAACATTGGTCCGGGATTGGGATTGGTAGGCCCGACAGGCAGTTTTGCCGATTTCTCGGCATTGTCAAAAATAGTGATGTCAATAGGTATGCTTGTAGGCAGACTTGAATTTTATCCGATACTTATATTGTTTTCGCCGTATGCGTGGAAACGAACTTAAAGAGCCTGACGACAGCTCCGAAAATCACATCGGAAGATGTGATTTTTGAGTATTTTTTGGAGAAAGCAAATAAATATGAATATTATCAGAAAAATTTTATTTCACAAAAGAATAAATACGGCAAGACGTATTTCGTTTGGATTTGCGTTGATTATCCTTGTCGGAGCATTACTTTTAATGTTGCCGATTTCGTCAAAAGAAAGAGTTGTGACGCCGTTTTTGTCGGCACTGTTCACAACAACGTCCGCAACTTGCGTAACAGGACTTACGATTATAAATGTCGGTGCGTATTTCAGCTTGTTCGGACAAGCGGTGATACTGTTTTTAATTCAGCTCGGCGGTTTGGGATTTATGACGATACTTTGTATTGTGTTTATAGTTTCAAACCGACAAATCGGACTTAGAAACAGAATGCTTATAGCACAGGCAATGGGTACGGAAAGCCTTGAGGGAATAGTCAAACTTGCAAAGCACGTTTTGTATATAACTGGAATTATAGAATTGTTGGGCGCGATAGTGCTTTCAATACGTTTTGTACCGAAATACGGATTTTTTAAAGGAATGTGGTTTAGTATATTTCATTCCGTATCGGCATTTTGCAATGCGGGATTTGATATAATCGGTGACGGAAACAGTATGCTTTCATACAGACACGATCCGCTTGTACTTTGTACGCTTGCGGTACTTGTTGCCATAGGCGGATTGGGTTTTATTGTGTGGGAGGATATTATCGCAAAAAAATCGTGGAAACGACTTAACGTGTATTCAAAAGTAATAATTTTTGCACAGATATTTTTTATTGTTGCGGGTGCGTTTGTGTATTTCATTCTTGAATACGGCAACATAAATACAATCGGCGCTGAAAGTGTCGGTCAGAAAATATTGGCGTCATTCTTTCAGTCGGTCACAACAAGAACGGCCGGATTTGACGCACTTATACAGAATAATTTAACCGACCTGTCAAAGGCTTGGGGAACGGTGCTTATGATGATTGGCGGCGCTTCAGGCTCGACTGCGGGCGGCGTAAAGCTCGGAACGGTTGTACTTGTAATAATGACTTTGATTTCCGTATTGCGTGGCAGATCTGATGTTGTTATTCACGGCAGAAGAATTGCACACACGACTATTCTTCATGCAATGGCATTACTTGTATTGTGGCTTGTGCTTGTTGTGGGCGGTTCGGTGCTTATAAGTTATATTGATAATCAAGACTTGATAAATTCGATATACGAAGTTGCGTCGGCATACAGTACGGTCGGTCTTTCGGTCGGTGTATCGGGGAGCGCGTCCACATTTACAAAGATTTTGCTTATAGTGTATATGTTCTTCGGCAGAGTGGGCATTATGACAATAAGCGTTGTGTTTATGACTCGCATCAGAAAAACTAATGATATAAGGTATCCGGAATGTAATTTCATTGTCGGATAGCAGAAAGGCTAAGGATTTGTTATGAAAACTTTTACAGTAATAGGATTGGGCAGATTCGGAACATCTGTTGCAACGCAACTTTTTAATATGGGTTATGAAGTGCTTGCGATAGACAAAAATATGGATAAAATAAACGCTATTGCAAATTTGGTAACAAGAGCGGCTTGTACCGACGCAAAAGACGAAAGCTTGTTAAAACAACTTGGAGTGAAAAACTCGGATTGTGCAATCGTGTGTATCGGCGGTGACGATATAACGGACAGCGTACTTACAACTCTTGCACTAAAAGATATGGGAGTTAAGCAGGTTGTCTGTAAAGCAAAGGATAATATGCACAAAACCGTACTGAAAAAAGTCGGTGCGGATAATGTTATAATTCCCGAACAGGAGGCAGGCATTAAAGCCGCAATAGAACTTGTTTCGGACAGATTGCTTGATATAATCGAATTGTCGGACGAATACAGTATTGTGGACGCTGTTGTACCGAACACATGGATAGGCAAGAGCATTATGGAATTGTCTGTTCGTAAAAAATATAACGTAAATATTGTTGCGATAAAGAGTAATAACGGCGGTAAGGTGAATATTTCACCTGAACCCGAATACAAATTTAAAGATACCGATATTGTCGTGCTTGTAGGAGATACCGAGTCGATAAACAGATTGGAAAGTATATAAAAGACTGTATATAAAAAGTATTGCTGAAAATGCAATACTTTTTTTGTTTGTTTTAAACAAGAAAGTAATGAATTATATATGAAAAACTTACAAAGAATAAAAATATCAAAAAAACTATTGACAAAAGTTTAACAATCTCGTATAATAGTGTTGTAAAGATTGATAAATAAATAACGATAAAAATTTATCAATCTAAATAAACAAAGTCAATAATAAAAATTCGGAAGATTTCATACTATGTCAAAACAGAGTCTTCTGTAAAAACATCTTATCAGCCTACAATAAGATGTAAAGAAAAACTAACAACCCGTAGGCAGAAAGGCTATGGAATTATTATGGCAGAGATTAACGTAAATGAAATGATTGACGGCTACGTTGCAAAAGCACAAAAAGCTTTGAACGAATTTATGGCACTTAATCAAGAACAGATTGACGCAATCGTAAAGGCAATGACTCTTGCAGGTCTTGACAAGCATATGGAGCTTGCAAAGATGGCTGTTGAGGAAACAGGCAGAGGCGTGTATGAGGACAAAATAACAAAGAATATGTTTGCAACAGAATATGTTTATCATTCAATCAAGAATGAAAAAACAGTCGGCGTTATTGCTGAAAACGACCTTGAAGATTACGAAATTATAGCAGAGCCTGTAGGCGTTGTATGTGGTGTTACACCTGTTACAAACCCTACATCAACAACAATGTTTAAGGCTTTGATTTCCGTTAAGTCAAGAAACCCTATTATTTTCGGTTTCCACCCGGGCGCTCAAAAATGCAGTGCGGCGGCTGCCAAGATAGTTCTTGACGCAGCGGTTGCGGCAGGTGCGCCTGAAAACTGTATACAGTGGATTGAATACCCATCAATCGAGGCAACAAATGCACTTATGAATCATCCGGGTGTTGCAACAGTTCTTGCAACAGGCGGCAGCGGAATGGTTAAGGCGGCATACTCAACAGGTAAGCCTGCACTTGGCGTCGGTCCGGGTAACGTACCTTGCTACATTCATAAGAGTGCTGACCTTGAACAAGCGGTTAACGACCTTATCCTTTCAAAAACATTCGACAACGGTATGATTTGTGCGTCTGAACAAGCCGCAATCGTAGATAAGGCAATCGCACCGAAATTTGAAAAACTTATGAAGAAATACGGCTGCTACTTTGCAAAGCCTGACGAAATTAAAAAGCTTAGCGATTACTGCATCGACAGTGAAAAGGGTGCTGTAAACCCTGTAATTGTAGGTAAGCCTGCAACATGGATTGCGGAGCAAGCGGGAGTGAAAGTTCCTGAGGGTACGAAAATTCTTCTTGCAAAACTTGAAGGCGTAGGTCCTGAATATCCGCTTTCAAGAGAAAAGTTGAGTCCGGTACTTGCATACTTTATCGTTGATTCAACAGAAGAAGGAATTGACAGAGCAGAAGAAATGGTTATGTTCCACGGTATGGGACACTCGGCTGTTATTCACGCAAATGATGAAGATGTAATTCAAAAGTATGCTGCAACAATGAAAGCAAGCCGTCTTATCGTAAATTCACCGTCATCACACGGTGCAATCGGTGACATTTATAATACAAATATGCCGTCACTTACACTTGGTTGCGGTAGCTACGGCGGTAACAGTGTCAGCGGTAATGTTACAACGGTTAACCTTATAAATCAGAAGAGAGTGGCTAAGAGGAGAGTAAATATGCAGTGGTTTAAAGTTCCGGATAAGATTTATTTTGAGCATAATTCAATTCAGTACCTTGAAAAAATGCCGAATATCACTCGTGCATTTATCGTAACAGACCCGGGTATGGTTTCTCTTGGTTATGTGGATAAGATTTTGTATTACCTAAGAAAGAGAACGGAGCACGTTCATTGTGAAATTTTCTCAGATGTAGAGCCTGACCCGTCAATCGAAACAGTAAAACGCGGAGCACAGATGATGGACGAATTTAAGCCTGACGTAATTATCGCACTTGGCGGAGGCAGTGCAATGGACGCCGCAAAGGGTATGTGGCTGTTCTATGAACACCCTGATGTAGACTTTAATTCACTTAGACTTCGTTTCCTTGATATAAGAAAACGTGCGTTTAAGTTCCCTAAGATGGGTAATAAGGCACAGCTTGTAGCTATTCCGACAACTTCCGGTACAGGTAGTGAAGTAACAAGTTTTGCGGTTATTTCGGATAAGAAGAATAATATGAAGTATCCTCTTGCAGACTACGAACTGACACCGAATATTGCGATTATCGACCCGCAGTTTGTAATGTCACTTCCGAAATCGGCAACTGCCGACACAGGTCTTGACGTGCTTACACACGCACTTGAGGCATATGTATCTGTAATGGCGTCGGATTACACAGACGGTCTTGCAATGAAAGCTATTCAGCTTGTATTCAAGTATCTTCCAAGAGCATACAAGAACGGTGCTGAGGACGCAGAAGCAAGAGAAAAAATGCACAATGCAAGTTGTATGGCAGGTATGGCATTTACAAACGCATTCTTGGGACTAAATCACTCAATCGCTCATAAAATCGGCGGTGAGTATCATGTTCCTCACGGCAGAGCAAATGCAGTATTGTTGCCGCACGTAATTAAGTATAATGCGTCAACACCTTCAAAGTTTGTGTCATTCCCTAAGTATAAGAAGTTCATCGCAGATGAAAAGTATGCTGAAATCGCAGCATTCTTGGGACTTCCTGCAAAAACAACAGAAGAGGGTGTACAGAGTCTTATAAATGCGGTTATAGACCTTATGAAAGAAGTTAATGAGCCGTTGTCATTCTCTGAATGCGGAATTGATGAAGAAACTTATATGAGAAATGTTCCTGACATTGCAAACAAGGCTTTTGAGGATCAGTGTACAACTGCAAATCCGAAGTTGCCGCTTGTTAAGGAAATTGAACAGATTATGATAGACGCTTATAAAGGTGTAAACTAATTGTTGAAATTTATCGAAAATAGGTATATAATTGATTGCGGAATATAAAGTTCTGTATTCCATAATCAATCAACGGGGTTACCGAAAGGTAGCCCCTTTTCCTTTTTACTCAAAATAACGTAATGTCAGAATTTGTTGTGAAATGAAAAAATAATAAAAATGTCATACTAAAAGCGTGCATTTTATGTTATAATATAAATAATTAATTTAATCGGCATATAATAAATTAGGAAGGAGCGATTTTAAAATGGAAGAAGTATTTGATAAAATAAAGGAACACGCAAGCAAAGCTAAGGACAGTGCGGTGCAGGTGACAAAAACAGTCATTGAGAAAACAAACAACATAGTAAACCAAACAAAATTAAAGTTTTCAATAAGCGAAACAGAAAGCAAAATTAAGGACATCTATACCGAAATCGGTAAGTCTGTATATGAAAATTATAAATCAACAGGCGAAGTGATTGACGATATGGAAGAAAAGTTCGGTAAAATCGACGCTATGACGGAGGAAGTTAACGAGCTTAAAGAACAGCTTTATCAGCTTAAAGAAAACGTAAAGTGTCCGAAATGCGGTGCTTATAATCATTCTGATGATGTGTACTGCTCAAAGTGCGGTGAAAGAATTTACAACGTAAATTCAGACGATACAGACAGTTATGACGATGATGAAGTTGTTATAATAAATGCTAAAAAACCTGAAACAGAAGAGGATTAATTATATGTCCGGTAGATTTGATAAGTTTTTTGATTATGCCTATGAAAAGGGCAGAGATATTGCTAAGAAATTTCACGGAAATAAGGGTGACAAGATGGATAAAAAGGGAATGAACATAGAATCATATGACGGTCAGGACGCTTTTTACACAGGCACTGATGAGGAATATGAAGAATTTTTGAAAAATGTCGATGTAAAAACAGATAATGATGCCGACGCAGAGCCTGTTGAAAACACTCAAAGAATTAATTTGAACGAAACGATTAATATTCAAAGTGTTATCGATAAATTCAAGAAAAAAGCCGGTGACATTGAAAACGGTGCAAGAAAGTTTAAAAACACGGTTGTAAGCAAGGTTGATGAATTTAAAGCTAAAAAAGAAACCGAAAATACAACTGAGGCTGAAACCGAAAATGAAGAAAAAAAGAAAGATAATTCTTTTGAAAAGGTTGTAAAAACGGCAGAGGATATTAAGGAAGATATTAAAAATGCCGTTGACGAAAGCGGTATAAAGGAAAAAGTTAAGAATACCGTTAAAAATTCGGTTGAAAAGATTGACAATAAGCTTGATAACATTCGCGAAAGCGTTGTTTCTGTATCTGAAATGTCAGACAGATTTGATGATGTTGAAAGTAAAATTCAAAATGTGTCAGAGGATATTGACGGCTTGAAATCGAAGATTAAAGATATTTCGGAAAAGTTGAATATTATTGATGTTCAAGATAACGAAAGAATGAAAGAACATAAGGATAATTATTCCGAGATTAAAAATTCGGTTGATGAAATAGCGAAAAGTGTTTCGGAAGTTAAACAAGCATTTAATTCGATTTCAAAACTTAATGACAGTGTGTTCGATTTGAAGAATACACAACTTAATACAAAAAATACAATTTCAGAACTTGAATCGAGTTTTGTAAAACTTAAAAAGAAATGCGTTCTCGGTGTAACAGTGCTTAGCATTTTAAGTGCGATTGTGATTGTGCTTGAAGTTGTATTAATGCTTTCATAAAATTGAATGATACCTGAAAAGATCATAAGTAAATTATGGTCTTTTTTGGTAGAAAAATAATGGTCTTTTTGTAAACAATTTTTTAAATCTATTGACATAAACGTCAATAAGGAATATACTAATATGTGTTGTATGTGTTAAACATATAACGAATATAACGACTTATCTGCCCGCTGATAAGCGTTAGAATATAATAATTGTGGGCAGAAAGGCTATGGAATATAATTATGAATTTTGGCAGATTTGGAAAAATAGCAAGTGTATCATTGATTGGTGCAATGCTGCTTGCAGGTTGTTCGGGAAACGGTCAAACTGTTATGAAAATAGGCGATAACAATATTACGGAAGGTGCGGTTAATTTCTTTGCGAATTACGGAATGGGTACAGAGGACGTAGACGCCGCAGTTGATAATCTAAAGAAAGAATATCTTCTAAAAGAAGTTGCAAAGGCAATGGATATAACTCTAACCGATGATGAGGCTAAACAAGTTAAAAGCACTATTTCAAATTTTAAGGCTCAACAGGGCGGTAAAAAAGCCGGCGATAAGTTGCTTAAAAAGTACGGTGTTGATGATGATATAATGGAAACAATTATTTCGGCATCAACATATTCAAAGCAGATAATGGATCAGCTTGACGTTGCAGAACCGACAGATGATGAAGTTAAGCAGTATTTCGTAGATAATTATTTAAGAGCAAAGCATATTCTTATTGCAACAAAGGATATGACGACAGGTGCAGATCTTGATGAAGACAAGCTTGCAGAGGCTGAAAAGAAAGCAAACGAAATTCTTGAAAGAGCAAAGAACGGTGAAGATTTCGATGCACTTATAAAGGAATACAATGAAGACCCGGGTATGGAATCAAATCAAGACGGATACTTCTTTACAGACGGTGAAATGGTTTCTGAATTTGAAGATGCGACAAAGTCAATCGAGCCGGGCGAAATTACAATGTGTAAATCAGATTACGGTTATCACATCATAAAAAGATTACCGATAGACGAATCGGATTCAAAGTTCAGTGAGTATTTGGAAAACAATAAATCAGCAGTTCAGTCGGCAGTTACTTCAAAGAAACAAGAAGAAGCTCTTGAAAAGAAAGCTGAAGAATTGGGTATCAAGGTAGAGGTAAAACAAGATAAGATTGACAAAATGGTTATTCAGCCAAAGGATACGCCGGAACCTACAGCAGAGGCTAAATAAAATGACAAATCGAGCAAGTCTGTTATAAAAACAGACTTGCTTTTTTAATCTTTTTTCGTACAAAAGTCTTGACTAATGTCAAAAAGTATGGTATAATTCCATATGTTGTTGACAAGTATGCCGATGTGGCGGAACTGGCAGACGCCCGGGACTTAAAATCCCGTGGGAAGAAATTCCCGTACCGGTTCGACCCCGGTCATCGGCACCATTTTGACTTACACATGCAAAAGCAGTTGTGTAAGTCTTTTTTGTGTTTTAAATAAAACTCTCATAAGGGAGCAATAGTAGATTTGAAAATTTTCAACTACTATTGCTCCCTTTTTGATTATAAAAAATTATTTGTATATGGAGGAGAAGAATATGAAAGTTATAGCGGTATCAACACAAAAGGGCGGTGTCGGTAAGACAACGACATCAATAAATTTGGCGGCAGCATTGGTAGAAAAAAATAAAAAAGTATTATTGGTCGACTTCGACCCGCAAGGAAATGCGACGATAGGTTGTGGCATTGCGAGTGTAGAAGAAACTATTGTAAAGGCTATGATGGCTGATATAAATAACAGCTTTACACCATCAGACTTAGCAATAATACACACAGATAAATTTGATGTACTTCCAAGTAACATCGAGCTTTCAAATTTAGAACTTGCGTTAGTAAGCGTCATAGGACGTGAGGGGGTTTTAAAGAGAATATTAGAGCCTATAAAAAGCAATTATGACTACATAATAATTGACACATTGCCGTCATTGGGCATATTAACGGTCAATTCATTTGTAGCTTCGGACTATGTTATAGTTCCAGTACTTGCAAAGGATTATTACAGCTTACAAGGTTTTGATGCCTTGTTACAGTCGGTAGAATTGACAAGACGTTGCATTAATCCTAATTTAAAGGTTTTAGGCGATGTGATTACAATGTATGATGGCAGAAATAAAAACGATAACATCATTTCAGAAACAATAAGAAACGATGAGCGAACGGAAACATTTAATACAGTAATTCCGCTATCAACTAAAGCTGCGGAAGCAAACAGAATGGGAAAAACAATATTGCAGCATGACCCACAAGGTAAAGTTGCTACGGCATACAGGGAGTTGGCAGACGAAATGTTAAATAGAATGGGAGAGTGATATTAAAATCTATCCGCAAAAGGATAGATTAGAGTTACTAGATATAGTAGCTCTAATGTGTTCTTTTGCAAATCAAGAAGATTTGGCAATCATACAAGGACACTCATATATTTTTACAGTTCAATAAAAGGTAATATAGGTACTTTTTCAAATTGCGAGCCTTATACAGCGATGGACGCATTCTGCGGTATCCCATATAGGCTGTAGGAGATGTTGTAATTCTCCGCCATGACCAATTTGATTATAATGATACTTACACTGAGTCAATGATAACTTCAAAGACAGTGTTCCGTCGGTTAGGGGGATATGCGAAACATTTTACGGAATCTGCCGGTAGAGCAGTAGTCGTGTTTGTTTGGCATAATGTGGTGAACTAACATCAACTTATGTTTCCGGTAAGAAATGTATTTTCGGTAAAGCGAAATAGTAGTAAGGAATTTGAAATGAGAAGATATATATTACTTGACAGTAAAATCTTTTCGTGTTTAAATCCGTATGAGATAGCACTGTATACGATTTTGAGTAAATACAAAAATGCAAAAGGTGATTGCTTCCCATCAAGAAGAACCTTAACGGAAAAAGGCAATTTTTCTGTATCAACGTATAACAAATATATCAAAGCGTTGAGAAAAAAAGGTTTTATTAAGGTCAGAGCAAGATGGAGAGATAATGGCTCCCAAACCAGTAATCTTTTTAGTGTTACAAACATTGATAAAGGATTTTTTATTCATTCTGATATATTGGACAAAAAACTTACAGTTTATGAAGTAGCCGTTGTCATATATCTTTGCAGTAGAAAGAATCATAAAAATAAATGTTATGTATCACAAAAAGAAATAGCGAAAGCTTGCGGAATGAGTTTACGGCAAGTGGCTATAATTGTATGCAAGTTGAGAAAAAGAGGATTTATAAATACCCGTATACAATTTAATTTGAACAATAAGGGTAACTATGTTTTAGAATATACGGTTTGTATATGCAGTGAGTCAAAAATACGAAAAGACTTAAAAGGTGAATTAATTGTAATTGATGAATTTGATATTGATATGCGTGATGATATTAAAATCGGAATCATCAAAAGTATAAGGTAAAAGGAGAATATAAAAATGGCAGAAGTAAAAAGAGATTATGCAAAAATGATGAATATGTTTCAATCGACTGCACCTGAAACACAGACAACAACATCAGGTGAGCATATAGACAGAGAAAACGGTTGTGTTGAATTGTCAATCAGTATGCTTGAGCATTTCCCACAGCATCCGTTTGAATTATATACCGGTGAACGATTTGAAGATTTAAAAGAAAGTATCAGAGAGCATGGAGTTTTAACTCCGGTCCTTGTACGAAAACTGGATAACGATAACTATCAAATTCTTTCCGGTCATAATCGTTGTGAATGTGCAAAAGCAGTCGGTTTTAAAACAGTGCCATGTGTTGTGTTAAGTAATTTAACTGATGATGACGCTCTGATGATTGTACTTGACAGTAACACAAAACAACGTGGCATAACAGAAATGAAAATATCTGAACAGGCTCATATATACGCACTTGATGTAGCAGTAAATAAACGTCAAGGTAAACGTTCAGACTTGATAAAAACTATTGAGAAAAACCTTGAAATCCTTAGTAATGATGCGGTTTCCGAAACTTTGTCTCAATTTGATACAAAGTTAGATACTACTCAAGAAATAGGAGATAAATATGGTATATCAAGAGCTACAGTAGCAAGATTATTGAGAATAGATACTCTTATCTATGAACTGAAAACAAGGATTGATGATGGTGAGATTGCAGTAAATGCCGGAGTGGAACTATCATATTTAACGCAGTCGGAACAAGAAATAATTGATGAAGTGATTTGTGAATTTAATTACAAGTTAGACATTAATAAATCAAAACAATTAAGGGAGCTATCGAAGTCGGGCAAGCTAAATAAGGTTACTGCGGTTGATGTATTCGAGGGACGATATAAAAAGCCTAAAACAAGCAGTAAACCGTCTGTTAAAGCTGTTACGTTAAAGCCAAAGTTCCTTTCAAAATACTATGCGGCAGACGTACCGCAAAATGTAATTGAAGAAGAAATTGAAACATCAATAGATGTATGGCAGAAAATAAAAGATAAATTCAACGGTTTATCAGTTGAAGAAATCAAAGAGCAAGTAGAAAATTTGCTTGAAGAAAATATATAATAAACTCCCAAAGGGAAGTTTATTGGACTAAAGAAAATTTATAATTTAATCAGGAGGTAAATAATTATGAAAGCAATAGGTGTTGTAAGAAAGGTCGATGAACTTGGACGTATTGTAATTCCGGTGGAGTTAAGAAGAAATATGGACATTGAGGTTAAAGACTCATTGGAAATATATACAGAAGATAATTGTATAATTCTAAAGAAGTATGAACCGTCATGTATATTCTGCGGTGAGGCAAAAGATATAATTCAGTTCAACGGTAAAAATGTTTGTAAGCATTGCATAGAGGAGATTGTAAGTAAATGCGAATAATAAGCATTGATATTGGAATGAATAACTTTGCAGCTATAACTAACAACATCGGAAAAGAACCTAACCTCATAAGAGGTAAGACTCTCAAAGCCGAGAATCAATGGTATAATAAAATAACACAGCCGTTAAGGCAACAGCTCAAGCAAGCATATGATATTGAACAACGGGAAAAATTGAGTTATAATATTAATAAGCTTGCCAAACAAACTATTGAGCATATATTTGAATATTTTTGGTCGGTTAGTGAATGGATTATTACTTACTGTATTGAGAATCGAATAGATACACTTCTTATCGGACAGTATAAAATGCTTGTAAGGAAAGATTATGTAACAATTCCATACGGATATTTTTATTCACTACTGGAAACAAAATGTGCATATCACAATATAAAATTTGTTCGTGTAAATGAAAGATATACTTCCGGTACATCATTCTTTGACGGTGAGCCACCAACAAAAGAATTTTATAACAAAGAACGAAGAATATATAAGCACCTTTGGAAATGTAATAACGGAGAATGTGTTAATGCAGATGTGAATGACAGCTATCAAATTATGCGAAAAGTATATCCGCAATTATTTGATAATGGTGTTGAGGGGTATTTGAAAGATCCTAAAGTAATCGATATTAAAATAGACAGAGATAAAGGAGATGTAAAAAAATGAACGCAACGGAATTTGAAAGAGAACTGAATAAATTAACTGAGGATTTGGCTGAAAAATATATTAAATTAAGAGATTTAGAACGTGCCGGGTATAAAGATGAAAAATTAATGGATATGCTATTCTATGGACACGTTGCTCGTGTTGAAGCAAGACGGATTCAGGAAGAATTTTTCCCAATGGCAGAAAACAGCGAAGAAATTGTTATGACATTACTTAATGAAAATTTCGTTTATGAAGAAGTTGATTACAGTAATGAAGTTGATGATACATCGGTACAATATGCAAAAGTAGGATTGTTCCTATATGTAGAATATGAATTGTACAAGCAGATTGATGCTATTGAAGAATCAATAGGTGATGAAGTTGAACTTAGACTTTTTTAAGATTGTTCGGAGGTGCAGAATATAATGTCTATAATAGAAGATTACAAGGTATTAGTCAAAAATGGTACTGAAAAAATATTATCGAACGGCGGTGAATGGAATAAATGGTTGAAGTTTGCCGGAAATACATATACATATGATGTAAACAACAGTATTGCAATATATATGCAAAATCCTAAAGTAACAGCAGCTGCTGAATTGACGGAATGGAACGATTACAGCCGTAGAGTTCACAAAGGTCAAAAAGGAATTATGATATATAAAGATGGCAGAATAAGATATATATTTGACATTTCACAAACATATTATACGGGCGGTAAGAAGTACGGCAGATGGTCTATTTCGGAAACGCACAAATTTATAAATTTCATAAATCAAAAATATGATATAGATAATAAAAATTTTGACGAATATCTTGCTTCTATGATAGCTTATCTTGCACACGATAAAAACAATTCAGATATACTGTTTCAAAGTGTACGGTGTATGGTATCCGAAAGAGCCGGAGTTACATATACAGACAATAATTTATCTGATATGTTTAATGCACTTATGACAGATGAAAGAAAATATATATTAACTGAAACACATAATATTTCAGCGAAAATATTACATAAAATAGAGCGGGAAAATAAACAATATAAGATTTGGAGGAATGAAAATGAACAAGGAACTATTAATACAGGTAGCCAAGAGAACACAGCGGAAAGTGAAACAGGAATTGCCGACAAAAGCATTTTTGACAGAAAAACAAATAAACCGCAGACTATCGGTAGGGAGTTACGGGCGCAGACTGATGGAGTGGATGCAAGAGGAACAGCCGGAGAAGTATCAACAGCTGTTACAGGAGGGCGATCTGTTTCCGATATTAGTCGAAGTTCAAGTGGAAGCGAGCCAAACGAAAGACAAGATGGTGGACGAGATGTTGAACGATCCGGAAATCAAAGCAATGGATTGGTTGGAGAGATCAAAGGAGATAACGTTACAGTCGGATTTGATAGATCAGCAGATTATGAGAGAAATAGTATTAATTCCGAGATAAAATCAGATTATGAACAAATGGACTTGTTCAAAGATGAGAAAGACGAAAATGATACAACGGGTTTTGCAGATGAGGAAATCAATGAACTTCTCAAAAAGGGTAGTGGCTTTGAAAATGGCAAAGAACGAATTTACTCATTTTTTAAAGAACACTATAATACACAAGAGCGTGCTAAATTCTTAGCTAATGAATACGGAGTTGGTGGTAGATATGCAAACGGCTTAAATGAAACACATAGCGGAAAAGGTATAACGTACAGTAAGGGCGATATTTATCGCCCTTCTTCTGTTATTAGACTTACATGGACTGATGTTTCAAAAAGAATTGATAATTTAATTCAAAAAGACGAATATCTTGATCTAGAAGAAAAACAAGATGCTAATGCTGAAAACATTGATAAATCTAATTCTGAAAGTCAAATCAATCTATATAAAGTGGGAGATTTTTATGAAGTATATGGTGATGAAGCAGCTCAAGCATCGGAAATATTGGATATAAAATTAATTTCTAAAGTTGTTGGTGGTGAAGAAATACAGATGACAGGGTTCCCTCAACACGTTTTAGACAGATATACGGAAATCCTTGCAGAGCAAGGATATGAAATAAATATTAACGAACAAGCTCCGGAAGCACAAGAAGTGACTGACAAGTTTGAAATTGTCGTAGCAAGACATACTAAAACAAATGCTGATATATGGGTTGTATCACTTAATGAGAGGATTGATAGTGACGAATTTAAAAAACTTGCTATTGACGTAAATAAAGTCGGAGGTTATTATTCAAGGTTTCCCAAAACTTTGGACGGTAAATCAATTTCAGGTTTCGTATTTAAGAGCAAACCGACAGAAAAAGAGTTATCTGTTTTCAATGATTTCTTCAATAATGAAAAATCGGAAGAAGTTACAGAAGAAAAAGTCGATACTGCTGAAATAAATGATACTGAAGTTGAAATGGCAGAACCTGAAATAACTGAACCCGAAATGATTGCACCAAAACCAGAAACAAAACCTGATTTGCAAGTCGGAGATGTAATTGAATACAATGGCAAGCAATGGCGAATAGCTCAAACAGGATTTAATATGAGCTTTGAAAATCTTGATGAGAATGATAGTGAGCAAATGTTTTCACATATCGGAGGTATGGAAAGTTTCAAGGCAGGGCGAGATTATACTTTAATAACAGAAAAAGAAATTGCAGAGAAAAATGTTGATACTGCTGAAATAAATGATATTGAAGTCGAAACGGCAGAACCCGAAATGATTACACCTGAACCGGAAACAAAACCTGATTTACAAGTCGGAGATGTAATTGTAAAAGATGTCACAAAGAATATTGAAACAACGGAACGTTTGAATTACAGAATACAAATTGACGAAAACACAAAAACAGCGGGTAAAAAATATGCAGGTAATGTTTTAGCAATCAGAACGTTAAAACGAATTGAAAAAGAAAATCGTCTTGCAACTCCTGAGGAGCAAGACATACTATCACAGTATGTTGGATGGGGTGGTCTTGCAGATTGCTTTGATGAAAGGCATTTCAAATACAAAGAACTAAAAGCACTACTTACCGATGAAGAATATGTAGCAGCACGTTCAACAACGTTAAATGCACATTATACATCTCCGGTTATAATTAAAGAAATGTATACGGCTATTTCAAATATGGGATTTAAAGAGGGCAACATTTTAGAATCATCTTGCGGAATCGGTAATTTTATGGGACTGATTCCTGATGAAATGGGTAACAGTAAATTCTATGGCGTAGAAATTGATGATTTAACCGGACGCATAGCAAAGCAATTATATCAGAAAAATGAAATAATAATAGACGGTTTTGAAAATACAAAATTCAAAGACAATACATTTGATGTTGCAATAGGCAATGTTCCATTTGGTAATTATCGTGTAAATGATGTTGTATATAATAAATACAATTTCTTAATACACGATTATTTTTTTGCAAAGAATATTGACAAAGTTAGACCGGGCGGTATATTGGCACTGATAACTTCCAAAGGTACTCTTGATAAAGCAGACAGCAAGTGCAGAAGATATTTAGCTGAAAGAGCTGACCTTGTCGGAGCAATAAGACTGCCGGATAATGCCTTTAAAAATGCTGGAACAGATGTTACAACAGATATTATATTCTTGCAAAAAAGAGAAGAAATGCGAACTGATAACTTCCCTGAATGGGTTGATATTGATGAATATGCAGAGGGCATAAACATTAATAAATATTTTATATCGCATCCTGAAATGATACTTGGGGATATGGAGCTTAAGAATTCAAGATTTGGATTTGAAACTGCATGTAAAATGCGTGACGGTGCAGATATGCAAGAAGAATTGCATAATGCAGTAATGACATTATCCGCACACATATCAGAAAACAATATAAGCAATGACATTGAATTGCAAACAAATGATGTCAATCTGAATAATGTACGAAATCTAACATATGTAGAGCAAGATAATAAAATATATTATTATAAAAACGGCAATCTGACAATCCCTGATGATTTAAACAATACAAAAGAAGAAAGAATTAAGGGGCTTAATCAAGTCCGAAAAATAGCAAGAAAAGTTATTGATATTCAGACGTTCGGTTGTACTGAGGAAGAACTGAAAAAGGAACAATATGAGCTGAATAAACGATATGATGAATACACCAATAAATACGGATATATTCATTCGAGAGGTAATAAACAGGCATTTGCCGCTGATGTGGACTTGCCATTGCTATTGTCTTTGGAGAATGTAGACGAGGACGGAAATATAACAAAAGCTGATATGTTTTCAAAACAAACTATTCGCCCATATATACCTATTGAAAGTGCTGATAATGCTGTTGATGGATTAAAAATATCGTTAGCTGAAAAGGGAAAAGTTGATATAAAATACATCAGTATGCTTACACATCAAAGCCAAGATGAAGTCGTACAGGAACTTGACGGATTGATATATAAAAATCCAATACGCAGTAATACAGAGGATATATATACCGGATATGAAACGGCTGATGAATATCTTTCAGGCAATGTGCTTGAAAAGCTTGAAACAGCAATACGTTTAAATAATAACGGGATATACGATAAAAATGTTGAAGCTTTAAATGCAGTTCAGCCTGAACCGCTAACAGCCGTAGATATACCTTGGAAAATAGGATTATCGTGGATTTCAGTTGAAGATTATCAACAATTTCTATATGACACTCTTGATACAAGATATTATTTGCGTGATGATAATTATAATTCTTTTAATAGCATTAGTATTAGGTATAATAATTACACAAATACATGGACTATATACAACAAGCAAGCAGATAACAGTAACTTAAAGGTGACAACAGAATTCGGAACATCAAGAAAAAATGCTTATGAAATTATGGAAGATAGCTTAAATCTTCAAAATTGTGTTGTTCGTGACAGACACGATGATGGTGAAAGAGTCTGGTATACAGTAAATTCAGAAGAAACCGCAAAAGCTCAAGAAAAGCAAGCTGTTTTGAGAGAAAAGTTTTCAGGGTGGATTATGGAACATCCTGATATTCGTAATAAATATGTAGATTATTATAACAGAACATACAATAATACACGATTGCGGCAGTATGACGGTTCACATCTTACTTTTCCGGGAATGTCCCCAGCAATACAGCTTAGAGAACATCAGGTTAATGCAGTTGCAAGAGTTTTATACAGTGATACAAATGCTTTACTTGCTCATACAGTTGGTGCGGGAAAAACATATGAAATAGCAGCAAGTTGTATGGAGCTTAAAAGACTTGGCTTAGCTAAGAAAAGTATGATAGTTGTTCCAAATCATCTAACCGAACAATGGGGCAGTGAATTTATGCAGCTATATCCGGGAGCAAATATTCTTGTTGCAACAAAGAAAGATTTTGTAAAAGATAAACGACAGGCTTTCTTTTCTAAAATAGCAATGGGCGATTGGGATGCCGTTATTATAGGTCATTCACAATTTGAAAAAATACCTATATCAAACGAACGTCTTGCAAATGAAATTTCGTTAGAAATTGAAAAAATAACCGCTGCTATTGAGGATTTAGGCAGTGCCGACGGAAGAAGATTTTCTGTCAAGCAACTTGAAAGCAAAAAGAAAAATCTGCAAGCAAAATACGAGGAGCTTACTGCACAAGAAGTGAAAGATGATATATTCTGTTTTGAACAGCTTGGTGTCGATTATATGTTTGTGGATGAAGCACATATGTTTAAAAATTGTATGATAACTACAAAGTTATCTAACGTGGCGGGATTATCAACCACATCATCAAATAAATCAATGGATATGCTTTGGAAATGTAAATACTTATCTGAAATACAAAACGGTAGGGGTGTTGTGTTTGCAACAGGTACACCTATTTCAAACAGTATTACGGAAATGTATGTAATGCAAAGATATTTGGATAATGGACTTCTTGAACGAAACGGATTCGGATTCTTTGATAACTGGGTTGCGATGTTCGGAAACATTACAACAGGCTTGGAACTTGCACCGGAGGGTACAGGCTACAGAATGAAAAACAGATTATCAAAATTTGATAATCTGCCAGAACTGATGAAAATGTTTTCGCATTTTACTGATGTTCAAACAGGCGATATGCTAAAACTTCCCGTTCCGGAACATACAATGCATAATGTTGCATTAGAACCGGACGAATTTACGCAAGATATAATGATGACATTTGTTGAACGTGCGGCAGCTATACGAGATAGACAGGTAGAACCTGAGATCGACAATATGCTTAAAATCACAAACGAGGCAAGAAAACTTGCTCTTGATCCTAAACTTATAGATAATGATGCACCGATGAGCAGAAAAGTTGAAGCTTGTGCTGAAAATGTATATAACATCTATAAGAATACAACAGAAACAAGAGGTACTCAACTTGTTTTCTGCGATTTAGGAACACCTAAAGATGGAGTTGATATAAATGATACCACTTACGGCAGGCTGATAAATGCCCTTGTGGAAAAGGGAGTAAAGCGAGATGAAATTGCAGTGATACACACAGCAAAAACAGATGTTCAAAAAGCCGATATGTTTTCAAAAATGCGTAGCGGTCATTATCGAGTTATGATAGGTTCGACAGATAAAATGGGAGCCGGCACTAACTGTCAGAAACGACTTGCAGCACTTCATCATATGGATTGTCCTTGGCGAAGTTCGGATATAGAACAGCGTGAGGGCAGAATATTAAGGCAAGGCAATATGAATGAACACGTTGATATTTACCGCTATGTTGTGAAAAATACATTTGATGCGTACTTGTGGCAGATAGTCGAAAATAAGCAGAGATTTATTAATCAAGTAATGCGTGGAGATATAGGCTTAAGGAGCTGTGAAGATGCTGATGAAACAGTTCTTTCATTTGCAGAGATAAAGGCTTGTGCAACCGGAGATATTCGCATAAAGGAAAAGATGGAACTTGATATTAAAGTACAAAAACTAAGTGCTTTGAAAGCGGCATACACAAAGAATAAGTTACTTTATGAAGATACAATACAAAAGTATCCAATCAAAGAAAAACAAATTCTTATACATAAGCAGAAAATTGAAAGTGATATTGCTATGCGTGATAATGCATCTTCTAACAACTTTAAGGTGAATGGGATAGAATATGATGAACGTGTTGCATCCGGAACAAAAATAATTGATGTATCACAAAAAGTTGTGGAAGGTACAGTTATAGGAGAGTATAAAGGTTTTGAAATACAGAAAGCACAGCCGTATCATCTTAATATAGTAGGACAATGCACATATAACATAGAGTGCAGTAGTGATCCGGTTGGCATGACGATGAGGATTGAAAACTGCGTTAAAGGCTTAGAAAAAGAAATTGATATTTGTAACAACAATATTGATAATCTTCAAAATAACTATAACCATGCTAAAAACAATATAAAATTACCGTTTGAACACGAAGATGAATTAAATGAGTCGTTGATACGACAAAGAGAATTGGAGCGAGAATTAGACTTGTCGGCGAATAAGTCTAATTCAGAAGATATGGAAATGTAGATGTTTTTACGTCTTTTTTTATTTCCTGAGAGGAGCAAAATGGAGATAAGTTAAAGGTAAAACGAAATTTAATTCTGTTTGTATTTATACGGATAATATTGAATTTCTTCTGTATATTTGGAATGTATAAAATGTTAAAAATAATAATTTAGGAGGCGATTGATATGGCGGACTATGTTTCAAAAGATATGATAAATAAGGCTATGCAAGTTGATTTACTTGAGTATGCAAAAAGCTTGGGTATGGAATTTGAAACAAGAGGTAGAAACAATACTTTTTATCAAAAAGGACATAGCTTAAATATAACTCGATCAAAAAATATGTATTACCGCTTTTCAACCGGAAAAGGCGGTAATGTAATCAACTTTGCGATGGAACAGAACGGCTGGACATTTCAGCAAGCGGTAAGGTCCTTGTGCGGTGAAGAAATTCAAAAATCAGTGCCGAAGCAAACATATATTCCGGCAAAGCAAATACCGGAGCATAAAGAAAAAATGATACTGCCGAAAGCAAACTCTGACGCACGCAGAGCATTTGCATATCTTGTAAAAACACGTCATATTGATAGTCAAATTGTAACACAGTTAATGCGAGAACATAAGATTTATGAAAATGACAAACATAGTTGTGTATTTGTTGGGTTTGATAAAAACGGACAGGCGGGATATGCGTCTGTCCGTTCTACATATACAATGGGGAATTCATATAGAGGCGATGTAAAAAACAGTGACAAGCGTCATTGCTTTACGTTAAACGGAAAATCCGACAGTGTATATGTTTTCGAGGCACCGATAGATGCAATGTCACACGCAACTTTAACAAAAGTAAGCGGGTGGGATTGGCAAGAAGATTGGCGAATTGCATTGGGAGGTGTAAGTGATTTGGGTTTGCAACAATTTCTTTCACTTCACCCTGAAATAAAAAACATTCATTTTGCAACAGACAATGATGAGCAAGGCAAAAAAGTGTTGGAAAATGAATATAACACCGACGGAACAATAAAAAAAGTCGGTTATATGCAAAAATACAAAGATAAGGGTTATGAAGTTTTTCGTGAAGAACCGGCACATAAAGATTTTAATGAGGATTTATGTGCATTTATGGAAGAGCAAACACCCATACAGGAGGATATGAGTTTATGAAAGTCGATTTCAATGAAATGGAAATCATAATGATAAAACAAGTTATGACTATGATTCTTGCATTTTTTTCGCCGGAAACAGAAATATATAGGCATGCAAAGCATATATGCAAAAAAATAGAGGATAGCGATAATGCGTGATTTACTACAATTATCAGATAACAAGATACTGTTGCTATTATTTATAACAGCGATGTTCATATGTGTTTGTAGCAATATCCTCTTGGTACATTCAATACTTGAGGGAGAGAAAAAAATGAAAAAGATATGCAGCATATTTGGTTCTTTTCTTCTGCTATTAGTATTTGGATTTATTATATGTATGACTAAATATCTGTTTGGTCGCTACTTTTGATTTGGACTTTCTTTTCTGATATTTTACATACCTTTTTGGTATGGCAAGATACGCCTTTGTACGGACAAAGGCAAGCACACGCTGTTTGAGTGTGAAAAAAATTGGGCGTTGCCCAAACCCATAACATATTAATTCGGAGAATTGCAATGAAGAATAGAAGATTAGAAATACGATTAACGGAAGATGAATTATATGAAATAGATAACAGATCAAAAAAATTACGAATGTCAAGGAGTAAATTTTTATTACAAGCAGCACTTCATCAGAAGATAATAGTATTGGACAGTACGTCAATAAAACAACTTACTTCAGAACTTCGCAAAATCGGTATCAATATAAATCAGATTGCGATATTGTGCAATATGGGCAAATTAGAATGTGTCCATATTGAAGATACAAAATCTGAAATTACAAAGGTTTGGGAAGAATTGAATAAATTGCGAAAGGACGTAAAGAAACTAAATAATGAAAATTAATTTGTAGAAAGGACGCTTATTATGAAGTATAAAGTAACTAATAATGTTGAAATGTTGAATGAAGAATTTAACTTGGAAGAATATAATATGACAAATGATGATTATGTAAATGATTACATTGATGCGGAAAGTGAAGAAGAAGCGATCCGTACAGCAATGGATTATTTATCTGAGCAAATTCAAAATAACGGATTTGATGTTGATGTTAATAAAGAAGAAAAGGAAATGACAGTCTATAAAGATGACGAACCTCTTGAAAAATGGAACAATTTTCGTGCGGAAGAACAAGTACGTGATATTGATATTGAGAACGTAGATATATTTTTCGTGCAAAATGATGAATTTGTGGAAATGTATTATAATCCTGACGCAACAGCCGACGGTCAAGTTGTTTATAATACAATCCCATATGAACTTGTTCATCAGGCTACAGAACAGGCAACAAATCAAGAAAGTGTGGTGAAAGATTTTTTTGAACATCTTGATACCGGTTGTAAACAATACTTGATTGATAAAGGAACACCTGAATTTGAAGACGCTTGCAAAGAACTTATAGAACGTGCCGGAAATGTTCAGGGTCGAACAGAAAACGCTAATATTGGATTAAATGGACGTTGGACTGCTACTATGGAAAAAATGCAGAAATATGCTTTGTCGCAGATTTTATTCGACAGAGCAGATGCAGAGCAACAGATATATATTCATGACTTGAAAGAAAAAGCACCTGATGTAATAATTGATTTGTCCTATCGAAAGGCTATGCGTGATGAATTGCTTCATGCTTTGAAAGAAACGGATTTAAGCGTAAACCAATTAAAAAATCTTTTGAAACACGAGTATCCGCTTGAAGCTTGTTATAATGAATGGATTAAAAATGATTTATCATTAAATGAAGTTTTAAAATCATCTATACAAAATTGTGCAGATAATAAATTTCAAGAGGAAGTGCAACAGGAAAACGATACTATTGAAGATATGGAAATGTAATATCAATGGCAATTATAAAAATGATAAAAAATCCGCCCAAGACTAAGTCGAATTTGAAAAAGCTGATGAATTATATTACACAGCCGGCAAAAACTCGACCTGATCTTGTAGGCGGATTTAATTGCGATTGGGAACAGGCATTTAACGAATTTAACGATGTAAAGATGGAATTTGATAAGGAGGATGGTATACAGGCAAGACATATGGTGATGTCATTTGATGTGAATGATGATGTTACTGTTGAGTTGGCTAAACAAATAGGTGATGAACTTCTTCAGCATAAATTATTTGAAAATTTCCAAGTAGTCTATGCAGTCCATAAGGATAAAGACCATGTACATATACACTTTTGTATTAACTCGGTCAATTTGGAAAACGGCAAACGTTGGCATCAAACGTCTGCCGATTTAAAATCTTTAAAAATTAGGTCAAATGACCTATGCCGAAAATACAACTTATCGGAAATTGAACTGAATCAAGATAAAGGCTCAAGGACTGATTCTGAAATAAATAACAGATTTGAAAGCTGGAAATACGAATTGTATTTAGCAGCAGTCAATTCATCAAGGCGTGCAAGCAGCATTGATGAGTTTAAATCTGTTATGAACGAATTGGGATATAGGGTTGAGTGGGAGGAAAATAAAAAATATATAACATTTACGACTCCGGATGGTCAGAAATGCCGTAATAGAAAAATGTATCCGAAGTATTTGTTTACAAAGGAAAATCTACAAAAACAATTTCAAGATAATTCAACAACATACTCACCGGAAGAATTAAAAAAGATACAGAAACAATTTATTGATAGAGTTAAATCTGTTGAACATCAGTATCCGCTATCATATATAGTTAGTGATGATGAAAAACAAACTTCTATGAAATATGAAAAATGGTACGATAGGAACCGAGAGTATTTAATTGATGATGATAAATATGATGTTTACAAAAGCTTAGGATATGCTTTAAAGTATTCAACAAGCCGAGGTGAATTTGTCAGTAAGTTAAATAAAAACGGTATGAATGCCGAATTTGACGATGAAACAAATATCACTGTATTTGAAAGTAGGCAAGGCATTGAATATGGCAATTACGAAATGTATCAAGGGGAAAAATATTCACCAAACGAACTTGAAAAAGTTTTTGTGAAAAATCGAACGGAAAAAGATTTTTATTCATCATATTGGGATTGCGTAAAAAAATCTAAGTCCATGAAAGACTTCCAAGAGATGATGAGGGATAAAGGGTATGGGTATTCATATGAAAATGATAAATATATCTTCTTTTCTTGTGACAATAGTACAGTGATTAACTCTCAAAGAATTGATGACAAAGTATTACAATGCTTTGAAAATAAAATGAATATATATTTATCAAGGATAAAGTGGCAATCTCAAACTATTGATGATTTTATTGAAAAGCTGAATAAAAGTGGTTGTAGTATTAGTACGATTGCCGGAAAGACAGTATTTAAAATGGGAGGTTATTTTTTTGTAAATGATGACTTTCAAATAAATAGTATCAAAAAAGATTTGAATAGACGTAGTGACATAAAAGAATTGATGAAATCAGTCGGGCATTCAAAAATGTATGCACTTTCAAAAGCAAGCTTTATACATCAATTAGAAGAACAAGGCTATAAGGTTGAATGGAACAATGATAATATATTGTTTATCTTGCCAAACGGCAAAAGCTATTTGAATACAGAGTTGAATCCTAAAGCTGATTGGTTTAATGTGCAAACTATTGAAAAACAAATACATATAAATCTTGATAGATATATAAAAAATCTTATGCGACAAGTCCATAGTACAATGGACTTTGTAGAACTATTGAAAAGTGAACAAAGCAATATTACCGGAGTAACATCTTCCGAAACTATGACGAAACATGATATTGAAGAAATTCTTAAAGATGTTGAACTTGATTTCCGCTCTTTAAATGAATATTATGATTTGAAGAATGATAAAACTGAATTGCAAAATGCTATATGGCAGTGCAGTCGATGTTCATTATCAAAAGATGATTTTATATTAAAAATGGAGCAGTTGGGATATAAAGTTGAGTGGGAAAAAACAGTAGAATATGATACGGTGGAGAATGAAAATACAAATGTTTCGGTTGGAAGCACAACATTTTCAACTGATGAAGATTTGAAGTATGACAGTAAAATTGTATTTACAACACCATTCGGAAATAAATTTAATAATAAGGATTTTAAACGTCCTGATTTATATTCTTCTGACGCACTTTTAAAGAAATTTCAGAACAATAATGTTATGAATGACTTCGATATATTGATTAGTTTTTTGAGATTATTCAATTCAAATGACAGAGCACCTGTTTCATCAGCTATGTCACTTGTCGGTTCGGACTTGAATGGTGAAAAGTTAAAAGAATTTATGTACCACTTTGAACAGGGTACTGCAAGTATATATAATAAAAACTTAAATAATGATTTGAGTATGTAGGAGGAAATTAAAATGAGCAAAAGAATGGTGTTTATAATTACCTTTCTACTTTTTGGGACGGCTATGATATTAATACTTTCTATGGTCACAGGCAAAAAGTATAATAGAAGTTATCTTATGGATGCATGGTTTATATGGGGATTAATGGTTGTAATTAATATATTTTTATCTTTAACATGAAAATGAAGAAATGAGGAATTTAAAATGAACATATTTAATTTTTTGCCTATAATGCTGTATAAAACAGCAGTGTTAGGAGTAGGAGCGGCAGGAATACTTTTACCTGTATTAGGTTGTACAGGAGAAAGACCGATGAATAATTTGGAAAAAGGAGCATTCTTGATTATAGGAACTATAGTTTTAACAATAATATATTATCAGAATGGATTTTTTGATACTAATTTTCAAAAGCAATATTATCAGGCTATAAATACCGAAGTGACAGAGTGTCAATATTGTCATAGGAGCTTTGAGGGTATGGATTATATAAAAGATATATGTCCGTTCTGCGGAAAGAAAATAGAAATTAAAGTTGGTGAAATCCCGAACGAAAGTAACTAAGGAGAAAATAAAAATGAATTTGAAAAAATATAAGAACTATAATTATATGAAAGGAAATTAAGGTTATGGATACATCCGAAACAAAAGAAATATTTTTTAATAGAGCGGAAGTTGAAAAAGCGGAACATATTAATTGTGATAATTGTTTTGATCCTGTAGTATTTATGTTAAAAGACAAGGAACATGAATTTTCAATAGGTTTGGAAACAATACTAAAATGTTTGTTTTTTGCAGTTGAAAAGGGTGATCTGCCTAAGTTGCCATCAAGCTGGTTAAAGCAAGTACATCAATACTATCGTACAACACTTGCTAATGAAGAAGATATATGTTATTATGATTATGAATATTACAATAAAAAGTAAAGGTTGGTATTCATTATGAAACATTTTAAAGTGAAAGCAAGTAGGTATGCTGAAAGATACGAAATAACAAGAGAAAATTTTGAAAGGGTAACGGGATGCAAAGAACCGTTTGAACAAATAAAGGATACAGGAAGGGCATCTCAATATGCAATTTGTCCATCTTGTTTAAATCCGATACAGATTATTGGCTTGGTTCAGGAAATAAAGAGCAAGCCATATGGTAGACATAGCGGAAAAAATATTAATGGTTTTCCGGCATGGAATGAAAGGAAATATGAGTATTGTCCGTATGCGGATAGAAATAAACGCAGACAACCTAATGAAGATGAACTTTTGCGTGAGATTACAGACAGCGTAATTGAGTTGTATAATCTATTAAGAGAACAATTTGATAGAGTTGTATATGTTATTTCAAAAGAATTAGGTATAAGATGTTCAACAATGTTTTGGCGTAAAGTATTAAATCAATTTCTTGTTAATGAAGTGTATTTCTATCCTTGGTTGACTGAATCAAATCTACCGTATATATTTGCACTAAAAGGTATGCAACATCAAAATATATTAGGACAAAAGTTTTTAATCGGTACGCAGTTATATAATGCGATTGAAGCTCATAATAATGTATCTTTTGAAGTAGATGAAAAAAATCCTGAATATGCAAGGCTAAAAAATGCGGGTACATATTTGAATTTGCAAGTGAGGTTTTATGGTCACAGGCAAAAAGCGGTAGAGGGCGAAGAATTAAGTGAAAGTATGTTTTTTTGCGTTGATGATATGGATAGTGATGAGGAAATATATCGAACAAGACTAACTTTTAATGAAACATATTTTCCAAATCTCATAAAGGATAGTAAAAATGAAAATCGTCAACTATGGTTGTTGGACATTGCTAAAGATATGATGAAAGGTATAGAAAATTGATGCTTAAGAGTGTGAATTATATCACACTCTTTTTGAATTTTAATGTAATTATAGGAGGCTATATACAATGTTTATATTAATATTACTACTGATGATAACTGTTTTTTCAATAGCAACGTATGTTGTAATGTGCATAGAGCTAAAGCGGCTTTATGATTTGATAAAGATTATGTCAGAAAAACAAATTGAACTTACATCAAAAGGGATAGCTAATCAGCAATGTACAACGCAAATGGATTGTGACGGTTTTCGGAGCAATAGGTGCAATAATGGCTTTGTAGAAAAAGATAAAAAAATGTAGAAAATGAGCTTGACATACATTTCTAAATATGGTATAATATAGTTAGAAAAAGAAAGATAAGAGCTTGAAAGGAGCGATTAATATGAAGAAGATATTAGCAGTTATGTTATCAGTTGCGGCATTGGTTAGTGCGTCATCGGCAGCTATGGCAGCATCGTATACTGATGTACCGGAAAATGCGTGGTATACAGGCTATGTAAATAAAATTTCTGAACTTAAAGGTTTTGCCGGATATGAAGATAATACATTCCGTCCGGATAATCAGATTACTCAAGAGGAATTTGTTAAAACAGTTGTTGCTTTGACAGTCGGTGAACAACCTGAGGCAACAGGGGAGAATACAGAGCCTAAGCGTTCTTGGAAGAACTGTTGGGACAGTTGGGCTCAACCTTATCTTGATAAAGCTATGGAAATGGGACTTATAACTGAAGAAGATACAGACTTCCGTTATAACGGATTGCCTTGCACTCGTGGAAATATGGCGAAGATAGCTACAAGAGCATTTGAATATCTGAAAGAAGAAAAGATTACCGATACATCTGCTTATGCGGCGAAGTTGAAAGATTATGCTAACATCGAGGACAAGTATAAGTCATACGTTTTGCAAGCATATGGCAAAGGCATTATAAGCGGCTATGAGGATGGAACTTTCCGAGCAGACGGTATTTTGACAAGAGCCGAGGCATCATCGGTGCTTGTAAGATTAATTGATAAAGCAGAACGTCCTAATGCTGATGAAACACTATATGACTATTTCGGCAGAAAAGTTACTTGGACAGAGCCATTGAGAACAGATGTTCCGGAACAGTATCAAGTAAGCATTTCAGACCACGAAGTTATTTCACAAGCAAGTTATGATAGAGCAATGGCAAACGGCGGTAGTATTTCAAAATATGAATTAAATCGCTCCAAAGCTATGATGTTTGAAGATTTGGTATTACAGTCAATCAGATACGACGGAGATACAATAACGCTTACAGTTCCTGATTATCTTCCTGAAAGTCAAAGATGGGTAATAAGTGTAGGTTATTGGGAAACTGATAAAGATTGTGATATGACAAATGTGAAAAATGTTAAAATAACAGAACCGGGCGAATATTCTTTTTCTGGAGTAAAACTAATGGGTGGTGTAATTATGACAATTAAGCCGCAAAATTCAAATTCATTTACTTCTTTAATAGAAGTTACTTATGAAGAACCACTTTCATCAGAAAGACTTGATAAGCCTGAAGTATCGTTCAATAATATGCATACCCATTTTGAGTGGGTACAAGGTCAAGGTTATAAAGATTATATAAAGGACTTTGATGGTGAAATAGCATATCCGGTTGAATGGTAAAATATAGGAAAGATTAAGAGGAGATTAAAATGTTATATAAGATAATTGCGGTAAACAAAGATGGTTCTACTTATAAGCATGAGGAAATTGTGGAATCTGATAGTGAGTATTCCGCTTTGCAAAGTATGTTATATCAAAATAAATTATATCATAATTTAGACTTGTCAAATTGTGAATTGACTGCGACTCCGGTTACAATTAAATCAATCACATTCGTTGATAATAGTGAATATGATCCCGATAAATGTAGGAATGGAGGGGCTTATTCATTTTCGTGTAAATATATAAGAGAAAAATCTAATTCTGATAAATGGATTCGCAAATATGGAACGAGTGCTGATTTTGCATATTGTGAACGCTGTGGTACTTTCAATCATAGTACATATGAATGTGATAATGATGAATATATTATAACAACTGATGAATTATTATATAAAATGGTTAACTACAAAGAAGATGATGAACATTTTGTGAATATAAGTTATTGTGAATGTTAGAATGGCAGGAAATATATTATTGACAAAATGAAATAATAGATATATAATGATAATAGAAAAAGGCAAGACCTCAAACGGTTCATGCCCAACAATAAACGAACTATTTAAAAATCAATAGCCGTCTTTGGTGGTTCAAAGGCGGCTATTGTGCGTTTATAGCGAAAGTTATCAAGAAAATGATAACAACTAAAATTGCAACAAGCAATTTCTTTGCCATATGTAGCAATATGCTTACTTTTCATAAGCATTCCCCCTTTCATAGACTCGGCATAAAGCCTGTGAATATAAAAGTGGGCATAACCGCCGGTGTAAACACCGTTAAGAAGTCTTACCTTTAATATCGGATTGCTCCGACACAGATATTATATATCAAAAAAATACAAGATTCAACATTATTTATCAAAAGTTATATAAATGTAAAGAGTGTAGTAGCTACTGCACTTTTTTTAGTATAAGGAAAGGAATGAATGAAAACATGGGTAGAGATTTTATAATTGCAGGAGTGTGTTTTTTATTATCGCTAATATGGATGGGTCTTTCAACCATGTTTCCAGGAGGAATAGGTTGTGCATTAGACTTTGTTTTAGAAAAATTCAAAATAGAGCCAAATGAAGTGACAACTGTATTGGGTATAGTTTTAACAACAGCGATTGAGGTAGTATTTATATTAATTATGTTACTTCACATAATTAATATTTTGAAAACAGTCGGACCGGTTATGGAGCTGATAGGGGATATGATAATAGGCTTTATTGGTGCAGCAGAAGTTTTTGTTGTTTTCTGTACAAGTTCAGGTAAATTATTATAAATTGATTTTAGAAAGTGATGTAACTAATATGGGAATAAATGAACTTATAAACGAATTAATAAATGAATTAGGAAAATTTTTATTAAGTAATTGGCTTTATGTTATTTTGACTATTGTCTTAACAGCTTTTTTTATGTTTGTATGGTACGGGTGTATGAATATTTTCGGTGTATGGGATAAACTGGACGAATGGTTTTACCCTAATAACATTATTAATTCGCTCATTGGAAGTATTATATATTTTGTGGTATTAATTTTTCCGATAGCTGTTGCTGTAATTATAGTTGATATTGCTATAATATAAAAAATTACTTGAACTATATAAGTATAAATGTTGAATATAAAGAGTGTAGTAGTTACTGCACTTTTTTTAGTATAAGGAAAGGAATG